>Ga0209487_1000408_pt1 | contig 39596 bp, 37 predicted proteins | sample Poulit2012_FD_187524 | JGI IMG/M metagenome (GOLD analysis project Ga0209487, IMG submission 187524) | Agricultural soil microbial communities from Georgia to study Nitrogen management - Poultry litter 2012 (SPAdes) (version 2) | ecosystem: Environmental > Terrestrial > Soil > Agricultural land...
TTCGATTTATTCGATGAAATAGAGCAAAAACTAGGACTCAAAATAACTCCGTTAAGTCATCCTATAGGTATGGGCTACGACTTTAAAGGTATTTATAATATTTGGGAGCAAAATGTAAACTTATTTACTGGTGATCCTAGGAAAGATATCGAAGAGACTATTGAAATTGATGACTTAAGCAATCCTGATTTAGATAAACTGATAGGTGAAACTGCAGCAGAAACACTTCGTGATGAAGTGGAATTAAGCACTGGGGTATACCCAAAATTTGATAAAGAAGAATATTTAGCTGGTAATTTACATCCTGTGTTTTTTGGATCTGCTTTAAATAATTTTGGAGTACGTGAACTATTAGATTGTTTTATAGATATTGCACCACCACCGCAACCAAAAGAAAGCGACACCAGATTAGTATATCCAAATGAACCAGAAATGACAGGTTTTGTGTTTAAAATCCATGCAAATATGGATCCAAAACACCGAGATCGTTTAGCCTTTGTAAAGATTGTATCTGGTACATTTGAACGTAATAAACCATATCTAAGTGTACGTCAAGACAGAATGATTAGATTCTCCAGTCCAAATGCTTTTTTTGCAGAAAAAAAAGAAATAGTAGACGTATCCTATCCAGGCGATATTATTGGTCTACACGATACTGGAAACTTTAAAATTGGAGATACATTAACCGAAGGTGAGATAATGAATTACAAGGGAATGCCAAGCTTTTCCCCTGAAATATTTAAGTATATTAATAATGCAGATCCTATGAAGTCTAAACAACTATATAAAGGTATAGACCAGTTAATGGATGAAGGTGTAGCACAATTGTTTACTTTAGACTATAATGGTAGGAGAATAATTGGAACGGTAGGAGCACTTCAGTTTGATGTTATTCAATATAGATTGGAGCATGAATATGGTGCAAAATGTTCTTACGAGAATATAAATATCCATAAGGCTTGTTGGGTAGAAGCAGCGGACAAAAACTCGGAAGAATATAAAGAATTTTCTCGCGTAAAAGCGCGATACTTAGCAAAGGACACCCATGGTGCAGAAGTGTTTCTAGCTGACTCAGCATTTACTTTGCAGATGACACAACAAAACTTTCCGAATATAAAGCTACATTTTGTAAGCGAGTTTTAAAAAACTACAATAAAGTTTAAAATAAAAAGGAGTCTCATATTTTTCAATATGAAGACTCCTTTTTTATATTTATGCTTCGCCTGTTGGACCAAAATTTAAGGGTATACTAGGCTGCTCAAAATCTTTTATCTCGCCATGTTTTTTCTCAAAACGGACAACATTATCATTTAATGCTTTCAGTAATCGTTTAGCATGTTGTGGAGTTAGTATTATTCTAGACTTCACTTTACTTTTTGGCACCCCAGGCATCACTTTCACAAAATCTACTACAAACTCCGATACCGAGTGATTGATTATAGCAAGGTTACAGTAAATACCTTCCGCTACTTCGTCATCTAATTGAATGTTTATTTTTCCTTTATTCTTGTTCTTATTATCTGCCATATTTATATTGTTTTATATATAAAAAGACCGCTCTATTAAAAGAGCGGTCTTTATTGATTTATTATTTAGCACCCACTCTATTTCTAATTAGGTGCTTAAAGATATAAAATTAATCAAGGTTAACTTCTGTTTTTTCCTTTTTCATTTTTTCTAATTCGCTCTTAGATCCAACGATTAAGCTATCGTATCTACGCATTCCAGTACCAGCTGGAATCTTGTGACCAACGATAACGTTCTCTTTTAGACCTTCTAAGTAATCCACTTTACCTGCAATTGCAGCTTCGTTCAGAACTTTTGTAGTTTCCTGGAAGGAAGCAGCCGAGATAAACGATTTAGTTTGTAGAGAAGCTCTAGTAATACCTTGTAATATAGGCATTGCAGTTGCAGCAACAGCATCTCTAGCTTCTACTAAGGCTTTGTCTTCACGACGTAATAGTGAGTTTTCATCTCGTAATTCACGTGATGTAACTATTTGTCCTTCTTTTAAAGTTTCTGAATCTCCAGAGTTCTCAATCACTTTCATTCCGAAGATCTTATCGTTTTCTTCGATAAAATCTTCTTTATGAATCATTTGATTTTCTAAGAAGATTGTATCACCTGGATCAACAATCTGAACTTTACGCATCATCTGACGCACTACTACTTCAAAGTGCTTATCGTTAATCTTAACACCTTGTAATCGATAAACTTCTTGCACTTCGTTTACTAGGTATTGCTGAACTGCTGATGGTCCTTGAATTCTCAGAATATTTTCTGGTGTAATAGCTCCATCAGACAATGGCATACCGGCTCGTACGTAGTCATTTTCTTGAACAAGAATCTGGTTCGATAATCTTACCAAGTACTTCTTAATATCACCTTGTCTAGACTCGACGATAATTTCACGGCTACCGCGTCTTATTTTTCCAAAGGAAACAACACCGTCTATTTCGGAAACAACCGCTGGGTTTGATGGGTTACGTGCTTCAAATAGTTCCGTAACTCTTGGAAGACCTCCAGTAATATCACCTGCTTTAGATGATTTACGTGGTATCTTAACAAGAACCTTTCCTATTTTAATCTTCTCCTCATCATCTACCATAATGTGTGCTCCAACTGGTAGGTTATAAGAACGTAGAACTTCATCTTTATTATTTAGAATCTGAAGTGTTGGAATTTTCCTACGATCTTTAGTTTCTGAAATAACTTTTTCTTGGAAACCAGTTTGTTCATCAATCTCAACTTTGAAGGTAACTCCTTGCTCAATATTTTCATATCGAACTTTACCTGCAAACTCTGAAATAATTACCCCGTTATATGGATCCCATTTACAAATTTCAGTTCCTTTCTTAACCTTATCTCCAGACTTTACAAAAAGATTAGATCCATAAGGTATATTATTTGTGCTTAACACTATTCCTGTATCTGGATCAATTACTTTAACCTCCGAAGTACGAGATATAACAACATCAACTTTATTTCCTTCGCTATCTTCTCCTTTTACAGTACGTAGTTCATCAATTTCTACAATACCATCGAATCTTGCTTCAATTGAGCTTTCTTCAGAAATGTTTCCTGCAATACCTCCAACGTGGAATGTACGTAGAGTAAGCTGTGTACCAGGCTCACCAATAGATTGAGCAGCAACAACTCCAACAGCTTCACCAATTTGAACCATTCTATTGGTTGCAAGGTTTCTACCGTAACATTTCGCGCAAATACCTTTTGTGGTTTCGCAAGTTAGTGCAGATCGAACTTCTACCATCTCAATTGGCGAATCATCGATTTTTGCTGCAATATCTTCTGTGATATGCTCACCTGCTTCTATAAGTACTTCATTGGTTAATGGATGATAAACATCGTTCAGAGATGTTCTACCAACAATCCTTGAACCAAGTTTTTCAATCACTTCCTCATTCTTCTTTAAAGCGGTTACTTCTACCCCTCTTAAAGTCGAACAATCTTCTTCGTTAATGATAACATCTTGTGAAACGTCAACTAATCTACGTGTTAGATAACCAGCATCTGCAGTTTTTAAAGCTGTATCTGCAAGTCCTTTACGTGCACCGTGAGTAGAGATAAAGTATTCTAAAATAGATAGTCCTTCCTTAAAGTTAGAAAGAATTGGGTTTTCTATAATTTCTCCACCACCAGCTGTAGTCTTCTGTGGCTTAGCCATTAGACCTCTCATTCCAGTTAACTGACGAATTTGCTCTTTACTACCTCGTGCACCAGAATCAAGCATCATGTATACCGAGTTAAATCCTTGCATATCCTCACGGATTCTTTTCATAGATAACTCTGTAAGCTCTGCGTTTGTAGCAGTCCAAACATCAATAACTTGGTTATAACGCTCATTAAAGGTAATAAGACCCATGTTATAGTTATCCATAATACCATCTACCTGAGCATTTGCTTCTGCAATCATCGCAGGCTTTTCCTCTGGAATAATTATATCACCTAAGCTAAAGGATAATCCACCTTCGAATGCGAACTTATAACCTAAGTCCTTTATCTCGTCTAGGAATTCTCCTGTAGTTGGAACGTCAGTTTTCTGAAGTACTTCACCAATGATATCACGTAATGCTCTCTTATTAAGAACCGTGTTGATAAATCCGGCTTTTTCAGGAACTACTTCATTAAACAATACACGTCCTACGGTAGTTTCAACTATTTGAGGAACTAATTCTCCTTCTTCGTTGAAGTCTTGAACACGTACTTTTATCGTTGCGTTTAACTCAACTTGTTTTTCGTTATATGCGATAATCACCTCTTCTGGAGAGTAGAAAGTAAGACCTTCGCCTTTTACTTTATGCTCTGGTGTAGAAACACGTGATTTTGTCATATAATACAATCCAAGAACCATATCTTGCGACGGAACCGCAATAGGCGATCCGTTTGCTGGGTTAAGGATATTATGAGAAGCTAACATAAGTAATTGTGCTTCTAATATAGCCTCTGGTCCTAATGGAAGGTGAACTGCCATCTGGTCTCCATCGAAGTCAGCGTTAAATGCCGTACATGCTAATGGGTGTAACTGAATAGCTTTACCTTCAATTAATTTAGGTTGGAATGCTTGTATACCCAATCTGTGTAGGGTTGGAGCACGGTTTAATAGTACCGGATGTCCTTTTAATACATTCTCTAAAATATCCCAAACTACTGGTTCTTTTTTGTCTATAATCTTCTTAGCAGATTTAACTGTCTTAACGATTCCTCGCTCAATAAGTTTACGAACGATGAAAGGTTTATAAAGCTCAGAAGCCATTTCTTTAGGAATACCACACTCGTAAAGTTTAAGCTCTGGACCAACGACAATTACCGAACGAGCAGAATAATCTACACGTTTACCTAATAAGTTCTGACGGAATCTTCCTTGTTTTCCTTTCAGGGAATCTGATAGAGATTTTAATGGACGGTTAGATGCCGTAGTTACTGCTGATGATCTTCTTGTATTATCGAATAGAGAGTCAACTGCCTCTTGCAACATACGTTTTTCGTTACGTAAAATTACTTCTGGCGCTTTAATCTCCATCAAACGCTTTAATCTGTTATTACGAATAATAACACGACGATATAAATCGTTTAGATCGGAAGTTGCAAATCTACCACCATCTAATGGTACTAGAGGACGTAATTCTGGTGGAGTAATTGGTATTACCTTCATTATCATCCACTCAGGTAAGTTTTCTCTACGTGTATTTGCGTCTCTAATTGCCTCAACAACTTGAAGTCTCTTTAGAGCTTCAGTTTTTCTTTGCTTCGAGGTTTCGTTATTTGCTTTATGACGTAAATCATAAGACAACTCGTCTAAATCGATACGCTTTAATAGGTCTATTAAACACTCAGCACCCATTTTAGCGATAAACTTATTTGGATCATCATCATCCAAATACATATTTTCTTGTGGTAAAGAATCTAGAATATCTAAATACTCTTCTTCCATCAAGAAGTCCATTTTCTTTACCGGCTCACCATCTTCGTGCTTTGCAATTCCAGGTTGAATTACAACATAGCGTTCATAATAGATGATCATGTCAAGTTTCTTGGATGGCAAACCAAGAATATAACCTAATTTATTAGGCAAACTTCTGAAGTACCAGATATGTGCAACAGGAACAACAAGATTAATATGTCCTACGCGCTCTCTTCGCACTCTTTTCTCGGTAACTTCTACACCACAACGATCACAAACAATTCCTCTATATCGAATTCTTTTATACTTACCACAGGCACATTCGTAGTCCTTAACAGGTCCAAATATGCGCTCACAGAAAAGTCCGTCACGCTCAGGTTTATGCGTACGGTAATTTATTGTTTCTGGTTTTAGCACCTCACCTCTAGACTTTGCCAAAATAGTCTCTGGGGATGCTAATCCTATAGAAATCTTATTGAATTTCTGTCCTGTGTTTTCTTTATTTCTTGCCATAATGCTTGTATGTACTATACTTTATTGAATATTTTGATGTAGCCCTTACTTCCTGCTACTTTAATAATTTCTCCTTGCTAGAAAACAAATCCAGCAAGGAGAATTACATTATTCCTCGAGTCGGATATCTAATCCAAGACCCTTAAGTTCATGCATCAATACGTTGAAAGACTCCGGTAAACCAGGTTGTGGCATCGTATCTCCTTTAACGATTGCTTCATAGGTTTTCGCTCTACCAATAACGTCATCAGATTTAACGGTTAGTAGTTCTTGTAGTGCGCTAGATGCTCCATATGCTTCTAATGCCCATACCTCCATCTCACCAAATCGCTGACCACCAAATTGTGCTTTACCACCTAATGGTTGTTGTGTAATTAGAGAGTAAGGTCCAATAGAACGCGAGTGCATCTTGTCCTCAATCATATGTCCTAACTTCATCATATAAATTACTCCAACAGTAGCTGGTTGATCAAATTTCTCGCCTGTCCCTCCGTCAAATAATGCTGTATTACCGTATCTTGGTATACCTGCTTCGTCGGTTAGTTCATTGATATGATCAATAGTAGCTCCGTCAAAAATAGGCGTTGCAAATTTACGGCCTAATTTTTCACCAGCCCAACCTAATACAGTCTCGTAAATCTGACCAATATTCATTCGCGACGGTACTCCTAATGGGTTTAGTACAATATCAACAGGAGTTCCATCTTCTAGGAACGGCATGTCTTCTTCTCGTACAATTTTAGCTACTACACCTTTGTTACCATGTCGTCCAGCCATCTTATCTCCTACTTTTAGTTTACGCTTTTTAGCAACATAAACCTTGGCAAGTTTTAAGACACCTGCTGGTAATTCATCTCCAACTGATATAGTAAACTTCTCTCTTCGAAGTGCACCTTGTAAATCATTTTCTTTTATACGATAGTTGTGCAATAAATCAGCAACCATAGCATTCAAGTCCTCATCTGTAGTCCACACACCTTGTGTTAAGTGTACGTAATCGTGTACGCTACTTAACATACGTAGAGTATACTTCTTGCCTTTAGGGAAGATTACTTCGCCTAGTTCATTAGTAACTCCTTGTGCTGTTCTACCACCAAGGATAGCGAACAGTTTCTCAACAAGCTGATCATGTAAGCTAGTAAATTTAGCTTCGAATCTTGCTTCTAGTTCCGCAATATCCTCTTTATCTTTTGCACGCTTACGCTTATCTTTTACTGCTTTAGTGAAAAGCTTCTTGTCAATAACTACTCCATGTAAAGAAGGTGAAGCTTTCAACGACGCATCTTTAACATCGCCAGCTTTATCTCCAAAAATAGCTCGTAGTAATTTTTCTTCTGGTGTAGGATCGCTTTCTCCTTTTGGTGTAATCTTACCGATTAATATATCACCTGGATTTACTTCTGCACCAATACGAATCATTCCGTACTCATCTAAATCTTTGGTTGCTTCTTCTGAAACGTTAGGAATGTCGTTAGTTAACTCTTCGTTACCTAGCTTAGTATCTCTCACTTCCATAGCGAACTCATCGATATGAATTGAAGTGAAAATATCTTCGCGTACAACTCTTTCAGAAATTACGATAGCATCCTCAAAGTTATATCCTTTCCAAGGCATAAACGCTATTTTTAGGTTACGCCCTAAAGCAAGCTCACCTTTTTCTGTAGCATATCCTTGACAAAGAACTTGTCCCTTTGTAACTCTATCTCCTTTACTTACAATAGGTCTTAGGTTGATAGCAGTACTTTGGTTAGTTTTTCTAAACTTGATAAGCTTATAGGTCTTACTATCCTCTTCAAAGCTTACCATTCTTTCTTCCTCGGTTCTATCGTATTTTATGGTAATTTCATTTGCATCAACATACTCTACAACACCATCTCCCTCAGCATTTATAAGCACTCTAGAGTCTGTAGCAACTTGACGCTCTAATCCTGTTCCAACAATTGGCGATTCTGCAATTAATAATGGAACTGCCTGACGCATCATGTTAGATCCCATCAAAGCACGGTTAGCATCATCGTGTTCTAAGAATGGAATTAATGAGGCTGAAATAGAAGCAATTTGATTAGGCGCAACGTCTGCATAATCTACTTCTTCTGGGCTTACTAATGGGAAGTCTCCTTCCTCTCTAGCAATTACCTTATCACCTTTTATTGTTCCGTTAGCTTCTTGATCGATATTTGCTTGAACAATCAACTTCTCTTCTTCTTCCTCAGCAGATAAGTAGAATGGTTCAGATTCTAAATCAATCTTTCCATCCACTACATTTCTATAAGGTGTCTCTATAAAACCAAGGCTATTTACCTTAGCAAATACAGATAGTGAAGAAATTAGTCCAATGTTAGGTCCTTCTGGTGTTTCAATCGGACATAATCTACCATAGTGTGTATAGTGTACGTCACGAACCTCAAATCCTGCTCGTTCTCTTGATAAACCTCCAGGCCCTAGTGCAGATAGTCGGCGCTTATGCGTAATTTCAGCCAATGGGTTGGTTTGATCCATAAACTGAGACAACTGGTTCGTACCAAAGAAGGAATTGATTACCGATGATAATGTTTTAGCATTAATCAAATCGATAGGTGTAAACACCTCGTTATCTCTAACATTCATTCGTTCTCTAATAGTACGTGCCATACGTGCTAAACCTACACCAAACTGTTGTGATAATTGTTCTCCTACAGTACGTACACGACGGTTAGATAGGTGATCAATATCGTCAATTTCAGCTTTAGCGTTAATTAGTTCAATCAAGTACTTAACGATAGTAATAATATCGTCTTTACTTAGTACAAGTTGATCCATCGGTACATCTAGACCGAGTTTTTTATTCATTCTATAACGTCCTACCTCACCAAGGTTATATCTAGACTCACTAAAGAATAAAGTTTCTATTATTCCTCGTGCAGTCTCCTCGTCTGGCGGCTCGGCATTACGTAATTGTCTATATACATGTTCTACTGCTTCTTTTTCAGAGTTAGTAGGGTCTTTTTGTAGTGTATTGTGGATGATTGCATAATCGGTTTGCTGGTTTTCCTCTTTATGCAATAATATTGTTTTCGCACCAGAATCAACTATTTCATCAATATGATGAGCCTCTAGTACAGTATCTCTATCTAATACTATTTCGTTTCTTTCAATGGAAATTACTTCTCCTGTATCTTCGTCAACGAAATCTTCGTGCCATGTTTTAAGTACACGTGCAGCTAGTTTTCTGCCAAGTACTTTTTTAAGTCCAGTTTTGGTTGCTTTTACCTCTTCGGCAAGATCAAATATCTCAAGTATATCCTTGTCACTTTCGTAACCTATAGCACGGAATAGGGTAGTAACTGGTAATTTTTTCTTTCTATCGATATACGCGTACATTACGCTATTAATATCGGTAGCAAATTCAATCCACGATCCTTTAAAAGGAATTACTCTTGCGGAATATAATTTTGTTCCATTTGCATGAAAAGATTGCCCGAAGAAAACTCCAGGAGAACGGTGTAGCTGTGATACTACGATTCGTTCAGCTCCGTTTATAACAAACGTACCACTTGGCGTCATGTATGGAATAGTTCCAAGAAACACATCTTGTACGATTGTCTCAAAATCCTCATGTTCTGGATCGTGACAAGATAGTTTTAATCGCGCTTTTAATGGAACGCTATAGGTCAGGCCTCTTTCAATACATTCTTGTATAGAGTAGCGTGATGGATCTATAAAGTAATCTAAAAACTCAAGCTCAAATTGGTTTCTAGTATCGGTAATTGGAAAATTTTCCAAAAACGTATTATATAGACCTTCTTTGGTTCTTGCTTCTGACTTCGTTTCCAGCTGGAAAAAGTCCTGAAAGGATTTAATCTGTATATCCAGGAAGTCTGGATACGCTGGAATGTTCTGTAGAGAAGAAAAACTCAATCTTTCAGTATGCATTTCTGACATATATGGAAGGTATTAATAATTATTAAAAACGATTGGAACGTATATAAAACAACTTATATCTCATATACGCAAAATGGTTTAGGTCTATCCTTCTATGAATCTAGAAGGAAGACCTAAACCTTTATTAGTGGATTAGGGGTGTCTTATTTAAGTTCAACCTCTGCTCCAGCTTCTTCAAGTTGTGTTTTAACTGCTTCTGCTTCATCTTTTGCAACTCCTTCTTTGATTGGTGAAGGTGCGTTATCAACAAGATCCTTAGCATCTTTAAGACCAACTCCTGTTATTTCTCTTACTAGTTTTACAACTGCAAGCTTAGATGATCCAGCTGCTTTAAGAATTACGTCGAATTCTGTTTGCTCGTCTGCTGCATCGTCACCACCAGCTGCTCCACCAGCTACTGCTACTGCTGCTGCTGCAGGCTCAATACCATACTCTTCTTTAAGTATATCAGCTAATTCATTAACCTCTTTTACTGTAAGGTTTACTAATTGTTCTGCGAAATCTTTTAAATCTGCCATTTTTCTATCGTTTTTAGTAATTGTGTATATTAATTTTTATTAGTGCTTATTCTTTTCTTTCGGATAAGGTTTTTACAATACCTGCAAGTTTACCGCCACCTGATTGAAGTGCTGAAATAACATTCTTAGCTGGTGATTGTAATAATCCAATAATATCTCCAAGTAACTCTTCCTTAGATTTGATATTAACTAAGGTGTCAAGGTTTTCATCTCCTACATATATAGCTTCTTCAATATAAGCTCCTTTAAGTAGTGGTAGTTCACCTTTTGACTTTTTGCGGAATTCTTGGATTATTTTTGCTGGTGCATTTCCTGTTTCTGAAAGCATTATGGATGTGCTACCTTTTAGAACTTCAGACAGATTGCCTAACTCTTTATCGGTTTGCTCCATTGCTTTATCTAACAAGGTGTTCTTTACCATTGTTAGACTAACGTTTGCTTTATGACAGGCTCTACGCAATTTTGTGGTATCCTCTGCATTTAATCCAGAGATATCTGCCAAGTAGATAACTTGATTATCGTTAAGCTGGGCAGTCAAATCTTCTATTACCTGTGATTTTTGTTTTCTAGTCTTCATATTCTATAAATGTTACTGCTCCGTAAATCTTTTCGTATCAATTTGTACACTTGGACTCATTGTAGAGGACATATAAATACTAGTGATATAAACTCCACGTGCCGTTTGAGGCTTCAAACGTACAAGTGTATTTATAAGCTCTAAAGCGTTCTCTTTAATTTTGTCTGCATCAAAAGATACTTTTCCAATTGCCGCATGTACAATACTAGTTTTGTCAACTCTAAAGTCAATCTTTCCAGCTTTAACATCCGACACTGCTTTTCCAACATCCATAGTTACAGTACCAGTTTTTGGGTTAGGCATCAAACCTCTTGGACCTAACATACGTCCTAGCGGTCCTAGCTTACCCATAACAGCAGGCATGGTTACGATAACATCTACATCTGTCCAACCATCTCTTATTTTATCAAGATACTCGTCTAGACCTACATAGTCTGCTCCGGCTTGCTTAGCTTCCTCCTCTTTATCTGGTGTTACTAATGCTAATACTTTAACATCTTTACCAGTTCCGTGTGGAAGTGTTACTACCCCACGAACCATCTGATCAGCTTTACGTGGATCGACGTTCAAGCGTACAGCGATGTCTACACTAGCATCAAAATTCAGATCAGTAATTTCTTTTATTATCTTAGACGCTTCAGCAATCGTATACATTTTATTTCTGTCTACTTTGCTTAAAGCTTCTTTGCGTTTTTTAGTTACTCTAGCCATTTTATAATTCTTTTTTCTAGATTAAAAAGGTCGAGTGCCTCTGATTCTTATTCCCATAGAGCGGGCAGTTCCGGCTACTAATTTCATAGCAGACTCTACGGTAAATGCATTAAGGTCTGGCATCTTGTCTTCTGCAATTGCTTTCACATCATCCCAAGTAACCGAACCAACTCTATTGGTTAGTGGTTCTCCTGAGCCTTTCTTTAGTTTAGCAGCTTCTAACAATTGTACTGAGGCAGGTGTAGTTTTAACGATAAAGTCAAAAGACTTATCCTTATAAACCGTAATATCTACCGGCAATACCTTTCCTTGTTTATCTTGAGTTCTAGCGTTAAACTGCTTACAGAACTCCATAATGTTAACACCAGCAGCTCCTAATGCAGGACCGACCGGAGGCGATGGATTCGCAGCTCCGCCACGGACTTGTAGTTTTACTACTTTGTCTATTTCTTTAGCCATTTCTTTTTTTGATTTGTGAATTTCTTGTCGGTGGAAGCCCTTACGAAATCTAAATTATTTGAGTGTAACAATTATACTTTTTTAACCTGAGTGTAGTTAAGCTCTAATGGTGATCTTCTTTCGAAAATTTTCACCATAATTTCCAGCTTACGTCTTTCCTCATTTATCTTTTCTATAGTACCTGTAAAGTCTCTAAACGGTCCGTCGGTAACTACCACGGTTTCGCCAACAGTAAACGGTATACTTACTGTTTCGTCCTTTACGGCTAGTTCGTCTACTTTTCCTAACATACGATTTACCTCGCTTTCTCTAAGTGGAACTGGATCTCCGCCTACTGTCTCGCCTAGGAAACCGATAACACCATTAATAGACTTTATTATATGTGGAATTTCGCCAGTAAGATGTGCTTGTATCATAACATAGCCAGGGAAGTATACGCGATCTCTGGTAATCTTTTTACCATTTCGCTCTACCACAACTTTCTCGGTAGGTACAAGTACTTGCTCAATGTAGTCTTCTAAATTGTAGCGAGTAACCTCATATTCTATGTTAGATTTTATTTTATTCTCCTGTCCGCTAATGGAACGTATAACGTACCATTTCTTCAAACTCTGCGTTGAATCTCCCATCTCTTTTTACTAACCCTTAATCCATTCAAAATAAAACCCTATAATCTTACTGAATACAGAGTCAACACCCCATACAGCTAAAGCTAAAACAACTGAAAACACAATCACAACAATTGTTAAACGCTGTGCCTCAGGCCAAGTTGGCCAAGTTACATGTGACTTAAGTTCTTTAAAAGAAGCACTTACATACTCTATCATACCGTTTTAATTTTTAGCCTTAATCAGCAGCCCTTAACTTTGATAATACTTCTTTACAAAATATATATCACTGTAAGTTTTTACCAGGCTCCTATAGAATTCTTTTATGTTATCTAACAAATTTTGCTGTATAGCGATTCCTGCGTTATACAGCAACTTTTTGCACGGGTTGGAAGACTCGAACTCCCGACACCTGGTTTTGGAGACCAGTGCTCTACCAACTGAGCTAAACCCGTTTATAAAATTCAGGGATGATATTATCCATCCCTGAATTTATATTTCAATCTTTATAGTATTTCAGTTACCTGACCTGCACCTACTGTTCTACCTCCTTCACGGATAGCGAAGCGAAGCCCAACATTCAATGCTACTGGCTGAATCAACTCAACATTAATTGTTAAGTTATCACCCGGCATAACCATTTCTACGTTTTCTGGCAATGTAATAGTACCAGTTACGTCTGTAGTACGCACGTAGAACTGTGGACGGTAATTGTTGTGGAATGGTGTGTGACGACCACCCTCTTCTTTCTTAAGGATATAAACCTCAGCTTTGAACTTATCGTGTGGCGTAATTGATCCCGGCGCACAGATAACCATACCTCTAGAAATATCTGAACCTTCAATACCTCTCAATAGTAGACCAACGTTATCACCAGCCTCACCTCTATCAAGTATCTTACGGAACATCTCTACTCCAGTAATAGTTGAAGTTAACTTATCAGCACCCATACCAATGATATCTACTGCATCTCCAGTGTTTGCAACACCAGTCTCAATACGACCAGTTGCTACAGTACCACGACCAGTAATTGAGAATACATCCTCAACTGGCATTAGGAATGGCTTATCAACTTCTCTTTCTGGCAATTCAATCCAAGAATCTACAGCCTCCATCAACTCTAAGATAGATTTTGCATACTTCTCTTCACCATTAAGAGCACCCAAAGCAGATCCTTGTATTACTGGCGTATTATCACCATCATACTCGTAGAAATCAAGTAACTCACGGATTTCCATCTCAACAAGCTCTATTAGCTCCTCATCGTCTACTAGATCAACTTTGTTCATAAACACAACCATTCTAGGAATACCAACCTGGCGTCCTAATAGGATATGCTCACGAGTCTGTGGCATCGGACCATCCGTAGCAGCAACAACAAGAATAGCACCATCCATTTGTGCAGCACCAGTAACCATGTTCTTTACATAGTCGGCGTGACCTGGACAGTCAACGTGTGCGTAGTGACGATTTTCAGTCTCGTACTCTACGTGTGATGAGTTAATAGTAATTCCTCTTTCTTTCTCCTCTGGAGCATTATCAATCTGCTCATAGCTTCTATGCTCAGAAAAACCAGCATCCGCTAATACTTTAGTTATAGCGGCAGTAGTAGTTGTTTTACCGTGGTCAACGTGTCCAATGGTACCTACGTTAAGGTGCGGCTTGGATCTATCGAATGTTTCTTTTGCCATGTCGTATTAATTTTAATCTTAGTTATATATTAGTGTTCAATTGTATGTAAACTAAATGAGCCAATGATGGGAATTGAACCCATGACCTCTTCCTTACCAAGGAAGCACTCTACCCCTGAGCTACATCGGCTTTTTTCGGAAAGTACTTTATTTCAAATTCCCTTCTTCCTGCAACCAAAAAAAGACACGTCTACATGTGTCTTTGGCTATTCAGAAGGATCTTTGAACCTTACCAATCATCCAAAGCTAAATTTCAATATTAAATTAAACAGCTCGGAAATATTTTGAGCGGGAGACCGGGTTCGAACCGGCGACATTCAGCTTGGAAGGCTGACGCTCTACCAACTGAGCTACTCCCGCATTATTAACTATTATCTAAATTTATTTTTTTGGACTACAAATGTACTTAAAATATTTTAAAGCACAACACAATCTACTTAAAAATTTTATTTAGACTGTGGGTAGAGTAGGATTCGAACCTACGTACTCTCACGAGAGCAGATTTACAGTCTGCCGCCTTTAGCCACTCGGCCATCTACCCCAAAATATTATTTTAAAGAACCAACCTGAGATACTCCTCAGATTCATTAACGCCTGCAAAACTAATATTTTATTTTCAATCCTGCAAACTTTTTATTTGAGCCGATAGAGGGACTCGAACCCACGACCTGCTGATTACAAATCAGCTGCTCTAGCCAACTGAGCTATATCGGCATTATTTTAAAAAAACTCCGAAACATTTATCTCTGGTTAAAGAGCGAATACTTTCGTTGTTTCTTCTGGTTGGCAAATATATAGCAAAAAACATTACCACCAAACTATCTTGCACTAATCTTTCTTTTATTTTCAAATCTTTTACTCAAATCTAATTTACCGCAAAATCTAAACTTCAACCAGATTATTAATTATCAATTACTTACGAATAGATCCTATCCATTTTAGACTCGAAAACAAGCAAATGTTAAAGTTTAGTTATTTTTATTTCTAGGATGTGCTGCATTGTAAACACGTTTTAATTTCTTCATACTATTATGTGTATAAACTTGGGTTGAAGCAAGCGAAGCATGCCCTAACAATTCTTTTATTGTCATAAGATCTGCTCCTTCATCTAACAAATGTGTTGCAAAAGTATGTCTTATTATATGTGGACTTTTAGTTTGTTTAGCAGAAACCTTGTCGAAAGTTTCTTTTATCACTCTATATACCAAGCTAGGGTAAATTGGTTTTCCATTTTCGGTAAGCAGTAAATTAGTAACATTTTCTGCGTTTGGTATTTCTACTCGTAATTTTAAATAGTCTTCTATTAGCTCTATGCACCAAGGCAACAGTGGTATTATTCGTTCTTTATTACCTTTTCCAACAACACGAATGTTTCTTGCCTTTAAATTCACTGCTGTTTTTTTTAAGCTTATAAGTTCTGCACGTCGAATACCTGTTGCATAAAGCAAGCTAATTATCAATAAATTTCTAACTGCATTAAAGTCGGTGTAATCCGAAGGTGGTTCCAGAGCATTATTCATCTCATTTTGAGAAAATGGCACTTGAACTTTCTGATCGACTTTTAAAGGATGATGATATGCAAGAGGATTAGTTTCTCTTACCCCTATCTGCTGGATAAAACTATAGTATGCTTTTAGGGAGGCTATTTTCCTATTTACCGTTCTATTCGTTAATCCACTATCCACTAAATGGACAATCCAATAACGAATATCGGTATAGACCACCTCATCGATTGCTACTTCTTGTCGATGTTCCTGAAGGTATTCATTAAAATTATGCAAATCTACCACATAAGCATGTATGGTATGCTTTGAATAGTTTTTTTCGTGGGTGAGATAAGCTTCAAACTCTTTTATATACATATATAATAAAAATATCCGTTAACCTGTACAGAGTACAAGCTACGGATATTTCATTAACTGCAGAAAAAGAAGTTATTAATTCTCCTCTTTTTCTCTGAGCTTTTGGATATAGATCGCTTTTTGTCTTTGTGCTCTATTCAAAACTGAAGGTTTTGTATATTGCTTATTATCACGCAAATGACGCATTACTCGTGTACGATCAAACTTACGCTTATAACGTTTTAACGCTCTATCTATATTTTCTCCATCCTTTACTGGAATTATTAACATATCTCAGACACCTCCTCTCTTTTAAGACGGCAAAGATACAAATCTAATTTAATAAAATAACCTAGTAGCAGAATAAATTTAGAATATATTGAATTTTATTTCTTTGGTATATATCAACCTAACAAAAAAAGGATGCTCTATATTAAGAACATCCCTTTTTCTATTTATATACTTATTAACCTTTGGCTATTTAGTAGCTGGTTTATAACTCACACCATCTATTACCATTTTAGATATTATCTCTCGTAAAATTTCTGAAGTTCCTCCTCCAATTGGGCCTAGTCGGCTATCACGAAGTAAACGAGCTAATGGATACTCTTCCATATATCCATAACCACCTAACATCTGTAAGCATTCATACATCACCTTATCTGCAACTTTGGTAGACTGCAATTTACTCATAGTGGCTTCTTTTACCACATATTCTCCATCGTTCAATCTTTTTGCCGTAGTATAATTAAATGTTTTACACATTTCTACTTCGGTACTCAATTGGGCTACTCGGTGACGTAAAGCTTGGAATTCAGAAATAGACTTACCAAATGCATGTCGTTCTTTCATATAGTCTATAGTGTACTCCAATGCATACTCACTTCTAGCATGTGCATTTACCCCCATAACTAATCTTTCTAGAGCGAAGTGCTGCATGATATAAGGGAAGCCTTTTCCTTCCTCACCCATTAAGTTTTCTGCTGGAATCTCCACATTATCAAAAGATATTTCGGCAGTATCGCTTGCTCTCCAACCAAGCTTATCTAATTTAGTTGCATGAATTCCAGGGGTATCTCTATCAACTACAAAAATACTCATTCCTCTATGTCCTGCCTCTGGATCAGTTTTAGCAGCGACAATTAAATAATCGCTATAGACTCCATTGGTAATAAAGGTTTTGGAACCGTTTAGTATATATTTATCATCTTTTAATACGGCAGTGGTTCGCATTCCAGATACATCACTACCAGCAAAAGGTTCTGTAATACACAGACAACCTATTTTATCTCCAGTTATACTCGGGACCAAATATTTTAATTTTTGCTCGTGATTTGCTTCTTCTTTCAAATGTGTCATAGCTAAATAAGCATGTGCCCACATGGCAGCAGCAAATCCAGCAGAATTAACCTTTTGTAACTCTTCTAAAAATATCACCGTATAGAATAAATCCAGCTCCATTCCGCCGTATTCTTCTGGGTAAATCAGTCCGAAATAGCCCATATCTCCAAATTTCTTCCAAATGAATCGTTCTATGGTTCCTGTTTTCTCCCACTTTTCTATATGTGGCACTACTTCTCTTTGTAAAAATTCGCGGAAAGTTTTCCTGAAATATTCGTGTTCTTCAGTTAAATAAAGGTTGGTCATATTTTCTGTTCTGGTTGTTTTAGATTAAAGTCATTTTGACTTATTCTTGAGATTTGAATTACTATCTATAATGTAAAACTCTTAATTTACGTACAAATATAATGCAATTAGTTTTAATTTGCCTTGCGACATTCCTTCAATCTTATTTAACTCTTCTAAATCATTTATACCTTCTCGCAAGTGTTGGTACTCCCATATTTTACGAGCCAACTCAAAATTTACTCCGGGAATAGTAGCAAGGTCCGATGCAGTTGCCTTATTGATATTTAGTTGTGGTTTTATTTCTGAAGGTGTTATATAGAAATGTTCCAATAGGTTGGATTTCGCCCAATCGTTAAGTCCATATACATGATTTACTTGTTTTTCATGAGAAAACCCTCCTAGTCTATCGCGCCATTCCAAGATTCGAGTGGCTAGAACCTCCCCTATTCCAGGAACAGTTTCCAATTCCTTTTTAGAAGCAGTATTTAAGTCTCTTGGCGTTATTTGTTTCGTTTCTTTTCTCTGAGTTAAGCTGACTTTTCCCTGATTATTGTTTCTTACCCATTCAGGAAATTTCAAATAGGCAGCAATTTCTTCGATCTTTGGGTCATCCCATTTTGTTACAACTTGAAAATCAGCAACCGAATTTATCCACTTTCCTGATCTACGATAGGCTCTAATAGCTTCTAAGGTTTCTAAATCTATAGAAAACAAGTAGGCTTGATAATCTGTAATATAATTTGGATTAAATGGGAATTTAGTTGGTTGTGTACGAACACTATTCTCTTTTTCTTTCGTTTCGATCTCGATAAGTAGACTTTGAATCTTAGGGGTATCTAATTCTAAAATGGTTCCTTTATATAATGTAGGAAATAGGAAATAGGTTAGCAATAGAATAACATTGCACAATAAAAACACAAATAAAGACCGCTTTTGTTGCCACGTCCAATTACTTCTTCTCCAGTCCGACATCTCTTACACATTCTAACTAACTTTTCTGCACACTTATAGAACACAATACTGAAACTCTAGCCGTGATAATGGAATAGCAACATCTGTTTAGAGATCAAAAACCGATGTGCGCTTTGTATATATTAAATCCTTTAAACGCAACCAAAATGCTAAAGTCAAGTATATAGCAAACCCTATACCTAAAGTAAAGAACGATAGGTAAATAAAGAACAATCGTATCGATTTAACACGTATCCCTAATCTATCGCCTATCCTAGAGGACACATAAAATCCATATTTTTCAAAAAAATACCGTAATCGATATATTAATTGCATCATTGAATATTTTTGATGGTATGTAAATATAACCTTATATTTAAATAAACACAAGCCTAGAAAATTAGACGTATCGACCTAAGCAACAGAATCGCTTAAAATAGCATTCCCAATGCCACAAGACAAGCAACGTTTTGGCGTACAGTAATTACTGTATAACTGTAATAGTGCTTGCGATTGCATAGCATTTTCAGCTTTCACACCATATTTTTTAAAATTACTAATTATAGAGTTATTTTCTGCTGCTATTTGTGTTATCAGCTCAATTATTTCCTCCGAATTATCTTCTCCTATATATTTGCCATATACGAATCGAAGTGGGACAAGGGTGTTGATCAATAATAAATCAATAAAATTTTTACTTAAACGTTTGCTTCGTTTGCTCGACTCCACTCCAAAGTTATAATGTGAATTCCAATAGTCACTCGCTTTTACACGATATTTGGAATAAAAATCAGCGATATCTATCCCTTTTATCCATTCGGAAAACAAAGCAGTATTATAGTGATATAAACTTGCTAACTGGGATAAACGTATAGTAGGAAAGTTATATGGTCGTAGCCTGAAAAACTTTGGTGGTGATTCAATAGGGTTAAGTGAGAACTTAGCTCTCAAAAATCTATATTCATCCTGTAATTTTTTATAATACCCGTCTGTGATTTCTTTTTCCAATAAACCGGATTGCCCCATAAATAATGCTTCTAATTGAATTGGATTAGATTGGCATTTTTGCACAATATGAAAAGGAATGCTCATCGCCATTTGGTAAAAGGCTTCGCCGTTAACTTTTAGCCCAAAGTTTTTTGCCAATTTCGAAAATAATAGCGCTTCCCAATGGTACTTATTCTGCTCTGCGTCTTGAGTTAACTCTTTTGATTTCCGCTCTAATCGTTCAATATAAACTCGTTCGAGCCACGAGTCTATGGTGAATTTTGAGACACTAGCTATCTGGTCTTGACAGGCTATCCATGCAGAGGGTTTATCATTTAATTGCTTATAAGTTAACAGCAATTCTTTATCAACATATTTATTTAATTCCAAAACTGGTATTGGCGTTTCGTCTTCTCGAAAAACCTCTACATCATGTTCCCACACTACGTGAAGTATAACAGCATTATATCGTTTATCTTGATGATGTTTATGGGCATACCAATCGGAAGATCGAATATGAATTTCAACATTTCCTGCCCAGCGTTGTTCATCAATAATTATTTGTGAATTGAAAAAATCAGGGCCTGCATCAGTATTTATACTTCCTGCTTGCATTACCTGAATAGGCTCACCATTAGTAGTATGTAGCGCTACGTCACTCCAATTTTGAAACTGCCACACATAATGTAAAAACTCCTCCTTCATATCTCATACAAAAAATAGATCTTCCATATAAAAAACTTAGAAGACCATCTATATTGATTGCTACCCTTGCAAAACAAAAGGATTCCTTCCTGAGTCAAATCCTCAACAAAAAACCCCATAGCCATACAAATTCCTCAAATTATTCAGTCAAACAATATAAATTTACCAAAAATACTGTTATTTACAAAAACAAACAGTCAATCAAAATTTCGAATAGACTTGAAGGTATTTTTTAAATTCACTAATTCACATTCGAGCAAGCAATTCAACCTATTTAATTTAGTACAGGGGAAGTAAACACCTCTCCGAAATTTTTGAAGGTTTCGTTAGCTACATCTATAGCTTGAGTGTAGTCCTCTAGTTCTTTTCCATATGCATTAAGGATAGAGGTGAATTTTTTGAACATAACTCCACTCTTTGAACCATAGCCGTTAAAGAAGGTAAAACCTTTAGTTATTCCCCGTTTCTCTAGCATCTTAACTATATAAGGTCCTCCCATTATAGATCCTTCTAAAACATACATAGCACTTAAAGCATCAACTACTGAATGTATTTCAGGAACGACTACTGATGGTAATTCTGCTATACTACCTCCTAACTCTTCGATATCTGCCAGGATATAACTAGAGTCTCGACGTTCTTTTATGTCTGGCAAGATCTCTTCGGTTATAAATTCCGACATTCTATCTTCTACTTTAGAAAAGTACACATAAAACCCTTTTAATACATCGATATAATCCGCTTCCGAGCTTATAGCTTTTATTTTTCGAATAATAATTCCTTCCGCTTTTTGATGGGCTGCGTGGGTTTGTTCTTTTAATATATCTCGAAGCATGTTTCTTATTTTTAATGATTCTAAACAAATGTAAGTAAAAGGTTTTTACAAAGATTCGTTTTTTACTAAAATTAAATTCCAGGTCTATTTTCGTATTTCTACATTCATCAATGTAAAATGATTATAAAAATGCATCTATTTATCTTTCTTAAAACAAACATTCTCAAACCAATTATCTTTCCATTTTATGAATCACAAATTTATTATCCCAAAACTGAGATTTATAACTAGTTTTTGATTTATTTTATCTCTTTTAAACAAGTAAGCTAATGGATATAAAAGTAAGGGCATTACGGCTAGAAGATTATGCTGGATTAAAACGATCCATGATTGAAGCATATGGCGATGAGGAGGAGTATTGGAGAAAGCATGCCATTGAAAAACTTATAGAAGTTTTTCCCGAAGGACAGTTCTGTGTAGAAGTAAATGGTAAGGTTGCTGCTTGTGCCCTATCTATTTGCGTACTGTATGAATTGTACGGAAACGAACACACCTATAATGATATAACTGGAAACGCTACTTTTAATACGCATACGGACGAAGGAGATATATTGTATGGTATAGAAGTTTTTGTAAGCCCAGAGTTCCGTGATTTACGCTTGGGAAGAAGATTGTATAACGAACGAAAAGACCTTTGTGAAAAGTTAAACTTGAAAGGCATTATAGTTGGTGGGCGTTTACCAAAATACCACCAATATAGCAATGAGCTGTCACCCAGAGAATACATAGAGAAAGTACACTCTAAAGAAATACATGACCCAGTATTGAATTTTCAACTCAACAATAACTTTAGCGTCATAAAGGTTTTAAAGAATTATTTAGAAGGCGATACAGAATCGGAAGAATACGCAGCTTTACTACAATGGAATAACATTTATTATTCTAGGAAGCGAAATGCGATGACCGATAGTATAATCCGTTTAGGATTGGTTCAATGGCAGATGCGTACCTTTGAGAGTATCGATGAATTCTACGAGCAGGTAACTTTCTTTGTCAATGTACTCTCAGAATATAAATCGGATTTTGTTTTGTTTCCTGAGTTTTTCAACACACCATTATTGGCAGAGTACAATCACTTAAGTGAACATGAGGCAATGCGCGCTTTGGCTAGTAAAACAGAAATAATTAAAAAGAAAATATCAAAGCTAGCTATCTCTCACAACATAAATATAATTTCGAATAGCATGCCACTTGTAGAAAATGACAATCTTTATAACGTGTCCTATATCTTACATAGAAATGGTAAAATAAACGAATTCCGAAAAATTCATATCACCCCTTTCGAAAAGCGTTACTATGGTATGGTTGGCGGAGATACTATTAAGGTTATCGACACCGATTGTGGTAAAATAGGTGTACTTATTTGTTACGATGTAGAGTTTCCAGAACTTCCTAGATTACTGGCCGAGCAAGGAATGAAAGTCCTTTTTGTTCCCTATTTAACCGACACTCAAAACGCTTATACTCGTGTGCGAGCTTGTGCCAAGGCAAGAGCTATAGAAAACGAATGCTATGTTGCCATTGCTGGTTGTGTGGGTAATTTACCTGGGGTAAACAATATGGATATCCAGTTTGGTCAAGCCGCTGTTTTTACCCCATCGGACTTTGCTTTTCCTGAAAATGCTACTAAGGCCGAAGCTACTCCAAACACAGAAATGACGTTAATAGTAGATGTGGATTTAAATCATTTAAAAGAGTTACACCATTATGGCGCTGTTCGAAACTTGAAAGATAGAAGAACAGATTTGTTTGAAGTAAGATTAAAAGATAAAAAATAGTTGTAAGGACTCTTTAACACATAAACACAAATACAACTGTTATATTTAAGATTAAAACAAATTCAACTACAAAATACCTAAAACTATGTACATTACAAGAAATATTCTCTTACTGGTTTTTATTACATTATTATCTAGTTGCAAGGAAAATAACAGTAAGGCACAAGTAAATTCGGAATCATTGGATCCAGTTGAAACCCGATCACCAAACACTGACTTCGAACCGGCTTTTAAAGAGCAAACACGCGCGCCAGGAATGCAGACAGAAACAGATTTGCAAATCGATATCCTAGCAGAATCTATTGGAAGGCCTTGGGGAATAACACATTTACCAGATGGACGTCTTTTAATTACAGATAAGTCTGGGTTTATGCAGATATTTAATACGGATGGCACCTTAGTAAATAAAATCACAGGTTTTCCTGAAGTAGACACTGACGCACAAGGAGGATTACTAGATGTAACATTAGATCCGGAATTCAACACAAATCGATTACTATATTGGACATTTTCTGAACCATACCAAGAAGGAAACCTCACTTCAGTTGCAAAAGGAAGATTAGCTGATGATGAGAAAGCAATTGAGAATCCAGAAGTGATTTTTAGAGCAGAACCAGCTTACCCTGGGATTTTACATTACGGAAGTCGCATACTTTTCGATAAGGATGGCTATTTATTTGTGAGTACTGGAGAACGATCCGACAAGGAAACTCGTATGCAAGCTCAGAATTTAAACTCTGGAATGGGTAAAATTCTTAGAATGACTAGCGATGGAAGCCCCGCTCCGAATAACCCGTTTATCTCAAATCCCAAAGCAGTTCCACAAATTTACTCCTATGGCCATAGAAATGTGCAAGGCTTATCCCTTCACCCAGAAACTGGTGAACTATGGGCGGGAGAGTTTGGTCCAAGAGGTGGCGACGAAATAAACCTAATTAAACCAGGTAATAACTACGGTTGGCCAATTATAACCTATGGATTAGAATATAGCGGTGAGGCAGTAGGCGAAGGAATAGCACAAAAAGAAGGATTGGAACAACCAAATTATTATTGGGACCCATCCATTTCATTTAGTGGCATCACGTTTTATAACGGAGAAATATCCGAATGGAAAAACGATCTATTTTTAGCTTGTTTAGCTGGTAATCACATTGCACGCATTAAGCTGGAAGGAGATAAAGTAGTTGGCGAAGAACGACTGTTAGATAACGAAGGAGAACGTTTTAGAGATGTGCACCAAGGTAAAGATGGGAAGTTATATGCCATAACCGACTCCGGAAAAATATATAAAATTGGAAAAAAGAAGTAACCTGCACTTGCATTATTTTTTTCACAAAGTCACCAGAAGGATTAGAACTAATAGGAGAATATCAAGTTCTAAAATAAGAAGCATAGCATAATAAAGCAAGAGGTTCCATCCTCTCCTTTAACTCTTATAACGACTTTAAAATCTATTTAGGACAAAATTGTCTCGAATGCGATTTATCTATTATATTTGCCATATACCTAAAACTAAAACGGATGTTTTCTAAAGCCTGTACATACGGAATAAGAGCTGTTATTTACATAGCTACGCAATCTTTGGATGGGAAGCGTTTAAAGATACAAGATGTCGCAACCTACTCTGGATCACCTGAAGCATTCACCGCTAAAATCTTAGGAAAACTAAATAAAGCTGAGATTATAAACTCCTATAAAGGGCCACACGGTGGGTTTGAAATGGATACCCAAAAAATACAATCAACTAAATTAGAGGAAATAGTTTACGCCATAGATGGCGACTCAATATACAATGGTTGTGCTTTAGGCCTAAGTGAATGCGATGCTTCCGACCCTTGCCCAATGCATAATAAATTCTTCCAAATCAGAGAAGAGTTAAAAGACATGTTGGGAACCACTACCGTATTTGAACTTGCATTTGGATTAAAATCTGGAAAATCAACACTATTGAGATGAAAAAGTTTTTTACTTATATTTCGGACAAATTAGTCTACAATAAGAGAGTTTTGCTCTCAATATTATTACTGACTAGTTGCAACCTCATGGCACAACCTAGGCCCAATCCGAGCACAGAAAACTGGCAATTAAGTCCAGGTATACTAGGAATATTTATATTATTAATCATAGTATTATTTATCGCTTTCCTGATTTTATATGTACGTATAAACTCACATCTTAAAAAAATGCGATATAAAGCGGATCTTAAAAACAAATACAAACTTGCTGAAGAACTTATAGATTTAAAAGAAAGTGAGATAGATAGAATCTTGGAAGAAAGGAAAGCGGCGAAGACTTATACTTTATCTGGTGATGAAATAGCCGGAACCGATAAAGCGCAGGACAAACGTGGCATTGTAAGTAAAGTCACTCACAAACGAGACTATCCTTTAGTAGATGAAAAAAAGACTTCAAAAGTTTATATCGAAACCCCTAGGCCTTTAAAAAATTTAGTTATTTGGTATATAGGTACTTCGGTATTTTGGCTCATATTTGGAACTTTAGTTGGTCAGTACGTAGGGATGAAGTTTGTATGGCCAGAAATGGACACAATCTCTTGGCTTTCCTTTGGTAGACTTCGACCAGTGCATACCAATGCCGTATTTTGGGGTTGGGCCTCTTTAGCCATGGTCGGTTTAGGAAACTTTGTTATTGTTAGAACCTCCAACACAAAATTATACAGTTATAAAATAGCCTGGTGGGTTTTAGGATTAATGAATTTTACTGTGCTATTAGGCAGTATATGTTTAATGGCAGGAATCAATAATGGTGGCGGAGAATATCGGGAATATATTTGGCCAGTAATGCTTCCGTTTGCTGTCGGATTAATCTTAACCCTTTATAATTTTTACCAAACGGTAGCTAGCCGTAAGATATCAGAAATTTATGTATCTAATTATTACTTATTCGGTGCATTAATCTGGACTATCACCATTGTGGTTATAGCCTACTTACCAAACTTTCAAGACGGATTGGGTGAAACTGTTATTCAAGGATATTATATGCACCAGGGAGTTGGTATGTGGTTTATGACGTTCACCTTAGGACTAATTTACTACTATCTTCCTTCCTCTTTAAATAAACCTATTTACTCTTATTCTCTAGGAGTTTTAGCATTTTGGACTCAGATGTTTTTCTATACTATGATTGGAACACATCACTTTATTTTTAGTCCCTTACCTTGGTGGTTACAAACTGTAGCCATTGTATTTAGTGCAGGAATGTTTATTCCGGTAGTAGCAGGTACCACTAACTTCTTAATGACAATGCGAGGAAGTTGGAGTGAAATTAGCAAGAGTTATGTATTACCGTTTTTCTTAGTCGGCGTCATATTTTACTTCGTTGGATCAACCCAAGGAAGTTTACAAGCATTCCGATTTACCAACTTTGTATGGCATTTTACCGATTTTAACGTAGCGCATTCCCACATGACCATGTACGGAATAATCACCTTTATTTTATGGGCTTGTATATATGCAATCCTACCAAAAATCACAGGAAAATCTCCAAAACAAATATTTGTAGGTGTCCATTTTTGGTTGGCTTTCATAGGTTTATTTGCCTACATGATGTCTATGATGATAGGTGGAACCTTGAAGGGTGTAAGTTGGATAGAAGGAAGACCTTTCCTAGAATCTTTAGTGTTTATGCACTCCTATTGGATTTGGCGTGGAATAGGAGGTTCGCTTATGTTCTTTTCACACCTAATGTTTGCGTATAACTTTTATGTAATGATTAAACCAAAACCTGAAAAGGTTCTCATTACCAATGTAAAGCCTATTAATTCTTAATAATTAAAGATTATGCTCAAAATACATAAAAATTTAAGACACTTAGTGCTTGCGTCGGCTATCGTTTTTGTTAGTCTAAGTATATTCATCGCAGTAATTCCTGCTTCAAACCTGCACTATGTAGATGCTTTACCAAGCATGGAGCCTTTTACCGAGTCTGAGCAGCGTGGTTTACAAATCTACGTACAAGAAAGCTGTGTAGCTTGTCATACGCAACAAGTTCGAAATATAGAGATGGACAATGTATGGGGCGATAGACCATCGATCCCATCGGATTATTATTACAGTAAGGCGCGCTTAGACATATGGAGGCAATCGCCTTCTATATTAGGAACGGAGCGAACTGGTCCTGATTTAACCAATGTTGGAAAAAGACAGCCAGGAAAAGAATGGCACCTGCTCCACCTTTACAATCCTAGAATTGTAGTTAAGGAATCCATTATGCCAGGATACCCTTGGTTGTTTGAAGAGAAATCCGAATCGGAAATTACAGATGAAGATGTAGTAGTTGCCGTTCCATCGGAATACTCTAAAAATCCTAACAAAAAAATAATCGCTAAAAAAGAAGCATTAGATCTGACCGCTTACTTAATTTCCTTAAAACAAGCAGACATTAATGGAACACCCGCTATGGACTTCATTCCTGCTAAAGAAGATAGGTCTAGCGTAAAATCTGGAGATGGGGCTAGCTCAGGATTAGATGGCGCTGCTTTATATGCTAGTAACTGCGCAGCATGTCACCAACCAGATGGTTCAGGATTGGCAGGTGCTTTTCCTCCCCTAGCTGGTAGCTCAATCGTAACAGGAGAGGATACGGATTTATTTATAGAAATAATTCTACGAGGATACGATGCGAGACCAGAATATGCGGTTATGGTAGGCTTTGCTGATGTGTTAACCGATGAAGAAATCGCAGCTATAGCAACACATGAACGCACAAGCTGGGGAAATAATGCTTCTGAAATTACCGCAGAAGAAGTAGCAAAAGTAAGAGAATATATAGAAGGATTAAATCAATAATTAAAAACTACTAGTATGGAAAAGAAAGAAGTTTGGTTGAAATCATTGCTAACTAAAACACCACAAGAAGGACGAGAATTAGCAATAAAAATGGCTAGAAAAAGTATTGCAGCCATACAAACAGATCCAGAAGTAAGAAAGAAACTTCGAAAAGATTATGCAGAAGACACGGCACAGTTAATTGCATCGGCAAATGTAATTGCCGTAGAATTTCAAACTATTGCGAAAGCAAATAATTACTGGAAGTAATATTTAACTAATAAAACACACAAAATGAAACGAATTATAATTGCACTAACGTTCATGCTATTTGTAAGCATACCTTTAAATGCACTCGCACAAGACCTTGCGGTTATTAGCTCACAAAAAGAAAGCATTAAAACCATTACTCAAAACATAGATTCGCAGAACAAAAATTTAGACTCTGCAGAACAAGGAGATGTTTGGCTGGAGTCACTAATAACAGATACGCCACAGGAAGGAAGAGAATTAGCAATAAAAATGGCTAGAAAAAGTATTGCTGCCGTTCAAACAGACCCTGAGGTAAGAAAAAGTTTGCGTAAGGATTACGCGGAAGATACCGCTCAGCTAATAAACATTGCTAGTGTTATAGCACTAGAATTCCAGACTATTGCAGCTGCAAATAATTACTGGAAGTAAATCAATAATAAAAACCACCAAAAGATGAAACGGCTTATAATATTTCTAATGATTTTGCTACTTGGAATGCCTTTAAACACATTAGCATGCGAAGTATGCGAAAACAGACAACCGGAAATACTCAAAGGAGTAACACACGGTATTGGCCCGCAAGACAATTTAGACTATATCATCACTTGGGGTGCTGTGGTAATTGTTGGTGTAACTTTATTTTTTAGTATCAAATTTTTAGTGCGGCCCAAAGAATCAAATCCAGATCACATAAAAAATATTGTGGTAGAATAAATCCAAACTACTTATTATGGAACGAAAACAAAAAATTAAAGTATTCTTGGACGATGATCCAGTCCCATTCGCGGAGTTTGAATCGCCTGTAAAGTTTCTTTTGGATACTACAAAAATTCCAGATGGGCACCATCAATTAAAAATTGTAGCAAAGTCAACAAGCGATGTAGAAGGGGTACGCACCATTCCTTTTGTAGTACGAAACGGTCCATCTATAGACGTGGTAGGTTTAAAAGAAAATGAAGTCATAAATGAACAAATACCTATAACCATAAATACGTATGGAAGTGATCGACTAGATTTCTTTAAGGTAATAGGCTCAGAAACACCAAAAGGAATTCCAACTTGGGTATGGATATTAGTGATTCTATTCGTTGCCTTTGCTATATTTTACTTAGTAATGTACTTAACCCCAGACTTATATAAATCATTTGTATAATGAACTCAAAAAAAGAAATAGAAAATATGGACGACATAAAATTGTTGGTAAACGAGTTTTATGGGAAAGTCCGTCAAGATGAATTATTAAAAGACATATTCAATAGTATTATTCAAGATCGTTGGCCAGAACATTTAAATAAAATGTACACATTCTGGCAAACAGTTTTGTTAGGTGAACATACCTACAAAGGCTCACCTTTTCCACCTCATGCCGTAATGCCAGTAGAAGAAGAGCATTTCGATCGATGGCTGCATCTTTGGTCGGGAACCGTAAACAAATACTTTGTTGGAGAAAAAGCAGAACGTGCTATTTGGCAAGGACAAAGAATGGCTCAAATGTTCTTATCCAAAATCAGATATATGCGCGACACCGATTCCGTTCCTTTAAATTAACGACGAGTATGCAATAAATAAAAAGCTTATTTAAATAGCGAATTATTTATAATTAAGAGTCCTTAACAAAACCTTTTGAATTCCAACTAGTATTACGTAATTTGTCCTTACTTAATCAAGTTGCAAATTGCGACAAAGCAATTCATACATCATTAACTATCTAAAAACATGAGCACAGAGAATACCGTTGATAAAATAAAAGAGAAGTACCAGAATCTTGGAGAAAACCCAGATACATATCTTAATGGATTGCTTCAAGCAAAACCGATTACTTATTGGGATTATATTCAAGTAGACACCTTGTTGACTTTACAGAAAACACGAACAGACTTTAAGGATGAAGCCATTTTTGTAATGTACCATCAAGTAACGGAATTGGTGCTTAAAATGATGATTCATGAATTGAAGCAATTAGTAGAAGAAGATTTAAGCGAAGAAATATGGATAGATAAGCTAGGGCGATTGACTCGATACACCGATATGCTAATTACTTCTTTTGATGTGATGCGTTCGGGCATGAGTTACGAGGATTACAATATATTCCGAAGCACGTTGGCACCAGCCAGTGGCTTTCAGTCGGCACAATTCAGATACCTAGAGTTATACTGTACACGTTTGGAAAACTTGATTAATCAGCGCGGAAAAGAAAGACTTCCTAAAAATCCAACGATGGAAGATATGTTCGAAAACATCTATTGGAAAGATGCTGGATATAATAGAAAAACTGGCAAGAAAACATTAACCCTACGTCAGTTTGAGGAAAAATACGAGGAAAGCTTTATAAGCCTTGCCAAAAAAATGCAAGGAAAAACTTTGGAGGAAAAAGCTAACAAAATGAATCCATCCGAAGCTCTTCTTAAAAAACTAAAAGAGTTCGATTACCAGTATAACGTAGCCTGGCCAATAGTGCATTTAAATACGGCACAGTTTTACTTAGATAGTAAAGGAGAAACAAAAGCAGCTACTGGTGGAAGTGAATGGAAAAAGTATTTACACCCTAAATACCAACAACGAAAATTCTTCCCAAAACTATGGTCAGAAGAGGAATTAGCTACTTGGGGAGAGAAGTAACATCCAAACCAAAGACTAATGGAATAACTAATAAATCAAGTATAGGCCAATTAGTAGTAGAGGATTATGCATACGCGGCTGTTTTCGAAAAACACAATATTGATTTCTATTGCCACGGAAATAGAACAATTGTAAGTGCTGCAAAAGAAAGCCTTGTAGATAGCAACCTGCTGATAGAGCAGTTAAAAGAAATTCCACAAGGAAGTACCAAGGTAGAAGAAGATTATAAAGCTTGGTCTCTTACTAAATTGGCCGATCATATTGAAAACACGCACCATCGATTCACCGAAGCAAAGATTACAGAATTAAAACCACTGCTAGCAAAACTTGTAGAAGAACGTGGTAATGAAATCCCAGAATTAAAAGAGCTTCAAAAAGTCTTCGAAACATCGGCTGGAGATATGGCCTCGCACATGAAAAAAGAAGAATTGGTACTCTTCCCTTTCATTCGAAAAATGGAAGAAACTAAAAAATCGCATGCGCAAATAACAGTACCTCATTTTGGTACGGTGGAGAATCCAGTGAATATGATGCTACATGAACATGACGAGCAAAGTAAGTTACTCCAAAAAATAAAAGAATTAACGAACAACTTTACTTTACCTAAAAACGCTGGCAGCACACTTAGAACAGCTTATACAAATCTTAAGGCTTTCGATATAGACATGCACAAACACATTCATTTAGAAAACAATATTTTATTTCCAAAAGCCGTAGCTTTAGAGAAAACCTTAGACAAAGCTTAAACATTAGATTTAATTCACCATGGGACAAAAACCAATTAAGAGACACGAAGCCATAAAACCTTACAGCCGAGAACATCATCACGGCTTACTATTATGCTGGAAAATTCGCGAAGGTTTGAAACATGAAGTAGCTATAGATCGCATAAAAAAGTATGCCGATTTTTTATGGGAAACTCAGATAGAACCTCACTTTAAGGCAGAAGAAAAATACATATTTCCAGTTTTAGGAGATAAACATGAAATGATTCAGCAAGCGAAGAAAGAACATAAACGCTTAGCGAATTTATTTAATGATAACACCAATGTCCTAGAGTCTTTAAAAGCAATTCAAACAGAGTTAGACGATCACATCAGGTTTGAAGAACGTGTATTATTTAATAAAATTCAAGAAGTAGCTACAGAAGAAGAAATGAAGGTTATAGACCAACATCATGAAATTTTAAACTCACAAAACTGGGAAGATCCGTTTTGGGATTCGTTTAAAAAGAAAAGATAATTATTTTAAAATATAGTCTATAAAAGACAGAAGAGAATCGCTCAACATTAAAATCCTTATCTTTGTCGCCCGATAAAGGATAAATATATGTCGAACGACACAAATAATAATTCAAAAATAATTAATAAGTCAGACGAAGAGCCACTTACAGAAGCATTACGTGCACGTCGTCAGAAAGAACTCCGGTTGGAAAGAGAGGCCGAACGACGTGAAAACAAGGTTTCTATAGCAGAGAAATGGAAAACACATCGGTACTGGTTGCCTAGGGCTGTATATTTTGTACTACATTCCATTTGGATTGTTGCAATGGCTATTGGTGGTTTTATCGCTTGGCTAATTTCTTTCCTATTCATATGAAACTTCCGCTACGAACCTTACATATCTATGTAGCATGCTCTCTTCTTGTCTTTGCCATTGTACAAAGTTTAAAGATTTATTCCATAGCCGCACCACAATGGGTGTTCTCCTTCGTAAATGATTTTTTGGTTATACCTATCATAGCAACCATTTGTTTACACGGTGTTTGGTTGCTAAAAAACAATAAAGCCATTCGATTGAATGGCTTTACTATAGCAAGTTTGGTTTTGCTTTACTCTATTTATTTTGAATACTACCTACCCCAACAATCTCCTCGATATACAGGTGATATTTGGGATGTAGTGTGTTACGCTCTTGGCGGATTGGTCTTTTATGTTTTACAGAGACTCGGCTAGTTTATTGCTTTCTTCTAACCAACCCATCTCTTCCATCCATTCGTCGTTAAACATCTTACCAACATAGCGACTTCCATGATCGTGGAAAAGTACCACTACTACATCATCTTTTGTAAAATGCTCTTTTAATTGAAGTAAGCCTTTTATCGCTGCTCCTGCAGAGTTTCCTAAGAACATACCCTCTTTAAGCGCCAATAAACGCGTATAGATAGCCGCATCTTTATCGGTAACTTTTTCAAAGGCCTCTATAATATCAAAATCTACGTTTTCTGGTAAAATATCTTCTCCAATTCCCTCGGTAACATACGGATAGATTTCATCCTCATCGAAAATACCCGTTTCATGGTATTTTTTAAACACGCTACCGTAGGTATCTATTCCCCAAATTTTGATATCTGGATTTTTCTCTTTTAGATAACGCCCTACTCCACTAATCGTTCCTCCTGTACCAACACCTACTACGAAGTGCGTGATTTTCCCATCAGTTTGCTCCCAAATTTCTGGTCCCGTACTTTCGTAATGCGCTTGTGTATTACTCAAGTTATCGTATTGGTTTACATACCAGCTATTAGGTGTTTCTTCGGCTAAACGTCTAGACACAGAATAATAAGAACGTGGATCATCTGGAGCAACGGCAGTAGGACAAACTTCTACTTGACATCCCATAGCACGCAATACATCCATTTTCTCTTTGCTTTGCTTATCGCTAAGCACACAAATCATTTTATACCCCTTTACAATAGCTGCCAGGGCTAGACCCATTCCAGTATTTCCGCTAGTTCCTTCGATTATAGTACCTCCGGGTTTTAATCGTCCATCGGCCTCTGCATCCTCTATCATTTTTAATGCCATACGGTCTTTTACCGAGTTCCCTGGGTTAAAAGTTTCGTATTTGGCCAATACCAATGCAGGTATATCTTTTACTAATTTATTCATCTTTACCATAGGCGTGTTACCTATAGTATCTAATATTGTTTCAGCGTATTTCATCATCTAGATTATTAAAACGTTGCAAAGGTACGAGTACTTACTCTTAATACAAAGTAGCAATGGATTTTTGGCATTTACTCAAATCGCAAAGCACGCACAGGACTTATTTTAGCAATGATGTAAGTCGGAATAAGCAACATGGCCAAACATAAAATAAACGTTCCTATATTTAAAGCCAAAATATAGTTCAAGTGTAAATACACTGGTACTTCGCTTACGTAATAGGTGGAAGGATCTAAAGGTAATATTTTAAAGTACTTTTGAATGAATAAGAAACCAATACCAATTAAATTTCCCCAAAACAAGCCTACGCCTATTAGATACATCGCATTATAAATAAATATTTTACGCACACTCCAGTTATTGCTACCCAGTGCTTTTAATAACCCTATCATATGCGTACGTTCTAAAATAAGTACAAGTAATGCCGTAATCATATTAATACCCGCAACTACAATCATAATGCCTATGATTAAGAATATATTGAAATCGAACATATCCAACCAGTCAAAAATATTCATAAACCGGCCACGGATAGTTTCTACATCGACATTACTAGGCGAGTTTAAATATACCGCATTGCCAATGGCGTCGATATTTTTAAAGTCGTCTACAAATAACTCAAATGTTCCCACTTCATTGCTAGCCCAGCCATTTAATCGCTGGATATGACGGATGTCCGCAAACAAGAATTGCTCATCGAATTCTTGAAAACCGCTATTATATAGTCCTACAATAGTAAACCCAACACTTCTTGGTGGTTTGGACGTATCTTCCCTTAAAAAGAAAGTAGCTATCCTATCTCCTACTTTTATTTGTAACCTATTGGCCAGATACTCCGAAAGTAAAACTTCACTGTTCAAAGACTCCTCCCCTACTATAGGTAATCTTCCCTCAATTAAATAGTCTTCTAGATAATTCCAAGAATAATTTTCATCTACTCCTTTTACAATTATTCCTTCAAAATCCGTTTCTGTACGGATCACTCCACCCTTAGAAGCCGTTGGTTGAATATGTGTTATATTGGGGAAAAAACCGTTGTTTGGATAAAACTCTTGGTCTAAGCTAATAGGCACTTGATCGTCGTAAGAGAAGTTGGTGTCGTAATTCGACATGATTATATCGCCATGAAAAGCCGTAACTTTTTCTCGAATCTTATCCTGCAAGCCTACGCCAGTAGCTACCGAAACGAGCATCATAATAATACCCATAGCAATAGCCGTGATGGCGATTTTTATAATCGGCGCCGAAACACTACTTTTATACTCTTTAGATGCAATAATGCGTTTAGCAATAAAAAACTCGTAACTCACTCGCGAAATATGAATAATTATTTTCTCAAAAATACAGTTTTCTTATGGCTTTGTATTTGTTTTTCCTGTGTAAATCACGCAAAGGACAAAACCAGAACAAATGAAAGCCCACAAACTACCATCGGTACCATAACTATTGATGATATAGATCCAGATTTTTTGCCAGCAGCAAATAATTTGGAAGCTTGGACACACTATATAGATGATAAAAAAATAGGACTTGTAGCAAATCAGACTACGGTCGTAGCCGATGGCATGGGTGGATATAAACATTTGGCCGATGTTTTGCTTGAAAAGAAATTTGACTTAGTAAAAGTTTTCGCTCCAGAACATGGTTTTAGAGGTACTGCCGATGCTGGCGAAATAGTAAAGGATGGCGTGGACATTAAAACTGGTTTGCCGATTATTTCCTTATACGGAAGCAATAAAAAACCTACCAAAGAGCAAATAAAAGATTTAGATATCTTAATTTTCGACATCCAAGATGTAGGTGCACGATTTTACACTTACATATCTACGCTACATTATGTAATGCAAGCAGCTGCCGAAAACGACATAAAAGTACTTGTATTAGATCGTCCGAACCCTAACATTCAAATGGTAGACGGTCCTGTATTGGAAGAAGCGCACACAAGCTTTATTGGAATGCATAAAATTCCTGTTGTACACGGAATGACCATTGCAGAATATGCCTCTATGGTAAATCGCGAAGGTTGGCTGGGCAATGGCTTGTATTGTGATTTACAAGTGGTCATTATGGATGGATACGACAGGACAACGTCATATGACTTGCCAATAAAGCCTTCACCAAACTTACCAAACGAACAGGCTATTAATCTTTATCCAAGCACCTGTTTCTTTGAAGGAACTATTTTAAGTGAAGGACGAGGTACCGATTTACAGTTTCAAATATTTGGATCGCCTAAGCTACCAAAAAATAAATACACCTTTCAATTTACACCTGTAGAAAATGAAGGTTCTAAACATCCGAAGTTTAAAAACACCCTATGCTATGGTAAAGATTTAAGCCAAGAACCTAAATTAGATAAACTCAACTTAGAATGGTTAATACAAGCCTATCAAGACTATCCTAAGAAAGAGGAGTTCTTTACTAATTTCTTTACTTTATTAGCTGGAACTAAAAAATTACAGAAACAAATTGAACAAGGATGGACAGCACAAAAAATTAGAGATAGTTGGCAAACTGATTTAAATGAATTTAAACTTATACGCGAAAAGTATTTATTGTATGACTAATATAAAACCATCGGCAGCTATCTTCGGACGTGCCATCTCGGAATACTATCACAACAACCAACCAGAAGATATTAAAACCGAAACGAATATTAGTGGCGTTGACACCCTTCCCACGGCCTATCTTTTTCGAGGTTTTGAAGAAATGCCTATATCAGAGCAAAAAGCAATGCAATTAAGCAAAGGAAAAGTATTGGATGTAGGTTGTGCTGCAGGTAGTCATAGTTTGTATTTACAAAACAAGGGTCTGGAGGTTCATGCTTTAGATATATCACAAAAGACAATTGAAATCTGCAAGTTACGTGGTATTAAACATGCGTACAAAGCCGCATTATTGGATTGGGACAAAACCAAATACGATACTATTCTACTTATGATGAATGGCACCGGAATTTTTGAAAGTTTTGAAAGCGTTCCAAAATATCTGAAACATCTAAAAAGTCTACTGTCACCCAATGGACAAATACTTGTAGACTCGAGCGATATCAAATATATGTACGATAAAGAAGAGTTGGACGCTCTGTTTATGCTTAAAATATATTATGGAGAGTTAGAGTTTACCATGCATTATAAAGATTGGACTAGCGAGCCTTTCCCTTGGTTGTACTTAGACCCAAAGACTTTTAAGAAAGTAGCGGAGTTAAATGGATACTCTTTTAAGATACTATATGAGGGAGAGCATTACGATTACTTGGCTAAATTACAGGTAGATCCAAAAGTGTAATAGAAAAATATTATTTCAATACTCTTATCCCCTCTAGCTTTTCAATAGCTTCCGTAATTTCCTCTAGCAACCCATCAAGTACTTTGGTTTTAACAAAGTGTTGGTGCACTACAAGCCCAATGGTTCTAAAAGGAATATCGTCTTGAAAGCTTTGAAGGTGTTGTTTCTCTTCCTCAGTAAAATCAGCAACTGCCAAGGTTGGTAATAGGGTTTTACCTTCATTGGACTTCACAAATCGCAAAAGACTATCAATAGAACCAGCTTTATAATTTATATTAAATGTGGTATTCATTTGCGGTTTGGCCACATCGCATATTTCTAAGACTTGCGTCCGCATACAATGCCCTTCCTCTAGCAACCAAAATCGATCCATATTGAGCGTTCTTATAGACGCCTGTTTTGGAGCTTTATTGGAAGCATCAAACAAAACAAACTCTTCTTCATAGATAGGAAATTTCTTTAGCTCACCACTTATCATAGGTGTAGAAACAATTCCTATATCCAACTCACGAGATAAAATGCGCCTTTCAATTTCACTTGTGGTGAGTTCTTTAACCTCTAGAAATAAATCCGGATGATGGCGTGAAAAATTCTGTAAGAACAGCGGCAATAAAAACGGAGCTATGGTGGGAATGCATCCAATTTTTATATCGCCCTTCATCTCTCCTTTTAAAACCTGAATTCTTTCATTTAATTGATCTATTTCAAACTTAATACGCTTTAGCTGCATAACAATCGCCTCTCCTTCCTCGGTCAACTCAACAGGTTTTACACGTCGGTCAAAAATTTTGATCTCAATCTCGTCTTCAAATCGAGTGATCATCGTACTTAACGTGGATTGTGCAACAAAACACTTCTCTGCAGCGGTTTCAAAATGACGGTGCTCCGCTACTGCAAGCACATAATTAAATTGTTGTATATTCATCTATGTCATAGATATTATTATCTAAACTATCGTTTTTATAGAACAAAGATATTGGATATATTTGTTCTATAAAACAAAAAATAAAAATCATGGATGAGAAGAAAAAACTATTTTCTGTATCAGGTCGTCCGATTGCAGAAAATCAGAATGTAAAAACCGCAGGAAAAAGAGGTCCCATGTTACTAGAAGACTTCTGGTTTCTAGAAAAACTAGCCCACTTTGATCGCGAGGTTATTCCAGAGCGAAGAATGCATGCTAAAGGATCTGGAGCTTTTGGTAAATTCACCGTTACCCACGATATTACAAAATACACCAAAGCAAAAATATTTTCGGAGATAGGTAAGGAAACAGAACTATTTATGCGTTTTTCTACCGTTGCTGGAGAACGTGGTGCGGCTGATGCAGAACGCGACATCCGTGGATTTGCAATGAAGTTCTACACAGAGGAAGGGAATTGGGATTTAACTGGTAATAACACCCCAGTATTCTTTTTGAGAGACCCTTATCGTTTTACGGATTTAAACAAAGCAATAAAGAGAGACCCAAAAACCAACTTGCGAAGTGCCAATCACAATTGGGATTTCTGGACCTTACTTCCAGAAGCTTTACACCAAGTAACCATAACTATGAGTGATAGAGGTATTCCAAAATCTTTCCGTCATATGCACGGATTTGGCAGTCATACCTTTAGTATGATCAATGAAAATGAAGAGCGAGTATGGGTTAAATTCCACTTTAAAACCCAACAAGGAATTAAAACTCTAACTAATGAAGAAGCAAGAGAGCTGATTGGGAAAGATCGAGAAAGTAATCAAAGAGACTTGTTTAATGCCATAGAAAACAAGAATTTCCCTCGATGGGATATGAAGATTCAGGTAATGACCGACGAACAAGCAAAAGCCTGTCCGTTCAACCCATTTGACTTGACAAAAGTATGGCCACATGGTGATTATCCATTAATTGATGTAGGGGTAATAGAATTAAATCGCAACCCAGAGAACTATTTTGCCGATGTAGAGCAAGCTGCTTTCAACCCTGCGAATGTAGTGCCTGGCATTGGTTTCTCTCCAGATAAAATGCTTCAAGCTAGACTTTTCTCTTATGGAGATGCACAGCGCTACCGATTAGGAGTAAACCATTATCAAATCCCAGTAAACGCACCAAAATGTCCGTTCCATAACCACCATAGAGATGGTGCTATGCGTGTAGACGGAAACGAAGGTTCTACCATTCACTACTTCCCAAATAGTTATCAACAGTGGGAAGAACAGAAAGAATATACCGAACCGGCATCTAAACTAGAAGGCGATGCGGATCATTTTGACTTTAGAGAAGATGATGACGATTACTACAGCCAACCAGGAAACCTGTTCAGACTTATGACTCCTGAGAAACAGCAATTGTTGTTTACCAATACTGCAGCAGAGATTGGTGGGGCAGAAAGATTTATTCAAGAAAGACATATCGCAAACTGCTACAAAGCAGATCCAGAATATGGAAAAGGAGTAGCAAAAGCTCTTGGGTTAGATATTAATTCTTTAGATCTTTAGTTGTTAGCTGCTAGTTAATACGCGCATTCGGATAGTGTATTTTGCATGGCAGCTTTAAAAGTATTGCTTATTTATAAGTAA
>Ga0209487_1000409_pt1 | contig 39554 bp, 34 predicted proteins | sample Poulit2012_FD_187524 | JGI IMG/M metagenome (GOLD analysis project Ga0209487, IMG submission 187524) | Agricultural soil microbial communities from Georgia to study Nitrogen management - Poultry litter 2012 (SPAdes) (version 2) | ecosystem: Environmental > Terrestrial > Soil > Agricultural land...
TTTGCCTTCGGCTTCCTTCAGATTCCACCTCACGATGAACACCCTTGCCGTTCAGCTAGCAGTTCCCCTTGCCGGGCCTGCAGAGGACTTCCACCTCCAAGTGAGTGCGCCCTGCCGGGCGCACAAAAACTAAGGGCAACCGTAACCGGTTGCCCTTATCAGCATGAGCTGGCCCGAAACGGGCCGATACCACCCTTAGCTGTCCCCTGATGCACCATGTTTTTCCGGTAACGATTCCGCAGCGTTCTCGATCGCGGCCCGGATGGCGTTGCGGACCGCATAATCGACGATGGTGGTGCCGGTACGACCCACCCTCAGATTGGTCAGCACGTTGCCGATGTCCACAGCAGCGTTGCCCTGTACGACTTCACTGACACCCCGGCCGAGTCCCATTATCTCCGCCGTCACCGTGTCGACCAGGCGGATCTCAACGGCGACCCGGGCGGTTACCGTCTCTGCTGAGCCACCGAATATTCCGAGTACGCTGCCGCCGCCACCGGTCGTCTGCACACCGAACTCGGTGACACTGCCCAGCACCAGCAGCTCGGCGCCTTCGATACGGCCGAGTTCAGCTGCGGTCGCTGGGTTGATCCGTCCGGAGGCCGCCAGGTCCTGTTCGAACAGGACCTTGTCGATCTCGGCACGTTCCGTTATCCGGAACTGCTGACTCTCGTACGCCTCAGCGATGAAGATGTCGGCGACGCCCGAACCCAGTTCACGGAAGAACTGTTCCCCTTCGCTGCTCAGGTCGACCCGGCCTATGCGGACTGAGCCGGCCCCCACGGTGAAGCTGGGGACGGCGATCACATAGCGCTGTTCCCGCGGGACGGGAGCCAGGCTGAACTGCCGCAGGCCTGCCGCCTGGTCTTCGACAAGCACCGCTGGGGCACAGCCGGCAAGCAGCAGGCTGAGGGCGAGCAGAACAGTCATCGCAGATCTCATGATGAAGATGATAGCGCGGGGCGCACGAGCAGTCCTGAACGGAACTGCGCCGTGCGCCCCGCGAATCCGGCGGCCGGGCCGCTCAGGCAGCAGCGGCTTCCCGGGCTGCCTGGGCCTCTTCCTCGTTCTTGACGAGTTTGGCCTTGATCTTCTTGAGCGTGGTCACTTCCTCAAGCGCACGCTGGTCAAGCACGTTGCGGATGTCACGGATCTCCCACTGGACACCGGGGATCACCAGCTGCTCCAGGGCGTTGACCCGGCGGCTCGTCTTCTTGATCTCCTCACCGATGCGGCGCAGCCGGGTCTCGGTGGCGGCGACCTGGACGAGTGCCTCGGTCAGCCGGCGGAACTGTTCCGCGGCAGCGAGCGTCTGGGTGCCGGCGCCGACCGGTGAGAACGGCAGCTCGTGACTGAACTCGGGCGGCTCGACCCGGGGTACCTTCACCCCGAACAGGTTATCGACGTTGATGTCGACCTCGAGGCCCTGTTTCGAGGCGAGGCTCAGGCTGCGCACAGCTTCCGGACCGTCCCAGGCGTTGGCCATGAACAGGCTGAAGTACGCGTCCCGTCCGACTGCCTCAAGGGCACGCCTCGCCGCCAGTGACTCCTTGACCAGGGCGAAGAACTCACCGATCAGAGCGTCACGCTTGCGCTTCAGCAGGTCGGCGCCGCGCTGCGCCAGCCGAAGCTGGTCGCGCCGCTGCAGCAGGTTGGATCTGGTTGGTGCTACTGCTTCAGCCACTTCTCAGCCCCTTCTGCTCAGACACGCTGGCCGCGGCCAGCGCCCCACAGCTCTTCCATCTTGGCGCCGTAGTACTTGTCGATCTGGTCGTTCGACAGGCGCGTGAGTTCGCTGCGCGGCAGCTCCGACAGCAGTGCCCAGGCGACTTCGAGTGACTCCTCGATGGAGCGGTCGGCCTCACCCTGGTTGATGAACACCCGTTCGAAGTCATCAGCGAACTTCAGGTACAGCTTGTCGTTCTCCGACAGGGCGTCCTCACCGGTGATCGCCACCAGCCTTCGCAGGTCAAGCCCGTTGGCGTAGGCAGCCTGCACCTGGTCAGCCACGTTCTTGTGGTCCTTGCGCGTCTTGCCCTCACCGATGCCGTTGCCCATCAGCCGGCTCAGGCTGGGGCCCGGGTTGATCGGCGGGTAGATGCCCTTGTTGTGCAGGTCCCGCGCGAGGTAGATCTGACCCTCCGTGATGTAACCGGTCAGGTCAGGGATCGGGTGGGTGACGTCATCGTCGGGCATGGAGAGGATCGGCAGCTGGGTGACCGAACCTTTCAGACCGGTGACGACACCGGCGCGCTCGTAGATCGAGGCAAGGTCGGTGTACATGTAACCCGGGTAGCCACGGCGGCCGGGGATCTCCTCACGGGCACCACCGATCTCACGCAGCGCCTCGCAGTAGTTGGTCATGTCGGTCAGGATCACCAGCACGTGGTAATCATGTTCGAAAGCCAGGTACTCGGCAGCGGTGAGCGCCATCTTCGGAGTGAGCAGGCGTTCGACCGCCGGGTCGTCCGCCTTGTTGAGGAACAGGACCGACCGCGCCAGCGCACCGGTGCGCTCGAACTCCTGGGTGAAGAAGGTCAGCTCACGCTGGGTCACACCCATCGCGGCGAACACCACGGCGAACTCGCTGTCCTCGCCTACCACCTTGGCCTGGCGGGCGATCTGGGCAGCCAGCTCGTTGGCCGGCAGGCCCGAACCGGAGAAGATCGGCAGCTTCTGGCCACGGACGAGGCTGATGTTGGTGTCGATGGTGGAGATGCCGGTCTGGATGAACTCCTGAGGCATCTGCCGCGCGACCGGGTTGATCGGTGCGCCACCGATGGGGATGCGTTTCTCGGCCAGCACGGGCGGCAGTCCGTCGATGGGGTTGCCGATGCCGTCGAAACGCCGGCCGATCATGTCCTTGGCCACGCCGAGACGGGCGACCGATTCGACCAGGTTGACGGTCGTCGAGGACAGGTCGATACCCGAGGTCTCCTCGAACACCTGCAGCACCGTGTGGGTCTTGGACACTTCGATGACCTGCCCGCCACGCTCACGGCCCTGACCGTCCTTGATCGTGACGATCGCGTTGTAGGCCAGATCGGGCGAGTTCTCCAGGAACAGCAGCGGACCCGAGACGTAACTTACCTGGCTGTATTCTTTCTTAAGCAAGCTTTCGCTCATTTACTCTCCTTAGGCGGCTGGATGCCGGCCAGCTCAGGCAGCCACAGCCAGACCGCGGTCGAGCTGACCGATGGTCTCGGCCTTGTAGGCTTCGAACTCGTCCTCAGGGACGTAGCGGGCGCGGTTCACCTTCTCGATGACCGGGTTCGCGAGGATCTCGTCGACGGTGGCACCGTCAGCAAGAGCCTGGACCGCGACGTCGTTGAGCTTCATGATCATCTGCAGCATGCCGTACGCCTTGCTCATCGAGCAGGAGGCGTCGACCGGGTCGAAGCCGTTCTGCTGCAGGAAGTCCTGCCTGATGATGCGGCCGATCTCGATGACCAGGCGCTCGTTGTCCTGCAGCGCGTCCGGTCCGACGAGCTGGACGACTTCCTGCAGGTCGCCTTCACGCTGCAGCATGTCGACCGCGCGGTTGACGAGCTCCGGGTAGTCCTGGGCCACGTTCTCCCGGTACCACTCCTCGAGGATCGGGGTGAACAGCGAGTAGGAGCGACCCCAGTTGATGGCCGGGAAGTGACGGCGGCGGGCGAGTGAAGCGTCAAGCGCCCAGAAGCAGCCGGTGATGCGCAGCGTCGCCTGGGTGACCGGTTCCGAGAAGTCACCGCCGGCGGGGCTGACTGCTCCGATGATGGAGACGGCGCCCTGCTCGTCGTTCAGGGTGGTGACCCGGCCACCGCGCTCGTAGAACGCGGACAGGCGTGACGCCAGGTACGGCGGGTAACCTTCTTCCGCGGGCATCTCTTCAAGGCGTGAGGAGATCTCGCGCAGCGCCTCGGCCCAGCGGGAGGTGGAGTCGGCCATGATCGACACACCGTAGCCCTGGTCGCGGAAGTACTCGGCCAGCGTGATGCCGGTGTAGATCGAAGCTTCACGGGCAGCTACCGGCATGTTCGAGGTGTTGGCGATCAGCACGGTGCGGTGCATGAGCGGGTTGCCGGTCTTGGGGTCTTCCAGTTCCGGGAACTCGACCAGCACGTCCGTCATCTCGTTACCGCGCTCACCGCAGCCGACGTAGATGACGATGTCAGCGTTGCCGTACTTTGCGACTGACTGCTGGGTGACGGTCTTGCCCGAACCGAACGGACCCGGGATCGCAGCGGTGCCGCCCATCGTGAGGGGGAACAGCACGTCAAGGATGCGCATGCCGGTAAGGAACGGGGTGACCGGGTCGAGCTTGCGCGCGACGGGGCGCGGCTGCTTCACCGGCCACGGATGGTACATCTTGAGTTCGGTACCGTCCTCCAGGGTGACGACGACTTCCTCGACGGTGTATTCACCGGCGGGTTTGACGGAAGCGACCTTGCCGCCCATGCCCGGGGGCACGAGGATCTTGTGGGTGAACGCGAACTCGGGCACGGTCCCCAGTACCTGGCCCTGCTGGACGGTGTCGCCCACGGAGACGGTGGGGGTCCACTCCCACTTGGCCTCGCGTGACAGCGACTGCACGACGATGCCGCGGTCGATGTAGGTACCGCTGGCTTCCTGGATCTTGTCCAGCGGACGCTGGATGCCGTCGAACACGCCGTTGAGCATGCCCGGGCCGAGTTCGACCGCGAGCGGCAGGCCGGTGGAGACCACGGGCTCGCCGACGGTCAGGCCGCCGGTATCCTCGTACACCTGCACGAAGGCGTTGTCACCGTCCAGCCGGATGATCTCTCCGACCAGCTGTTCCTTGCCGACGCGTACGATGTCGAACATGCGGGCGCCCATCATGCCTTCGGCGATGACGGCCGGTCCGCTTATGCGTTGAATCTTGCCTTCAATGGCCATTTAGCCTTCCTCCTGGCTGGTCGCAGTGAACGCGACCCCGTTGTTGCAGCGGGAGCGGACCCGACCGCTTCCCGCACCCGAAGTCACTCGAGCTTGATGTCGAAACCGATGGCGCTGCGGACGAGCTCCTGCATGTACTGCAGGGCGTCGCCGCCCTCCTCGTCACCGAAAGCTCCGGAGAGGCTGCCTACCGGCAGGATCACCGGCAACTGCCGGCCTCTCATGCTCCGCTCGGAAGCGCGGATCGGATCGGGTACGAGGCCTTCATCGACCACGACGAGTCCGTACTCGCCGGACTGGATCAGCTCATCGAGCACCGCCGCAGCCTCACTGCGGTCGCTCTCCCTGGTTTCGACGCCGGCCAGGCGGTATCCCGTGGCGGTCTCGGCGTCGGTCAGTACCACAACCTTATGCGTCGCCACTGCTCAGCTCCATTTCAAGCCGTTCCCTCGGGACAGAATAGAACTTGCCGCGGGCCAGCAGGCGAAGCCGCGCGACTTCGCGCTCCTTGCGCCGCAGGTAGTCCGGCACCACGAACGGTCCGAGCGGATCAACTGCTGCGAGTTTGCGCACCCGTTCATCGATGACCGAGCGGACCATGGCATCGGCGACGCTGAGGGAATCAGCGCCCGACAGGCCGTCGAACGGACCGCCGCTGATGGCGGACAGGTCGCCGTCTTCTGAGGCGATCAGGGCGTCAAAGGTTGACCGGTTGACGCTGGCGCCCTTGCCACTGTCGATGAACAGGTCGAAGGCGGGCAGCTCCCGGCCGCGCAGCTTGAGTGCGGTGAGCAGGTTCGTGCCGTCAGCCTGCAGGCGCAGCCAGTCAGCGAACTCCTTCGGCAGGGGCAGCTCCTCCGCCAGCTCGAGCAGGCGGCGGACGTAGGCCCGGTCGAGAGCGAGTTCGAAACCGAACAGGTCCCCGTCCGGATCGTCCTGATATATGCGGCCGGCAGCGCGGACGTCCTCAGACAGCGGATGTCCGGTCGCGCTGAACACCTGCGCGATGCCGGCGACGTCGCTCGCCTGGGTCAGCTGCTCCAGGATCGCCGGTTTGAGCTGACCGGCGGGCAGCAGCGCATCAGCCGCGTCCTCGGCTGAGCGGCCGGCGTGTCTGGCCCGTACCGCAGCCTTGACGTTCGCAACGTCGTACTTCATAAGCAGCATGGCCACGAGTTCGTGCGGCCAGCCGTCAGTGAAATTGAGAATCGAGCGCGTGATGCGCCAGAAGTTGCGGGCGAGCGCCCGGTCGACGGCTTCGAGGCCGTCCGCCTGAGCCTGCGCCTCCTCCAGGTCGGACATGTAGTCCGTCTGGGCCAGGGTCGTGACGAACGCTGCGAAATCGCTGTCGCCAAGCGCCTGAGTGTAGAACTCAGGCCCCAGCAACCGGGACTTCAGGCCCCTGACCCGCGCGTTTATGTAACCGAAATCTGCAGACACAGTTGTCCCTTCTGGTCAGGAGGACTAGGCGCCGGCAGTTCCGGACAGCAGCCTTGCGACCTCAGCCGCCAGCTCCTCACGTGCCCCTTCGAGCCGTTGGGTCAGCGTGTTCTCTATGTTCAGATCGCTCGCACCCGTGACGATGCGGACACCGTGACTGACGTTGTCGTCACCTTCAACGGTCGCACTGAGACCCTGGGCTTCCGCAGCGGCTTTCGCTGCACTCACGTCTGCCGGGTTCACGAGGACCTTCCTGATGTCAGAGGCGGGCAGATCACTGCCTTCGATCGCTTCAGCAAGCAGCCTGTCGAGCATCGCGGGCCAGTCCGCACCCTTGACGATCTCGTCGAGCCGGGCGCGGGCTGCATCGAACACTGCCTGCACGGCCGCATGCTGTGCGTTCAGCCTGATCGAGGCAGCCTCGAGCTGAGCGGCGCTGCGGGCGCGCACCAGAGCAGCTTCGTACTGGCTCCGGGCACTGCGTTCGCGGCCGGCGCTGAACGCATCAGCTTCCGCCTGCGCAGCAGCAGTGAGCTCTGAGGCGCGATTCTGCGCCTCAGAGCGGATGGCTGCGATCTCCGCGCTCGCCTCTTTGTCGAGCAGGGCAGCCAGATCAGACATGATCAGCCGATCTGGTTGTTGATGAAGAAGGCGATGACGAAGGCGAAGATGATCAGGGTTTCAGGAATCACCAGGTAGATCAGGATCTGACCGAACGCCTCGGGCCGCTCAGCCAGGGTGCCTGCACCGGCGGAACCGATGGCAGCCATGGCGATCGCTACCGCGATGGCGCCGACACCGATGGCGAGTGCAGCTGCCATGGCGACGAGACCGTCACCGATCGACCGGCCGGCGGTGGCGACAGTCTCGGCCTCCTGGGCCAGACCCATGCCGAGCAGAGCGATGAGGGTGATGAAACCGATGATCTTGCCGAACTTCTTCATGCTTTTCCTCCAGTGAGTCGGAACGGCTTGTAAGGACGACCGGGGTTGTCGTAGAAGCCGAACTTCGTAAAGAATTCCACGTACTGCAGACGCAGGGGCTGCAGTGTATGGCCAATGAGGGTGAGTACGATCGCGATGACGTGCACCGCGAGCGCGACGGCGATGCCGATGACCGGGCCGATGAACGGCAGGACGCCGGAGATGGCGAACCCGAGGTCAGTGGCGAGGTTGGCCACCAGTGCGGCAGCCAGTCCGACCGCGAACAGTCGGAGGTAGGAAAGGATGTTGCCTGAGTTGGAGATCAGCTCGACAGCCATGAGCGGCATGCCGGCGATGATCATGCAGATGACGAAGATGACCGCTCCGATACCGCAGGCGATGAGGATGGGGGTGGTCAGCATGTTGCTCATGAACGCCCAGGCGAACAGCACCAGGGCGAGCAGACCGACCGCCATGCCGATCCCTTCGAACAGGTGGCTGCGGTCCTTGTGCTTGTACCCTTCGATCGCCCGGATGACCCAGCCGCCCACGACCTGCAGCACGCCGAGCGCGAGTGTCAGCACCAGCAGGGGCTGGTACTCCTCGACCCGGAACAGCAGGATGGGGATGATGCCGTTGTCCCCGTGGCTGGGCGGGTAGAACAGCGGGTTGCCAGCCGGCCAGCGTTCGAAGAAGTTGCCCATGAACTCGCCGAAGATGAAGCCCCAGATGATGCTCCATACGCCGAGCCAGATGCTGATCACACCGACGCTCACCAGCGGTGCCGGTTCGACCGTGATGCCGATCGGGCCGGTGGACAGGCTCTTGCCCGCACGGCCCCGGTTGCGCAGCACGATGCCGAGCAGCAGGAACATCAGGCCGAAGCCCATATCCCCGACGATGATCCCGAAGTAGAGCGGGAAGAACACCGCGAGCGTCCAGGTCGGATCGAACGTGCCGTAAGCCGGCGGGCTGAACAGTCCGAGCAGCAGCTCGAACGGTCGGGCCCAGGGCCGGTTCTCCAGCTTCGTCGGTACCGATACGTCCCGTTCAAGGTCAGCGAGGCGCGTCTCGATCACTACCTGATCGCCGAACTGGCGTTTCAGGGCTTCGGTGACGTGCCGCACGTTGTCGGACGGGACCCAGCCGCGCAGCGCGAAGCTGTAGCGACCTTCTGCGAGGTAGCCCATCACTTCGTAACGCAGCGCCTGGTTGGAGGCCAGCTGGTTCAGCTGCCGCAGCCGGGCGCTGTGCGTCTCCGCCAGCCGGGCGAGCTCCTCCTCTACCGCTTTTAGCCGGCGCGGCAGCGCCTGGGAACGCTCTTCCATCACATGAACCGCCTTGGCGGTGCCGTGCTCGCGGTAGCGCAGGGGCAGTTCCAGCGGTGCAAGTCCGGTCCGTCCCAGCGCGGAGCGCAGGGCCTGCCGGTCACGGCGGAAGAAGGCGATAACGATGACCGTGTCGTTGCCGAAGGCACGGGTACCGAGCTCGTAGCGGCCATCCAGGGCCTCATCAAGCGCAGCGCGTACGTCAGCGACGTCACGGGGTGAAGCGACTACGGCAGTACCGTCAAGGTACTCACCGGATTCCAGCCGCCCGAGGGTGGGAGCCACCTGACGGAACACCGGCAGGTAGGAGTTGATGAGGTCGAGCTCATCGCGCGCGTCGGCGCGTTCGGCCACGAGGGCGTCGATGCTGCTGCCGACCCCGCTGAGCCACGACTCCAGCTCCGCAGGGGGAGTGCCGGCGTCCAGACGGGTGGCGGACTTGCCTTCCGGGTACTCCGCCAGTACATCGAGCAGCTGCGCGCTGCGCGACTGAAGCTCCCGCCAGCGGTTGGCCTGGGCGAGGGCTTCCCCTTCCAGCTCAACCCGTCTGAGTACAGTCCCGCTCTCCGGCTCCAGCGGATCGACGTGAACGACACCGAGGTTCTGCAGAGCCTGCAGCACCTCGTTCGCCACGCTGCGGCCGCCGACGACCGTGAGCTGGTCCATGGAAGCGATCACGGCAGGATGCGCTCCATGACGAGTTCGACAGCCTTCGAGCTGCCGCCCTCCGCGCGTTTCGCGATCGCTTCAGCGTCAGCACGGGCCGCCGCGATGATCTCCTCGCGCACCCTGGCAGCTTCCGCTTCAGCCTTGCTGCGCAGCTCGGCTTCGGCAGCGTCGGCCGCGGCCCTGGCCTTATCCATCAGGCCTGCCGCTTCCTCCTGAGCCTGCTTCACGAGGCTGTCCGCTTCTTTGCGGGCCTCTTCGATACTGGCCGCCAGAGACTGCTCTCGGTTGATCAGGTTCTGCAGTAACTGTTCGCCTTGAGCTTCCAAACGACCCTCCCTTCCACCCATGCCTGAGACGGTAGGCCCGGGGGGCGAACCGGGTCTTGAGGCAACCGGGATGTGCAAAAAACAGCGCGCCGGATGAGCCTGAGAGGCTCGCGCGCGTACCAAGGAAGAAGCATAGCAGCGGGACCTGAGGGTGTCAACGAGGGCGTTTGTCCCGACAGCGGTACTCAGCGCGTCTGGCTGCGCAGTCGGCGTTCAGCGTCCCGGGCGGTCAGCAGGCTGCCAAGTTCATCGAGCTCACGGTAGTAGGCCTGCAGCTCCTCTGCCGGCAGTTCGCCGCGGGCGATGATGCGGCCCACCTCCTCGAAGCGCGCCTGCAGCTCCCGCCGTCGCTGCTCACCGGACGCTGCCAGTACCAGTTCCCGCAGGCGCGACAGCGCCTTCTCGATCTGGATGTCCAGGTCGAATCGCGGCCCGTTACCGTCGTCACTGGCCAGCAGCCGCTCGAAGATGACCGCCCCGTCGTCGCGTTCACTGAACAGTTCCAGCAGCCGGTCCGGCTCATCGGGATGCGCGGCAGCCTGCTCCAGGAACTCCTTCAGCACAGAGTCCTCAAGCTCAGGTAACGCACCGCGCAGCCGGCGGAGCCGGTGACGCAGGCCCTCGGGGTCCTGCAGCAGCAGAGCGATGATCTCCAGTTCCAGGCTGCGGGTCCGGTCGTTGCTGCGCCGCAGACCGCGCGCCTGGACCTCGTTGATGCGGCCACGGTCCCGTGAATCGAGCATCGCCTGCAGCGCTGCCTCGTTGATGTCGAGTTCGAACACCACCAGACGGCGCAGTTCCTGCGCCACCGGGTCGATGACGCCCCGAGGCCGCATCGCCGGCAGGAGCTCGTTCAGGATCGCCTGCCGGCCCCGGTCAGTCGTCGGGTCATGCTTGCTGAGCGTCGTGCGGAAGCGGAACTCGACTTCGGACAGGCCTTCACGCAGTGCGGCCCGGAACTCCTCGGTGCTGCCCCCGAGCACCGCATCTGCCGGGTCACGTCCTTCAGGCACGCGGACGAGCCGCACCAGGAAGTTGCGGCCGATGCTCTGGTCCAGCCCGGACAGCGTCGCCCGCTCACCTGCGGCATCACCGTCGAAAGCAAGGTACAGATGCCGCACGTCCTGCCGCGCCAGCAGGTCGGCGTGGTCGCTGGTGAGGGCGGTTCCCAGTGTGGCCACAGCGTTGGGGAATCCGGTCTGATGCAGGGCGATCACGTCCATGTACCCTTCGACGACGATCGCAGCCCCGCTGTCGCGCAGTGCACCGCGGGCCCGGTTCAGGCCGTAAAGCAGCCGGCCCTTGTGGAAGATGGCGGTCTCGGGCGTGTTCAGGTACTTCGGCTGTCCTTCGCCCAGCAGGCGTCCTGCGAAGCCCACGATCCGGCCCGGGGTGTCATGGATCGGGAAGATGACCCGGCCACGGAAGCGGTCGTAGCGGCTGCCCCGCTCGTTCTCGACGACCAGCCCGGCCTCGATGAGGGCGTCCTGACTGACCTGCCGGCCTGCCGCGAACCGCAGCAGCCCATCCCAGCCTTCCGGGGCGAAGCCGAGTCCGAACTGCTCGATCGACTCCCGGCTCAGTCCCCGCCCCAGCAGGTAATCGAGGGCAGGGCCAGTGAGCTGGGAGACGAAGTACTCCTGGGCCAGCTCGTTCACCCGGTAAAGGTCGCTGCTCCGGTTGCCGGCAGCCGGACGCGCTTCGACTTCCACGCCGACGCGGTTGCCGAGCCGTACCAGGGCGTCGAAGAAACCGAGCCCTTCGGTCTGCATGACGAAATCGAAGACGTCGCCGCGCGCCTGGCAGCCGAAGCAGTAGTAGAAGCCCCGTTCCTGGTTCACGTGGAACGAAGGCGTCTTCTCGTTATGGAACGGGCACAGTCCCTTCAGGCGGCTGCCGCCGGCAGGCTTGAGCACCACCGTCTCGCCTATGACTTCAGCGATATCCAGCAGGGACCTGATTCTTTCCTTGACATCATCAGCGCTGCTCATGCTCAGCTTCGATGATACCGCCGGCGAACTCCGCTGCAGGTTCAGAACCGCTGGACGAACGCGGCTACTGCTCCGTGCCGGCCGGGAACAGCGGCAGGTGGCCGAGCGCGATGACATCGTCACGCTCCTGACCTTCGGTGAACACGACCAGGGTGGCGATGACCTCGCCGCCGATCTCGTGCAGCAGGTCGATCAGACCGTTCAGGGTACCGCCGGTGGAGACCACGTCATCGACGATCGCGACCTTCTTGCCTTCGATGCGCGGCCGGTCGGCCCCGTCGATGACCAGATCCTGTGGCTTGCCGGTCGTGATGCTGATGACGCTGCGGCTGAGCGCACCGACCATGTACGGCTTGGCGGTCTTGCGGACCACGACGTACGGGATGCCCGTCAGCCGGCTCATGGCGTGGGCCAGCGGGACCGCCTTCACCTCCGGAGTGACCAGTGCCTCGATCCCCTCAGGCATCCGTTTCACCAGCTCCGCAGCGGCAGCCTCGGTCAGCTCGGTGTCGCCCAGCAGGTTCAGGAGGGCGACGGAAACCCCGCCCACATCGACGACTTTAAGATCTCGCTCAACCTCTCCGATCCTGATCGGATAACTGTTCATTGCCTGGTCGCCTTCCCGGTGCCACGGCGCCAGCCGGGCCCAAACTCCACGGCTCAGGATACACGCTTCACCGGGGGCTGCAGCCGTACACCAGCGCCGTACCTGACGCTCCCGGCGCCGCCCTGGGGGTAGACTCGTCAGTGATGAGACGATGGTTTTCGGACCTGCTCCCCCATTTCGGTCCGGTCTGGAAACTTGCCCTGCCGGTTATCCTGGCCAACACCCTCCAGTCCCTCACCAACTTGACCAACGTGTTCTTCGCCGGGCGGCTCGGCCCGGTCGAGATCGCAGCGATCGGCATGTCGAACAGCGTGAACATGCTGGTCCTGGTCGCGTTCATGTCGATCACTGCCGCCTCGATGGCGCTGGCGGCCCAGGCGAAAGGGGCGCGGGACGAAGACGAGCTTTCGCAGGTAGCCCACCAGTCGATCTCACTCGGGGTGATCATGTGGATCGTCCTGGGGGGACTCGGTGTCCTGTTCGCCCGGCCGCTGCTGGAGTTCCTGAACTCGGGAGGCGATCCGCTGGCCGTGGAGCTCGGCACCGTCTACCTGCAGATAATGTTCGCCGGAATCATCTTCATGGTCCTGAACCTGACGATCAGCTCCCTGATGCAGGGCGCAGGTGACACCGTCACTCCCCTGTGGATAGCTATCGGGATGAACGTCCTGAACGTGTTCCTGAACTGGGCCTTCATGTTCGGCCTCGGTCCGCTGCCGGCACTGGGTGTGGCAGGAGCGGCCATCGGCACCGTGCTGAGCCGCGCTGTCGCGGCTGGCCTGGGCATCTGGATCATGTACTCGGGACGCAACATCGTACGGCTCGGCCGGGGCAGTTACCGCCCGAACCTGGCTGCCTTCCGCGAGATCCTCACGATCGGCATCCCCTCCGGCCTGCAGGGCATCGTCCGCAACACCTCACAGCTTCTCGTCATCCGTATCGTCACCGCCACTGCGGCCGGCACGCTCGGCGCAAGCGCACTGTCCGTCGGCCTGCAGGTCGAATCGCTGGCGTTCATGCCCGGTCTGGCGATCAGCATCGCTGCCACCAGCGTGGTCGGCCAGGCGCTCGGAGCCTGGCAGCGCACTGATTCGCGCCGCCGGGGCGATGCTGCGATCCTGCTGGGCATGCTGGTCATGACCATCATCGCGGTGCCGCTCGTCATCTTCGCGCCCCAGGTGATGAGGCTGTTCGATCCGAGCGCCAACGAGATACTGCACGCCGCCGGCACGAGCTACATCCGCATCAACGGCATCGTGCTGCCGTTCCTCGCCTACGCGATGATCGCCAACGGCGCGCTGCGCGGGGCCGGAGACACGACGCCGGGCATGTGGGGCGCCATACTCAGCCGCTGGATCATCGTGGTTCCGCTCGCCTGGTTCCTCGCGCTGCGGCTCGGAATGGGCGTGGATGGCGTGTGGTGGGCGCTGGCGGCCGGCACGATATTCCAGGCCGCTTTCGTGTTCCTCAACTGGCAGTCACCGCGCTGGCTGCGCGTCTACCTGCAGAAGAGCCGCATCTACCGGCTGCACCTGGTGAAGCTGGCTGAGGAAGAGATGCATGAGTTCCTGGACCGTGTGAAGACACCGCTGATGGCCGCCGGTGCCAGCGAGCGCATCACGCCCGAGGAGGTCCGCTACCGGCTGCATGGCCAGCTGGTGCGCGTCACCTTCGAGACCGGCGCGTACGAAGTAGAGGACCCGGAAGGACTGCTGGCAGCTGTCAGTGAGCAGCCGGCTGCCGCTGCCCCGGCTGCCGGTGCCACGGCGACCCCGTGATACGCTTCTGGGCGTGGAAGACGCGACCCTCAGGCCAGCCAGGCTTGCTGATTACGTTGGCCAGAAGCGCCTGAAAGAGAAGTTCGGCGTCTATCTCGAGGCCGCGAGGAGCCGCAGCGAAGCACTCGATCACGTGCTGCTCTACGGACCGCCCGGCCTGGGCAAGACGACACTGGCACACATCATCGCCGCCGAGCTTGGCGTCGGCATCCGCGTCACCAGCGGTCCCGCCATCGAGAAGCCCGGCGACCTGGCCGCCATACTGACCAACGCCCTCGAGGAGGGCGACGTCCTGTTCATCGATGAGATCCACCGGCTGGGGCGGGTCGCAGAAGAGCACCTTTACCCCGCGATGGAGGATTACAAGATCGACATCGTGCTGGGGCAGGGTCCGGCAGCACGCACGATCAGGCTGGACCTGCCGCGCTTCACCCTCGTGGGCGCCACTACCCGGCCCGGCCTGATAACCGGGCCGATGCGCAGCCGCTTCGGCATCATCGAACACCTGGAGTACTACACGAGCGAGGAGCTCGCCGAGGGCGTCAGCCGTGATGCCCGGCTGTTCGGCTTCGCGCTTGAGGAACCCGCAGCCCTCGAGATCGGCCGGCGTTCCCGCGGCACCATGCGCATCGCCAAGCGGCTGCTCAGGCGCGTCCGTGATTACGCCGAAGTCGCGGGCGAAGCTTCGATCAGCCTGGAACGGACCAGGCAGGCGCTGAGTGAGCTCGGCATCGACGACCTGGGCCTGGACCGGCGCGACCGGGCCATACTCGAGACCACTATCACGAAGTTCGCCGGTGGACCGGTCGGCCTGGACACCCTGGCGACAGCCGTGGGTGAGGACCGGGCGACGCTTGAGGAAGTGTACGAGCCGTTCCTGATCCAGTCAGGTCTGCTGCAGCGCACGCCGCGCGGCCGCCTCGCCACCGCGCTGGCTTACGAGCACCTGGGGCTGGAGGCGCCTGCAGGTCAGACCGGCCTGTTCGGGATGGGACCGGAACCGGTTTGAGGAGCAGGACCCGCCAGCCGGGACGCAACCGCGAACCGCTCGACTTCAGCCTGCTGCAGCGGGCGTTCTCGTTCACGAAACCGTACCGGCTGCAGCTGACCGTCGGCATGATCGCCACGGTGCTGGCGAGCGTACTGGCGCTCGCCCTGCCGCTGCTTGCCCGGGAGCTGTTCAACGAGGCGTTCACCCAGGCTGACGCCGGCACCGCCCGCTTCAGCCTCAACCTCATCCTGGGACTGATGCTGGGCCTGTTCGCCCTCGAGGCGGTGTTCGGTTTCCTGCGCAGTTACCTGCTCGGTCTGACCGGCGAAGGGGTCGTGGCCGACCTGCGCACCGCCCTGTTCAGCCATCTGCTGAGCCTGTCACCGGCGTTCTTTCAGTCGCGGCGCACCGGCGAGCTCACCTCGCGGCTCACTTCCGACGTGACCACGGTACAGGGTGCGGTGTCGCAGACACTCGCCCACTTCACCAGCCAGGCAGTGTCACTGATCGGCGGCATCGTCGTGCTGCTGTTCATCAACGCTCAACTGACGCTGTTCCTGCTGGGCGTGGTGCCTCTGGTACTGGTGGTGGCCCTGGTTTTCGGCCGGTTCCTGAGACGCATCAGCACCCGCTTCCAGGACAGTGTGGCAGCCGCCAACGCCAACGCCGAAGAAGCGCTGGGCGGCATCCGGGTCGTGAAGTCGTTCGTGGCAGAACGCTTCGAGGCGGAGCGCTACTCCTCCCTGATCGCTCAGTCGTTCGCGCTGGCGCGGCGGCGGGCACTCGGCCGGGCGCTGTTCATCCCCGGCGTGGGACTGCTGGTGTTCAGCGGCATCGCTTTCGTCCTCTGGTACGGCTCCAGGCAGGTGCTGGCCGGCGCGCTGCAGCCGGGCGATCTGGTCGCCTTCCTGATCCTGACGATCACGATCGGTGCTGCGGTAGGCACGCTCAGCGGCCTGTACAGCGAGCTGCAGCAGGCGGTGGGAGCGAGCAGGCGGATCTTCGAGCTGCTCGATGAACGCACCGACCTGCCTGAGCCGGAGCAGCCCGTGGAACTCGGTCGCATCGAGGGCGAAGTCCGTTTCGACGGGGTCGACTTCGCCTACGCTGACGGTGAGCCGGTGCTGCATGACATCGACCTGCTCGCCCGGCCTGGCGAGGTCGTCGCCCTGGTCGGCCCGAGCGGCGCCGGCAAGACGAGCCTGGTGATGCTGGTGCCCCGGTTCTTCGATCCGCTCGCCGGACGGGTCACACTGGACGGACATGACCTGCGCTCGCTGTCGAGCGCCGAACTGCGTGCCAACGTCGGGGTGGTGTTCCAGGAGACCGTGCTGTTCAGCGGCACGATCCGTGACAACATCCGCTACGGCTCGTTCGACGCGACGGACGAGGAGATTGTCGCCGCGGCCCGGGCCGCCAACGCCCTGGAGTTCATCGAACGGCTCGATGATGGCCTGGATGCGCTCGTCGGCGAACGCGGACTGACGCTGTCAGGCGGGCAGCGTCAGCGCATCGCCATCGCCCGGGCCGTGCTGCGTGACCCCCGCATCCTGATCCTCGATGAAGCGACCAGCGCGCTGGACAGTGAATCGGAAGCACTGGTGCAGGCCGCCCTGGACCGGCTGATGAAAGGACGGACGACCTTCGTGATCGCTCACCGCCTGTCCACGGTCCACAACGCTGACCGCATCGTCGTGCTCGATCAGGGCCGCATCGTGCAGCAGGGCACCCATGACGAGCTCATCAGCTCGGCCGGGCTGTACAGTGACCTTTACGAACGGCAGTTCAGCCGTCCCGGTTCCGCTCCGGTCCTCAGTTGACGAGCCGGGCGTCCACGCTTATCTCGGGGTTCAGTGCTTTGCTGACGGGACAGTTGCGGCCGGTCTCCTCCGCGTGCTTCTCGAAGGCAGCCTGATCTAAGCCATCCACCTGACCGCGGACGCTGAGGCTGATCCCGGTTATGGCCGGTCCCCCGTCCTGGCTGCCGAAACTGACCTCGGCGTCGGTTTCGATCAGCTGCGGTTCATGCCCGGCTTCGCTGAGCGCGTTGGCCAGAGCCATGGAGAAACAGCCGGCCAGGGCAGCGCCGATCAGTTCCTCCGGGTTCGTGCCCGCTTCTGAACCGAAGCGGGTGGAGAACGAGAAAGCACCGCTGTAGGCACCCGAGCCGAGCTCCATCCGGCCGCTGCCGCCACGCAGATCTCCTTGCCACTGGGCGTTCGCCTTGCTCTGTCTCATGTCAGACCTCCTCCCGGATTGTAGGAGTTGCCGGCGGAGACTACAGCCGCCAGGCTCACCGTGTGGTGTCATTGACGGCATGGCCCTGCGTGTCAAGGCACCGTTTGAACCGACCGGCGATCAGCCTGCAGCGATAAGCGCACTCGCTGAAGGACTGAACGACGGTCTGCGCTACCAGACCCTGCTGGGCGCCACGGGTACGGGCAAGACGTTCACCATGGCGAAGATCATCGAGCAGGTGCAGCGGCCCGCGCTCATCCTCGCGCCCAACAAGATCCTGACGGCCCAGCTGGCGGCAGAGTTCCGTGAGTTCTTCCCCGACAACGCCGTCGAGATGTTCATCTCGTATTACGACTACTACCAGCCCGAGGCGTACGTGCCTTCACGCGACCTGTTCATCGAGAAGGACGCCAACATCAACCAGGAGCTGGAGCGGCTGCGGCACTCGACCACCCGCAGTCTGCTGACCCGTTCCGATGTCGTGGTGGTCGCCTCGGTGTCCGCGATCTACGGCCTCGGTTCGCCGGTAACCTACCAGCAGCTGAACATGATCCTGCAGGCGGGCGACACCCTGTCACGGGACGCGATCCTGGAGCGGCTGGTCACCCAGCAGTACGAGCGCAACGACGTGGAACTCGCGCCCGGCCGCTTCCGCGCCCGCGGCGACACGATCGAAGTGTGGACAGCGTACGAGGAGGCGCCGCTGCGCATCGAGCTGTGGGGCGACCAGATCGACCGGCTGCTGATGATCGATCCGGTTACCGGTGACGTGCAGGCCGAGGTCGAAGCCACCACGGTGTTCCCTGCCAAGCACTACGTGACCCCGTACGAGCAGATGGCCCCTGCGCTGGCCCAGATCGAACATGACCTGAACCGGCAGATCGAGTACTTCGAGGGGGCGGACAAGCTGCTGGAGAAGCAGCGCATCACCGAACGCACCCGCTACGACCTCGAGATGCTGCGCACGCTCGGTTACTGCACCGGCATCGAGAACTACTCCCGGTACCTGGAGGGCCGGCCGCCCGGCAGCCCGCCCGCGACGCTGCTGGACTACTTCCCGGACGATTACATCGTGTTCCTGGACGAATCGCACGTGATGGTGCCGCAGATCCGCGGCATGTTCAACGGGGACCGGGCCCGCAAGCAGACGCTCGTCGATTACGGCTTCCGCCTGCCCGCAGCGCTCGACAACCGGCCGCTGCGCGAAGAGGAGTTCTTCGAACGGGTTCCCCAGGTCGTGTTCGTGTCCGCCACTCCGGCCGAAGCCGAACGCAACCTGAGTGACCAGATCGTGGAGCAGGTCATCCGGCCCACCGGCCTGGTGGACCCGGAGATCACGGTCAAGCCGAGCCGCGGTCAGATCGATGACCTGCTGTTCGCGGTGCGGGAGCGGGCGGAGAAGAACGAGCGGGTCCTCGTCACGACCCTGACGAAGAAGATGGCGGAGGACCTGACCGAGTACCTGGCCCAGCAGGGCGTCAGGGTGCGCTACATGCACTCCGATATCGATGCGGTCGAACGCCAGGTGATCATCCGCGATCTGCGCCTTGGCCATTTCGACGTGCTGGTCGGCATCAACCTGCTGCGAGAGGGCCTGGACCTGCCCGAAGTGTCGCTCGTGGCCATCCTCGACGCTGACAAGACGGGCTTCCTGCGCAGTACCCGCAGCCTGATCCAGACGATCGGCCGGGCGGCCCGTAACGTGCACGGCCAGGTGTTCCTGTACGCCGACACGGTGTCCGAGGCGATGGAGGAAGCCATCGGAGAGACGAACCGCCGCCGTGAACTGCAGCTCGCCTACAACCGGGAACACGGCATCACCCCGGAGACGATCCGCAAGCGCGTGCATGAGGTTATCCGGGGCGAACTGACCGATGAGGCGGCGGAACCGGTGAAGCTGGCGCCCTGGGAGAAGGAACTGGCGCAGGATGACCTGAAACAGGAGCTGGCGCTGCTGGAGAACGAGATGTGGCAGGCATCCGAGGACCTGGACTTCGAGAAGGCCGCCAACCTGCGGGATGCCATCCGGGAGCTCGAGGCACGTATGCAGGGAATCGACCTGAAGCTGCCTGCCCTGCCTCCGGCAGCAGGTGGCAGCCGTGAGCGGAGCCGCCGCACCCGCGCCTGAGGGGCGCGCATGATAGGCTCTTCCCGGGAGGCACAGGTGAACTTTCAGGTCGGAGACCCGGTGGTCTACCCGCCTCAGGGAGGCGGGGTGGTCCAGGAGATCGTGGAACGGACTGTCCTGGGTGAGAAACAGCAGTATCTGAAGGTAGTGTTCGTCCGGGGGAACATGGAAGTGCTTGTTCCGCTGGCGAAGGCGATGCAGGTCGGCCTGAGACGCACCATGTCGGCAGAGGAAGCCACCCGGCTGGCCCAGCAGGCAGAGCAGGACCTTGACCTGCCGGAGCAGTGGCCACCCCGCTTCCGGGCGGAACAGGAGATCCTTGCGCGTTCCGATGCCTTCGAGCTTTCCCGGCTGATCGGTACGCTCACCCGCCGTGATGAGGAACGGGGGCTTGCCAGCACCGAGCGCGACGTACTGGACAACGCCCGGGCGCTGCTGGCCAGTGAACTGGCTATCGTTCATGACACTACCTTCGAAGCGAGCGAACGGTGGATCGAGGAAAACCTGCTGGGAGCAGGTCAGGCCAGCTGAGCGCAGCACTCACTTCTCCGTCGCGGGTGCGGGAACTGCTGGGCCGCCATGGCCTGAGTCCCGACCGCTCATTCGGCCAGAACTTCCTGGTGGACGCTTCCGTGCTGGACGCGATCATCGCGGCTGCCGAACTTGATGGCGACGAGACGGTCGTCGAGTTCGGGCCGGGACTCGGTGCCCTTACGGTCGCCCTGGCAGGCAGTGCCGGCAAGGTGCGGGCGGTTGAGCTTGATGAGCGGTTGTTGCCGGTACTGGCGGAGACGACGGCAGGGCATGCCAACGTGACTGTCGTCCACCAGGATGCCCTCCGTTTCGACTACGCCTCCCTGGAGCCAGACTCGATGCTGGTCGCCAACCTGCCCTACAACGTGGCGACCCCGCTCATCCGCAACAGTCTGGAGAGCGACCGGATCAGCCGGCTGGTGGTGATGGTCCAGAAGGAAGTCGCCGACCGGCTGCGCGCAGACGTCGGCGACAGCGGTTACTCAGCCCTCTCCCTGTTCACTGCACATTATGCAGACGTACGGCTGGTCCGCCACGTGCAGCCCGGCAGCTTCCTGCCTCCGCCCAAGGTGACCAGTTCGGTCGTCCGCCTGGACCGCCGTCCCGGTGTTCAGGCGGATCCCGGGCTCTTCCGGCTCATCAGGAGTGCTTTCGCACACCGGCGCAAGACGTTACGTAAGAACCTCATCATGTCGGGTTATCCTGAAGGAACTGTCCTGAGTGCGCTGGACACCCTGCAGCTGGACCACCTTGTCCGGGCGGAACAGGTTTCCCCCGACGGTTTCAGGCGGCTCGCTGCAGCCCTGCAGCGCCCGGACTGAATACGAACAGGGGACCACGTGGGTTAATATGCAGCTCATAGTTATTCATGCTCGCCTGACGCTGGCAGGAGAGGACTGATGGCACGATTCTTCGTCGTCGGTGACGCCACCGTCGACCAGATGTACTTCGTTGAGGCTCTGCCGGAATCAGGCGGAGAGGTGACCGCCCGCCGCTCCCTCATGCAGCCCGGCGGGGCTGGTGGCACTGTGGCGGCCGCACTGGCCTGGCTCGGCAACGACGTCCGGATCGCTACCCGGGTGGGTCAGGGTCCGTTCGCCGAACTTGCGCTCACGAACCTCGTCAGCGCCGGGGTGGACCTGAGCCTGCTGCAGCGTGACACCGAGCGGCAGACCTCCAGCGTGACGCTGCTGGTCACGCCTGACACCCAGCGCACGATGATCTCTGCCATCGGCGCCAGCCGCTACCTGGACGCCGCTCAACTGCAGCCCGAGCACGTGGCAGCGGCTGACGCAGTCGTGATGAGCGCCTACAGCCTGGTGGCCGGGCCGCAGCGCGAGTACGCGGTGAAGACGCTGGAGTACGCCCGGCAGGCGGACGTCACCACGTTCATGGACATGGGTTCCGGAGCGATCGCTGCCCTGCGTGACCGGCTTGTCGACCTGATCCGCGACATCGATTACCTGCTCATGAACGAGCACGAACTGTACCGGCTGACCGGCGAGAACTCGATCTCAGCTGCCGTCGCCTGGCTGCGGGACATCGGGGTCGACAAGGTCGTGGTCAAGGTCGGTGAGATGGGTTCGATCGTCATCACTCCGGAACTGACTGAGCTGGTCGATGCTTTCGATGTCGATGACGTGCTCGATTCGACCGGTGCCGGCGACTACTACACCGCTGCGTTCGCGCACGGCATCATGCAGGGATACGACATGCTGCATGCCGCCCGGATCGGCAACGTCGCCGGCGGACTGAACACCACCGAGATCGGTGCCCAGGGCTACGTGCTCGACCGCGCTCAGGTCGATGCCTGGGCTGAAGAGATGGAGGCGGTCGGTTCATGAGCAGCCGGTCCTTTTTTTCTGCCCTCCTTGTGCTTTTCTGCACAACCGTTGCGGCCGCAGCACCTCCGGACTTAAACAGCCGGTTCGAGACGGCCTGGAACCTGATCAACGAACGGTACTGGAACCTGGACGTCATCCCCACCGACTGGGATGACGTGTACGGGCGCTACTCGGAGAAGCTCGGCGAGGTGACCTCCGAGGCCGCCTACTTCGAGCTGATGGAACAGATGTACGCCGAGATCCAGGACGACCATTCCGTGTTCGTGCCGCCCGACAGGGTCGACGAGATAAGGCAGCTGTACGGCGACATGCCCTGCGTCGCGGTGCTCGGTCAGGCCGAGCTGGCCGCCCACGCCGGAACGATAAGTTATGGACTGCTCCACGAGCAGGACCACAGTTTCGGCATGATCCGGATCCCCGACCTCGCCTCAGACTTCGTCGCAGCCAACGTCCGCAGCGCGGTCCGGGACCTTGAGGCAGAGGGTGCCGAAGGCCTCGTCCTTGACCTGCGCGGCAACCCGGGCGGGCGGCTCGTCACGATGATGCAGGTGGCCGGCGTGTTCACCTCCGGTTTCCTGTGGCGACTCGTCACCACCTGGAGCCTGCCGATCCCCTACCCGGCCATCGGACCGGTGGAGAGCGACCTGCCGCTGGCGATCCTGATCGACGGCGACGTGCATTCGGCGGCGGAGGGCCTGGCGGGGGCGCTGCAGCAGAACGGCCGGGCGCTGACGTTCGGCTCCGCCACCGCCGGCAACGTAGAAGCGGTGTTGCCCTTCTGCCTGCGGGACGGCTCCCAGGCGTGGGTGGCCGCCGGCGTGCTGGCGCCACTGGGAGCTCCGACCTGGCAGAACACCGGGGTTGAAGCTGATGTCGCGGTCGACCCGGCTGAGGCTGAGCAGGCCGCCCTCGACTGGCTGCTGAGCCAGTCAGCCGACGTCCGCTGAACCGTCCGCCCAGTCCGCGCCCCGGCTGAGAAGGTATTGTTTCAGTTCAGCTGAATCAGCGGTCAGATCAGTGGAACTGACGACTGCATCCTCGAGGCTGTCAAGCTCCGGGGCGGTGGGCCACAGCCCCGGTACGGCGCGGCTGACCACCTCAGGAAACTTCGCGGCTGCCGCGGTGGCCAGCACGATCGCCGGGCCGGTCGCCGCCCCTGCCTGTCGCTGCCGTTCCAGCGCCTCGAGCCCCACGGCAGTGTGGGGGCACACCGCGACACCATCTTCTTCCCAGGTAAGTCTGATGCGCTTCAGGGTCGCAGCCTCGTCTGCTGACTGCCCGCTGACCAGCCGCTTCGTGTCAGCTTCGATCGCCTGCAGCCGCTCGAAGTTGCTGGGTGCGCCGACATCCATGGCGTTCGAGATGGTCGGCACGGTCGCCGGGAAGGCGCCGGCCTCCTCACCGTCCGCCAGCCAGCGGACGAACCAGTCGTTGGCGTTATGGGCCGCGATGAACGACGCGACCGGCGCGCCACTCAGTGCCGCCCACACCCCGGCGGTCAGGTTGCCCAGGTTGCCGGAAGGAACTGCGAACACCGGTTCAGCGGTGATGCCGTACTCGCGACGCAGCAGCAGCAGGCTCCACAGGTAGTAGAGCTGCTGCGGCAGCAGCCGGGCGATGTTGATGGAGTTGGCGCTCGACAGTCCCTGTTCCTGCAGCTCCGCGTCAGCCAGTACGTCCTTGGCCATGCGCTGGCAGTCATCGAAATCACCGTGCACCCTCAGTGCCTGCACCCCGGGTCTGCTCACGGTCAGCTGCCGCTCCTGCAGCGGACTTACGCGGCCCGCCGGGTAGAGCAGCACGACCCGCACGTTGGGCAGGCCGCTGAAGCCGGCCGCCACCGCGCTGCCCGTGTCACCGGAGGTGGCGACGACGATCGTGAGCCGGCGGCCTTCCTGAGCGAGTGCAGCGTTCATGATCCGCCCCATGAAGCGGGCGGCGAAATCCTTGAAGGCCAGAGTGGGCCCGTGATGCAGCTCAAGCAGCCAGCGCTCACCGCTCAGCGGGCGCAGCTTCACCGGGATGTCGAGAGCCTCCCTGACCAGACGGCTGAAAGTTTCCGGGCCGAGCTCCGCGTCGCCGAGCCAATTGCCCAGCACGTCCAGCCCCAGTTCCTGGAAGCTGCCGGCGTTGACCCAGCTGTCCTTGAGCGGGGGGATGCTGAGCGGTACGTACAGACCACGGTCAGGAGCCAGTCCCCGGAACAGCGCCTCCCGGAATCTGACCGGCGCCGAACCGGCTTCAGCCCGGGTGCTGCGGAACTGGACGCTCACGCCAGTGCCACCAGTTCGCTGGTCATGGCAGCGCCGCCGGGTTCCGGGAGTGGCGGCGCCCGCAGCAGGGGGGCGGGTCCCGGCCGGCCGGCCGCCGCGTTCAGCAGATCGGCGAGTACCGCGCTGGCGCTCTCGTCCCCGCCGGCACCAGGTCCGCTGATCAGCACATCGCCGCTGTGACGGCCACGGAACAGGCAACCGTTGTGCGCCGGGTCGATCCGGGCAAGCGGGTGGTCAGCGGGGAGCGCGACGGGTCGCACCCCGGCCTGCCAGCCCTGCGCGCCTGGCCGGATGCTGCCCACGAGTGCAGCCCGCCGGCCTGCGGCGGCGTGCTCCCTGACCAGCTCAGGAGTGAGCGCGGTGATCCCGCGGGTCTGCTCCCGGACCGCCGTGAACTCGAGCTCCGGGTCGAACGCCAGCCGGCCCAGGATCGTGAGCTTGTGGGCAGCGTCGATACCTTCGATGTCGAACGTCGGATCCGCCTCGGCGTAACCGAGCTCCTGGGCTGCTGCCAGTGCAGCTTCGAACCCTTCCCCGTCCGCGAGCCGCCTGATGATGTAACTGCAGGTCCCGTTGAGGATGGCATCAAGCCCCAGTGGTTCACTGCCGCGCAGTACTGCGGTGAGCGGAGCGATGACCGGGGTGCCGGCCATCACGGCGGCTTCGAAGTGCAGCAGCCCCCTGCGCATGTGCGGCAGGAACAGGTCCCATCTCTCAGCCAGCGCAGCCTTGTTGCCGGTGACGACCGGGATGCCCCGACCGAGTGCCTCAAGCATCAGGTCGACCGCCAGACCGGTGCCACCGAGCAGCTCCACCAGCAGCTCCGCTCCGGCCAGAGCCTCAGTGGGATCGGTGGTGAGCACCTGCTGCTGCTGCGGCGCCAGCTGTCGCGCCCGGGAACCATCCCTGACCAGCACCGAACTGACCGTCAGCGCCGGCTCGTTCTCGAGCCGGCGCAGCAACGCACCACCGACCGTGCCTGCTCCCAGTACCGCCACCCGGCTGCCGCCGGAATCCGTTCTCGTCATGCGCGGAAGGATAACACGGGGTCTTACTGATATCATTCCTCTCCGGAGGAGCTGCCTGAATGCTCGGAATCGGAATCGTCGGACTGCCCAACGTGGGAAAAAGCACCCTGTTCAATGCCATCACCAAAGCCGGTGCCCTGGCCGCCAACTACCCGTTCGCCACCATCGAGAAGAACGTCGGTGTGGTGGCGGTGCCGGACGCGCGGCTTGACGCTCTGAAGGAGCTCTACACGACCCCGACGCACGTGCCGCCGGTCATCCCGACCAGTGTCGAGTTCGTCGACATCGCTGGTCTCGTGAAGGGCGCTCATCAGGGAGAAGGCCTGGGCAACCAGTTCCTCGCGAACATCCGCGAGGTCGCGGTGATCGCCCACGTGGTGCGCTGCTTCGCAGATCCCAACGTAGTGCATGTCGCCGGCACGGTCGATCCGCTGGCTGACATCGAGACGATCGACACCGAACTGGCCCTGGCCGACATCGCTTCGCTGGAACGCCGGCAGGAGAGGCTGAAGCGCAGTGCGCGCGGCAACAAGGACGACGCGGAACTCCTTCAGCTCGCCGAGCAGCTGCTCGCCCACCTCGAGACCGGCCAGGCCGCCAGGACGTTCGCGGGTGAAGTGCCCGCCGAGTTCGGCCTGCTGACCGCCAAGCCGGTCATCTACGTCTGTAACGCTGCGGAGGAAGACCTGGCGGACCCGCAGGGCAGCGAGCACGTGCAGGCGGTCCGCCGGCACGCGGAAGCCGAGGGCGCTGAGGTCGTCGTCATCTCGGCACAGATCGAGCAGGAACTGTCGGAACTGCCTGATGAGGAAGCCGCCGAGTTCCTGGCCGAGCTCGGCCTGAGTGAGTCCGGGCTGGAGCGGCTCATCCGCACCGGTTACCGCACGCTGGGGCTGATCACCTACTTCACCTCAGGCGAGAAGGAAGTCCGCGCCTGGACCGTCCGCGAAGGCACGCGTGCACCTCAGGCTGCAGGCGTGATCCACACTGATTTCGAACGTGGCTTCATCCGCGCGGAAGTCATCGCCTGGGACCGGCTGGTCGAGGCCGGCAACCTGGCGAACGCCCGCAGTCGTGGCTGGCTGCGCACTGAGGGCAAGGACTACGTCGTGCGCGACGGAGACGTGATCCATTTCCTGTTCAACGTCTGAGCCATCGCGCTGACGTCAAGGGGGCCGTGGTGTCAGCACCACGGCCCCCTTCGGTTTTCTTTCTCAGGCAGCTGCCGCTCAGTAGACGCCACCGACCCGGAAGCGGAACTCCCCACTCGGGTGACGCTCACTGAACGCGTAATCGAAACGCAGCGCCGGCAGCAGCACGCCACCGAAGCCCAGGTTCACCTGTACGCCCAGGCCGGCGCTGGCGAACAGCGGCGCATCGTACTCCGGGAAGCCGGTCGCTGATGAGGCCCAGCCCAGGTCAGCGAACACGACCCCGATGACGGTCTGGGTCGCCACCGTCTGCAGGCCGAAGTCGTAGCGGTACTCCAGTGACGAGGCGAAGTACGTCCGCGACATGCCGAAGTCAGCGGCCTGGTAGCCGCGGATGGCCGGTGCGATGTTGGTGGTCTTGCCGACCAGGAACCGCCTGGAGACCGGGTAGAGGTCACCGAACTGATGACCGAAGTTCGCGCGGACAGCGACGACATGGTTGTCGTTCAGCCCGTCGAATACCCGGTTCAGCTGAAGGTAGCTGCGCAGGCCGATCTCGAACTGCTGGTAGTTGTAGCGGGTCTGCACACCAGTGTCCGGATGGGCGAAGTCATTTCCCAGGCCGAAGCCGAGCAGCACGTTCCCGTAAAGACCCTCGCGCGGGAAGTTGGGGTTATCACGGCCGTCGTAGACGAAGGAGACGCTGAAGAAAGAGTTCACCCCACCCTGCGGCAGGTGCTCGGCAGCTGCCTCGTACGGCAGCGAGCACGATTCTGCGTTGGTCAGGTTGCCGTCATCATCGAACTCGCATTCCACGGCCGGCGGCTCCTGGATGTAGGAGGTGTTGGCGACCCGCGCCGACAGCCCCATGGTCGTGTCGGTGAACACCGGGCGGCCAGCGCTGAAGCTGAAGCCGGTCTCGCGGGAAGTGTACTCCCCCACCAGCACCTCGTCACCGGTGACCGGATGCGGCACCGTGAGCGAATTATCCGCAGCCATCGGCTGGTTCGGTGTGGGTACGCTGAACACGCTCAGGCTGACACTGGTGGGCACTTCCTGGAAATCGAGGAAATCGAGGTACAGCCACGGGATGCTGTAGCGGACGGAGCCGCCGAGCAGCAGTCCCACCTGTGACGTCTGTCCGGTCAGCTCGACCCCGACGTTGTGCGCCCTGCCCCACAGGTTCAGCTGTGAGTAACTGACCGAGAGCGAGAAGCCGGTGTCCGTCGAGTACTGTGCGCCCGGGGTGAACACTCCGGTGCCGGTCTCGCCGACCACCACGTTGATGATCGCCTCATCCGGCTCCTCGCCGGCCAGCAGCACCAGGTTGAGCGGCTCGACCACACCGAGCTGTTGCAGTTCCATGAGCGCGCCCCTGAGTTCGTTCTGGTTGACGACTTCACCGACCCGCGGGAGGTAGCGGGTGATGACGAAATCCTGGGTACGGCCGCGTTCGCCCTCGAAGGTGACCTGGTGTCCGCCCACCCGGATCTCGCGGATGTTCTGCACGTAAACGCCGTCGATCCAGTTGAAATCCGGAACCGTCATGATCAGCCAGCCATCATCGAGGTAGCGGTTGGCGATGATGTCGAAATCCTCGGCTGCCAGGGTCGACGTGAACGTCTCCCCTTCCTGCAGTTGCAGCAGCGGCAGCAGCTCCTCGGTGGGCACCACCGTGTTGCCGGTGATGCGCACCTCAGTGATCACCCCGGCCGTTTCAGGCGGTCCGAGCGCCAGAGTGACCCGGACCCCGCCGCTGCCGACGGCCTGGGTCTCAAGTCTGACATCGGAGCTGCGGCCTGCAGCGAGCCGGCGGACGTCCTGCAGCAGCACGTCGTAGTTGAACAGGTCACCGGTGCTGAGGCTCAGTTCGCTTTCCGGCACACCGATGGCACTGGTGTCGATCGCGGTGATGCGCCGCTCCGTCACGACGATGTTCAGCTGGCCCGCCTCGAGGCTGCTGCGTGTCAGATCGACGCCACTCAAGCGGTAACCTTCAGCACGGTAGGCTTCCTCGACCGCGGCGACTGCCGTGCGGTACAGCGCGATGTCGAACTCGCCGACCGTGACGAGCGGCCGGAACAGGTCCCTTATCTCCTCACTGTCAAGCGTCTCAACGCCGCTCAGCACCACCTCGTCGACGGGCGGGTCCTCAGTGACGATGTAGTTGAGCACCACCTGTTCGCTGCCGTCATCACCGATGACCGTGAAGCGATCGATGGTCACCGGCACGGCGAACGGGAAGCCCTGCTGGCGGTACACCGTCTGGATGGTGTTGATGCCCTCCTGGGCCCGGGTGGTGTTCAGCACCCGGCCCGGCGACAGGATGTTCTCCGACTCCACGATCTGGCGCAGCTGGTCTTCCGCTACTGCCGAGACACCTTCGAACGTGATGCTGTCGATCCGCGGGTTCTCGCGCACGGTCACGACCAGGGTGTTCCCGCCGGCGCGGCTGTCCAGGTTCACGCTGACAGCAGCGAAAGAACCTAACGCGTAGACGCGGTTGCGTTCGGCTTCCAGGTCGATGTCACTCATAAGTGTACCGGAGCGGGAGGCCAGAACGACCCGGACGATGTCAGCGAACGTCGTGGTCCCCTCCACGACCACGGCGTCAAGCCGGGCGGCCGCCTCCGGCTGGGCGGTGGACAGACCCGCTGTCAGCAGCAGCAGGCACATGATCATCAGCTTCTTCAGGCGCATGGAGGCAGTCTATCAGTGCCCTTGTGAGAACATCTGGGGTCGGGCGCCTTATCATCAGCAGCATGGAAGGCAACAGAGAAAACCCCGCCGCGCTGCTGCACCAGGCCGTCAGCACCATCCGCGCGAAGACCGACTTCCGGCCTGAACTTGCGCTCATCCTCGGCTCCGGCCTGGGGCCGCTGGCCGACGCCATCGAACCGGAGGCCGTGCTGCCTTACGGAGCCATCCCCGGTTTCGCACCGAGCACCGCACCGGGGCACGCCAGCGAACTGCACCTGGGCACCCTGGCGGGCCGCCGGGTGGTCGCCATGAAGGGCCGCATGCATCATTACGACGGTTTCACGGCAGCCGAGACAGCTTTCCCGGTCCGGGTCATGCATGCACTCGGAGCCGGCAGCCTGCTCGTGTCCAACGCCTGCGGCAGCCTCAACCCGCACTGGAACAGCGGCGAACTCATGCTGCAGCTTGATTTCATCAACATGACCGGCACCAACCCGCTGCTGGGGCCCGTCGTCAGCGGTGACCGCTTCCCGGTGATGTATGACTGCTACGACCCGGACTACCTGGAGGTCGCCCGTTCCGCGGCACGGCGGCTTGACCTTCCCCTGCGTGAAGGGGTGTACCTGGCGATCAGCGGGCCGGCGTACTCGACCCGGGCGGAAGGCCGGATGTTCCGCTCGTTCGGCGCAGACGTCATCGGCATGTCCACCGTGTTCGAGGTCATGATGGCCCGGCAGCTCGGCATGCGCGTGCTCGGTCTGTCGTGCATCACGGACATGGCCGTGCCCGATGGTGGTCACCATGCGACCGGTGACGAAGTGGTCGAGGTCGCCGAACGCTCAGGCCGGATCTTCCGTGAACTGGTCACCGCCTGCCTGCCCAGCCTGTAACTAGCTGCACAGGTGGTAGAATCCAGCAGATGAAACTGAGCCCGCTCGATATCCAGCATATGGACTTCCCGACCGGGCTCAACGGCTACTCCCGGAAGCAGGTTCGTGAGTTCCTGGAGCGGGTGGCCGCTGAGCTCGAGGACACCCTGCGCCAGAACCAGCAGCTGCGGGATGCCCAGCAGGAGCGCGATGCCCGCATCAGCGAGCTGCAGGGATCCGAAGCGGAGCTGAAACGCGTGGTGATCGCGGCGGAACGCATCGCCAACGAGATCCGTGAGAACGCCAAACGGGAGGCGGAACTCATCGTCTCCGAAGCCGAGCAGAAGCGCAGTCAGATACTGAGTGATGCCGATTCCCGGCGTGAACGGCTGGTGAACGAGGCTGAACAGAAGCGGGCCGAGGTCATCAGCGACGCCGAGGCCCGCATCCGTGAGGCCCGCAATGAACTGCTCCGGCTGGAGCGGGAACAGCGGCTGTTCCGCGAACAGTTCCGTGCCCTGCTGCAGGCGTTCGCCCGCAACCTGGAGGCTGCGCCTCTGGCGGGCGGCCGGGGCGACCGTACGCGTGAGACCGGCGGCAGTACAGCGGCTGCTGCCGTGAACCGGTCTCCCGAAGCTGACTGAGCCGCGCCGATGCAGCTCGAGCTGCTGAACCAGCTCAACTTCCGTAACCTCGTCTCGTCCGGCCTGCGTTTCCTGCCGGGCCTCAACCTCATCACCGGCCACAACGGCAGCGGGAAGTCGAACTTGCTGGCGGCCTGTTACCTGAGCCTGACGGCCGACCTTCCGTTCGGACGCATCGCTGATGCCATCCGGCTCGGTGAAGACGAGGCGTTCGTCTCCAGCCGCTTCAGCCACGCCGACGGCAGCAGCATCGTGGAGATCGGACTCGCACCTGGCCGCAGGCTCGTACGGCTCGATGGCAACACCGTCCGCTCCGAACAGCTTGCTGCGGTCGCCGCAGCGGTGCTGATGACTCCCGAGGATGCCCAGCTGGTGCATGGCTCACCCGCGGGCCGGCGGGCGTGGCTCGATTCGCTGCTGGGCCGCATCTCACAGCGTTACGCCCGGCTGGCGCGTGAGTACGCCCGGGTGCTGACCCAGCGCAACGCCCTCCTGCGCAGCGGGCAGCCTGACAGCAGCCTGAAGGTGTGGACCGACCAGCTGGTGGCAGCAGGTACGGTCATAGAAGAGCTGCGCGTGCGGGCGCTCGTCCGCATCCGTGAACTCGCTGCTGAAGCCTATCTGGAGATGACGAGCGGTTCGACCCATCCGGAACGGCGGGAGCTCGCGGTCACGCTCAGCAGCGAAGGCGGACCCGGCCTGCAGGAAGCGCTGGACGCCACTGCGCGGGAGGAACGGATCCGCGGCGTGACGGTCGTTGGGCCTCACCGGGCCGATCTGGGACTCGCCGTGGGTGGCCACAGCGTCCAGGCGTTCGGTTCCCGCGGTGAGGCCCGCACGGCAGCGCTCGCACTGAAGGTCGCGGAGTACCGGCTGCTCAGCGAACGGCACGGTGAGGAACCCGTGCTGCTGCTCGATGACTTCACCGCGGAACTCGATCCCGAACGCCGCTCGTTCCTGCTGAGCCTGGCGCAGTCCGTACCTCAGGTGCTGGCCACTGCCACTGAATCACCCGTCGGTCTTGACGCGGTACAGCACCTGCATATCGAGGCTGGTACCCTCAGGCATGCCGGCTGAGAAGAACGTTTCCGAAGTGCTCAAGGAACTGTTCCGTCGGGGCGGGCTGACGCGGGCCGTCCGCCGCGCCCGGCTGGTGGTGCTGTGGCCCCAGATAGCCGGTCCGAAGCTTAGCCGGTTCACCCGCGCCCGCAGCTTCCGCGACGGGGTGCTGTATGTCGATACCACCGACAGTGAGACGGCCATGCATCTGAGCCTGCAGCGGGAGCGGTTCCTGCAGGCCTTCGCCGCTGCCGGCAACCGGGAGCTGAAGGACATCCGCTTCGTGCCCGGCCGCATCGAGGCACCCGAACCGGAAGCAGCTGGACTTCCTGCTGAAGCTGATCCACAGGATGTCGCGGCGCTGGCGGACAGCCTGGCCGGTCTCGAACTGCCCGGCGAGGTCGCCCGGGCTGCCCTCGCTGCCGGCGAAGGGATCGCCCTGACGCGCACGAGACTGCGCAGCCTGGGCTGGACCCCCTGCGAGGTCTGTACCGTGCTGAGCGAAGGACCCGGTCTGTGCCTCACCTGTGACCGTTACAGCCGCGAGAGTGGCACGCTGCGGGCGGCGCATCAGCTGCAGAACAACCCGGCGGCAGCAGTGGCGTGGCTTACCCCGGAACAGCGCAGCGTGGCGGCCTGGCTCGCCCGAGGCAGCCTGCATGCCCAGCTGCTCCGCCTGCTGCCCCAGGTGCTGGCTGATGAACGGCTGCGGCCGCAGCTGGAACTGCTGGCAGCCAACTGGCTGGAGCTGAAGCACGGCCGGCCGGTCGCTGAGCTGCCTGATTCAGCCTGGCTCGAACTGCCGGCCGGCGTACAGCGGGTGCTCGGCCGCAGCTGAGCGGCAGCTGGCGTTAACATCAGCTGTATGAGCAACCCCGGTAAACCAGTCGCCCTCATCATCCTGGACGGCTTCGGCCTGGCGGAGCCCGGGCCGGGCAACGCTGTCGCCCTGGCTCACACACCCAACTTCGACCGTTACTGGTCAGCAGGCCCATCGACCCGGCTCGATGCCTCAGGTCTCGCTGTCGGCCTGCCCGAAGGTCAGATCGGCAACTCCGAAGTCGGTCACCTCAACATCGGTGCGGGCCGGGTCGTGCTGCAGAGCCTGACGTACATCGACGAGCAGATCCGCTCCGGTGAGTTCTTCGGCAACCCCGTCCTGCAGGAGTGCATGGCTCAGGCCGGGCCGGACGGGACCGTCCATCTGCTCGGCCTGGTCAGTGACGGCGGGGTTCATTCCAGCCTGCAGCACCTGCTCGCCCTGCTGCGACTCGCGGAGCAGGAGCAGGTCAGCAGGGTTGCGGTGCACGCGTTCACGGACGGCCGCGACACCGCTCCCGACCGGGGCCTGGCGGCGCTGCGCGAGCTCGATGCCGCCTGCCGCGACCTGAGCATCAGCGCGGGGATCGCCAGCGTCAGCGGCCGCTACTACGCGATGGACCGCGACCAGCGCTGGGAGCGGACGCGGGAGGCTTACAGCGCGGTCGTCTGCGGAGAGGCGCAGTACGGTGCGAAGAGTGGCCCGCAGGCGGTGGAGGCCGCCTATCAGCGCGGCGAGACCGATGAGTTCATCCGCCCGACGGTGATGACGGGCCCGGACGGTGAAGCACTCGCCCCCATCAGGCCAGGTGATTCCGTTATCTTCTTCAACTTCCGGGCCGACCGGGCCCGTCAGCTGGCCCATGCGCTCGTCAGAGCGGATTTCAGCGCGTTCGACCGCTGTGCCAGCCCGACCGTGAACTTCTGCAGCCTGATGCAGCTCGATCCGGACCTGGCTGCACCGTTCGCCTTCAGCCTGCCGGAGCTGCGCCTGCCCCTGGCGGAAGTCATCAGCAACGCCGGTCTGCGCCAGTTCCATGCTGCCGAGACCGAGAAGTACGCTCACGTGACCTACTTCTTCAACGCCCTGGTCGAACCGCCCTTCCCGGGTGAGGAACGCCTGCTCGTCCCGTCGCCACAGGTGGCGACCTACGACCTGCAGCCCGAGATGAGCGCAGCGGAGCTGAGCAGCAGGGTGGCCGAACGCATCAGGGAAGGCAGCGATGACTTCGTGCTGATCAACTTCGCCAACCCGGACATGGTGGGACATACCGGCAGCCTCAAGGCGGCCGTGCAGGCGGTCGAAGCGACCGACGCCGCACTGGGCCGGGTCGTAAGTGCCATGCAGGAGCGGGATGGCATCGCCCTGGTGATCGCGGACCACGGCAACGCCGAGCAGATGCTCGAGGCGGATGGTGAAAGCCCGCACACGGCCCACACGACCAACCAGGTGCCATGCGTGCTGGTCGGGGCAGCGGACGGCCTGCGGCTGCGGGAGGGCGGACGTCTCGCTGACGTCGCTCCTACCGTCCTGGACCTGCTCAGCCTCGAGCAGCCGCCCGCGATGACGGGCGAATCACTGCTGCTGCGCCGCTGAACTCACAGTTCGGACCGCAGCAGGTCAGCGGGTTCCTCCCGACGGCGCACAAGCCGGTGTGAACCGCTTTCGACCGCCACCTCCGCCGCACGCAGGCTGGAAGCGTAGTTCGACGCCATGCCCAGCCCGTAGGCGCCAGCTTCGCCGATGACCAGCAGGTCACCGCGGCGCGGTTCGGGCAGCACGACCTGACGGGCCAGCCGGTCGGCGTTCTCGCACAGGGGGCCGTCGACATCCACGGTCAGCTCGCTGCGGCCGGCCCGTGCGCCGGCGATCCTGACCGGATGCTCTGCACCGTACAGCGCCGGCCGCAGCAGATCGGCCATTCCGGCGTCGGCGATCACGTGGGTCACGTCACCGGGCTTCACGTGCAGCACGGTGCTGAGCAGCACCCCGGCCTCCGCCACCAGCCAGCGGCCCGGTTCGATGATGAGCTGCAGCCCGTGGCGCGCGGCGAACGGGCGCACCAGCTCCGCGTAGCCGCTCAGCGGGAAATCGGGTACGCGGTAACCCCCGCCAAGGTCCAGCAACGTCCCGGGGAACTCCCGGCACAGCGGGTCAAGTACGTCGAGCACTCCCCTGAACACCCCGAGGTCACCGAGCTGGGAGCCGGCGTGGACATGGAAACCTGCGAAGTGGCCGCTGTCGCTCAGTCGGCTGGCCAGCCTGGCGGCAGCCTCAGGCAGCAGCCCGAACTTCGAGTCGGCACTCCCCGTGGCCAGGTGCTGGTGGGTGCGGGGATCGAGCGCGGGGTTGACACGGACGAGGAAAGCGGGCGCCGGCCCAACCGCCTGCTCCAGCTCCGGCTGCCAGTCATCCCACTGTGATTCACTGTCCAGGCTTACGGCACCGACCCCGGCAGTGAGCGCCCGCTGCCGCAGCTCCGCGCCCTGAGCCGGTCCGCCGACGAGGACGTCAGCTGCGGAGATGCCCGCCTCCAGGGCACGTACCAGTTCGCCTTCAGTGATCACCTCAGCCCCGGCCCCTGTCTGAGCCAGCGTGCGCAGCACCGCAGCCGATGGGTTGGCCTTGACGGCGTAACGGATACTGGCCTCGGGCAGGGTCTCGCGCAACTGCTGAAGCCGTGCCCGGACGGAGTCGAGATCGTAAACGTACAGCGGCGTGCCGTGTTCGGCAGCGATCTGCTGCAGCAGCGTGTCGGTCAGCCTGATCTGGGTCACGACTGGCAGCATAACCGCCTGCAGCAAAGAGGCTGGCTTCCCGCTATGGGGAAGCCAGCCTCTTGGAATCCATGCCGGTCAGGCCGGCTAAGGGCTCGGACTCAGAAGTCCATTCCGCCCATGCCGCCCATGTCGCCGCCACCAGGCATGGCCGGGGCGTCCTTCTCGGGCTCATCGGCGATGACCACTTCGGTGGTCAGCAGCAGTCCACCGATCGACGCGGCGTTCTGCAGCGCAGTGCGGGTCACCTTGGCCGGGTCGACGATGCCGGCTGCGAACATGTCTTCGACGTACTGGTCGGTCGCAGCGTCGTAACCGTACTTGCCGTCGGAGCGCTCGCTGATGTTGTTCACCACGACGCTGCCTTCGGCACCGGCGTTGGCTGCGATCTGGCGGGCAGGCTCCTCCAGGGCGCGCTGCAGGATGCGGGCGCCGGTCTTCTCGTCACCGTCCAGGGTCTCGGTCAGTTCACGGACACTGGCGATCGCGTGGATCAGCGTGACGCCACCACCGGCGACGATGCCTTCCTCGACCGCACTGCGGGCGGTGGAGAGGGCGTCCTCGAAGCGGTGCTTCTTCTCCTTCAGTTCCGTCTCGGTGGCGGCACCGACGCGGATGACCGCTACCCCACCGGCGAGCTTGGCCAGGCGCTCCTGGAGCTTCTCGCGGGCGTAGTCGCTGTCGGTGTTCTCGATCTCACCACGGATGGCCTTGACCCGGGCTTCGATGACGTCCGTGTTGCCCTGGCCTTCGATGATGGTGGTCTCGTCCTTGCTGATGCGGACGCGCTTGGCGCTGCCCAGCTGGCTGATGTTGGTGTTCTCGAGCTTGTGGCCGAGCTCCTCGCTGATGACCTCACCGCCGGTTACGGCAGCGATGTCCTTCAGCATCTCCTTGCGGCGGTCACCGAAGCCGGGTGCCTTGACCGCAGCGATGTTGAGCGTGCCACGGAGTTTGTTGAGCACCAGGGTGGCGAGCGCTTCGCCTTCGATGTCCTCAGCGATGATCAGCATCGGCTTGCCGGACTGCACGACCTGCTCGAGTACGGGCAGGAGGTCCTTCAGCGCGCTGATCTTCTTCTCGAAGATGAGGATGTAGGGGTCCTCGAGGACCGCTTCCATCGAGTCGTTGTCGGTCACGAAGTAGGGGCTGATGTAGCCCTTGTCGAACTGCATGCCTTCGACGACGTCGAGTTCGGTGTCGAGCGACTTGCTCTCCTCGACGGTGATGACACCGTCACGGCCGACCTTGTCCATCGCCTCGGCGATGAGCTTGCCAACCTCGGGGTCGTTGGCGCTGATGGCTGCCACTTCAGCGACCGCCTTGCTGTCTTCGACCGCGCGGGACATGCTGTGCACGCTCTTAACTGCCACTTCAACGGCCTTGTCGATACCGCGCTTCAGTGCGAGCGGTCCGGCACCGGCTGCGACGTTGCGCAGGCCTTCACGCACGATCGCCTGACCGAGGACGGTGGCGGTGGTGGTGCCGTCACCGGTGATGTCGTTCGTCTTGCTGGCGATCTCGATCAGCAGCTTGGCGCCGATGTTCTCGAGGCTGTCCTTCAGTTCGATGTCCTTGGCGACCGTGACGCCGTCCTTGGTGATGGTCGGTGAACCGAACTTCTTCTCGAGGACGACGTTGCGGCCCTTGGGCCCGAGCGTCACCTTGACAGCGTTCGCTACAGCGTTGACACCGCGTTCAAGTCCGCGGCGTGCTTCTTCCTTGAAAGTCAGATCTTTGGCCATGTGTTACTCCTGTTTGTTCTGTAAGCGGGGTTTGCGGGTTGATCAGTCGAGGACGACTGCGTGGATGTCACGCAGGCTGAGGATCATCAGATCCTTGCCGTCCGTGTTCAGTTCAGTGCCGCCGTACTTGGCGAAGAGGACGGTGTCGCCGACGTTGACGTCCATGTCCTCGCGCTGACCGTTATCAAGCAGTTTGCCCGGGCCGACCGCCAGGACCTTGCCGCGCTGGCTCTTCTCCTTGGCAGTGTCGGGCAGTACCAGGCCGCTGGCCGTGGTCTGCGGTTCGTCGATGACTTCGACGATCACCTTGTCACCCAGGGGCCTGAGTTTCACGTCGCTGTTAGCCATTTAGCTCCTCCATTTAGTAACGGGATTGTTGCCGGATTTTAGCAGTCACATGCCGCGACTGCTAATCGACCACATAGTAACCAGCGGGCGAGCTCCTGTCAACTAGCCTGAGTCTGATACGCTCAGATAATCGCTCAGGCGAGCGAGTCAGCCGCGGCGCAGGCCGAACAGCAGTCCGGGTACGAACGCAGCCGCGAACGTGATGTTGTAAGTAAGCAGATCCACGAGGCTGCGCCACATGCCCCCGAGCGCTTCGGCCTCCAGGTAAGGATCGACATGACCCTGCACGACGCCCCAGTTGATCTCGATGATGCCGTAGTAGGCGAGCAGCTGCAGCGCCACGAACAGCAGGCCGACGATTATCGCCACGACCTTACCGACCTTCTTCAGTGCGTAGCCGCTGGCGAATCCGGCCAGGGCGCCGAAAGAGATCTGCTGAAGGTAAGGGGCAACGGTCTGCAGGTCGGGGGTCTCCACAGGCTGCAGATTACCACCGGCACCACCGCTGCCCCGCCCCGCTCCGATACTCATGGAGGCGTGCGTTATCATTGCGGCGTGAACATCAGAATCGCCCCCCGCATCGCTACGGCACTGGCTGACAACCGACCGGTGGTCGCACTTGAATCGACCGTCATCACCCACGGCCTGCCGAGTCCCAGCAACCTGGAACTGGCCCGGAACGTCGAAGCGGAGATCAGGGCACAGGGTGCCGAACCGGCCACTGTAGGCATCCTGGCTGGCGAGGCCGTCATCGGCCTCAGCGAAGCAGAAACCGAACAGCTCTCCGGCGCAGACGCCGACAAGGCCAGCCTCTGGAACCTGCCGGCACTGCTGGAACAGGGCCGCTCTGCCGGTACGACCGTCGCCACCACCTTGCAGCTCGCCGCCAGTGCAGGCATCAGCGTGTTCGCAACCGGCGGCATCGGCGGTGTCCACCCGGCCCCGTACGATGAATCCACCGACCTGACCGCGCTGGGACGTTACCCGCTCGTGACGGTCTGCGCAGGTCCGAAGAGCATCCTCGACGTGCCTGCGACGCTGCAGCGGCTCGAGACCCTCGGCGTCAGCGTCGTCGGTTACCGCTCCGATCGGCTGGCAGGCTTCCACGTGCCCCTGACTGACCACCCGCTGCCGTCCCGCGCCGAAAGCCCGGCCGAGCTCGCCCGCATATTCAGGACCCAGCAGCAGCTTGGACTGCCCGGCGGCCTGCTGGTGAGCAATCCGGTCAGCGAGGGCATGGACCCGGCAGAACTCGCACGGATCCGCGACGAGGCCGAACAGGCAGCGGCCGAAGCCGGCATCCGCGGCAAGGACACCACCCCGTGGCTGCTCGACCGGATCGCCAGTCTCTCGGAAGGCCGCACCGTAGAGGTGAACCTGCGGCTGCTGCGGGAGAACGCCGCATTGGCGGCCCGCATCGCGGTCGCACTGACGGAACTGGAGTGAACTGATGCCCGAGCAGGACAAACAGGCCGCTAACACGCCCCAACGGCACACGCTCGGTGAGATGCTGCGCGCCGCCCGTGAATCAGGCGGACACGACCTGACTCAGCTCAGCCGCGACACGGCTGTGCGCCGCGATTACCTTGAAGCGCTTGAGGAAAGCCGCTACGGCGATCTGCCTGAGCCCGTGTACGTCCGCAACTTCGTCCGCCTGTACGCCCAGGCAGTCGGGCTCGACACCAGAGCGGCACTCGACATGTACGCTGCCGAGCTCGCTGAGCAGCGTGAAGCCGGAGAGGTACAGCAGCCCGCAGCCGCCCCCCGCCGGCGGACTGCTGACGCTCCGGCAGCAGCAGCAACGGGCACTCCCGACACCCGCGCGAGCGAACCCGCCCGGCAGGCGCCTGCTGGCGGGCAACCGGGCCGCCGCCGCAGCCTCATGACCTGGCTGCCCAGCCTGCTGCTGGTGGTGGTCGTCGTCGGTCTGGCAGTGTGGGCCTTCAACTCGACACTGTTCCGCCCCGGGACCAGCCTTGAGCAGCCCGCACCGGATCAGAGCGCTGAGACGGACGCGCCGGCAGCAGCCGAACCCGAGCCAAGCAGCTCCGCAGATACCGTCAGGCTGTCGGTCAGTACGGAGCCACCCGGTGCGCGGGTACTCGTCGACGCGTTCCCGCTCGAAGGCCTCACCCCTGTCAGCCAGGCTCCGGTCACTGCCCGCAACCCACGGCTGATCCGGGTCGAACTGGACGGCTATGAGCCGCAGGAAGCGACCATCGACCTGAGTTTCGACCGCAACATCAGCTTCGTGCTGCAGGAAGCGGCTCCGCCGGATGAACCGGAACCGGCCGAAGATGTTGCGGCTGCCAGCGAAGCAGCAGCCGGCACCATAACCGTCACCGTCACCGACGAGTCGTGGCTGGAGATCTACCCCGGTACGGCGCGTGAAGGCACCCCGCACGTCTACACGACCGCCCAGAGCGGCGCGGAATACACGTTCG
>Ga0209487_1000410_pt1 | contig 39458 bp, 39 predicted proteins | sample Poulit2012_FD_187524 | JGI IMG/M metagenome (GOLD analysis project Ga0209487, IMG submission 187524) | Agricultural soil microbial communities from Georgia to study Nitrogen management - Poultry litter 2012 (SPAdes) (version 2) | ecosystem: Environmental > Terrestrial > Soil > Agricultural land...
GATAAAAAATATCCCTCTCCAATAGAGAGGGATATTTTTATCTAACTGAATCAATTCATAATTACCAAAAACAGTGGCACTAAATCCAGCTTATGAAATTGATTAAACTAAAGCTTAATAATGTTCGTTAACAATCTCAGCACAGCGTGAACAAATATCTGGGTGTTCTTTATCTTCCCCAACTGTTTCAGCTGTTACCCAACAACGGCCACACGTTTCGCCAGGATGTTTTTCAACCTTAATATTTACATGGTTGTATTCCTTGGCACTTGGTTCGTTATCCATGACTACGGCTTCTGAAACAATTAACATTTGATGTAAATATGGAATCGTTTCGAGAACTTCTTTTGTCTGCTCATCTTTAGCAACAATCGTCACTTTTGCTTCCAATGATTTCCCAATTATTTTCTTATCTCTCGCTTCTTCCAGCGCTTTAAGAACGTCATCACGGACACTCATGAAATGATCCCATTTTTCTTTAGATGTTGATGAATCATAAATGATTTCTGGTTTCGGGATATCTGTTAATTGGACATAATCCGCTTCAACACCTGGAATAAACTCCCACACTTCTTCAGCTGTGTGTGGAATAATTGGGCTTATTAATTTAACAAGCGTGACAATCGTGTCATAATATACGGTTTGGATACTTCTACGACGGGAATTATTCTCCTCTTCGATATACAAGACATCTTTGGCGAAGTCTAGATAGAATGAACTCAGATCTCCGGCACAAAAGTCATGAATCGCATGATATACTTCAGAGAATTCATAGTTTTCATAAGACTCACGTACATCAGATATTAAGTTTTGTAAACGATAAAACATATAAAGATCAACTTCTTCTAAATCTTCTTTCGCTACTCTATTAGCAGCCGGATCGAAATCTGTTAAATTCCCTAACATAAATCTGAACGTATTTCTGATTTTTCGATAGCTCTCTGACACTTGCTTTAGAATATCATCTGAAATACGCACATCTGATTGATAATCAACCGATGACACCCAGAATCGTAAAATATCTGCGCCAAGTTGCTTGAGAACCTTAGATGGGACCATTACATTACCTACTGATTTACTCATTTTCCGGCCATTGCCGTCCAAGACCATACCATGACTAATAATGTTCTTATACGGTGCCTTACCATTCGTTGCGACCGATGTCGTTAAGGAAGAGTTAAACCACCCTCGATATTGGTCAGTACCTTCTAAATAGAGATCTGCTGGGCGTTGATGATCTTCGCGTCCTTCCAGTACAGCTTCATGTGATGATCCCGAGTCAAACCAAACGTCCATAATATCCGTTTCTTTTGTAAACTCCCCGTTCGGGCTATGTTCCGAAGTAAACCCTTCTGGTAGTAAATCTTTCGCTTCACGTTCGAACCAAATATTTGAACCGTGTTCCGAGATTAGTTTTGATATATGTGAGATCGTTTCATCCGTAATAATAGGTGTCTGATCTTCACCATAAAAGACCGGAATCGGTACTCCCCATGTTCGTTGACGTGAAATACACCAATCTTCACGATCACGGAACATATTATACATGCGTGTCTCTCCCCAAGAAGGGATCCAATTAACCTCTTTAATTTCATCTAATATATCTTTCCTAAATGCTTTTATTGACGTAAACCATTGTGAAGTCGCACGTGTAATCGTTGGTTTTTTCGTTCTCCAATCATGTGGATAAGAGTGTGTAATAAAGTTCAACTTTAATAATGAACCTGTTTCCTCTAGTTTTTCAGTAATTGATTTATTTGCTGCATCATAAAATAGACCTTCAAAACCAGGTGCTTCACTTGTAAGATAGCCTTTATCATCTACAGGACTTAATGCTTCAATCCCATATTCACGCGCAATATAAAAGTCATCCTCACCATGCCCTGGTGCCGTATGAACACAACCTGTTCCAGCATCAATTGTAACATGATTACCGAGCATAACGAGTGAATCGCGGTCATAAAATGGATGCTTCGCTACAATGCGATCAGCTTTACTTCCTTTAAATGTGTTAACAACTTCCGCATCTATCCATTCTAATTCTTCCACAACGGTGTCAAATAAATCATGAGCAATAATATAACGTTCATCATTCACTTTGACAACATCATACTCTAAGTCCGGGTGAAGACTAATCCCTAAGTTGGCAGGCATTGTCCATGGGGTTGTCGTCCAAACAATAAATTTATCCCCTTTATCTAAAACACCTTTTCCATCTACAACATCGAGTGTCACATAGATGGATGGGGATCGTTTATCATGATATTCGATTTCTGCTTCTGCTAAAGCTGATTCCGAAGACGGCGACCAATGGACAGGTCTTAATCCCTTATAAATATAACCTTTCCCCGCCATTTCACCGAAGAGTTTTATTTGGGCAGCTTCATAATCATTGGTTAACGTAATATATGGATTATCCCAGTCCCCACGAACACCAAGTTCCTTAAACTGTCCACGCTGGCTATCCACTTGATCCATTGCATATTCCGCACACATCCGTCTGAATTCAGCAACACTAACATCATTACGGTCAAACTTTTTACTAGTTGTTAGTGCCGTTTCAATCGGTAAACCATGGGTATCCCAGCCTGGAACATATGGTGCATGATAACCTGACATCGATTTATAACGAACGATAAAATCCTTTAAAATTTTATTTAATGCATGCCCAATATGAAGATCCCCGTTGGCATATGGTGGACCATCATGTAATATAAATAAAGGTCTACCTTCTGTTCTTTCTTGAACCTTTTCATAGATCTTCTTTTCTTCCCATTCTTGTCTTCTGACAGGTTCTTTATTCGGTAAGTTTCCACGCATGGGAAACTTTGTTTTCGGTATGAGTAATGTTTCTTTGTAATCCATAAGGCAGATCCTCCTATATTTTTAAAATGAAAGAATAAAAAAGTCCCCAACATCCCAAAAAAGGGACGAGAAGACTCGCGGTACCACCCTTATAAATCTAAATGCATGATTTAAATTTACTCGAAATTCGTAACGTGAATGATCCGTCCAATTTTACTTCATTCAAATGGATACTCAAGAGTGATTTTCTAAAAGCACTGCTGTATCAGGCTCACACCAGTCCCTGACTCGCTATCCAGCTACTTGCTCTTATACTATCTCTGTCGTCGTAATAGTTTATTTATGATGACCGTGAGTCAATTTCATAATGGACGAATTAGATGTAAAAACCGAATACATATAATTAATCAATCAACGATTTTACCACTACATTATTAGTTGGATTTTACATTACTATTTTGAATTATGAAATTGATTCATGTATATGAATTATAAGTAATTTATCAGATAACGTCAAGATCTAAGGTTTATTGCTTAGTAATTCTAGATCTTCGCCCATCTCTGCATCAAATAATTCTTCCCAATCATCTGTTCCAATCATATCAAGCTGTGCTTGGACGAGCATTTTTAAACGTGTGCGAAATACTTTTCCTTGTTTTTTCAATTCCTCATTTTCAATATACTGCTGTCTTGACTTACTTAATGCTTCATTAACAATTCGATCCGCATTTTTCTCTGCTTCTTTTACGATTAATTTAGATTCTTTTCGTGCATGTGCCTTCACTTCTTCGGCCGTTTCCTGAGCAACTAAAATTGACTTATTTAATGTCTTTTCAATATTCATAAAGTGCCCAAGCTTTTCTTCCAATTCAATTACTTGCTCATTAGCCGCTTCAGATTCCCTAATGGCCAGTTCATAATCTTTTATCACTTGATCTAGAAATTCATTGACCTCATCTTCATCATACCCACGAAAGCTTCTTCCAAACTGTTTGTTATGAATGTCTAATGGTGTTAACGGCACGGTGGCCACCTCCTTGATATATTCATCCAGATTTTATGTCTCAGGTCATGCTAGGCTCTAATTTCATTTATACCTCCATCATATACCATTCGACATAGTTTTGCTTATCATTTTATCGTTTTTATTTTAATCTTGCAACGGTAATTCTTTGTTTATTCTTACGTGTTTCCCCATTCATGGCTACAAACTTACTTCTACCCTTACCACGAACCGAGATTAAGTCGCCAGCATATAATAAAAACTTAGGATCAACGACAAGTTTGAAATTTACTTTGACTTGCTTTTTCTTTATATATGCAGACGCTTCTTTTCTCGACATTTTATATATTTCACTTAAAACAGTATCTAATCGTAATGAACTTACGGTTGTATCCGTTTCAATCCAGTCCATTTCTTTCTCCAATAACTTGGCTATTGGTTCTTCTGTTAAACTTATATTTGCATTTTTAATCGTCGTTAAATTCATCGAAACATAGTTTGCAATTTCTTCAGCCATCATAATTTGAATGTGGCCTGCTGTTACAAAAATATCCCCTAATTTATCACGCGTTATTCCCAATGAAAGGAATGCACCCATAACATCTCTATGTAATAATGAAATAAACTTTTCGTTATACGTCGCTTGCATCAAAGTTAAGCGAAAGGATGTATCTGTTACATCCTCATAAAAAGGCGCAATGATCAGCCGTTTTCTTTCCAAGTGCTCTGTGCCACTATGAATTCTTAACTGGATCTCGTCATTCGTCTTTCCGATCACAGATTCCACAATCTGCTGTTCTCTTGGATCGAGAAAGTCAGTCAACTTTGCTTGGTATCTCGTTTTTACATATTCTTGCCAGGAAAGGACCTGATCAATAAATGAATGTTCTTCTTTTCGATAGTGCTGATAAATACCCATTGCACATCAGTCCTAAAGCCAACTTATGAGCATATCTCTTAATGCTGATAAGCCACTATTCTTTGCAAATTGCAGAACAATAATTCCAACTAATGGTGATATATCAATCATACCAAGAGGTGGAATAAAACGTCTAAACTGCTCTAAATACGGTTCACATATACTTGCTAAAAACATTCCTATCGGGGCCTCTCGTGCTCCTGGAAACCAAGACATGAGAATGTATGCAAGCAATGCATATATATATATTTGTAGACCAATCCCAATTAAATCTAATACTAGTCCTAACATCAACTACCATCCTTTACCGAATTCATCTCCATTAATATAGGCCTCTGCAATCGAGCCAGACACTTTTACATTATCAGGTGTACACAAAAAGGTTTGCGTGCCTAATTTTTGTATATCTCCATTAAGAGCATATACTGTCCCGCTTAAAAAGTCGACAATTCTTACAGCCTGATTATGATCGACTCGTTCTAAATTAATAACAACCGCACGTCTATTCACAAGATTATCGGCAATCTCTTGTGCTTCATTGTACGCTCGCGGTTCACACAGAACAACTTTTGATGTGGGCTGCTTCATGCTCGTTAAGTTAACAACATTCGTATTGTCCTGGTGTTGATTTATAGATGGTTCAGGATCATCGGTATCTTCTTCCGTGTATTCATACTCATACTCATCATCAACACTAAACAACGATTTAAGTTTATCTTTAAAACTCATGTTTTCACCTCACATTCATTCGGTTCCGACTAATTTTGAACCGATTCTAATATGTGTAGCCCCTTCTTCAATCGCAATTGTATAATCATTACTCATCCCCATGGACAAGCTCTCACAAGGCGCATATGATAATTGCTTACTTTTTACTGTGTCTCTCAGAGTGGCTAGTTTCTGGAATGTTCGCCTGAGCAATTGTTCATCCTTAATTTCAGGTGCCATTGTCATTAATCCGATAACTCGTACATGCTCATACCCTTCAAGATCTTCTATAAAAGGGATGACCTCATCTGGTGCTAGTCCATGTTTTGATCCTTCACCGCTTACATTTACTTGAACAAAACAATCGATCTGTTTTGTTGCCCGACTCTGTATTTGCTTCGCGATAGATAAACGATCCAATGAATGAATTGTATCGATTTTATGAATGACATCTTTCACTTTTCTTGATTGTAATGTTCCGATAAAATGCCATTTTGCCTCATCATCTATTTGTGAATATTTTTTTGTCATTTCTTCAACACGGTTTTCACCAATATTTTCAATGCCTGCATCGATTAATTCCTTCGTTCGTTCTATTGTAACATATTTTGTAACGCCAATTATGGTAATTTCGTTAGGATCTCGATTTACATTAGCACAAGCTTGTTTGATCTCGGCACGAATGTGTTCTAGATTTAATTTGACGTCCATCTTTATCTGTTCTCCCTTCACCTTCTTACTTCATAAAACCGATATAAGCCGCCATTCTCCCCGTTTCTCCATGGTCTCGGCGATAGGAGTAAAACAGTTCCTTATCCGCAAATGTACAATAACTTGTCACATCAATATGATGACGTAATACACCAGCTTGTAAGAGATTTTCTACATTTAACTGCTTTAAATCTAATAAATATCGATTATTGCCTTGGTCAATAATTGTATGCTCTCGATATTGATCATCTATATATTGTAAAACATGATCATCAACTTGATAATTTGCCAATGATATACAAGGACCAATAGCTACTAATAAATCTGTTGGATTCGTTCCCCTGTTAATCAGTTCAGCGACCATTTTTTGAGCGAGCTGATGAACCGTTCCTTTCCATCCAGCATGAGCAATTCCAATATATTTTGAAACCGGATCAAAAAAATACAATGGGACACAATCAGCAAATAAAGCTGTGCATAACAAGCCCGACTCTTTCGTTATGAGTCCATCTATACCTGCTAATGTGTTCTCATGAGAGATTGAGCCTGTTCCATGGTCATGTTGATCGACAACTTTAATATTCGTATGATGTGACTGTTCACCAACTACCCATGTATCTAATGGTGCCTGTACATGTTTTGCTAGTATTTCTCGGTTCGCAATAACATCAATAGGCTGATCAGGTATGTGTAATCCTAAATTCAATGTGTCATAGGGTCGCTTACTCACTCCTCCACGTCTCGTTGTAAAACCAACTTGTAATCTTGGATCGATCTCTTGCCAGCTTTTTATTGTTAATAATGATTGGTTTTTTTGGTGAAATGGTTCTTCCATACGATCCCTCCCAACCTCAGTGTTGATGATCAAACTGACACTCGCATTCTATATAGGATAATATATTTACCAAATAACTTCCAATGTATTGGCTGGTTTCTTGAAAATTATCATTCACTATTATTTTCTTGAAATGATAAATCAGTCTGATCTGACTCTGGATATCGTTGTGGTTCAGCAACATCTGTAACAAGTATAACATCCATACCAATGGTAACAATTTGATCCCAAAATACAATTCGTTCCTCTGGTTTCCCAAATAAGCCTTGTTTATTTTCGCGAACAATAATAATAATCGCTGTTATCCTTCCTAAATCTGGATCGATTTGAAGATCATGAATATGGCCTAATCTTTCTCCACTATCCACTACGATAACTTCCTTTATTTGCAAGTCGGATAATTTTATCATTTGATTCACCCCTATGCTTTATATGTATGCACAGATCTATATATTTTTCATAGCAAATTAAAAAGCAAGTAAAAGTGGATGTGATCCCTACTTTTACTTGCCTTATTTTCATCGCTCACTTTCAACTTTTGTCAGATTATTACCTTTTTGAGCTATTCAAACATTTCTTTATTCATTTGTTGGATGGCCGCTTTTTCTAAGCGTGACACTTGTGCCTGAGAAATACCAATCTCTTCTGCTACTTCCATTTGTGTTCGACCTTGGAAAAAACGTTTATTTAATATTAGTTTTTCTCTCGCACTTAATTGATGCATACCTTCTTTTAAAGATAATTTATCATCCCATGTATCTTCTTTGTTTTTATCATCACTAATTTGATCCATAACGAATATTGGATCCCCACCATCATTATAAATAGGTTCATATAAGGAAACCGGGTCCTGAATCGAATCTAATGCAAAAACAATATCAGCATGGGATATTCCCATTTCTTCGGCTATTTCCATTGGTGTAGGTTCTTTTGATGTACGATGAATCAGTTTTTCGCGAACCTGTAGAGCCTTATATGCTGTATCACGCAATGACCTGGAAACTCGGATTGGATTATTATCCCTTAAATATCTTCGAATTTCACCAATAATCATCGGAACCGCATATGTGGAAAACCGAACATTATGTCCTAAATCAAAATTATCAATCGATTTCATTAACCCGATACAACCAACTTGAAATAAATCATCTACATATTCTCCACGATTATTAAATCGTTGGATGACACTTAGAACGAGTCGTAAATTCCCATTGATCAATTCTTCCCTAGCTGATAATTCCCCCTCTTGTTGTAGTTTAATAAATAACTTCCTCATTTCGGGATTTTTCAAAACTGGTAACTTCGATGTATCAACACCACATATCTCAACTTTATGTCTATACATTCTCTATTGCCCTCCCAGATGGTGATGCTGTTCATGGACAGTATCTCCGACCCGAAAGTTTTTTATTCAACGCACAACAGGCTGACTCATGTAAAAAACAAGACGTTTCCTACGTATAACGAGACTAAACCATTTTGTTAAATTCTTTTTTTAAACGCTTAATAATCTTCTTTTCTAAACGGGAAATATAGGACTGGGAGATGCCTAACATATCAGCTACATCTTTTTGTGTTTTCCCATCTTCACCAATTAAACCGAATCTTAATTCCATAATTTGTTTTTCACGATCCTTTAACTCTGACAGTGCACTTTTTAATAAATCTTTATCAACATGGGCATCTAAATTCTTTGTAATGATGTCAATTTCGGTCCCTAAGACGTCTGATAACAGGAGTTCATTTCCATCCCAATCAATATTCAGCGGCTCATCAAATGACATTTCTGACTTTGTCTTGTTGTTTTTCCTTAAGTACATTAAAATCTCATTTTCAATACAGCGAGAAGCATATGTTGCTAATTTAATTTTTCTTTCTACATCAAAAGTGTTCACCGCTTTAATTAAACCAATTGTTCCAATACTAATCAAATCTTCAATATTGATCCCCGTGTTTTCAAACTTTCGAGCAATATAAACGACAAGTCGCAAATTTCGTTCAATTAAAGTGGCTCGGGCAGATTGATCACCTTTCGATAATAGGGTCAATGTCTTCTTTTCTTCTTCTTTCGATAGTGGTGGGGGTAATGCTGTACTCCCACCGATATAATAAATTTCATCCGTCTTAATTCCTAATTTTATTAAAACTCTATAGAACCACAAGCGCAATCGTAATCTCCAAATTCTCAAAAAAATCGCCTCCTGTTATGATTTATGCCGATTCGACCGTAGATAGCTTAATGATTTGTGGTTGAATTAAACAATGGTAACTACGATCTTTTGTTAAACGAGCAAACTGAATGCCAATTAGAACTTTAGTTGTCATGATTTTCTTTTGATTATAATAAATGATTAACTGATCAGGCCGAACTGCAATTAAAAAGCTACTTTTCCCTTCAACCCCTTGATAAGGAACGATTTTAATTTTGTTTTCCCAACGCTTTGGCAGCCGATCAAAGTTGAGATCAAGATAGCATTGTTTGATTAATCCCCACTCTTCGACCGAAAACCATTGTTTTATATATTCTTCATCACAAATAATGACAGGTTGTTTTGAAATCGGGTCTACTAATTGATTCCCACTATCAATATAGCCAGTTGTTGAATAGCTTTCTCCATTTAAGTGAATAACGACTGGACATAGCTGGTCATAGCGTATTTTTTCAATCGCATGCTTGTCCATTTGTCTCTTCGTGAATATCCAGACGAGCGGAAACCCAACCATAATAAATAGCCAACTGACAGGATCACCTAATTGATTATTCACTTCAAGTAGGCCATCCGCTGATAAAATGATTGGTTTTTTTAATAAAAAGTGAATCCCTATTAATCCACCCCCAACCGTAAATGAAATGAAATAAAACAAAAGCAATTGTTTTATGGATTGATAAATTGTCGTAAACCGGAAAGCACTCAAAATAATGACCATAGAGAACAATAATTTACCGATGACCGTAGTCATAAATGTATTCGGATAATATAATGTAATCGGCACGATTAATGACGCAATGAATGCCCCAAAAGCAATACGTAATTTTCCTGTGTTATCTTTTGATAGTATTTGTGTCAGCATGAGCAACATCATGTCCAAAAAAAAATTTAATGCCCAGACAGCATCAAGATAAATGGTCACCTCGCTCTTCCTCTCCTACACTTGTATAACTAAGATATTGTCTGTCTTGATAACCTACCAAACCATTCCGTAAAAAGTGGTTTCCTATGTTCATAGATTTGTTCACTAAAAAAAGTATAGCCCACTTCCAAAGCAAAGTCTGTCACATCCTGTACGGAAACCGGGGCTAATTTTAACTAGTTATTGGAGAGTTTGTCGGTCACGTCTTTAACTCTTTTTATCTTCATCCGTGAATCATCTATATTAATGAATTTCATAATCCCTATTTATAGCTATATAAATACAGCAGTGAAGTGATATAGCTGTTTACGGTAATCATGAAATTCATTCATATGATTAACATGTACGCCAATATTCCCCATAAAAACGCCCAATAGACACTCATCAAATGATAAGTGTCTATTGGGCGTTTTCACTGACAGCGAGATAACTTAGTTAATCAGTATATATCGATATGCTATTTTTTGCGATTACGATTTCTCAAGAATGTTGGAATATCAAGTGTATCTTCACTTTCCGCTTGTTCCGTACGTTGATCACGTGGCTCACGTGGCTCGTTTACAGGAGGCGGTGCTACTTCTTGGTTTGTATTTGTTGCAGCATGTTGCTGCTGAACACCCGGTCGTTTCCGAGGTTCCTTTTCACCTTCTGCTAATTCCTTAAATCCAGTTGCAATGACTGTTACGACAATTTCATCTTTTAAATCTTCATTAATAACAGATCCAAAGATGACATTCACTTCATCATCTGCTGCTGAAGTAACTAAATCTGCAGCCTCCTGAACTTCATATAAACTTAAGTTTGGTCCACCCGTAATATTCATTAAAATACCATGGGCTCCATCAACAGAAGTCTCTAACAACGGTGATGAGATTGCTTTTTTAGCGGCCTCAGAAGCCCGACTCTCCCCTGTTGAAACGCCAATTCCCATCAAAGCTGAACCTTTATCATACATTATTGTTTTTACGTCAGCAAAATCCACGTTAATTAATCCCGGTTTTGCGATCAAATCAGAAATTCCTTGAACACCTTGACGCAGTACATTATCTGCCTCTCTGAATGCTTCTAGCATCGGTGTGTTCTTATCAACGATTTCCAGTAGACGATCATTTGGAATGACGATTAATGTATCAACACTGCTTTTGAGTGAACCAATTCCAGAAATGGCTTGCGTAGATCTTCTTCTCCCTTCAAATGAGAAAGGACGCGTGACAACACCTACTGTTAATGCCCCCAAATCTTTTGATATTTGAGCAATGACAGGTGCTGCTCCCGTACCTGTACCTCCACCCATTCCAGCAGTTACAAATATCATATCAGCACCTTGTAGTGCATCTTCTAACTGTTCTTTACTTTCCTCAGCGGCTTTTTTCCCTACCTCTGGATTTGCACCTGCACCTAATCCACGAGTTAGTTTGCCACCAATCTGAAGTTTAACTTCTGCTTTCGATAAATTTAGAGCTTGGGCATCTGTATTTACGGCGATAAATTCTACACCTTCAACACCGTGCTCAATCATTCGGTTCACGGCATTATTTCCGCCGCCACCTACACCGATAACTTTAATTGTCGCTAAATGGTCTAAATCAGTATCAAATTCCAACATATTTACGTTCCTCCTAATATGCAAAATTACAAGAATTGTTGAGACTATCTAAATACGAGATTTTCATGATGGTCTTTTAAATGTAAGCAAACTTCGTACAAACCGACGTTTAATTAATCAAAAAAGTATTTGAATAGATTAGCGAATTTGGATTCTTTTTCTTTTTCTTCTTGCACTTCACTAGACTTTGACTTTGATTTTGATTGTTGTCTTATTCGTCTTGGTTTCTCTTCCTGATCATTCGAAATGACTGAAGGAAATAACTCTTTTCCTTGTATCTTCGCATTAGAGTATGCAAATTGCAAGATCCCAACGCCTGCAGTAAATTGTGGCTCTCTAACACCTATGTAATCGGGTATTGCAACCCGCACATTTGCATTAAATACATCTTGGGCAAGCTCAAGCGTACCAGGCATTTTCATTGTTCCACCTGTTAATACATAGCCCCCTGGTAAATCACTGTACCCCATACGATGGATCTCTCTTTCAGCATAAGCATAGATTTCTTCCAATCTCGCTTCTATCATATCAGATATTTCAAGCTGGTTATAGCTTTGCTTTTCATTACTACCAATTATGGCAACGTCAAACACTTCATCTTCCTGAGCATCATCAAAAAAAGCATGTCCATAATTTACTTTAACATCTTCCGCTTCTTCTGTTGATGTTTTAAGCCCGATCGATAAATCCTTTGTCACATTGTCCCCACCTAATGGAACAACGCCTGTAGCTGCTAAATGATCATTTGCATAAACAGATACGGTTGAACAACCTCCACCAACATCAATTAGTGCAATTCCGAGACTTCTCTCATCTTTAGACAAGGCAACTGTACCGGCAGCCAATGGTTGCAAACAAATATCAGCTACTTTTAAATTTGCCCCTTCTACACATTTCAGTATATTATGTAGGACTGTCTTGGAACATGTAATAATTGTCCCTTCCATTTCCAAGCGAACACCAATCATTCCTCTTGGATCTGTAATTTCATCTAAACCATCTACGATAAATTGCTTTGGAATAACATCTATGATATCACGCTCTGGTGGAATTGAAACAACCTGTGCACCATCGATTACACGTGTAATATCCTCATCACTTATTTCTCTGTTTTCGCTTTGAATGGCAACAACACCATGACATGGTTGTAATTGAATATGATTACCGTTAATACCGACGACTACACTATCGATTTCCATACCGACCATTCGTTCAGCCTGTTCAACGGCACTTTTAATCGAACTCACCGTACGATCAATATCAACGATTGCGCCTTTTTTCATTCCATTGGATTTTGCAGTACCTACTCCAATAATGTTAAGTGAGTCATTTAAAACTTCGCCAATGATTACTTTAATACTCGCTGTACCAATATCAAGACTTACTAATATTTCACTGCTATTCACAACAAGGCACCTCCTCAACAGAAGCATCTGAATAAGACTTAATTGATACTCAGATGGTTTCTCTCCCTTACTATATTTCATTGCTCAATAATCTATTATTAAATATTATTTGACAAAACTATCCATATGTATTCTATCATCTGTATTATTGTTATAATACCATGTTTAGTCTTGAGTTTCACTCTCTTTTTTTTCCTCATCTACTTCATTGTCAAATTCTTCAAAATAAGCACCAACTCCAATATGAATGATTCCCTTATTTCCTGAGGTAAGTTGTGAAACAATCGCTGGATAAACTTCCATTTTATTAGCGAAATCTCTAATCGTTCCATCAACTAAAAAACCATCATTCATATAAAGATAAACTCTATCTTTGTTATCTTTCGTGGGCATCCAGTGAATCTCTGAAATGATATGTAAGATGTTTTCAGGTAGATCATTTAGTTCACTTGTCATTTTCTTCAAATACTCTTTGTCTTTAAAGTCTACTAATAGTGGGGCATCACCCACTGGTTTTTCAAGTTCCTTTAAAGTTGTTCCATCTCCAATAATTGGATGGTACTTTTTGTCTACGGATAAATATCCTACTCGTTTATGTTCCGTTAGCTCAATTTCAACTGTACGTGGTAATTTTCTACTCACTTTTACAGATGAAACGACCGGTAACTTCGAGATGTCACTTTCAATCGTTTTTAAATTAATAATCCAAATATTAGTCTGCTCTTCTAAATCACTGATCTCAATAATTTCTTCTTCTGATAAAAATGAATTCCCCTTGATTGCAACGGTCTTAATATCACTTAGTGGAGATTGCAAATAGATGATCATTAATATCAGTAAGAAAAAGATCGAAAGATAAAATACTAAACGGCGATTGGCCTTTTTCTTACGTTGTTCTTTTAACTTAGGAATGCGATCTTGGATAGAAACAACTTTTTTTTTGCTCATTTCTATTTCTTCCTTTATTAAATAATTTACAACGATACTAACTCATTTTTCAATCAATACCTTTGTCTTCTGAATTATAACATATAAACCTAGTAGACATATAGTACTTACCACAGTTTATGCTCCGATTTATTTGACAATAGCATTCTACTGAATCACATTTACACTTTTGCGTGCATGCTGATGTTTAATACAATCCCTATTGAGCATAGTGTTAACATTAATGAGGAGCCTCCATAACTCAAAAATGGTAACGTAATCCCGGTAACAGGTATTAAACCAATAACGACACTTACATTAATCATCACTTGGATTGTCAACATGCTGATAATACCAAAAGCTGTAAATCTTCCGAATTGATCTGGTGCTGCCAGTGCAATATTTATACCGCGCCATAATAACAATATAAAAATACCTATTACGATTGTTCCCCCGATAAATCCTAATTCCTCGCCTAAAATGGCAAAGATGAAATCAGTCTGTGGTTCGGGTAAATAAAAGTACTTTTGTAAACTATTCCCTAAACCAACTCCCATTAAACCTCCTGGTCCGATTGCATATAAAGATTGTATAATCTGAAAACCATCTCCAAGTGGATCTTCCCATGGATTCATAAATGCCGTTATCCGACTGATTCGATAAGGAGCGGACAGAATAAGCCATACAAAGCCAATAAGCCCAATCATTCCAATTCCAATAAAATAACGCAGCTTCCCACCCGCTATAAAAATCATCAACATGCACGTTAATACGAGCACAACACCTGTCCCAAGATCTGGCTGCAACATAATAATAGCGAAGGCTGTAAATATTAACATCACTGCTGGAAAAAACACTTTTCGAAAGGACTCTATATATTTTTGATACGTTGATAAGAATGCTGCCAAGAAGATAATCAGACCTAGTTTCATAAATTCAGATGGCTGAATACTAAACACCCCGACTCCAATCCAACTTTGCGCTCCACCACGAACAATACCAATTCCCGGAATAAGTACAAGCAACAATAATACAAAACAAAAAAACAATAGTGGCTTCGCATATTTCTTCCAAAGAACATAAGGAATAAACATAATGATGATCATGGCAATTGTTCCTAGGGAAGCAAAGAATAATTGCCGCTTCACAAAGAAAAATTGGTCCGCATACTTATATTCGGCCCATACATTTGAAGAGCTATAGATCATCACAATACCAATCCCTAATAAAATAAAAATAATCGATAATAAAAAGTAATCGGGTACATACCGTTTTTCATATTTTTTTTGGCTCAAAAAAACACCCCTCCGAAAAAATTAGGGGGTGTTCGATTGTTCCTGTTTAGCTGCTGCAGTTTTCATCATTATAAAGAGACAAGCCCCCTATAATAATGTATGCATGCTATTGATAAACATGTCACCACGTTCTTCAAATGTTCGATATTGATCCCAACTCGCACATGCTGGTGATAATAAAATAACATCATGTGGTTCAGATAGAGCATAGGCCTCAACAACAGCTTCATTGATGTCTCTCACTTCCATAACTTGGATGTTTTGCTCATTGGCCAATTGGGTTAATTTCGGAGCTGTTTCACCAAATACGACCATCCCTTTAACATGCTCTAAATACGGAATTAATTCTGCAAAACGATCCCCACGATCAAGCCCACCAGCAAGTAAAATGACCGGCTGCTTAAATGATGCCAATGCCCTTTGGGTAGCTAACAGATTTGTTGCCTTTGAATCATTGTAAAACAGTCGTTCGTGAATTTTGCCAACATATTGCAAGCGATGTTTGACCCCAGAGAAAGTGGATAGCACGTCATAAATCGCCTCATTTGTAACACCATATAATTTAGCAACACTAATTGCCGCTAAAATATTTTCAATATTATGGTTACCTACCAGAACAATATCCTGTTTATCGATCACTTTTTCTTCCTTAAAATAAAGACTGAATTCATCAACCCAGGCACCGTCAGAAAGTTGTTTCGTCACCGAAAAGGGAATTAATTTAGCTTGAGCATGTTTAGCGCCTTTAACAACCAAATCATTGTCTGCATTATAAATGAGATAATCTTCTGCAGTTTGGTTCATAAAAACCTTGTATTTTGCTTGTTGGTATTGATCAAGGGTTTTATGATAATCAAGATGTGCCTCATATATATTTAACAAGACAGCGACATTTGGCTTAAATGTATGGATCCCCATTAATTGAAAAGATGATAATTCAACGACCATTTTTTCTTCTTCGCGAATTTCCCTCGCTACATCTGTGGCCACTGTACCTATGTTTCCTGCCACTTTAACGCCACCCTCGCTTTTAGCTAGCATGTCGCCAACAAGCATCGTTGTTGTCGTCTTACCATTTGAACCTGTGATTCCGATAAGCGGTCCTTCAACTAGGTTCCCTGCCAATTCAATTTCCGTCACAATAGGGATATCTCGTCCCATCGCTTCTTGTAAAATAATGTTATCATATGAGATTCCAGGGTTTTTTACGATTAAGTCAATTCCATCTAAGACAGACAAAGGGTGTGACCCCAAAACAACTTCCGCCCCTTGGTTCTTTAAATCGGTAATAAGGGCACTGCTTTCATCTGTGTTAAAGTCGTTAACTCGTACCTTTATCTGACTTGATAATAATAATTTCGCTGCTGCTGTTCCACTTTTAGCTAAGCCCAAGACAAGTACATGGGCATAAGGAAAATCATTTAGATTTTTCAATTCAGCCACACCTCGATATAAATACCTAAGATGGCAAAGATTAGTCCAATGGTCCAAAAGGTTGTGACAACTCGCCATTCCGACCAACCAAGTAGTTCATAATGATGATGTAGTGGGCTCATTTTAAATACTCTTCGTCCTGTAGTTTTAAATGAGATGACTTGAATAATGACCGATAGAGTTTCAATGACGAACACACCACCAATAATAATCAAGATGACTTCAAGTTTCGTTAAGATTGCGATCCCTGCTATGGCAGCACCTAAAGCCAATGACCCTGTATCACCCATGAATACTTTTGCAGGGTGGGCATTAAAGACTAAGAAACCTAATAAAGCTCCTACCGTAGCAAGCGCAAATATAGTCACTTCACTTTGTGGCATACTCATCCATGCTAAAATACCAAATGCGCCGAAAGCGATCGCTGCTGTTCCAGCTAATAATCCATCGAGTCCATCTGTTAAATTCACAGCATTTGAAGCGCCTACTAACATAAATACAACAAGCACGGCATAAAACCAACCAAGTTCCCATTTTATATCTGTTCCTGGGATCTGAATTGATGTATCAAATCCAACGTATCGTAATATAAAATAGAAGATAAGTCCGATCATAATTTGTCCAAGCATTTTTTGCTTCGAAGTTAAGCCTAAATTACGTTTGAAGGCAACTTTAATATAATCATCAAGAAAGCCTAGAAAACCGTATCCGACTAATGCAAATATTAATAGCCAGAGCTCATATCCGATCGGACCAACACTTACTTTTTTCACCATGATAATCGACGTAATGATAATACTAAAGACAATCATTAACCCACCCATTGTCGGTGTTCCAGCTTTTTTAAAATGGGATTTTGGCCCTTCTTCCCTAATACTTTGTCCAAACTTCAAGCGTCTTAAAAATGGAATGAGTATAGGTGATAATAGGACGGTTATTAAAAACGCGATTGCAATTGTTATGATTAAGACATATATGTCCACTACAGTTTCCTCCTAAATGCAGCAACCCGTCCATAAAATCATTATGGATGTTACACAATATAGATGCTTCTTTACAGTTTATTTGATCTGGATCAATTCAACAAGCGTTTCAAAATGCATACCACGTGATGCTTTAAATAATAAAAGGGTATCCTTTTTCAAATGATCTTCTAAAGCTTCCGACAATTGCTCTTTCGTTTTAAAATGCTGACAGATGATCTTCGGGTGATTCTTCTTTACTTCTGTTGAGATCTTTTCTGCTGAATATCCATATGTATACACGACCGTAATCGGTGGCTCAATGACATCCGCTACAGAAATATGATAGGTGTCAGATTGTTCCCCAAGTTCAAATATATCTCCAAGGATGAGAACTTTTTCCTCGAAATGGTCCATTTGCTTGATGACCTCTATCGCAGCTTTCATTGAGGTCGGTGAGGCATTATACGCATCGTTCACAAGGGATACATCATTTCTTCCTTTTAGGAGCTCAAATCGCATCCCCGTTAATTGCAAGGCATGCAATCCTATCTTGATATTGTCTTTGGAAATAGCTAATTGATTGGCAAGAGCTATTGCATAGGACGCATTTTGTGCGTGATGGTTTCCTAGCAAAGGTATATCATATACGCCATCGTCTACAATTTCAAATATTGTTTGCTTTTCCTCTACTTTTACATGCCGAACGATCATGTCGTTTGTATCATTAAATCCACAAGAAATGACATTAATTCGGTCAGGGATTCCCGCTAACAATGGCTCATCCCCGTCAACAATCACGGTTCCATCACTCTTCATCCCATTCAGCATTTCCAGTTTTGCTTGTGTAATGCCCTCTCTCGAACCAAGATATTCGATATGGGATTCTCCTATATTTGTAATAATCGTATATGTTGGCTCACCAATTCTAGATAGCCGATCGATCTCACCATAATCACTCATACCCATTTCCAGGATTAATACCTCTGTCCCTCTAGGCATGCTTAAAATCGTGATTGGTAAACCAATATGGTTATTTAAGTTTCCCTTTGTATAATGTGTTTTATAAGTTGTTTCAACAATTGAAGCCAGCAAATCTTTTGTAGTTGTTTTCCCATTGGAACCCGTAATCCCAACGACAAGCGGATTGACTTCTTTTCGATAGGCTATTGCTAAGTGTTGTAGAGCAACTAACGTATCCGTTACAAAGTAAATTGGTAGATTCGACGGTAAAAACGCCGGTAATGGAATGCTTTCATTCCAAATAATTGCTACCGCACCATGATCAAGGGCTTGCTTGACATGGTGATGACCATCAAAGCGATCCCCTACGAGGGGAATAAACAAGGCCTGTTGTGTTTTTGAACGGCTGTCTGTTGTCACCTCAGCAATCGACGACGAAGTCAACACATCACCTTGATAATTAGGAAATACGGTAGTAAGCCACTGTGTTGTAAAGAGCATTAGCTATTCTCCTTATTATGAATTGCTTCGCGAGCTATTTTCCGATCATCAAAATCATATTTAATCTGATTGATCTCTTGGTATGTTTCATGACCTTTTCCAGCAATTAAAATAATATCATCATCATGGGCCAATTCTATCGCATGCTGAATGGCTGCTTTTCGATCAGGAATGACTTCATAATGATGCTGTTCCTGCCCTTTGATCATATCTTCTAAAATAGTATCTGGGTCTTCTGTCCGTGGATTATCAGCTGTAAAGAGAGCTAAATCCGCATATTGTAATGCCATATTCGCCATGAGTGGACGTTTTGCTCGATCCCGATCACCGCCACAGCCAACAACGACATAAACTTTCTGAGTAGAAAACGCTCTAATGGTTTGCAGGACATTTTCTAATGAATCAGGTGTATGTGCATAATCAACAATAACCCCAAATCCTTGGCCTTCAACGACTTGTTCAAAGCGTCCGTCTACACCATACATTGATTCCAATGCTTCTTTAATCACAGTTAAGGGGACACCCATCGCAATCGCTGCACTACTTGCCGCAAGCATATTGTACACATTAAATAAACCAATTAAATGACTCGTAATGTCAATATTACCGACTGGTGTTTCCAAAGTAAAGCTTGTTTTGATAACGCCCTGCTTTATATTGGTCGCCATAATATCAGCTGTCCGTTCACACCCATAAGTCAATAGATGTTGTGCCGTACTTCCCTTAAATAAATCACGATAAGGGTCATCTTCGTTAATAATAGCATATTTCCTGTTTTCATTACGGTAGTTATTTCCTAATTGGGAGAATAACAGGCTTTTAGCTCGCGCATAGTCATCCATATCTTTATGATAATCAAGATGATCTTGTGACAGATTCGTATAAACAGCCAGATCAAATTCAGTCCCATTCACCCTCCCCATATCCAACGCATGTGAAGAGACCTCCATCATTGCGATATCAACATCTTCATCGACCATTTGTTTAAAAGTCTTTTGCAATAATAATGAATCAGGTGTTGTATTTGTAACTGGGAACGATTGATCACCAATTTTCATTTGAATGGTACCGATTAAACCTGTCTTTTTACCGTAGTGGCTGAAGATGGCTTCAAGTAAATAAGATGTCGTTGTTTTCCCATTCGTTCCAGTAATACCGATTAATGGTAGCTTTTCGGATGGGTAATCAAAGAATTTCGCAGCAATCTTCGCTAATGAGCGCGATGTATCTGCGACGATAATTGTTGGAACAGTGACATCTAATTCTTTTTCTGCAAGAATAATCTGAGCCCCGTTTTCAATTGCTTGTTCTGCAAAATCATGCCCATCTACTGTAAAGCCTTTTATACAGACAAATAGATCGCCCGCTTGTATTTTTCGATGATCCATTTGGATCTTGTTTACTTCAAATTCATCAAGTTGTTGAGTTGTGGTTTCATAAAAAGGTAAACTAGAAAGAAGTTCAGTTAATTTCATTTTATAAACATCCTATTCTGTCATGTGATTCATTTTAAAATTCATGCTATTCAAAATGATTGTGTCTTATTCCATTTACTTTGTATTCAAGTTTATAGTTTTGTTTATTATAGCAAACTTCTATTCTAATCACGATCGTTTTTATTTGTTAAATATATTCTGACTTTTGAACCTTCTTCTATTTTTGTGCCTGGCTTTGGTTCTTGGTCCATAATATAATCACCTTTCCCGTCGACCTCAATGGACAGATTCGTCATATATTCCGTCAACTCCTCCTTATCCAACCCGATTAGATTAGGCACTTCAACTTTAGGTTGTTCAGGCCATAGATAATCTTTCTCCAATCCCTCAGTGCTCGGCTCTGTGCCTAATGCCATTAGGCTATCTTCAATAACGGTACCAACAATTGGCGCTGCTACAACACCACCAAATTGTACCGTTTCTTTCGGATTATCAATAGCTATATAGACGACGATTTCCGGGTCATTAGCTGGGGCAAAGCCGATAAAAGATACAATATAATTGTTTTGAAGATATGTTCCTCCAGGACCCACCTTTTGAGCTGTTCCTGTCTTTCCTCCAACACGATATCCGTCAACATATGCCGGTCTCCCTGTTCCTTTGGCAACAACACCTTCCAATGTTGAGCGGACCTCTTTCGATGTTTCTTCCGAAATCACTCGATCTTTCACTTTTGGTTCATGCTTTTCGATTACTTTGTCTGTTGTTGGATCAATCCACTCATCCGCAATATACGGTTCATATAAATAACCGCCATTTATCGCTGCGGCTACCGCCATTACTTGTTGGATCGGGGTAACCGAAACTCCTTGTCCAAAAGATGTTGTCCCTAATTCCACAGGGCCAACTTGATCTAGATTAAATAAAATCCCACTACCTTCACCTTGTAAATCAATTCCTGTTTTTTTCCCAAATCCAAAGTCATTGATATAAGAGAATAGTTTTTCTTTACCAAGCATCAAACCTAAATTAACAAAACCCGGGTTACATGAGTTTTGAACAACTTCTTCATATGTTTGGTGGCCATGTCCCCCACCTTTCCAGCACCTTAACTTCGCTCCGCCTACTTTAATACTTCCCTTATCATTAAATTCATCCTCTTGTAAATCCACTGCCTTTTCTTCCAATGCCGCTGCTAATGTAATAATTTTAAATGTCGAGCCCGGCTCATACGTACTCCAGATTGGTAAATTACGATCAAATATATCTGCATCAACATCTTGGTAATTTTCCGGATTGAAGTTCGGTCTAGATGTCATACCAAGAACACCACCGGTTTTTGGATTTACTGCAATCGCAATAGCGCCATCCGGATTATATTTTGCATCAGCTAGATTTAACTCACGTTCCAAAATAGTTTGGACTTTCGAATCAATCGTTGTTTTCAAGTGAAGTCCATCCTCTGGGGGTTTATATATGTTGGCATGCTGATCAAGCTTCCCCCCTTTAGCATCAGAATAATACGATAAACTTCCATTAATACCACTTAATTTATCATCATGATATAGTTCTAACCCCATTAAACCTTGATTATCGATTCCCGTAAACCCGAGAACATGTGATAAATAATCTCCATAAGGATAATACCGCTTTGAGTCTTGCGCTAAATATACGCCATCCAAATGAAGTGTTCTTAATAATATTTCTTGTTTATCACTAATTTTCCTTCCTTCGGGGTGCATCGTGACACTGGATTTATTTTGTGTGACATACTCGTATGCCTTCTTTACAGAAATCCCAAGGATTTCTGCTAATTTTTCAGCCGTTACTTGGGGGTCTTTAATTTGACGTGGCACAAGGATGACAGATGGTGCTGTCACATTCTCAGCTAAAACATCTCCCTTTACATCTAAAATATGTCCGCGTTCTGCGTTAAACGTAATATCACGACTCCAAGAATCAACCGCTTTACTAGTTAATTCCTCACCGATCACAAATTGGACATAACCTAAACGAAAAATAATGATCAATAAGAGTAATAAACCAAAAATAAAGACAGTAACGATTCGTTTTTTTATTGCAACAGTGGATACATGTTTCATTTTCCATCCCCTTTTCCATAGGTAGGCTTGTATCCACTATATGAATATACGTAACGAATAGAACACTGTCTTATGAATGAATTTTATTCCTGTTTTTCTTGCTTTTGCTTCTTATCTTTATTCTTATCTTTTTTCTTATCCTTTTTCTTATCCTTCTTTTTATCTTTTTTCTTATCCTTTTTCTTATCCTTCTTTTTATCTTTTTTCTTATCTTTCTTCTCAGACTCACTAAATTCAACTACTGGTTTTAATTCAACCTTAAGGGTGTCATTTGCCTTCGTTTTCTTTCCCTTTTCGATACTTTGCGAGTCGACATAGCCTGTCCCGCTAAAATCGACATTCAAATCAAGTAATTCTCCTAACTGAAGAACTTCTCTTAGTGACCACCCCTTGATTTCAGGCATGACTGACTTATCTGTTCGTAAAATTAAACGATCATGAGCAAGAAGTTCATCGCCTTCTTTAGCATTAGCATCGACAATCGTCTTGCCTTTACCAATGACCGTTACTTTAAACCCTTCTTCTGTCAACTTCTTTTTTGTTGTCGTTGTCTTCGTATCTACAAGAGCGGGAACCTTATAGGACTCTATTGGTTCTGCAACATTCTTATCTGATTCGATATCTAAGTAATGTAAACTGTTTTCCATTACACTTTTAAATATATATGAAACAGGCGCTGATCCTTGCTCACCGTCGGCTAAGGTAGGTTGATTTACAGAGACATACATAATGAGTTCAGGATCATCTTTTGGCGACATTCCTAAAAATGAAAATATATTTGTACTTCCCCCTCCTAAATAGCCATCCCCTTCTGGATCAGGTATTTCCGCTGTGCCTGTTTTCCCAATTACGGTATAATCATCCAGTTTATATGGTTTTCCGGTTCCATTTTTTGAATTAACAACAGAATCGAGTAACCCCAATACTTGATCAGCTGTCTCTTTAGAAATCGGTTCACCAACTACTTTAGGTGATTTTTCCTCAATTACTTTATCTGTATCTGGATCAACAATCTTATCAATCACATATGGTTCAAGCATTTTCCCATCATTTGTTATCGCTGACGCTGCTTTGATTTGCTGGATAGGTGTCATGGTACTTCCTTGTCCAAAGCCAGTCGTGATTTTTTCCATGGGCCAATTATATAGGATTTGACCTGCCACTTCTCCCGGTAAATCAATATTCGTCTTTTTGTCGAAATCAAAGGCCTTTAAATAGGTTAAGTATTTTTCAGTCCCCAATATTTCCCAGACAATTTTTGATGCGGCCACATTCGATGAGCGGGCAAAACCTTCATCATAAGTAATGGTTCCCCAGCCTTCGCCACCATTGTGATCATTCACAGTATCCATTCTTTCATTTACTCGATATTTGCCTGACTTAAACCCTTTTTCGCCATCATACACACCCGCATCAATCGCTGCTGCCCAAGTAAACATTTTTACCGTTGAACCTGGTTCATAAGGTGTAGATATAACATCATTATACCAATTCTTCACACCTTTAGGTTGATTTGGATTGTAACTAGGACGATTACTCATTGCGATGATCTCGCCCGTTTTTGCATTCATTATAATAGCAGAAATTCGTTCAGGCTCATAATCCTCTACTACTTCATTCATAACTTCTTCCAACAATGTCTGTACTTTTTGATCAATGGTTAAGTAAATATCATTTCCGTTAACAGGTTCTTTAATGATTTCATTTGGGTCCAATAACTTTCGGTTATATTTATCGCGTTCGAAAGAAATAGATCCATCTTCCCCCATTAATTGTTCATTCATTTCTTTCTCGATTCCCGCAATCCCGGTAATTTCTTCCACACTTGTTTGGTTTTCCTTCTTCTCTTCCTCTTTGATCTCTTCTTTTCGAGTATAGCCTAAAATATGAGACGCAAACATGCCGTTTGGATAGAAACGGATTGATTCCTCTGAGAAGTTAATTCCAGGTATATTTAATTTTGCGATTTCATCTCTTTTTTCTTGTGATAGTTCTTTTCCTGCAGTCCCAAATTCAACTTGGAAGTTTTCGTTCTTAATTCCTTTTTTCAATCGTTCAAGCACGAAACTTTTATCCAAATCTAATAAGGGCGCCAGTTTTTCGGCTGTTTTCTCGGGATCCTTCACATGTTTCAATCCATCTTCATTTTCTCCTGTAAATGATTCATCCACAATGGCATATACCCGATAGGCTGCCCGGTCATATGCAAGGACCATCCCTTGATCGTCTAAGATTTTTCCTCTTTCAGACTCTAAGTAATACTTAGCCGTTCTTTTTTGTTTTGCCCATTCGGCTAGGGAGACACCATTGACTTCGCCTGAAACTTGAATATATAAAAAGCGTCCAATAATAATTAAAAAAGCACCTACAAAAGCAACCATTAAAACTCCTGCCATTGCATGAGTCTTTTTATTTTTACCTTTCTCCATATGCAATCACCTTAGTTAGTTGTTATTAATCTGTTTTACTTCTGCATTTTGTGTTTTAAGCCCATGTTCTGACGCAATTTTCGTGATTCGAGTTGGTCTGCTGAGTCCTTCAATTTCAAATAGCAATACTTCATTTTGAGCTTGTTGATCTGCTACATTTTGTTCGAGCTTTTGTAAATTACTATTTAATGCATCTGTTGATGAAGAATAGGAAACAACAAAGAACCCTCCCGCAATTAAGACGGCACCTACAACAGAATATAATACCTTTTCACCCTTTGTGATCCAGCTTTGCTTACGAACTTTAACCGCAACTTGTTTTTCTTGTACTTGTTCTGTTGTCGTTTGCTTCCATTCTCTTGCATAACTTGTATTCATTATTGTTTCCACCCTTCTCCATAGGTAAATTCTCGCGACCATGTTCGTTCTTTTTCAACGATCCGCAATTTAGCTGACCGTGATCTTCGGTTCAACGCTAACTCTTCTTCACTTGCGACAATTGGTTTTCTTGTTATTTGTTTAAATGGTGCTTCATGCCCTTCTGGAATAATCGGTAAATTTCGTGGCATGTCTTTCATTGTGCTCCATTTTCTAAATGCCTGTTTACAAATTCGATCTTCAAGGGAGTGGAAGGTGATGACGACAACCCTTCCTTGCAGGCTAACTACTTCTGCTGCCTGATGTAAAGCTTGATTGAAAACAGCTAATTCATCATTGACTGCGATTCGTAATGCCTGAAAGATACGTTTTGCTGGATGTCCTCCCGTTCTACGTGCAGGTGCAGGAATTCCGTCCTTGATTAATTCAACCAATTGGTGAGTTGTTGAAATATCGTTTATTTTTCGTTCTGCTTCGATTTTTCTAGCTATTTGTTTAGAAAACTTCTCCTCACCATATTTAAAGAAGATCCCTACAAGGTCGTTATATGACCAATAATTAACAATTTCAAATGCAGTTAGTTGTTGGGACTGATTCATTCGCATATCTAATTTTGCATCATTTTGATAACTAAACCCTCGATCTCCTCTGTCTAACTGTGGAGAAGATACACCAAGATCAAATAAAACCCCATCAACATGAGTGATGTCACGTTTTTCTAATTCTTCTTGAAGGTGTTTAAAGTTTTTATTAACAAAAATAATCTTATCTGCATAAGCGGATAGTTTTTCTTTTGCTGCTTTTAGTGCATCCATATCTTGATCAAATGCAATCAGTTTTCCTTCTTCATTTAGTTGAGAAACAATCTCTAATGAATGTCCACCACCACCAACAGTACAATCAACATATGTACCATTTGGCTTAATGGCAAGACCTGCAATTGTTTCATCTTTTAAAACACTTTTATGTTTAAACATGTATATACCTACTCTTTGATAACATTTTCTTTTCTCATAGTTTTTTATAAAACATGGAATATTAAATATCAAAATCCATCAGATTCTCCGCAATATCTGCAAATGACTCTTCAGAATCGTTGAAGTATTCATCCCAATTTTCACTTGACCAAAACTCAATTCGATTAGAAACCCCAATTACAACACATTCCTTATTAAGTGAGGCATAGGTTCTCAATGGGGGTGGAATATTAATTCTTCCCTGTTTATCCACTTCACATTCCACTGCTCCAGAAAAGAAGAAGCGTGTGAACGATCGAGCATCTTTTTTTGTCAAGGGGAGTTTTTTCAGTTTCTCTTCCATGATGCCCCATTCATCTAGCGGGTACACGAACAAACATTTATCAAGTCCACGGGTTACGATAAATCGTTCTCCAAGTCCTTCACGGAACTTGGCAGGAACGATGATTCTTCCCTTCATATCGATGTTATGCTGGAATTCCCCCATGAACATATCGTTCGCCCCCCACCTTCATATTTTTATATTACCACATCCCCCCACATTTCACCACCTATAATTTAATTTTAATCTCCCTCTTTAGAGTAGCGCGGAATCTTCATTTAGACCTACTCCTTAAAAAGACTGTTTAACAGATCGTAGTTGGTAGATAGACAGCACAAAAAAACCAACCTTAATTAGATTGGTACAGCAATGGTGAGTCATCCACCTGAAACGATCGATTGTTTTTTTATGACCCACTATTTATTGTACAATACAACTATCTTAAGGTTAGTTTCCATGAACCACTTCCTGGTGGGGAATGGTGGGATATAATTTCCCTTTTTAAAACGAGACAATATAATGGTCTTCTTTGAATGAACAGGATTCCTCAGTTAATGTTGTAATAAAGTCCTTGCCATGTCTATTTATCAATGGCAATATGTTCCAAACCCGTTCTTGTAAACCACCTTTTGGATGGAGTGAATGGGTGATATAATCAAAATCGGCGATTTCCGCAATGAACTTTTCTTTCAATACCTGATTTATTCTATTTTCTAAATAAGATATGTCCCGTTCTAATAGAGCGAAGTTTTTAGTTGCTAAATCACCCAAATCCGAACGAATTTCTTGAGATACTTTTCTCAATGGACGATGGGCATCATCTATTGTTGACCTCAGCTGCTCAAACATGATTTCTATCGGTGGGTTCTGTTGTGCAGCTAACCAATTTCCTTTTAATTCCTCGACTCCATAGTTAATAACATGCGTATGATCGATAGCATACTTCTCGATAATTCTTTTTAATTTTTGATCCAAATAGGTGAATGATAATCTCGGGATAATAGGTGGCATTTTTATCTGCAATGCTTGAAACGCAGGTTTCAATGCGGCCCAGTAACTGATTTCTCCGCCTCCACCAACAAACGCTAATGATGGAAACAATAACTCCTGCATTAATGGCCGTGTCACGACGTTATTACTCAGTCTCTCTGGCGCTGTTTTAGCAATATGAATTATTTCTTCATTTGTTAACTTGATTTCATTTTGCTTTCCTATCCATTCCCCTGTTTCTGTTCGTGTGAGTAATATCCGTTCCCCTTGATCATCAATAAATAAATGGGCATCATTTTCTTCAACTTCTAGGGATACGGAATAACCGGATTGAATTAATTGTTGGTGAGCAGCATACACACCAGAAGAAATAATTGGCTGTTGCTCGATCATCTCAAGGAAATAGCCACTTTCTAACTCCCGTACTTTAGGATGTGCAGAATCAATTAACACAACCCCTTCTGTATGGAATAAATCAAAAATTAATCTTGCAAAAAAATCGACATAAGTTGTTGATTTTTCGAAATGTTTTTTAACGGATTCATACAGACCTTTTGTATGTTCTGTTTCCGTTAGGTTTTTAAATAGTTGATCAATCCATTTACTTGTTTCATCATGGTTTATTTCTATATCTGAGATCGCATATTTGCCTGAAATATGCTGATGCAATTTCTGTTTTCTGATCTGTTCGTCTTCGATGAGGTATAGATGATTAATTTCTTCATAATCATGATCTTCCCCAGCGATCCAGAAGACTGGAATAACAGGTATTTTTAAAACATCTTCCTGTTCTCTAGCCAGTTGAATAATCGAAATAACCTTATTAATCGTGTACATTGGACCCGTCATGATTCCCGCTTGCTGTCCCCCAATAACAACAACACTCTCTTCAGACCTGAATCGCTCAATGTTTTTTAGCGTAGATTTGGGAGCATCCCACTGCCGATTGATCATATACAGAACATCAGCAAGTTCCTCTCGATTGAATTCCCGTTCTTTTAAATCACTTGCCCTTTGCTCGTATGTATAATCTAAAGGATAATCGAAGAAATTCATGATTCTTTCATCTTGATTTCGATAATCTTTAATTAATTTATTTTGTTTTTGAAGTTTGATCGGGTCAATCTGCATCAGTATAATACTCCTTTAGCTAATGATATCTTTCCGTATTATACATAATCAACTAAGCTTTTTCATGTAATCTGTTTCATCAAGCAATTTATCCCTGTTAATGAAATTCATATTTCCAAAACCAGCTACATCGAACGGCATGTAGTTAAGGATGGTTCAACGAAACTATATGCTGTATCGGTGTGGCGATAAATACGTATTATGAAAATCATTAACAGGAATGGTTCTTAGTTTCCAAAGCCTTTATACTATGGTATACGAATCTTGTATAGGGTGTATCATCTTTTTCTAAGGTTAATAAATACCCTGAGATTGCCTCGTTCTCCGTTTGTTGCTGATGGTTAATATCAGTTAACATGGAGGAATTGTTTTCCCCAGTAGCTTCAGCAATTCTTTGTACTCGCGCCCATTGTTCTGAAAAGCTTAAATTTAATAACCGTGTTGTCTCGATGCATAATTTTTCCGCTAATTCATAGATGGATTCGTTCATTATAATCGCTCGATTTGGAACGCCAAACAAGGCAGTTAAAGGATTAATCACCGCATTGATGACTAATTTCTCTGAAAGTAATAGTTGCCAGTCTGGATGCACCTCAATAGGAAAATCTGCTAAGGTTAATTGTTTCACTTGATCATATAATTGACTGACATCCCCGTCATATGAAGCAAGCTTAATTACACCTTTTCCAGTATGTGTAACGAGATGATCACTCTTTCTATAGGCACCATGTTCAATAACACCGACATAAATCGGTTGTTCAATATGCTCAAATAACTTGATATGCCCCATCCCATTTTGTAAAAAGATAAAAGGTGATTGGCTATCCACCTTTTGTACGGTAGCAATCACTTCTTCAAGATGATGCTGTTTCACACAAAAAACAAAACAGTCTTCATCCTTTATTTCATTTATCAATAAAGAACGAATTGGATAGGATACAGAAGAGTTTGATAACTGTAACCCATATTTATTTAATTGCCGTTTCTGTTCATCTCTACGCACATAGATCGTTACTTCATGGTGCTTTGCGAAGTATCTACTTATAAGCAAGCCGATCGATCCACCACCAATAACCCCTATTTTCATATGTACTTTCACCCCATAATATGTAGATAAAATAAAGTATAGCAAACAATCTCACTTATAAATAGTTGTTGATCTGGATTAGGTTGTAGTATTTATCTTACTAACGTTTCTTTCTAGGCCATTTTATATTATAATGAAACTAGCAGACCATTATTTGATCAGGATAGGGGAAGGTGGATTTTAATGAGTAATATTAAAGTTGAAAAATTGCTCCTCAATTATAAAACATTGGAGAATTTTAAACGTTTTATGGAATATGGAAATCAAGAATTATCCATGCTTGATGATTTAAAAGGTAACATCGTAGAGAATGATAGTGAATCACCTTTTTATGGTATTTATTATGGTGACAATCTAGTTGCTAGAATGAGTCTCTATGAAATTGATAAAAAGTATGATTATTTTTTCAAGCCAAATCATGATTATTTAGAATTATGGAAACTAGAGGTTTTAGCTGAACATAGAGAAAAAGGGTACGGAAAAGCATTAGTCGATTATGCGAAATCGTTTAATTTACCTATAAAAACAAATCCCCGAATTAATTCACATGCCTTCTGGGAAAAAATGGGTTTTAGGAAAGCCGATTATGACATGGAACGGGATTTAGGCGAAAATCCATTAATCTGGTTACCTGAGGGTGTCGAAGAAAAATAAGTTGTTTTCTACACGTCTAATATAGAGGTGATCTATTTAGTTAATGATTAATAGATCGCTTATTCATAAAATAGAGCCATGAATCATTGTACTTAAACATTCATGGCTTATTTGATTATTTCTGTATCATGTCTGAAAACCGTGCTTTATACATGATGTTTTTACCCCTTTACCCACTTCCACAGCTTCCCCATTTCATTCCAAGCATCATCATACCGGAGTAAAGCTTCTTTTAATTCTTTATTTTCCTCTTCAAGTTGTTTCACTGTTTCTTCTTCTCGTTCTGTATCTACGTGTTGATCGAACTCTGTAAATTTCATACTTTTTAATAATAATATCGCCCTATCTATCGGATCTTCTTGGTGATCTTGTACGACTTGATTGTTCCATGCACTTTCTTGATTCGCAGTTTTTCTAGTTTGCTTCGCGAACTGTATGGCTTCAGCATACTGTTTACGAATTGTTGCATTCCATCTAAAACCACAGGCAGCAGATGTCCTCGATAGCCTTTTGGCAACCTCTTTAAAAGCCTCAAGCTGTGTTCTTCCTTCCCGAATATAACGAAGAACGACTTCAGCCAACAATGTATCTTCATCTTTTGTCCATGCATCTTGACGAGTCGTATTCATAACAAACCTCCTTAGACATTTGCTATGAATATATGCAATCACTAGGCATGATAGAATAACTATTTTCAGCATAGGACTGATCTTCTAAGATTATTTACGTGCTAAAAACTGCTGAACAGCTTCTTGATGTTCTTTCGAATCCCAAAGATTAGCGCAATGTCGTACTTCTTCATTCATTTTATCTGATAATGATAGGATTGATAAACTGGCATGATATTGACTTTTTAAGATTCGCATTTGCTCCAAAGAGCGATTTACATACGGTTTAATGATTTTGTCCATATTCTCCCATTCCTCACGAGGGATGATGTTATGAATCCAACCGTGATCACGCAAATATGAAGCATCATGAATGTCTGCATGCAACAACCAATGATAAGCAAAACTATTTGGCACCTTTTCATATAAGAGTGTACCCCCGCCCCAGCCGGGGATAATCCCTAATCTCGTCTGAATAAACCCAAATGTCGATCCTTCTTTCGCTATTCTAAAATCACAAGCCGTGGCAATTTCACAACCTCCGCCAAGTGCATTGCCATTTAATAAGCAGATTGTCGGTACGGGAAATGAGGCCAGATCAAATAATACTTCTTTCATTCCGTAAAGTAGTGTAAAGGCATCATCTGGAAGAAGGTCCCCATGAAATTCAATTAAATCACCGCCCGCACAGAACATTTTATCCCCTTCACCTGTAACAACTAAAAATGTACACTCATCTTCACGTGCTTCTTTTAAACAGGCTTTAAAATCACTCGCCATCTTCTGGTTGATTGCATTTCTTTTATTCGCACGATCAAGCGTAATCACACTGTAACCGTCTTCATGTTTTGCGTAGTTTACATTACCAGCCACGGTCATCATCTCCCTATTAAATATTTTTTAGCTTATTAAAAAACAGACCACTTATAGTGGTCTGCCTTTTAACAATCAAATGTATGAATTACTTACTGATGACTTCTTTGCCATCATATTGTCCACATGATTTACAAACATGGTGTGGTTTAGCTAACTCACCACAATTTGAACACTCTACCATTCCTGGTACGTGTAATTTTTTATGAGTACGACGTTGCCTTGTAACCTTTTTAGATGTCTTTCTTTTAGGTACTGCCATGACCTACACCTCCTTTAAATACGGAAAGGAAACTTAAAATAGATATCTTATTTTTCTTTCTCGTTTTTATCAAGTAATGACTGTAATTTCTGTAACCGTGGATCAATTGACTCGTCCTGTTGTTCCTTTTCCTCTTCGTCTTCTTCAAAAGATAACTCCCAGCCGTCCCCTTCATATATTGCGCTTTTGAGGACTTCCTCATCTTCCGTAATAACACGAAACGGTATTGCTAATAAAATATTTTCCAATAAACGAGGAGTTAAGTCAAGCACTTCTCCCTCTACTGGATATATTTCATTTTCAATTTCCTCTTTGCCATAATAAGCTGATGTAGAAAAAACTTCCACCTCATTAATGTCAAAAGGATACGGGACATCAGTTAATGTGCGAGCACATGGTAAAATCATTTCACCTGAAATGTTTAAAGTGAAGATAATCTCATCACCATCAATGTCACATTCACCTTGGACACGAACTGGTTTGATTTTGCGAATATCATTTTCCATGGATTCCAACTCAGTCAAATCAACCACTTTATCAAAAGTTAACGGTCCATTAACGGTATCTCTTTTAATTTGATTTAAGATAAATTTCATCATTATCACCTCAAGGCACCACTCGTTATTTTAAAAGAAAAAGAAGCTTTTGTCAACCTTTTTCTCTTTACGAATCTTTTTTTATGAATCTCTACAATAAAGTAATCGATATGATATGGATTGAATTTTTGCTACAATAATGATTACGATATAATCCGAAACTTTAAATAGGAGATGTTTCTATGAAAGCTTGTGGTTTAATTGTCGAATACAATCCACTCCATAATGGCCATTTATACCATATTGAAGAAGCCAAGTCAATCTCTCAGGCCGATTGCATGATTGCTGTCATGAGTGGTTCCTTTCTCCAAAGAGGAGAGCCAGCCATTATCGATAAGTTTCACCGCGCGGAAGCCGCGCTAGCATCAGGCATTGATATTATCATTGAATTGCCTTATCCGTATGCCGTACAAAGTAGTCGTCTATTTGCCAAAGGATCTGTTCATAGTTTATCTGAACTTGGCGTATCAAGCATCTGTTTTGGCAGTGAGTCTGGAGATATTTCCAATTTTACGTCAAGTTATTGTTTACTAAAAGAAAATGAAGCGATTTATACAGGTCTTCTCAAAGAGTATTTATCCGCGGGCCTTTCATTTCCTTTAGCAAGTATGAAAGCCCTTGAATTCATTGGGCTTACAACAGGACAAATGGATTTATCACAACCGAATAATATTTTAGGCTTTAGTTATGTCAAAACAATTTTAGATAACCATTTACCAATCAAACCATTTACGATCAAAAGAACAAACAATGAATATCATGAACAAGAGATCTCAAGCTCGATCGCGAGTGCAACAAGTATTCGTCGAGAGCTTATCCTTCAAAATCAAATCACAAAAAATATAACAGACACTCTTCCCCAACCAACAAGGAAGCTATTGAATGATTATAAACAAACCGCCAACCTTTGGCATACATGGGAGGATTATTTCCCTCTTTTACATTATCGAGTGATGACGATAAGTGTACACGAGCTCTCACTCATTGAAGGTGTGGATGAGGGAATAGAAGGCCGCATCAAACAAACAGCAAAGCAGGCAACTTCATTTAAACAATGGATGGGTGAGATGAAGACGAAGCGATATACATGGACAAGACTCCAGCGCATGTTCATTCATATTTTAACAAACACAAAGAAAGCTGATATGAAGCAAGTCCTAAGTACAAATGAAGTTCCATATATTCGTATATTAGGATTAACAAACACAGGACAAGCCTATGTAAAAGAGCAAAAAAAGGAGATGGAAATACCGATTATTACCCAAATGAGTCGAGATTTACCCCCGATGTTAGAAATCGAGGAAAAGGCAAGCCAAGCCTATTATAGTATTCTCAGCCCTACTAAAAGAATACAGTTACAACGACAAGAAATTCAGCCACCTATTCTAAGATAAGAGATCTCATCCATTCCCACATCCAAAAAACAGAGAACTAAATGAAATTCATAATTACCATAACAGCTATGTCTATAGCTATAAATTGGGATTATGAAATTCATTAAACCACAAGAGCAGCTGGTCAGCTTTTATCCTTTTTAATTCTGTATTCACATACATCGTTACAGCTACTCCTCTTTAGGATCTAAATTCTCTAAGTAAGACAAAGCATCGTTAAATGTGTCAACAGGAACAATAATCATATTTGTATCAATTTCCTCTGCAGCTGCCTTTGCCACATTGTAATTCGAATCTTCAGCACCTTGATTATGATGGGCAAAAAAGATATCGCCACCTTCTTGATCAGCAGCAACAACCTTCTTATCAATGCCACCAATCGAATGGACCGTACCATCATAGTCAATTTCTCCCGTTCCAATCACTTGATAACCACGCGTTAAATCCTCTTCTGTTAACTGATCATAAATTTCTAAGGCAAACATAAGTCCAGCACTAGGCCCACCAATTTCGCCACTTGCGAAATGAACATCTGGGTCCACTTCTACGATCCGGTCCGTAACCAATTGGATTCCGATACCAATTTGACCATCCGCGTCTTGCAATGTTTCTAATTTGATATCCGCATATAACTCCTTATCATCTCGTACAAACTCTATTTCCACTACATCATCACTGTTTTTATCAGAGATGTAGGTGATCAAGTCGTCTGCTTCTTTAACTTGATTCTCGTCAATTCCGACAATCCGATCTCCCATCTCCAATTTCCCTTCTGCTGGCATCCCCTCAATAACCGATACAACATAAACACCATTAAATTCAATTGAAATACCTTTATCTGCCGCTTCATACGCAACAACGGTAGAGGATTCTTGGGAACTCTCCATCATTTGGAATTGTGCGTGCATATAGTCTTCATCTGAGATCCCCTCTGGACGCACATCTTCAAGTGGCATGACTTCATGAAAGGGGCGTATTTTTGCCCAAATAAGTTGAAGCGGAGTCGCTTGCATCCCACTAACTGTAACCAAATGCATATCCCCTTCACTCGTGAATCCATTATCGACCTCAACAATTGGACTAAGCGAATCTGCACTGCCAGGACTATAAATATAATAAGGGAGTTTATAAAATCCGAGAAAAACTATAATCATAACCCCAATTATATATTGAATGATATGACGTCTTGAAACCCTCATACTGTAGCTCCTTTCTTGTCTTGAAATACCCATGCATCTATTTGATTATAGTTGCATTCTGAAAAGTCTATGGCATAAACAGACACTGTATGTGCGTATATTCATATAGACAAGCATGATAAGGTGCACTTCCTTCATATTATTGTTTTTTTATGTAAGGTCCATCATCCATTAACGATCATTTATGGACGACACAATGCGGACAAATGACCATCATCCTATTTTATCTAAAAAAAGGGAAACTAAAGTCATTCTACTACTACTTGAAATAGAAGTACAGAATGAGCTCATTCGTAGGGGGGCTAAGACGATTGAACCAAAAACTGAAAACCGTGTTATTAGCAACTATAACCATATCAATCACATATTTATTAATGAAGTTTCCTGATCAATCATTAGAAGCAAGTATTCGTGGGCTTAATATGTGGTGGGAAATTGTTTTCCCATCATTGTTACCGTTTTTTGTGACGGCCGAGCTGCTAATTGGTTTTGGTGTCGTCTCATTCATTGGGGTATTATTTGAACCGATCATGCGACCTTTATTCAATGTTCCTGGTGAAGGTAGTTTTGCATGGATCATGGGGATGGCTAGTGGGTACCCATCTGGTGCTAAAATATCTACTCGGTTACGTGAGGAAGAACAAATTACGCAAATTGAAGCTGAGCGCCTCCTTTCATTCACAAATGCTTCGAGCCCTTTGTTTATCTTTGGTGCTATTTCTGTCGGTTTCTTTCACGATGCCAAACTTGGTATCCTTATTGCTGTTTCACATTATATTAGCAATGCCATTGTTGGAGTTTGCATGAGATTTTATGGAAGAAAACAAGAGGAGAAGCAAATAAGGCGTTCAAAACAACGATTTTCAATAAGACGTGCTTTTAAGGAAATGCATAACACCCGAATGAATGACCCACGTCCTTTTGGTGAAGTTTTTGGTGATGCTATTTTACACTCCATACAAACCTTAGTCATGGTTGGTGGTTTTATCATCCTATTCTCTGTCATTACAAAACTATTATTTCTAATTGGGGTGACCCCATTCATTGCCCAATTGATGCAGTATGGATTCAACCTACTTACAATACCAATTGATCTTGGACTGCCATTTGTCTCCGGGTTATTTGAAATTACACTTGGCACACAGATGATCTCCCTTATTAGTACGGAAACCATTCTACCTAAAGTGATGCTTGTTAGCTTTATTCTAGGATTCAATGGATTCTCTGTTCAAGCTCAAGTCTCTAGTATTATCGCTAAGACAGATATTCGGTTCACTCCCTATTTTATTGCCCGAATTTTACATGGTACGTTTGCATGTTTGGTTACGCTCTTATTATTTAAACCTTTATACTTATCCAAACAGGCTCATCACAATATAGATCATATCCCAGTCGTTAATGGTGGTGAAGGTGATTATTGGCAGACCATTTATCAAGCACTACAAACCATTGGTCCCCCGCTAACGATTCTTTGTCTTGGAATATCGATTCTCCTCTTATACAAGAGGAGTCATAAACAAGATGCCATATAGGATTAATCCTATATGGCATCTTGTTTTTTATTTATATTTTTTAATCAGTGCTCTTTCAACGACAAGCGGCACTAAATCTCCTACAGTAGCGTCATATTTAGCCACTTCTTTCACAATACTGGAACTTAAGAAAGAATATTGATTGTTCGTCATCATAAAAAATGTTTCAATACTTTCGTCTAACTTTCTATTCATTGACGTAATTTGCATCTCATATTCAAAATCACTAACAGCTCGTAACCCTCGTAGTACAACATCTGCTTGCTTTTTTTTAGCATAATCCATTAAGAGTCCATCACTTGAGTCAACGGTTACATTTGGAATGTCTTTGGTCGATTCAGCGATTAAGTGCATTCTTTCTTCTACTGTAAATAGAGGGGATTTTGATTGATTTATAAACACAACTACAATAACCTGATCGAAAATTTTTGCGCCTCGTTGGATAATATCGAGATGACCATTTGTTAATGGATCAAAACTCCCTGGGCAGATTGCTATTCTCGTCATTTTTCTGCACTCCCTTCATGTTGATGATGAAGTCATTCAACACTATTCATGTTTCCTTTGATAAATCGTTATTCCTGTTGATCCATAATTGGCTTGTTTCACGATAACAAGTTGTTGCGAAAACGATGGCAACTCATTTGATAGATCATGCTCACATAAGATGATACCGTCCTTGCTTAGTAGGTTATGTATGAGAATTTCTTTTACATGTTTTTCATAATCCATTTCTTCATAAGGTGGATCAATTAGAATTAAGTTAAACCGTTGATTATTCTTGGCTAACATACGTAAAGAACGGAATGCATCCATCCTAAAGACTTCAGTTTCCTCTTCAATTCTCATTGTTTTTCTATTCTCATTAATGATATGTATTGCTTTCGGTTGTTTATCGATAAACACAACCTGTTCCATTCCCCTACTCATGGCCTCAATTCCTAGTGAGCCACTACCTGCGAACAAATCTAGGCATGTTCCTCCATCAAAGAACGGACCGATGATTTGAAATATGGATTCCTTCACTTTGTCAGCGGTTGGCCGTGTTTGTTTACCAGGCACTGCTTTAAATTTCCTACCTTTCAATGAACCAGCTATTACTCTCATGATATCACCTCAAATTCACGCTATTCGCCATTCATCCTATCATAAAATGGCAAGGTAGTGAAAGATTTATGACACAGACATGACAATAATAGCGCTACCCTTACAGGTGTCAGAAGATTCCAATGTTTAGCAGATTGTTTTGCTAGTGTATAATAATCGTAAACTTGATCATACTATTATCGTGGGACAACAAAAACGCTTTGTTGAGTTGTTTCCTTAATTCGGAAGAGACTTACGCTTCCCCATAAGTTCTTCTTCCGGTTTCTCCTCTCCCTTTTCCTTTTTGTTTTCAAAAACAAAAGGACCTGCAGAATTATATTCTGCAGGTTTTTCTTTTTAAATCCCCATATTATAATTATACTTTTCTTCTTTATCCGGTTTAACTTTTTCAAAATCAGTCCGTAGTTGTGGCTTATGTGATTGCATAACTTTTAATATAAAAGAGTGATTACGAAGTTTTTCTTCCACCACTTTTATTTCATCTTGATCAACATATAAGACAGCATATTTAAGTCTTCTCGATGTATATATTAAATGCCCATACCGTTTGATTTGTTTTATATTTCGTCGATGCTTAAACCAAACAACCAAACCTTGTCGTTTTTTTCTCATCATTTGTCACCACTTACTACTTATTTTTAGATGATTGCATTCTGATTAAGATGCTTGGCAACTACAACCGCCGCCACTACCACATCCACCACCACTTGAACATCCGCCATCTGTTAATGCGGCCCCATCCTTTGGTGCTTTCACTTGTTCACTTACACTTTCCGCAATATATTTACTTATATCGTCTAACAATCGTTGCAAATTCCTTTCAGCAACTTTAAACGCGGCAACCTTATCATTCATATCCATTTCACGTTTTGTCGAACGGAGACTTTTCATGATTTCATTATAATCTGGATGATATCTTCCAAAACGTTGCACATCATCATAATGTATTTTTATATTCGTAAAAGCAGTAATTAATCGCTGGGATTCCAAATCATTTGCCAATTCCTTACGAGAATGCTCATATGCTTTCATCACATCTGATTGGATGATCATTTCACCTAAGTGTTCAGACTTATCAAGTACATCTACATATTCCAATGTGGCTATCATATTATACACCTCCACATGTATCTTATCATTTATTTCTCTTTCTGAAAATGATAAGGTTCAAAAA
>Ga0209487_1000411_pt1 | contig 39428 bp, 40 predicted proteins | sample Poulit2012_FD_187524 | JGI IMG/M metagenome (GOLD analysis project Ga0209487, IMG submission 187524) | Agricultural soil microbial communities from Georgia to study Nitrogen management - Poultry litter 2012 (SPAdes) (version 2) | ecosystem: Environmental > Terrestrial > Soil > Agricultural land...
ATGGTGCCCAGAAGAGGAGTTGAACCTCCACACCTTTCGGTACATGGACCTGAACCATGCGCGTCTACCAATTCCGCCATCTGGGCATTACAGGCTAGCTGTAAAAAGGTAATAATACCTAATTTACCCAATAAGGCCAAGGCAATTCTGATATAGTGGCATTTATGCAAAAACAAAGAATAACAATTTTGCCGCATCGATTTGGCCGCACTCTTTAGGGCGGTGTTATAATCGTTTTTAAAAACAATGATATAGGCATATATATTAATGGCTACTGCCAAAAAAAAGGCACAAAATATTTTTCTACGTGAACATTTACCACCCGACTTTGATCCATCGACGCCTAGCCGCGAATCCATTTTAGCTGTCCTTAGAAATGCCACAGATGCACTGAGTCTTTCGCAGCTAGCCGAGCAACTCGGCACACAATTTCCGTTGTCGGTCGGTACGATGCGACGTATCAACGCGATGCAGCGTGATGGTCAACTCAACATAGACGCGCAACAGCGTATAACAGTGAATACAAAGACAAAATTCATATCAGGTCGCGTGCAAGGGCATCGCGACGGTTTTGGTTTTCTTATTCGTGATGACGGTGGCCCCGATCTTTATTTATCCCCGCGCGAGATGTTACGTGTATTGCATGGGGATAGGGTATTGGCCCGAGGTGACCATTATTACAAGGGCCGGCCCGAGGGCATTATCGTAGAGGTACTCGAGAGTCAGACTAACCGGTTAGTGGGTCGGTTTGTAAAAGAAGGGGGGATCTGCAGCGTCATCCCCGAAGATAAACGCATCAAGCATGATATTTTTGTTGTCCCCCAAGATTCTGGTGGGGCTAAAAATGGTCAAGTAGTGGTTGTTGAGATCACGCGACAGCCGTCTGAACACATGCAGCCTATGGGGCGTGTGATTGAGGTATTGGGCGCGATTGATGACCCCGGGATGGAAATTGAGATTGCCGTACGCAAATTTGATGTGCCGGCTGAATTCTCTGCAGATGCCCTCAAGCAAGCACAATCACTGCCTCGAGAAGTACGCCCTCAGGACTTTAAAGGGCGCGTTGATTTACGCGAGGTCCCTTTTATTACCATTGATGGTGAGGACGCGCGTGATTTTGATGATGCCATTTATATCCAAGAGGTTGATATTGGCAGGGGCAAGCGCTATCGGCCGGGTTGGCGATTACTGGTGGCGATTTCTGATGTGAGTCATTACGTCAAACCCAAAGACCCCATTGATACTGATGCGCTTGCGCGGGGTACCAGTGTCTATTTCCCACGTCGTGTCATTCCTATGTTGCCCGAAGAGCTGTCCAATGGGATTTGCTCCTTAAACCCCCATGTGGATCGCTTGGTGCTCGTTTGCGATATGGTTATCCCCGCAGATGGGGCGCGCAAAGGGGTCGTGACGGCCTATCAGTTTTATCCGGCCGTGATACGCTCGTGGGCTCGGACCACCTACACTCAGGTTTGGGAGGCATTACAACAGCCTGAGGGGCCAGCAGCAAAGCAGCTGGGCGACGAGTTGCCCGTTGTGGAAACGGCTTATGAGCTTTATCAGGCGCTGTCAGAGCAGCGCCGCGAACGAGGTGGGATCGAGTTTGATACAGTAGAAACCCAGATTATTTATAACGAGCTAGGCCGTATTGAGCGCATTGAACCATTGGTTCGCAATGATGCACATCGTTTGATCGAAGAGTTTATGCTGGCGGCCAACACCTCGGCGGCAGATTTTATTGCGCGCAATAAACGCAAAGCGCTCTACCGTGTCCATGAGGGGCCGACCCCTGAAAAACTCGAGGCTTTGCGTAGCTTTTTGAAAACATTAGGGTTGCATTTGGGAGGCGGTGAAGAGCCGACTTACCACGATTATGCGCGGCTCATACAGGTGGCACGTGGTCGAGAGGACTTTGAGATCATTCAGACGATGATTTTGCGTTCGATGCAACAAGCGATTTACAGTCCCGAAAATAGCGGGCATTTTGGTTTGGCATACGAACGCTATATGCATTTCACCGCACCCATACGCCGCTATCCTGATTTGCTCACCCACCGTATGATTCACGCCATATTAAAGTCAAAACGCTATGTCCCTCATATCGATTTAGACTTTGATACCACTGAGTTAACCAAAAAAGAATATGAGCAGGCAGTATGGGAGCAATTAGGCGCAGTGCTTTCAGCAAGAGAGCGCCGAGCCGATGATGCTTCTTATGATGTGTTGGCTTGGCTCAAATGTTATTTTGCCCAAGAGCATATTGGCGAGGTGTTCAGTGGTCGGATTACGGGCGTTACCCAGTTTGGTATCTTTGTCACGTTAGAAAGTCTTTATATCGAAGGGCTGGTGCATATATCAGAGCTGGGCACTGACTATTTTATATTTAATGAGGCCACGCACGAATTAGTGGGCGAGCGGACTGGGATTCGCTATCGCTTGACCGATCAAGTCCATGTGCAAATTGCCAACGTGAGCCTAGAGGAACGGCAAATAGACTTTCATTTGGTTGAGGGGGCAGGGGTGTCGCCCAACCGCCCTGACGCACCTGTGGCCAGTCGCGCGATGCGCAAGGCAGCACCCGCTAAACCAGCATCTGCCCCTTCGCGCCGCCAAGGCCGCAAGCGCAAAACTCCTCGAATATCTAAACGTAGCGGAAAAAGAAACTAACTCATGGCCACTCAAATTTTGCTTGGTTTTCATGCGGTGCGTGCACGTATGCAGCAGGCACCCGATACTCTCGTGCAAGTTTTTTACGATGCAAAGCGTCGAGATAGGCGCAAACAGCAACTGATTGATCTTTTGCAACAAGCCAAAGTGAAAATCGTCCCAACGGATAAGGCCGAACTTGATAGGCACGCCCAAGGCGGTCGACATCAAGGAATTGTTGCCATCGCACGACAATTAGCACTGGCAACAGATGTCTTTACTTTGCTTGACGAATTGGCTGAAAAAGAAGTTTTGCCTTTTTTATTGATATTAGATGGTGTCACCGATCCCCATAATTTGGGGGCTTGTCTGCGGACAGCGGATGCGGCCGGTGTGCATGCGGTCATTGCACCTAAAGACCGTGCCGTGGGCCTGACTCAGGTGGTGCGCCGCGTTGCCTGTGGTGCCGCTGAAACGGTACCCTATATTCAGGTAACCAATTTAGCGCGCACGATGCGCGCGCTTAAAGAGCGTGAAATATGGCTCTATGGGACAGATGACCAAGCTGATCTCGGGCTGCATTCAGTCGATCTCAAAGGCCAGGCAATGGCATGGGTGATGGGCGCAGAAGGAGAAGGATTGCGTCGATTGACCAAAGAAACCTGCGACGCACTGGTAAAAATCCCGATGTGTGGTCAGGTGGAAAGTTTGAATGTCAGTGTGGCGACGGCGCTCTGCCTTTATGAGCGAGTCCGCCAACAGCAATAGGTCTCGCTAAAGACCGTACTCGGTATTAAATAATACTCCATTGTTATAACGCACTATGCTAATAATGCATGGTGTGTGAGTATTTTTACGTCAAAAATAAACAAACCAGGGAAAATAATGGGAAAAGAACAGACCAGCACCCGTATCCTTCATCATGATAGACGCCAAGGCACCGAGGCCGGTGCAGTACACCAGCCTATTCATGTCAGCGCCGAGTTTGCTTATGCACAGGCGCAAGACTTAATCGATGTATTTCAAGGCAAGCCTGGCTTTACCTATGCGCGACAGGCCACGCCCTCTACTGCTCGGTTAGAGCAATTAATTAATGAAATAGAGGGGGGCGTTGGGACCATTTGCTTTTCATCCGGTATGGCGGCGATCAGCGCGGTGTTTTTGACGTTGTTGCAGGCCGGTGATCACATTGTGAGCAGCCGTTATTTATTTGGTAATACCAATAGTTTGTACCAAACATTGAGTAATTTTGGCATTGAGGTGACCTTGGTAGATGCCTGTGACGTTGAGGCGGTCGCGGCGGCATGGCAACCGAATACACGCATGGTTTTCGCGGAAAGTATCGCCAACCCAGGCACCCAAATAGCAGACCTCAAGGGCATTGGTGCATTATGCGCTGAGCGCAAAGTCCCATTTGTGCTGGATAATACGCTGAGTACCGCTTGGCTGGCTCCTGGGCGTCACTTTCAGGCAGCATTGGTGGTGAATTCGCTATCTAAGGCGCTGGCCGGTCATGGCAATGTCCTAGGAGGGGCCGTTACCGATACGGGTATTTTTGATTGGTCTGATTATCCACATATATTTCCTGCCTATAGAACAGCTAAGACCGAGCAATGGGGGTTGACGCAAATACGTAAAAAAGGGTTACGAGATATGGGTGCCGCCTTAACCGGTGAGTCCGCGCATAAAATAGCTGTCGGCCTCGAGACTCTGGATCTGCGAATGCAACGCATTTGTAGCAGCGCACTGCAGCTGGCGCGCTTCTTACAAGAGCACCCTCAGGTGAGCAAAGTGTATTACCCGGGCTTAGAAAATCACCCACAACACCAGCGGGCCAAAGAATATTTTCCGCGCGGTAACGGCGGGCTGGTGAGCTTTGAGCTATATTCTGGTGTCAATTTGTTGCGATTTTTAGATCAGTTGCAGGTTATTATTCTTTCAACTCACTTAGGTGATAGTCGCAGCTTGATCTTGCCAGTGGCGCAAACCATCTACCACGAGATGGGGCCGCAGATGAGTGCGGAAATGGGTATTGATGAGCAGCTACTACGCCTATCTGTGGGGCTAGAAGACCCGATCGATTTGCAGAATGATTTAGACGCAGCATTAACGTTTGCTTCTGAGGTCTAATCACGCTTATCATACGAGGTTGTTTCCTAGTTATTATTGAGCCTTTGGCAGGCGATGTGATTGTTTTAGTGCCATTAGAGCTTTGTGCCTAGAAATGGGGCGTCGAACATGTTAAAACTTAACAGTGTTGCGGTTTAGAGCTTGATGGCGGTAGTTTTTGCTTGACAATGCCATCATTCAAAGGCTTAATAACTGCTTCTGTCTCTACAACATAGCATCTGGTGCAGTCCAGCTATTTGTATGACGGTTGCAGTCGTAAGAAGAAAACAAGTCAATCCATTTTTCAATGAGTGGTGTTCGCCGTTTTCAGGTACTCACCACCTCCATTTTCAGGGGTAATCCTCAAATGAATAAAACCGAGCTCATAGAATTCATTTCCACGAAGGCCGATTTATCCAAAGCAGACGCTGGGCGTGCATTAGATGCATTCATCGATGCTGTGACAACAACCCTCAAGGATAAAGATTCGGTGACATTGGTTGGTTTCGGTACTTTTACAGTGACCGAGCGCGCTGCACGTACAGGCAGAAATCCACGCACTGGCGAAACGATCGAGATCAAAGAGGCGACCGTTCCACGTTTCCGTCCAGGAAAAGCACTGCGCGACGCCGTCAACTCATAGGCTAAATTTAGTACTTGCAGTTTTTGGGTTTTTGACTTATAATTTTTTTCTTTAAGCTTTCTTGTAGTTAATACTTACAAAATGGCTTTGGGTGCTTAGCTCAGCTGGTAGAGCGCCGCCCTTACAAGGCGTAGGTCACTGGTTCGATCCCAGTAGCACCCACCAAAAAAATTAGCCTATTATGGGTTTAGCATATGCTGTTAAACCCTCGTGGGTGCTTAGCTCAGCTGGTAGAGCGCCGCCCTTACAAGGCGTAGGTCACTGGTTCGATCCCAGTAGCACCCACCAAAATACAATATATAAATCAAGCCTTAGAGCCTATCTAGGGCTTTTTTTATGCCTAATAGTGGGGCAAACGATACTGCGCAATAGGCGCTGTGTATTGTGTTAAACAGTGCAAAATCAATAAAAAAGCGCTATTTTTTCTATGCTTGGTATCCTGTGCAGAGTATGATAAATGGTGTTTCACTGGATAATAAGCTTTAGCATAGGATTCAAAATGAAAATCAAATCTATATTGGCTTGTGTGGTTGCAGCTCCTCTTTTGTTGAGCAGCACATTGGCTATTGCTGACACGGTCTCTGGTACAGATGGCGAGGCTTTATATTTATATGAGGCCGCTCAGAGTGATTTAAATTTGGTCAGCAGCTATAAACAGTTAATCGCTCCTGTCCTCGACAAGGCAGACTGGCTACGCGGTTATGGTACTGCGTCGCCAGCACAGGTAGAAAACCTAGACGGTACTGAATATTGGGTTTTCGCAGGATGTAAACCGCACGACTGCCCCAGTCAGAGCTATGTGGTGATGTACGACCCCACACAGAAAAAAATGGTGGCTGGAGCGCTTGTGACGAATACCTATGAGGAGCAAGACATTCAATCCAGTCAAATTGAATGGTTGGGTGAGACCAATTTAGATTACACCCGCGTGCTCGGAAAATATTTGTATTAATGGGTACGACCATTTGATGATATTGCCGATACATGGATACCGTGTATCGGCTTTTTTGTGGCTAAAAATTATCAATTGATCATCTTGAAGGGAGTAGATTTGTTTGATTTTAAGCAATAAATAGCGTGATTAGCAGATGAGATTGAGAGTGGTGTTGAGAATCATTATCGTTACTGTTAAGATGTGAATGATTCTTTTTAAAGTATCCTAGGTGACTGCGATTTAGTGGCAACTGGCCGCCGGGCTTTATTTGCTGTGCAGTGTCCTAGGGTCTTTTGTTTTCTGTATGTGTTGGGGCAGATTTGAGTAGCTCTCGTTATCGATTTCTGGCGCTTATCGCCAGCATTTTAGCGCATGTGCTGTTGGCGTTTTTTATCTTGAGGCAATCCCAAGCCAAAATTGCCACGATTGAAAGTGCACAAAGCGTAGAAAATGTAGTGCAAGTTAATTTTATAGCTGAAGCCCCAGAGCCTAAGCCTGAGCCCGAGGTCCAAGAAGAACCCCTCGAGCCAGAGGATGATCCTTTACTCGCCTTGGAAACTGAATCTACTTGGGACGTTGCCCAAGTAGAAGAGTTATTGCGCCCCGAACCGGAGCCAGAACCGGAGCCTGAGCCAGAACCGGAGCCTGAGCCGGAACCTGAGCCTGAGCCGGAACCAGAGCCAGAACCGGAACCTAAACCTGAACCTGAGCATGAGCCGGAACCGGAGCCTGAGCCAGAACCAGAACCCGAACCTGAACCAGCACCCAAAGGGGCTTTGAGAGAGCGGGTGGTTGGTGATGAGGCAGTAGAGGCAGAAAATCAATCACAGAGCGCTCATGAGGCACAAGGGGCTGCGAGTGCCGTAGGTGATGCAAGTGGGGCCAGTGCTGACTCGTCTGCTGGCGGAGCGGGCGCCGGTACAGACAGCAATGAGACAAAACATGTGCGTCAGTTGGAATATGCGGGTCGCCCGCCGATGCCACGGGGTGTGGATTCCTATATTCGCCGTGGACAGCAAGGGCTGGTAGTCGTCCAAGTGACTGTCACCAAGCAAGGCGCCGTTGAGGCGGTGTCGATTAAACAGTCCTCTGGGCATAAAAAACTTGATGAAGCAGCGATGGTGGCTGTGAAACGGACGCGTTTTAAACCGTATACGGAAAATGATGTGCCTTATCGAGCCATCGCTGAAATACCTTTTAATTTTTCACAGTAGGTTGTTTTATGAGTGAGTTTGAATCTTTGGAAGCAACGCCAGAACGGGCTGCCTTAAATGGCCAAGAAGAAATGGCGCTCGATTCCGTTCAAAATGCAGATATGGGATTTTTGCATTTTGTAGAGCAGAGTGACTGGGTAGGGCAGAGCCTATTTGTGGTTTTGTTGGTGATGTCTGTCATTACTTGGTACTTGGTTATTTTTAAGGGCCTAAACCACCTGCGGTTAAAGCGACACGCGCGGCGCTTTTTGGATGATTTTTGGAGCGCAACATCGCTCGACCAAGTGGAAAATAAATTGGCCCAAAATAATATTAAAGATTCTTTTTCTGCCTTGGCTTATCAAGCGTTGAATGCCCGTGCGCAGCAAGTAGAACATGCCAACAAGAGCCTGGCCGAACAGGCAGGCAATGAGACGTTTATCATGCGCATTATGCGTAAATCTATTGCAGAGGAAACGGCCAAATTAGAAAACGGTTTAACTGTTTTGGCGTCCATCGCTTCTACCGCACCTTTCGTGGGCTTGTTTGGAACCGTATGGGGCGTTTATCACGCTTTGGTGAATATTGGCCTGGGTGGCGATGTCGCCTTGAGTAATATCGCCGGACCCGTAGGCGAGGCGCTGATCATGACGGGTCTGGGCTTGGCTGTGGCTATTCCCGCAGTGATTGCTTATAACGCTTTTATTCGTTCTAACCGCGTTTATTTGGCGCGTTTAGATGCCTTTGCCCACGATCTCTATACGTTTTTAACCATGGGTACTAAAAACGGCAAGGGCGCATAAAGTTTGATTGCGTCTGGCGCAGCATTTTTAGATAGAGCGCTATTTTATAAAAGGATCAAAAAATGTCTTTTGGAAGTTTTGATGCACATAGCGGCAGCAATCAAAGTGCCAGTGCAGAAATCAATATGGTGCCCCTGATTGATGTCATGCTGGTGCTATTGGTTATATTTTTAATTGCAGCGCCTTTGATTACACATTCAATTAATGTGCAGCTGCCTCAGGTTAATGCGCAGGCAATAGATACCCAGCAGGAATCTTTAGATGTGACCATTACGGCGGAGGGCGAGGTGTTCTTTGCTGATACGTTGGTTGAAATGTCAGCTTTATCTGAGTTTTTAGAGCGATACCAGTCACAAGCTCAGGAAATGGAGGTACGGATCCGAGCTGATGAAGCAGTTAATTATGGCCTAGTGGCAGAAACTATGAGTGCGCTCAAAGAGGCAGGGTTAAATAAAATCGGCTTTGTCACCCAAGCCAAAGCCGATTAAAAGAAAATAAAAAAGTCGTTGTGGTGTACTAGCGTATGGGATGAGCGCCATATTCTTCTTTGGCTTTTAGAGGCTCAGAAGTATTGCTAGTCGGGCGCTCTTGGGCTGGGTCAGTAGCGCTCGGGAGGGTGGATTGATCAGCCTCATCGGATCTTTTAATGGTGATTCGATGATTGGGATCATTTTGGTAATTTTCGGGTAGCTCACTCACTGGGACAGTATAGGACTCCCCATGCTCTGTGATGGTCGTGCGGCGCAGTACCCCACCGCCGATGACCGAGCCTGTAATTTGTGTATTGTCAGCCTCTTGCATATTTTGGATGCACAACTCTCGTTGCCCAGCGGGCAAGGCATCACAGCGGGCCGTGCGGTTCTCTAATAACACCTGCTCGTCCAGTATTTTGTATTTATCTGGGTTTTTGCGTGCCTCTTGTAGGGCGGCAGCGGCATCGCGTTGGCAGTTTTGGCGGCTCGCTTCATCTGTGATTTGCTTGCATTCCTGAATGGCCTCTTCGTAGGCCTCTTGGGCGGTAGCAGGAGTCTGTGCAAGGACATAATTACCCAAGCCAAACATCAAAGCGCTACCTATTACGCCAAGTTTGGTCAACTGAGTGAATCGGCGACTAAAAGATTGTTTTCTCATGTATGACTCCTTGTTGTGATAGAGACTGCAGCCTCATGCGGCATACTCATATCTATCAATTATAAGGCACTACTTTTAGTCTAGCCTTTAATCTATGTCAGTTAATTAACAGTGGTTAACTAGATGTGTCCTCTGGGCGCGGATGGTCAGTGGGTGACATGGTTTCTTGTGTGGATTCGGTGATCAAACGCGTGTCCTTGGTGGGTAAATCCATAGTGCCCGGTTCATCAGGAGCATAAATGGTCAGTGGTTCATGGCGCTCGCGTTTAATTCCTGCGCGCATTAATAAAATAGCAGTGACTGGGGAAGTGATAATAAGCAGCGCGGTAATGATCAGCGGATGGATGATAAATTTTTTATGGACAAAGCCAAAGACCAACATCAATGCCAGCAGCATGCAAAAAACCCCGAGAGTATTGCCCAGAGTGGGTGCATGCATGCGTGAGTAAAAATGACGCAAACGCACCAGGCCCAATGTGCCGGTGAAAGTAATAATCCCGCTCAAAACGATTAGAACGGCTGCTGCAATGCTGATGATAAGTTCTAGTGAGGTCATGGTTCGATCACCTCAGCGCGCAAGAGAAATTTGGCCATTGCAGCCGAACCTACAAAACCAAATAGTGCAATCATGAGCGCCATATCAAAATAAAATTCAGCATGTACTTGTAAACCTAAGGCGAGGAGCGCCTGCAGGCCGTTGTTATACATAGCATCGAGTGCTAATACACGATCGGCCGCGGTTGGGCCCGTCCAAAGCCGATAGCAGGCAATAAGCATGCCCAGACTAAAGCACAGCAGCGCAAAAGAGCTCGCCCAAAGAATAATACTATTCATTCAAAAATCTCAATGAGTGGTTCTTGATATCTCTTTTGGATGACATCGAGCCAAAACTGCTCATCCTTAAGATCGAGGATGTGTAAAGTGAGTAAATTGGATTCTTCTACGTAGCCTGCCCAGACCGTACCCGGTGTATAAGTAATGATGCAAGCCAACGCAGCCAACCCATGCGGGTCACGGATGCGCAGTGGAATATCTAAAAACCCGGGGGTCGCTTTGGCCTTTTGACCACGCCATACAATCCGTCCTACATCATAATTAGACTTGGCAATATCAACGGCCACATGCCAAATTAAACGTAGGGCAATCAAGGGGTGTTGCAGGGTGGCTCGGATGGGTCGAAAGGGCCAAGCGGCAATGCTGATAGCGATACTCAAAAAAGCACCTAGGACGATTTGGCCAATCGTCCAGTGCTCTTGCAACAACATCCACAAGATAAAGAGTAGGATGGGCAAGTTTAGAAAGTTAAGGCGCTGGAGCAAAGATCGTTTCATAGCTATGGATGGTGGTTGGCCCTAGATTAATCCTGCGATAATACTGCGTCGATGTAAAGATTGGGCTGCCCTAAATAATGGGCGGTTTGCTCGAGGTAATTGCTGACTGGGCCAGCCCAAATGGCCAAGGCAGCACAAAAGGTCAGTAATGCTAATACCGGCAGTACCTCAGTAAAACGCAAGGCCGGCAATTCGGTTTCTTGTACTGCCCAAAAAAGGTGAATGCCCATACGCGAAAAGGCCATAATCCCAGCAAAGCCGGATAATAAAACGACGCCTGTCAGTACCCAGGCACTGCTGGTTGCCCCAGAGCTAAATAATGCCGCGGACAATAGGCTAAATTTGGCAACAAAACCTGATAGAGGAGGCAGGCCAATAATCAGCAAGGCGCAGGCAAAGAATGCCATACCTAAAAATACCATAGGAATGGGGAAAGGAATCCCTACCGTATCTTCCAACCCTTCTTCATCACCGAGGTCACGCAGATCAAAAGCATCTTCGCTGACGGCCAATAGCTCGGATCCAAAGGGCTGTAAGCGGTTGATCATTTCAAGTAATAAGAAAAAAGCACCGACAGCCAATACCGAACTTAATAAATAATATAATGCAGGCGCCGTGAGGATGACCCCAGGCATGCCCAGAGCAGCCAAAAGAGTGCCTGAAGAAATCACAATACAATAACTGGCCAAACGTTCGGGTTGGTGGGTGGCCAGCATCCCAATAGTGCCAAATACCAAGGTGACGATGCCCACTGGGAACATCCATTCGCCTCCAAATGCTGCAGGCGCGCCCGAAGGCTCGAGCAATGAACCGATGCGCAAAAGGGCATAAACCCCAACTTTGGTCATGATAGAGAATAATCCAGCGACAGGGGCACTGGCATTGGAATACGCACCGATCAACCAAAAGTTTAAAGGCCATGCCGCTGCCTTAATTAAAAAGGCGACGCCTAAAACTGCCGCGGCTAACTCAAAGAGACTGCGATCGGCACCTTTGAGGATGGCGGCGTGCGCCGCTATTTCGGCCATATTTAGACTGCCGGTCAGGCCATAAATAAGTGCGATGGCGATCAGTAACAAGAAAGAGGACAGCAGATTGACGGCGATGTAATGCATCCCGTAGGCGACGCGCTCTTTTCCTGAGCCATGGAGCATTAGCCCATAGGAGGCCGCCAAGAAGACCTCAAAAAACACAAAGAGGTTAAATAAATCGCCGGTCAAAAAAGAACCGTTTAGGCCCATCACGATCAGCTGAAAGAGGGGGTGAAAGTGCACGCCCCGTCGATCCCAGCGCGAGGTGCCGTATAACCAAGTAAAGGTGGCCAGTATTGAGGTCAAGAGCAGCATCATTGCCGCCAGGCGATCGACGACGATGACGATGCTAAAGGGCGCCGGCCAATTACCCAGCAGGTATACCCCCACCTTATTCACCCAGTCGCTGCTCATGGCACCATCAGTGAGCTGGATTAGCAGCAAAGAAACCCAAATAAGGCTGGCAAAGGACATCAGTCCTAAGATGGTTTTGGCACGTCGCTGCTGCTCATTAAAGAGTAGCATGAGCCCCGCCGTTAGTAGGGGGATGGCAATGGGCAAGATGGGCAGATTGGCGAACAGCATTTGCTTCACTCTTGGCTCTCCTCACGCCCATCGACATGGTCAGTGCCAGAAAACCCCCTGTTGGCCAGTAAAACCACTAAAAAGAGTGCGGTGGTCGCAAACCCAATGACAATGGCTGTTAATACCAAGGCTTGGGGGACGGGGTCAGCATAGAGACTGGGATCAGCCAGTGTCTCGTCAGAAACCAGTGGGGCTTTGCCTACCTGGAGGCGACCCATTGAAAAGATAAAAAGATTGACGGCATAAGAAAGTAAAGACAAACCCATGATGAATTGAAATGTCCGTTGGCGCAGCACGAGCCAAACGCCAGCGGCAACCAAAATACCTATGCCGATAGACAAAACTAATTCCATGGTGATGCCTTTTTCTTGAGTAATAAATGATGGACGTGGGGCAGTTTGCGGTAAAAACGTAAAGATTGGTGCGCTAATGCAACGAGCATCAACACCGCCGAGCCGACCACCAACATATAAACGCCCAGATCAAAAAATAAAGCGCTAGATAAATGTACTTCACCCACTAATGGTAAGTGTACGCTCCACTCATGAGCAGTTAAAAAGGGTTCTGCATAACGCCAAACAACCAGCGCGGATCCCCCAGCGGTGAGCATGCCCAGCGCGATCCAAATTTTTGGGTGGATCAGTGGGCGGTGCTCAACCCAAACCACACCGCTCACGATATATTGCAAGATAATGGCAGTTGCCATGATCAAGCCGCCGACAAAACCACCGCCAGGCAGGTTGTGCCCACGCAATAAAAAGTAAATAGACATTAATACCGCGATAGGCATCAGCAGACGGACCAGCAGAGCGGGGAATTTCATCACCCCTTCGGGTAAAGGGGCCGCTGGATCGGGTTCCTCAAATACGGTTTGCAATAAATTGGGTTGTCGCTGGCGACGTGCCAGTGGAATGGCTACCGTTTCAACTGGTGGGCGGAAACGTCGCAGCAGTGCGTAAACGCTCAAGGCTACAATACCCAGCACCGTAATTTCCCCAAAGGTATCAAAACCACGGAAATCCACCAAAATCACATTAACGACGTTGGATCCTCCCGCCAGGGCCAGGGCATTTTCTACCATAAAGCTACTCACGCCGCCGGGATGTGGGCGATTCATCATGCTGTAGGCGAGTAAGGACATGCAGGCCCCCGAGATGATGGCCAAAATCAAATCGCGGCGCCGACGTAAACGTTTTTTGAGAGGAATTCCCTCGGGGTACTCAGGCTGTGGATTGGGCAGCCAGCGCAGCCCTAATAAAATGAGTACCACAGTGACCACTTCCACGGTGAGCTGTGTGAGAGCGAGGTCGGGCGAAGAGAGCCAGGCAAAAGTAATGCTGGTGACCAAGCCGGCCGCTCCTGATAATAGCAATGCGGCGGGGCGGTGAAACTTAGCAAAATAAGCAACCCCGATGGCACTGGCGGCCCCAACAATCCATAACAAGAGAAATAACACATCAAATTGCTGCCAGGCTTTGGGCCATATCCATTGGCCCATCCATACGGGCAAGGCCGCGGCCAAAATAGCCAAGCAGACAATTAGAAAGACCTGGGGCTGCAGTCGGTTGGTATAGAGATACTGCAGCAGCTGTTCCGCCATTCCCTCCACCCAATAGACAATAGCTTCGAAAATTCGTCGGCCATTAAAGCGGGCAATGATGGGTGCGCGGTTGACTCGACCCGCCACACTGCGCTGCAAAATGTAAATCACCAAGATGCCACCCAAAATGGCCAAAATGCTCATTAAGAGTGGAAAATTAAATCCATGCCAGATAGCAATGCTATAGCTCGGGGTTTGTTGCCCGAGGATAGATGCAACCGTGTGATAGAGGAAAGGCTTGACCGTTTCATTGGGAAAAACACCGATCACCAGGCATAGCACGACCAAAATCATGCTGGGGATCAGCATGAGCATTGGGGGCTCGTGGGGCTGACGTGGCAGTTCATGTGTTTTGAGTGGGCCAAAAAACACTTGCATGATCAGCCTGAGTGAATAGGCCACACTGAAGGTGCCGGCGATGACCGCAAAGGCGGGTAATAAATAATGATCCCATTGCCCATGGGTGGCTGCGATCGTTTGCTCAAAGAACATTTCTTTTGAGATAAAGCCATTCAGCAAGGGCACCCCAGCCATTGCCGCCGCAGCAATAGTCGCCAGTGTCGCCGTGATGGGCATGACATGACGTAAACCAGAAAGACGATTTAAATTGCGTGTGCCTGTCTCGTGATCAATCACGCCTGCCGCCATAAAGAGTGAGGCTTTGAAGGTTGCGTGGTTGATGATGTGAAAAACCCCTGCGACTAAGGCCAGCGGCGTATTAAGCCCTAGTAATAAAGTAATTAAACCCAGGTGACTCACGGTAGAGTATGCGAGCACTCCTTTCATATCACGTTGAAAGGTGGCGACATAAGCGCCCAAGGTCAATGTAATCAGGCCGGCTGTGCCAAAAATCCATAGCCATTCTGGGGTCCCTGCTAATGCGGGCCAAAAGCGGGCCATTAAAAACACCCCTGCCTTGACCATGGTGGCTGAATGCAAATAGGCAGATACTGGGGTGGGGGCCGCCATGGCGCGTGGCAACCAGATATGGAAAGGAAATTGGGCGCTTTTGGTCAGCGTCCCTAAGGCAAAGAGCACAATTAAAATGCGGTACCAGGGATGATTGCGGATGGTGTCGCCTGAATCCAGTACAGCCTGCAAATCGAAGGAACCGACAATTTGGCCCACCATTAACATCGCCGCCAAGAGCGCAAGTCCGCCACCCCCCGTAATGATCAAAGACATCCGCGCACCACGGCGCGCATCGCGTCGATGGTACCAGTACGCAATCAGCATGAAGGATGACAGGCTAGTGAGCTCCCAAAAAATGACGAGCTGTATTAGGTTGCCTGAGAGGACCACGCCCAGCATGGAGCCCATGAAAATTTGCAGAAACACATAAAAACGGCGGATGGGGTCTTTGGGCGAGAGGTAATAATGCGCATACAGCGCAATAAAAGCGCCCATCACGCTGATAATCATGCTAAATAGCCAAGCAAAACCATCCAGCCGTAATGAAAAATTTAAATCATGTGCCGGGATCCACTGTGCGGTGGCCACCGGGATCTCGCCCGAGAGGAAGCTGGGCAAATAGAATAATGTGCAGACTGTGCACAAGGTCGCGACAACTACGGCCACGCTGGTTTGTAAAACGCGTTGCGATGCGGGCAAAAAAGCTGAGATCAGACTGCCAATAAATGGCAAGACAAGAATCAGGACCAAATACATTAAACCAGACAACCGTAGTAATTCAAATAGCCTTTAATAATACGATAATTTGCTCGGGATCCCGCAAATACAGACAAGAGTTTTCCTTTTTTTTAGATAATCAGTGCTTAATTGATAGAAATCAACGACAGTGGGATTGTAGCCAACCATAATTGATAGAATAGCTTGATTTGTTTGCTTTTTTATTACCAAACCGTAAGGTCCATCATTAATTATGCAGCCTAACAAGACCGAGGACGTCACCCAGCAATCGTTACAGGAATTGAGTTTTTCCCGCCCGTTAATCGAGCGTTTTGACCGCTCGGGGCCGCGCTATACCTCATATCCCACTGCCGATAGGTTTCACGAGCCGTTTGCACCCGATGAATACATCCGTGCGCTACAGCAGCGGGCAACATTGGGTGGGCAGGCCAGCCCGCTATCATTGTACGTGCACCTGCCATTCTGTGCTTCATTATGCTATTTTTGCGCATGTAACAAAATAATTACCCAAGATCATACACGTTCGTCCGAATACGTTCAGTATGTGCTCAAAGAAGCAGATATGGTGTTGCCTTATTTGGGTCAGGCCACCCAACTAGGGCAGCTGCACTTTGGTGGGGGGACCCCGACCTTTTTGGATCCTGATGAACAAAAAATGCTCATGACCGGGCTACAGCAAAGATTTCAATTTATGCCCGATGCCGAGCTGAGCATTGAGATTGACCCGCGTACGGTGAATGCAGATACGTTGTCAAATCTCGCCGGCTATGGTTTTAATCGCTGCAGTTTTGGCGTACAGGATTTTAACCCAAGCGTTCAGCAGGCCGTCAACCGTATTCAGCCTTATGAGCAAGTCGAACAGGTGGTCTTTGCTGCTCGGGCTGCGGGCTTTGATTCAATCAATACGGATCTGATCTATGGGCTCCCCAAGCAAAACATTTCGAGTTTTGAGGAAACCGTTCGTTTGCTGCTGCAACTGCGTCCCGAACGCATTGCATTGTACAACTATGCCCATTTGCCCGAGCGTTTCAAAGCACAGCGCTTGATCAAAGCAGAGGATCTGCCCAGCCCGCATGAGCGTCTTGATTTGTTTTTACTGGCCGCCCGCGCGCTAGTAGAGGCGGGGTATGTATATATTGGCTTGGATCATTTTTCTTTGCCTACTGATGAATTAAATCAAGCCCAACTGGATGGCAGTTTGCAGCGCAATTTCCAGGGCTACACCACACGAGCAGATCATGACTTAGTGGGTTTGGGGGTGTCGGCCATTGGCAAGGTGCAAAATACCCATGCACAAAATAACCGTTCGCTAAAAAGTTACTACCAATGCATTGACGATGGTGTATTGCCTACACAGCGTGGCATTGTTATGAACCAAGATGATGCGCTTCGTGCGGATATCATTATGCGCTTGATGTGCAGTATGCCGGTTGTGTTTTCCACCTACGAACAGCAATATGGCATTGATTTCCAAGAGTATTTCGCTGCAGAGCTAGATGAGCTAACCCCTTTTCAAGAAAAAAACTTTATCACTATAGATGAGCATCAAATACAAGTTACCCTCAAAGGTCGCCTTTTTGTCCGCGCAGTCAGCATGATTTTTGATGCCTATCTTGCCCAGCGCACACAGGCCACCTATTCGCGCATCATTTGATCGCTTTTTAGGAGTCATGCTTATGTACGAAGAATTGGTATCGCTACTTAAGTACAGTGCGCTTTGTGCTGATTGGCCTCAAGAGGCTTATGCAGCTTTGGCAGATAAATGCTCTTTGCGCTCGGTGAAAAAAGATACCCCTTTATTTAGCCAAGGGCAACCAGCCACCCATTTTTATTTGCTGGCATCCGGCGAGGTGAGTTTGGGCTTGAGAACCCAAACTGGCAGTGAACGTGTGATTTATGGGCTCCAGGGTCCTGGTAGTTTTGGTGAGGTTTATATGCTCATGCAAAACAATTATCCCGTGGATGCTTATGCTGTGACGGATTGTGTGCTGGCTGTGGTGCCTTTTGCCACCTTTGTTGAGGTGCTAACGCAGCACGGCCATGCTTTGGAAAAGGTTTTGGGTTTGTTGGCCAAGCGATTATTTGCGCTCACTGGTGATTTGTCGGCCGAATCACAAAGCTTTATGTCCGGGACACAGCGGGTACTCATGTATTTGCTGAGTCACGTTCCATTGCGTAATGGGGCTTCTTGTGAACTCAAAAGGCCCAAAGCCAGCATTGCTCAGTTTTTAAATTTGACTCCAGAGCATTTTTCAAGAATTTTGCATGATTTATCCAAGCGGGGGTTTATACAGGTACAAGGTCGTCAGCTCACTTTAATTGATGTTGACGGCCTATGTACCTATGACCGCTGATTTATTATTCTTGGGTACGCTCACCGCCCAACTTTGTCAATAAGTCTGTTAACAGAGCATGATACTCACGGCACATTAATAAAAAGGTAGCGCTGAGTTCCTCTTCGGGGGTGTATTCTGCCTGAGACTGCTCATCTGTGAGTAATTCCAGAGGAGCCACACGCCGTAACTCTAGGTTTTCATTGAGCAAAAACTCAATACGATCCGCCCAGCTCAGGCCCAAGCGGCTGCAATACATGCCCTGGGCAATTTGTTCTTGGATGAGTGCTTGATCTAACTCGTGACGCACATAGCGGATGACCGCGCGTTGATCTTGTTTGGCGCGTAGTTCGGCGTCTTGTTCTACTTGAAAAGGGCTGATGTCAGATGATTCGACTAGCCACTGTGTCATGAGCCCGGATGGGGCGATTTGCGTCTGCACAGGCAAGGCAGGAAAAGGGGTAAAGGTTTCACCCAATAGAGCTAGAATCTCGTCCGCTACGTTTTGAGCTGCGGCATCAATAACCAACCAATGGTTCACAGGGTCGATCCAAACATGTGTGCGCCGTTGTACGGAAAAAGCCCGTGGCAAAAGAATGGCAGTGACGTCCTCTTTGATTTCTTGCATCTGCTTGCGTCCTGGACGGTAGCCTTGTTCATTTTCTATTTCTACAGCGCGCTCACGAGCGGCTTGGTTGATGACAGAGGCAGGCAGTAATTTTTTTTCGGTTTGGGCACACAATAAGAGTTGATGCTCTATGGATAAGGCCAGCCCATATTCGGCAGCGGGCTCAACCCAACCGATAGTGTGTTGATCTTGGCTGCCCAGTGAATGAAAACGCTGTTTATCAAGGGCCTGCAACACCTGCTCTGTGTTGAGGTTCCATTCAGGGTGCAATCGAAAGACGCGAAGGTTTTTAAACCACATAAATATACCGATCCGATAAAGGCAAAAACAACTAATTGTACGCTTTTTGACAAACAAAGGTGTAGGCGCGTATGGGCATTGCGGTTAGGTAAAAGTTAACCTAGATAAGAGGCTTTTTGGGTCTCAAGAGAATCAAAAGAATGCGCTACAATAGCAATCCAACCGTGCAAATAAGAAACTCGCCATTGCTTGATATGTAAAAATAATAAATAGGTGACTCGCTTACTGTGTTTTTGTACAGTATACTGTCTTTTGAGATTTTTAGTGCTGCGTTTATGGGCGGGGTCCATGTGCAGTGCGCGCATTTATAACGTTAGAGGGTTACATGAACGACAACAGAAACAGAGCCAATACCGCAGAACGCGAAAAGGCCTTGGCTGCTGCATTGAGCCAGATCGAAAAACAATTTGGCAAGGGCTCCGTCATGCGTTACGGAGATGATCAAGTCGAGCACGATATTCAAGTATGTTCGACAGGGTCGTTGGGATTAGATATTGCTTTGGGTGTAGGGGGCTTGCCGCGTGGCCGTGTGATCGAGGTTTACGGCCCCGAGTCCTCAGGTAAAACCACCTTGTCCCTAGAGGTGTTGGCCGAAATGCAAAAACTCGGCGGGACTTGTGCTTTTGTCGACGCCGAACATGCACTCGATGTGCAATACGCTTCCAAACTCGGTGTTAACCTTGATGATTTGCTGATCTCACAGCCAGATACTGGCGAGCAGGCACTCGAGATTACCGAGGCACTCGTGCGTTCGGGTTCCGTTGATTTAGTGGTTGTGGATTCGGTGGCCGCATTGACGCCAAAGGCCGAGATCGAGGGCGATATGGGTGATTCTTTACCCGGCTTGCAGGCCCGTTTAATGAGTCAGGCACTGCGCAAGCTCACTGCCACCATCAAACGTGCCAACTGTATGGTGATCTTCATTAACCAGATCCGTATGAAGATCGGCGTCATGTTTGGCAATCCAGAAACCACCACCGGGGGTAATGCACTCAAATTCTATTCATCAGTGCGTCTGGATATTCGTCGTATCGGTGCCATCAAACGTGGCGACGAGGTGATCGGCAATGAAACTCGCGTTAAGGTGGTTAAAAACAAAGTTGCCCCTCCGTTCAAGCAGGCAGAGTTTGACATTATGTACGGCAGAGGGATTTCCCGCGAGGGCGAGATCATCGATTTGGGCGTTCAGGCTGGCATTGTCAAGCGTTCTGGCGCTTGGTATAGCTATGGCGATCAGCGCTTGGGCCAGGGCAAAGACAATGCACGCGAGTTGCTCATAGAAAATCCCGTCCTCGCGCGCGAGATAGAAAACAAGGTGCGCGAGCATTTTGGGGTGGCCGCATTAGCTCCTCTAGAAGATGCGCCAGCCCCAACTCCAGCGGCCGATGATGGTGCCGATGCAGCTAAAGAATAATCTGGCCGGGACAGTTGTCCCGGTTATTTTTGTTTATCACCCGCAAATTTAATCATGAGCACGACGAGCCTATTATCCCGCGCGGTGGCTTTACTCGCGCGCCGCGAGCATTCTCGGCATGATTTGGCGCGCAAAATGCGCCGCTACACCGAAGACGAGGATGAGATCACGCAAGTACTCGACACCCTCGAGGACCAGGGCTTACTCAGTGATCATCGATTCGCCGAGGTATTTGTCCGTTCACGCAAAGAGCGTTTCGGGCGGCAGCGCTTATATCACGAGCTCACACAGCAAAAAATAGATGCTCAGATTATCGATGAGGTTTTGGCGCCGCTAGATGATGACGAGTATGAGCGTGCCTGCGAGGTGTGGTCGCGCAAATTCCAGCACCCAGCCCAAGATCAGCGAGAGTATGCGCGCCATTACCGTTTTTTAGGCCAGCGTGGTTTCCGCAGTGAAATAATTCGCAAAGTGCTTTCTAAATCGCGCTCCGAATAATTCCAAATATATCTATTGCTGGGTGAGTTAAGCACGCGTGCGGGTGTGGAAAGTGGTATAGTAGGCAGTTTGATTGTGTCACATTAGTAGGTATCTATTTATGTCTTCACCTACAGAATCTGCTGTTTCTCGCACACCTTTACATACACGTAGTATTACTTCACAGGCATTTGAGCGTGATGATGGGCTGTGGGATCTAGAGGCAACGCTCATCGATACAAAGCATTACGATTTTGAGCGCCGTGACGGCAGCACCCACCATGCGGGTGAGCCCGTGCATCATATGCAGGTGCGGGTCACCGTTGATGAGACGTTCACGATTGTAGATGCTCAAGTGCATTATACCCATGCGCCGTATGGCGCTTCATGTGCGGCAATCTCTGACGACTATCGAGGATTAATTGGCCTCAACCTTTTGCGTGGCTTTCGGCATGCCGTACGAGATCGTTTTGGGCGCACTGATGGGTGTACCCACATGACCGAGTTATGTCAGGTGCTGCCAACACTCGCTGTGCAGGGGATGGGTACACGCATGGTGAATCAAGGTCGCCAACGGGATAATAAAGAACGCAAACCCTTTGCTGTTGACGGCTGCCATGCATTGCGCTCCGATGGCGAGGTAGTAAAAGAGCATTATCCAAAGTGGTACAAGGCGCCTACTCAATCCGATTAAAATAGTAGGCGGTATTTTCGTTTTTTGAATTAGTCAGACAGGTAACCAATGAATATTCACGAATATCAAGGCAAGGCACTGTTAAGAAAGCACGGTGTGAATGTACCCCGCGGCATTCCTGTTTTTACTGTGGATGAGGCCGTTCAAGCAGCTAATGAATTGGGCGGTCCGGTGTGGGTGGTCAAGGCCCAGATCCATGCAGGAGGACGTGGCAAAGGAGGGGGCGTCAAGATTGCTAAATCTATAGACGAAGTACGCCAATACGCTGATGAAATTTTGGGCATGCAGCTGGTCACGCACCAAACTGGCCCCGAGGGTCAAAAGGTACGTCGCCTTTTGATCGAAGAGGGTGCTGATATCCAAAAAGAGTTTTATGTCGGCATTGTGACTGACCGTGAATCTCAACGGGTCTGTGTGATGGCCTCTGCCGAGGGGGGGGTTGAAATCGAAGAGGTCGCCGAAGAAAACCCAGATGCAATCCTCAAGGTTTTTGTCGATCCCGCACAGGGCTTTACCAAAGAAGAAGCCATTGGTTTAGTCAAAGGGGTGGGCATCCCCGAGGCATCCCAAGAACAGGCGGCAGAGCTCTTGCAAAAACTCTACCAGGTGTACTGGGATTACGATGGCGCTTTGGCAGAAATCAACCCGCTGGTGTTGACCGGCAGTGGTGATGTCATCGCTTTAGATGCCAAGTTTAATTTTGATAGTAATGCTTTATATCGTCAGGATGAGATTGTTGAATTCCGCGATCTCGACGAAGAGGATCCTGCCGAGGTTGAGGCCAGTAAACATGATTTGGCCTACATTCAACTCGATGGCAATATCGGTTGCCTTGTGAATGGCGCGGGTCTGGCCATGGCGACAATGGATACGATTAAGCTTTTCGGAGGCGAGCCTGCTAACTTCCTCGATGTAGGGGGTGGTGCCACCGCAGAAAAGGTCACCGAGGCCTTTAAGCTCATGCTTAGCAACGATAATGTTAAGGCCATTTTGGTGAACATTTTTGGCGGGATTATGCGCTGTGATGTGATTGCCGAAGGGGTGATTGCGGCGAGCAAGGCGGTCAACCTCGATGTGCCCTTGGTGGTACGTATGAAGGGTACTAACGAAGAACAGGGTAAACAGATGCTGGCCGAGTCGGGTCTGCCCATCATCAGTGCCGATACGATGGCTGAGGCTGCGACAAAAATTGTTGAGGCAGCAAAGGGTGCCGCATAGCACTCCTGTCAGTATCCAAGCTACCCATCAAGCATTCGATAAGGAATCTACATGTCAATTCTTGTAAATAAAGACACTAAAGTTATTACCCAAGGGATTACTGGAAACACCGGCCAGTTTCATACACGGATGTGCCGCGAGTATGGCAATGGTATGGAGGCGTTTGTGGCTGGAGTGAACCCTCGCCGTGCGGGTGAGGATTTCGAAGGTATTCCCATTTACGGCACCGTTAAAGAGGCCAAAGAGCAAACCGGGGCAACGGTTTCTGTCATTTATGTTCCCCCTGCAGGCGCCGCTGCCGCTATTTGGGAGGCCGTAGACGCAGATTTGGACTTGGTGATTTGCATTACCGAGGGTATTCCTGTGCGGGACATGCTCGAGTTACGCAATAAAATGCGCGCAGAAAATAAGAGCACCTTACTGTTAGGTCCTAATTGCCCTGGCGTGATTACCCCCGATGAAATCAAAATTGGGATTATGCCTGGCCATATTCATAAAAAAGGGCGTATTGGTGTCGTCAGTCGCTCTGGGACTTTGACTTATGAGGCTGTCGCACAGTTGACAGAGCTGGGCCTAGGACAGTCCTCAGCAGTGGGTATTGGCGGCGATCCCATTAATGGACTAAAACACATTGATGTCCTCAAGATGTTCAACGATGATCCCGATACAGACGCCGTCGTCATGATCGGTGAAATCGGTGGACCAGACGAGGTGAACGCCGCGCGCTGGGCCAAAGAAAACATGACCAAGCCGGTGGTTAGCTTTATTGCTGGGGTGACCGCTCCAGCAGGCAAGCGGATGGGTCATGCGGGTGCATTGATTTCTGGGGGTGATGATACGGCTCAGGCCAAAATCGAGGTGCTCGAAGAGTGCGGTATTCGTACCACCATGGACCCCTCTGAGATGGGCAAACTCCTCAAGTCTGTGCTCTAAACCTAAGTCCTACGTAAAAGGCATCGCATGCTAGAGCTACTCCAACAATTGCACTGGGGCGTTTTATTCCAGATCATCCTCATTGATATTTTGTTGGGGGGTGATAATGCATTGGTGATAGCTCTGGCATGTAGAAACCTCGATCCTAAAAAACGTCGAGCAGGCATATTTTGGGGGACTTTCGCTGCCGTCGCGCTGCGCATAGCATTGGTGTTTTTCGCGCTGAGCTTATTGGCGACACCCTTCCTTAAAATAGTCGGCGCTGTTTTGTTATTATGGATTGGGGTTTCTTTATTATTACCTGGCGAAGCGGGTGAGAATAATCTAAAGGCAAAAGGGACCTTGCTGGGGGCCATCAAAACTATTTTGATCGCTGATTTTGTGATGAGCCTAGACAATGTGATTGCCATTGCAGGCATTGCCTATGGCACTGAGCACCAGTTGTTGTATGTGGTCTTTGGTCTTTTACTTAGTGTTCCCATTATTATTTGGGGCAGTACCCTCATACTAAAAATACTTGACCGCTTTCCTATTGTTGTTATGTTGGGGGCGGGTTTGTTAGGTTGGATCGCCGGTGGTATGCTCGTGACAGACAGTTTTATTGTCGCGCATTACGGCGAGGTGGCACGTTCTACTCAATTAGGTGTTGAGGTGGCATGTGCCTTGATAGTGATGGTTTTCGGTCGTTGGTTTGCCAAGCGACGCGAAAACAAAACAAAGGTAGTCAAATCATGAGTACAGAAAAACCTCAGAAAAAAGCCTATGAATCTCGGTTCTCTTTATTGCAAGGCTTGACCATTCTTGGCGTTTTGGGCTTGGTAGGCGCCGCTATTGCGCGTTATCTTGCCAACACACTTTAAATTTTATTTCAGGAGTACCGCACCCAGTGGCTTTGGAAAAAATAGTAATCGCAACACGAGCGAGCCGCCTGGCATTGTGGCAGGCTGAGCATGTCAAAGAAACACTAGAAACTTTGCATCCCGAGATGCAGGTGGAGTTGTTGAGTTTGAGCACACGCGGTGATGAAATCTTAGACCGCAGCTTGTCGAAAATTGGTGGCAAAGGGCTGTTCATTAAAGAACTTGAGCATGCTTTGCTGGATGGTCGGGCGCATATTGCCGTGCATTCACTCAAAGACGTGCCCTATGAATTGCCCGAGGAGTTTGCACTGCCCGCAATTTTGCCGCGCGGTAACTCTTGTGATGCCTTTGTATCGGGGCAGTATGCCAATCTCGCAGAAATGCCAGCGGGCGCCATCGTCGGTACGTCCAGCCTGCGACGCGAATCGCAGATTAGGGCGCGCTACCCGCATTTAGTGGTGAAACCCCTACGCGGCAACCTAGATACGAGGCTAGGGAAATTAGATGCGGGTGAATTTGATGCGATCATTTTAGCCGCCGCAGGGCTCGAGCGACTCGGCATGCAGGACAGAATCCGCACGGTGCTCTCGCCAGAGGACTCTCTACCCTCGGCAGGCCAGGGCGCTTTAGGTATTGAAATTAACAAAAAACGCACTGATTTATTGCCTATTTTACAGCCCCTGATTTGCGCTCAAAGCACGGCACGCGCTGAGGCAGAGCGTAGCGTCTCGCGCGTATTGGGGGGCTCGTGTCAGGTGCCGATGGCCGCTTATGCCGAGATTTTAAACTCTGCTGATGATGCCTCAGAGGAAACATTGCGCATCCGTGCCTTGGTGGCAGAGCCCGATGGTTCAGTTGTTTACCGTGCCGAGGAAACGGGCCCCGCTAAAGATGCCCGTGCAATGGGCGAACGGGTTGCCAGAGATCTAATTGCCCAGGGGGCAGACCAGATTCTCAAGCGCCTTGATCAGCAGAGGCATGACTAAATCGGTAGCCCGTACGGTCATTTTGACCCGGCCTGAGCAACGTAATTATGTGCTTGCTCAGGCGTTGGCGGACGCGGGGATCCCGCATTTAAATCTACCTGCACTCGAGGTAGTCCCTTTGGTGTCAGAGATTCCAGCCAGTCTCCATCCAAACCAATATGATTTAGTGGTCTTTGTGAGCGGGCAAGCAGCACGCTGCTATTTAAGACCTTTGTACCAAATAGAGCGCTGGCATTGGCCAGCAGCTACTAAAATTGGCACTGTGGGGGTCAGTACGCGAGAGGTCGCCCAGCATGAGATCGAGCAATACCAAACAGATGGGCTAGATTTGCAGTGGCGCCACCCGCCCGCCACCGCGCCTAGGCATGATTCTGAGGCCTTATGGGATGTTTTGTGGCCTGAATTGCCCGACATTCAAAATACACTGATTGTTCGCGGTAAAACAGGACGCGAGTGGTTGCGTGGTCAGTTGCTAGAGCAGGGCATATCGGTAGATACCTTTGCTGTGTATGACCGCCTGAGTGCTCGTTGGACGTCACGGGTGGCGACACAGCTCCAACAGCAGGCAGCGCATGGATTAGTCTTTTTGGTGACGAGCAGCGAAAGTGCACAAGCTATTTTTGAAAATTTACATCGATTGAATTTGTTGGCCGTGTGCCAACAGTCAATATTTGTGGTGATTCATGAGCGTATCGAAAAGCGAGTACAATCTTTATGGCATGATGCTGGATTCGCAAACTTAGCAGTGGTAAAAAGGTGTATACCCACTCATGAGTCGATGTTGTCTGCTTTGCTACAAGCAGCCAGTCCACTGGTAACTTAGATGGGCCTTATGATATGAGCGAAAAAAAAACAGACAAACCAGAGCAGGTAAAGCCAGAAGAAAAATCTTCTGAACAAAAGCCTACTGCACAAAAAACCACCGAGGCCAAGACAGCCCAACAGGCTGCTTCTGCCTCGAGCTCGAAACCTGCGGGTGCGACCAAGCAGGCCGCGCCCAAACGCAGTATGCTGCCTATTTATCTTGTCGTGCTTTTGGTGATCATCCTTCTTGGGGCCACTATTTGGTATATCCAAGAAATGCAAAAGGACTTCAAAGCAGAGTTTGAGCAGCGGCTACAAACACAACTTAGCAGTACCGAGCAAAGCACCCAAGAGCTGCAAACACTGGGGCGTGATCTAGATCGCAGCCAAAGCCAGCTTAAACAGGCAAATAACAAAATCGCCACGCTAGAAGATCAGGTACATGATTTATCCCAAGCTTTGCAAACAATGACCGATTCGGGAACTGAGTTGATGCTGCTCAACGATGTTGCCCACTTTATTGATCTGGCCCAACAACAGTTACTGGTGGGGGGCAATGTTCGCAATGCCATTATTCCGTTGGAAACTGCGCAGGCGCGCTTGGTGCGCTCTAATCGCCAAAGCTTGGCTATTTTATTGCAGGCCATCAACGGTGATTTGGATCGTTTGCGCGCGGTAGAAAGTGTCGATGTGCCTGATACGCTCGAGCAATTAGAAACACTGCTCACCTGGTTGACCGAGGCACCTTTGTTGGCCCCACAAGAGCATCAGCTAGAAATCCTAGAAACGCATGATGATTCTACAGCGGCAGATCGTGCCGCCCCGCAGGATACCGACCAAGAATGGTGGGAAGAGAGCATCGATGTGGCCCAGCACTGGGCCCAGCGGGCTTGGAATACTATGCGGGCAGAATTAGCTGAGCTAGTATCCGTACGCCGTGTCGATGATGCCACTGTCTTGTTAATGACCCCAGAGCAAATCCAAGGATTGCGTGAGCACATTCGTTTGCGTGTCAGTATGGCTCAACTCGCGCTCATGACGCGACAAAATGAAATTTGGCAAATGGAGCTGGACACGTTGACACAGTTGGTGGAAAAGCGTTTTGATCTCAGCAATGCCAAAACACAACGTGCTTTGGGACTGCTGCGCGAACTACAAGGTGTTGACGTACAACCCAAACTCCCTTCGTTGGATAATACCTTAGCAGCCGTTGAAAATTTACGTCAAAAGGCGGCACAGCAGGCCGATGAGGCAGAGCAGCACGAGCTTGAGCAGGTCGGGGTAGACGCTACATCGGCACCTGCCGATGAGCCCACTGACACTCACCAAGCACAATCTCAGGATGAGGACAAATCATCCGAGGACAACAAGAGTTAAAGGAATAACACCATGCGTGCCTGGATTTGGACTCTCATACTCTTTGTCGCAGCGGTCGCTCTGGCGCTTGTTTTACAAGATCACCGCGGGAATGTCATTATTAATATCCCGCCTTGGCAGATGAGTTTCTCCATCACATTTGCCGTGCTGACCATTTTTGCACTGTGCTTGATAGTGTATGCCGTTTTACGCTTCTTAGGTTGGATCAGTGGCAGCCCCGAGCGGTACCGCATTTGGCGTCGTCATCGCGCTCAGCAACGCGATCAACAACTCTTACAGCGCGGCTGGCTAGCGCTACTTGATGGTCGGCTAGGGCTAGCAGAAAAAGAGCTGACTAAACTACATCACAAGAGCAAGAGCAAAGAGACACGTCTGATTGCAGCATTGACCGCTGCGCGCGTGTTGCAACAACAAAGCAATATCCATGGTCGGGATGAATATCTCGCCAAGGCCAAAGCATTGACCGGCCATGATAATAGGCTAAAAGTCGCCTATGCGACCGCTGCTGCCGAGTTGTATATTCGTAGCAATGAGCCCGAACTGGCTGTGGCCCTTTTGCAGCCCATCCAAGATGCAACCACACGGCACTTTCATGCCACGCGCCTTTTATTGCGTACTCAATACATGCTGCAAAATTACCAGCAGGTCTATGATCTGATGCGTATCTTGTTGCGCCGCAATGCTATCCCTCAGGAAGAAGCCATGCGCTACCTGGATATTGCGGTGGTTCATCTCATTCGCCAGGCAAATGAGCTTGAGTTTAAAAACCTTTGGTCTGACTTGCGCGGCGATGAGCGCGTGCGCCCAGACATTGCCGTGGCAGCAGCACAGAAGTGGTTGTTTTTTGATAATTTTAATGAGGCAGGTCGCGTACTTGAGGCCGCTCTAAATGTAGAATTGCACCCCATGTTGCTCAGCGAGTATGGAAAAATCGCTCCTGAGCATTATGCACGCCGCCTGAGCAAAGCCGAAGAGTGGCTCAAAAAAGACCCCGACAATCCAGACCTATTGGCGTTATTGGGTCAGTTGTGCTTTAAGGGCCAACTGTGGGGCCAGGCAGAACACTATTTAAAACGCAGTATGGCCATTCGCGCAGATATGCGCGTACATGCCTTGCTGGGCAGCTTATATAATGCCATCGACCGCAAGGATGAGGCCATTCGTCATTGGTTGAGTGCTGCTGAGGTGGCCGGTAGTATGCCCTCAGTGAGCCCGCGGGTGTTGTTGCCCGCAGCCGATACGGGGGCTGATCCTAAATACGGTGCAGCTGCTTTTGTCCATGTGGCGTCACAGGATCACGATAAAGGCACTACAGTGTCTGAGCACCCGCACCCTATTGCGGCCAGCGCGGCTTATGAAGAAAAGTTTGATGCCCCTCGACGGGGCCAAGCAGCCAAACAAAAAACGGTGGTGCACACCAATCACCTCAAAGACTATCAGGCTGCCGAAAATGAGGATGATCCGCACCAGTATTTCGATACAGCACCTATCCCTGGCATAGGTCAATCTCCAAAAGATAAACCAGCGACCAGTGGAAAATAAAATTATTTAATTTAAATTTTGTTGAAAAGGGCACAGATATGAGTCTTACTAAGGTCACACCGGGAAAAAACGCACCCGAGGAGTTCAATGTCATTATTGAGATCCCGCAAAATTCAGATCCCGTTAAATACGAGGTGGATGAAGACACCGGGGCTATTCATGTGGATCGTTTCATGCTGGCCGCCATGCATTATCCCTGTAACTACGGATATGTTCCCCAAACCCTCGCAGAAGATGGCGATGCAGTAGATGTGTTGGTACTTACCCCTTTCCCTGTCGCTGTTGGCGCTGTCATTGAGTGCCGTGCGCTGGGCGTTTTAGAAATGGAAGACGAGGGCGGCATTGATGCCAAGATCCTCGCCGTGCCCGTCACCAAACTGTATCCTCCTTATCGCCACTTAAATCGCCCAGAAGATCTTCCCCAAGAGGATCTCGATCGCATCAAGCACTTCTTTGAACGCTACAAGGACCTCGAGCCAGGTAAATGGGTAAAAGTCCAACAATGGCAAGATGCACAAACGGCACAACAAGAGATTGTCAAAAGCATCGAACGTTATAAAAAGGGGTGATTGAATGACTCAATGGGTATTTGAGCCAGAGCCAACCACCGCTTTGGTGGTCGCTCAGTCCGAGGCTTTGTTCCCTGTGCGTCGGGTGTACTGTGTTGGCCGAAATTACGCCGAGCATGCTCAGGAAATGGGCCACAGTGGACGCGAGGCTCCCTTCTTTTTTACAAAGCCTGCAAATTCACTCGTGCAGATACTAGAAAACCGCGAGGGGATTATTCAATATCCGCCACGCACCAACGATTTGCACCATGAAATAGAGTTGGTCGTTGCCTTGGGTAGTGGCGGTAGCAATCTCACTGTTGAGCAAGCTACCGATGCGATTTGGGGCTATGCGATTGGCGTTGATTTAACCCGCCGTGATTTACAGGCAGCTGCCAAAGAAAAAGGGCGCCCTTGGGATGTGGCCAAAGGCTTTGATCAGGCGGCACCCATTGGGTTATTGCATCCTATCAGCCAAACTGGATTATTGACCCAAGGCCCTATTCTGTTGGACGTCAATGGCGTGCGTAAACAACAGGGGGATCTTGATCAAATGATTTGGTCAGTCGCCGAGTGTATTGCCGAATTATCCACTTACTTTGAATTAAAGGCCGGTGATCTGCTGATGACGGGTACTCCTGCGGGGGTGGCGGCCTTACAGCGCGGTGATCATGTGGTCGGTAGTATCGAAGGCTTAGGACAGCTCAGTTTCCGCGTCAATCAATAATCGCATTTAACTATAAAACTGCAGAAAGACTCGCAGCTATTCGCCTCACCCTTCATAGGGTGAGGCTTTTTTTATGCCCCTGGACTTTTTCATCGCACGCTTTTTTCCCCAATTGTGCCTGCTCATCGCTTGGCGCACACTGTCAATAAATTGAATCAACAATTGAAGGGTCAGTGGTACGAGAAAGGAGTCACGATGAATTTTGCGCGTATCTTTGGGTGGCGAGGGCCACAGTCCCATCAGCAGACAGCACAGAAAGGTCAAGGCATGGTTGAATACGTGATTATTGTTGCCTTGGTTGCGGTGGCGGCGATTGGGGTGTTTCAGTTATTTGGTCAGGTCATTCGCTCGCAGACCGCAGCCATTGCGCTTGAATTAGCAGGTGAGGACGGCACAGAGATGTCACAACAGGCAGGTGCAAGCGCTCAAAGTGCAACAGAACAAAGTGAGGCCAAAGGGCTGCAGAACTTCACAGGGAATGCACAGTCGGGGCAGTAGTCATGTTTAGCCAGCGTGGTTATGCTCTCGTTTTAGGCATCATTGGTGGCGGATTGTTTTTGCTGTTATGGGTGCAGTTACACACTGTGGGTAGACATTTAAATTACGCCCATGAATTACGTGTTGCACTTGATGCAGCGGGATACAGCGGGACAGTGGTTCAATCACGAACGCTTAATGCCTTGGGTCTGCTCAACCGTGCTTATATTGGCCATCAAATTGCTTCAGCGCATCTTTTAACTTTAGCCTCTTGGGCGCAGTGGACACGCATGCAAGCGAGGCAATCAGGGGTGGCTAATCCGCCCAGTTGGCTGATCGATGGGTTTTTTGGCTCTTCTTATGGCCAGGCTTATCAAGCATCGCAAACGGTTCCTAATCTAAAAGATTTACAGACCCGATTGCAGTCGGTGTTTGCCGCACAGCAAAATTTTAATAGCGAATATTACAGTGCTTTTGTGACTGGGTTAGCACAACAGACCCGTGAATTACGAAATCGGGTGATCCATGAAGTGTTATCGCACAACCTGGGCAAGCCCGCATTGCATATAGAGTTTATTGAGGATGATTGGCATGAGGTGTTTGTCTCCTATCAGCCATCGCGCAGCATTGCTTGGCTTGGCGAGCTACAGAATCATTTTAATTTTTTGCAACAACGGCGGCGCACAGTGCAAAGTCGCACCCCGGTGTCCGAGCGATGTCCGCATTTACGGCATCAATTACGCCGCATTGGGCGCACCCAAATAGACGAGCAAGGTCAGTGGTCAGCGGATGATAGTCTTTCTTTTCATGCGCTACGCTCAAATCGATGGATTGGATGTTATTACCGAGAGTATGCCATGGGGTGGGCATGGCATCCTGAGCAGGGCGCCTCTTTTGAGGAGCCGTATAGTGAGGATGCACGAGATAGCTTTGGTGAATTGCATTTTTGGCGTTGGGTCGATCAACAAAGCGGTTGGGGTTATCTCAGTGAAAGTATTAATCCCCTGGCTAATTCTTATGCGGTACGCGATCGCGAGGTATGGCAGGCCGCTACCTTTAGGAGCTTAGTATATGGACAGCGGACTCAGTATGGGCTCACTCTGCGGGCTCAGGTGGAACACCAGGGTCAAATATTTTCTGCACGTACCGGTGCGTTTAGCCGTTTTACGCTACCCACTTCCTTGCGTTGGCGCCGTCCTCCTGCCGCCGATGAGCAAGCTTGGTTTCCTTTTTGGACCACTTCCTTAGCTGAGTTTTAAAACAAAATTGAAATAAACCCAATGAAAAGCATCGATTCAAGGTGTTAACGGTATTTTGAGAGTCATTTATCGGTGGAGGGCAGGATGTCAGGATGGATTTTTAGTCTCTTGATTTGGTTGACCGCATTATCGGCCATTTATTTTATTGGTCATATCAATCTTACCCTGGTTGAACAGCAGTACCGGGCCTATCAAACGGCCATGCATACGACATCTGCTCAACAGCCCATCGAGGCAGACTGCCAATGGGTGCAACCAGTAGGCAGTACCTTACCGTATGAGCATTGTGTGAGCAGTCATTGGGGCACTTTGTCCCTAGAGGACGCGCGCAAAGAGCATGTCCAAGATTTAGCCATTGCCTCCGAGCGATTGGCACAAGCCGAGCTGAGCTATCAGCAATGGGGGCTAGGGCAAAAGGCTTTTGCGCCTTTTTTGCAGTACTTGCCCGATGATATTGCCTTGCATAAACAATTGGTTGTGCTCTCCGATGATGGCAGCAGCCCTGAATTAAGCACCATGAGCGAGCGATTGCGGCATAGCCAACAGACATGGGGAGGGGTGCTGCAGGATGCCAAGCAAAGCTTCAATGAATACGCAGGTCATGTACACCGCACAGATGGACCATGGCGCTCGATTAATCAGCCCGATTGGCTGACTACCTGGCAGGCCGACACCCCAACCAATCGATTGGAGCCCCAGCCATGAGGAAAACAATCAGCGCGAGTTTATTTAGATGGATGCCGGGCTTGTTGGTGCTTTTTCTGCAGTCAGCGGTTTGGGCTCAATCGCAGTGCATAGAAACTTTGGAGCCGGTGACTGAGTTTTTACAGCAGTATGACCACAGCGCGCAATGGCAGTTTTTTAGTGCAGGAGAGGGGCGTTTTAGTGCGTTAGAGGCGGCGCTGCCACAGTCAAAGCTCGCTCCGGCGCTAGAGGTGCTAGATATTGATAATGAGGGGGCATTATTTATGCGCATGGAGTGGCAGTCGTTATGGCTATTCAAAATAAAGCAGTGCCTGTATTCATTGATTGCGACGCCTCAAAATCAACAAAAGGTACACCTGCAGTTAACCATTTTTATAGGTGAGTCAGATAACCGCATGGTAGGTCCAGAGGATTGGTTTGATTTACCTTTGCTACATCATTTTTCTGATCATCAAACGGGTGAGGCTTTTTATGCCTTTGAATGGTTGACAGACGCGGCGCATGATTTTGAGCAGGCTTTAACACGACAACTTGAAATACCGCAAGCTCAGGTGCGTAAATGCCGGGAACGCAAATTATGCATACTAGGGCATGGCGGCACACATTATTTGCTTAGCTGGATCGAGAGTGATCGGCAAAACGTTTTGCTCTTGTTTCGTCAGCCCTGTAAGAGAGATTGCAATGTGGCATTTTGAAAAAAGGAAATGGCTGTTGGTAGCACTTGTTTTGCTATTAGCGGTGTTCTTTGGGTTCTTAACGCTTCGCAGTGTGCACCAGTATCTGGATACTGAGATCCAAAAGGTTGAGGCACAAAATCAATTGCCCACCTTGGCTAGGGTAGTTTTTAATAGAAAGCTGTCGGCCGGAACCGTTTTAAATGAGGATGATTTAGCCATTCGCGAACTACCGGCAGCTTATGTTTCTACCCAAAGTTTAGCGCCTGAGGAATACGAACAACTGGTGGGTCAAATGTTGAAGTATCCGGTAGAGGCGGGTGAGCCGGCGTTGGTTTATCAGGTAGAGCCTTTGGCGCAACCCGCATTCTCACAGCGCATACAAACCGGTAGGCGGGCACTCAGTATTGCCGTGGACAGGATTAATTCAATTTCTGGATTAATACGTCCTGGTGATTTGATTGATATCTATGTTTCCTTTGATTATCAACGGCGCAAAATCACTGCGCCCTTACTACAAGGGGTGTATGTGTTGGCCACAGATCAAACTACCCAGGAACAAGAACACACACGCAAAGGCATCACTACATTGACCTTAGATTTAGATCCAGAGGATGCCGCTAAATTGGTCGCCGCCAAGCAAAGTGCCGAAATAACTGCCATGCTGCGTAATCCCATTGATGACGACACCTCAGTAAAGGCAGTGCGCAATGATATTGCCACGCTATTAGGTTTACGTAACCCCATTGAAAATTTAAACCAAGGTCGTCGTGTCAACATTATTTATGGCAATACCCACCAAGGCAAGGATACTGTGGGACCCTTGCGACCGGATCGGGTGTACAGAGCCCCTCCAGCGGTGTTTGATTTGCAGGTACCTTTTCATCTTAGCCACGGTCAGTCTGTTGAGGGTTATGAATGGCAGGCAGAAATGGATTTGATGTCGGAGGGTTATGAGTAGAGTTTCTTGTGTTTAGCAACACAATCAAGTCGGAGATTCAAGATGAGGGCTCTATTTTTGGGCATACAGAGGGTCAGTGGATGGTTACGGATATCGATTATGGGGTTGTTATGGGGATACGTTATTTATGAGGGACTGGCCATTGCACAGACGCAGAAGTGGCATTTAAATGTAGGGGAAATGCGTGTCTTGCAATTTGAAGAAGTGGCGAGGGTGGCGGTTGGTGATGGACATGTTTTAAATGCAGTGGCTGCAGAAAACAAAGAGGTGTTGGTATTTGCAAAAAATGAAGGGCACAGCAGCTTATATATTTGGACTGCAGATGGGCAGCGCTTTGAGTACGAGGTGCAGGTGCAGATGCCCGCTCAGGCAGATGCAATGCAAGAGTTAACACGTATTTTGGAACGCATCCCCAACATAAATTTCAGTCAAGTAGGTAGCAAAATAGTCGTAGAGGGCGAGCAGCTGACAAGCCACCAGCGCCAACAACTCATGGAGCTCAAACAGCAGTACGCCCAATTATTGGATTTCACTTACCCGGTGGGGTGGGAGTCCATGGTGCTATTGGATGTGCAGGTGGTGGAGGTGCCTAAAAATGCATTTATGGACTTAGGTTTTCGCTGGTCTGAAACCGCAGAGGGCGGGGTCGCTGCTGGGGTGGCGTGGGATGCGGGTTCGCACAAATTGGTTGATAGACCCGGAGAGACGGTGGTACCGATGCCTTTTATGCCGCAGCGCGCAGGGGGGTATTTCGGGGTTAATGCGCTCATGAGGGCCAAACTCAATGCGTTGACACAAACCGGACAGGCCATTGTATTGGCACGGCCGCAATTACTGGCACGTAGTGGAGCAACGGCTGAGTTTTTAGCCGGTGGTGAGGTGCCCTATTCAGCTTTAGATGCCCAAGGCAATCCTCAAACGCAATTCAAACCTTATGGGGTGGCATTGAAAATTACACCTCATATAGAAGAGGATGGTGCGGTGCGCTCCTTTTTAGATATAGAGGTCAGCACCATTGATAACAGTGTTTCAACCCCAGCCGGACCCGCGTTGAAAAGTCGTCGAGCCAGTACCGAGTTTAATATTCAGTCTGGACAAACGCTCGTTTTGGCGGGCTTTATATCGCGCGAAATCACCACGCAACAAGATGCGATTCCAGGTCTGTCTGAGTTACCCATTTTGGGTGCCCTATTTAAATCAAAAAGGTTTATCAATAATGAGACTGAATTAGCCTTTTTTGTGACGCCCACATTAATTGATGCCGAACATCCTATGTCTACTCACCGAGTGGCCAGGGCAGAGCAGATTAGCGCGCAATATTTTCCAAAAAAAGAGCAGCTCAATGTGATGCCGCCGTCAACGCCTAATGATTCGGGCGCGTCGCTAACGCAGCAATATTGGGATCCTTATCAGGGGCATGGTTCGCAGTGGGCAGATGAAGAGGCCGCCAGCGCATTTCCCATTAATTATTAATAAAAGACTTGTTGGCAGTGAGCAAAATTCGCTATGAGTATTCTTATAGAGATTGAGAGCTTTAATCACCAGCGCAAAGAGATTTTTAACCATAGCCCTGTGGATATTGGGCGTGATAAAGACTCTTGCTTACGTTTACAAGGATGGCGTGTGGGCGCCAACCATGCGCGATTATATGCCGAAGGCGAGCAATTATTTATAGAAGATTTAGGCAGCTTACAAGGGACCGTCGTTAATAACGAGCGCATCAAGTATTTTGGGCCATTGCAGCCACAGGACCAGATTTTAATTGGACCTTATCGATTGCATGTACAGTTACAACCTCAGAGCGAAACAGCGACTCAACTTAATTTGTCAGCCCAATCTAAGGCAGTCACTCAACGCGAGGCACCCGCTCAAAATAAGACACTAATTAAACACAAGCGGTCCATTGAAAAAGCAAATAGTGGTGCGCGAAAAAGTAATACATCCGTTCACTATTCATTGTCCCAAGAGGAACTTGTTCCAGGGCATCACCCATCAGATAGTCGCTATCATCAATTGCACGCACAGTACAGTAGATATCAAAACGTCATCAATGAATTACATCGTGATGTGCTGCAGGAGATGGATTTGCGTGAAATGGTCGCACTGGATGTTGATCAAGACAATATTAAAAAGCGTGTACGCCAAGTGACGCAGCAGGCTTTAGAGGATGGAAAGTATGCAACTGCTGTAGATTTCGATAGCACACTACTGGTTGATTTTGTATTGGCCGATATTTGCGGTTTAGGTCCATTAGAGCCATTGCTTAAAGATGCTGAGATTTCTGAAATTATGGTGAATGGGCTTGAGGGGATTTTTATTGAACGCGAGGGGGTATGTACTCAGTTGCCCGTTTCGTTTGCCTCAGAGCAACAACTGCGTAACGTAATAGAACGCATTGTAGCCCCTGTCGGGCGGCGCGTTGATGAGAGTACACCTATGGTGGATGCACGGCTAACAGATGGATCCAGAGTGCATATAGCGTTGCCGCCTATTGCCTTAAATGGGCCCATCATCACCATCCGCAAGTTTAAAACTCAGCTCCATGGTTGGCAGCAGTTAATTGCCAATGACACATTAACTGAGCAGTGGGCAAAGTTTTTGCAGCAATGCGTGCGGGATAAAAAAAATATGATTATTTCAGGTGGTACAGGCAGTGGTAAGACCACATTATTAAATATTTTATGCCTTTCAATACCCGATAAAGAGCGCATCATCACGATAGAGGATGCAGCGGAACTGCAGTTGCAGCATCCTAATTTGGTGCGTTTAGAGGCGCGGCCCGCAAATGCTGAAGGGACGGGTGCGATTCCTATTCGCGAGCTGGTTCGCAATGCCTTACGTATGCGGCCTGACAGGATCATTATCGGCGAGTGCCGCGGCTCAGAGGCCTTTGACATGCTAAGTGCTATGAACACCGGTCATGAAGGGTCTTTGACCACATTGCACGCCAACAGTCCACGTGAGGCGTTGCATCGTTTGGAAAGCTTGGTGCTGATGGCCTCCATGGGTTTGCCATTTAAAGCCATACGAGATTACATCGCGATGAGTGTGGATTATGTCGTGCAAATTGAGCGTTTGCCTGATGGCCGGCGCAGATTGGCTCAAATTAGTGCCATTACGGGCAGCGAAGGGGAGGTCATACAAATGGAGTCTATTTTTACAGCGACTTCAGTTCATCAGTCATGGTGAAAAGGTGCGATAAGGGCGAATGACGCAATTGAGGTTTCAGCAATGTCTTATTTTTTTTGGGCTATTTTAAGTGGCACTTTTTTTGCATTATTTGTGATCAGCGGTCTTTTTATTTTTGGCACCACTATAAAACATAGGCTTTATGGACTACTTTATGCCAATTTTTACTTTTTGCGTGACTATCATATTGAATATTGGGCGCCAGGCATTGGAGTAGCAGTGTTTTTAGGTGCATATACATTGTTAGGCACATTAATTTATTCCAGCGTTGCGTTATTTTTGTTTTTATTTTTCATGTATGTGCTTTTAAAAAAAATCAATTTATATTTGCACCAAAAGATTATTGCAGAAATTCCTTTTTTTCTACGCTTATTAAGTGCGGCATTGCGCTCTGGGCTGAGCGTGCAGAGTGCTTTGCAGGAAATTATTCACCAATGGCAGGGCCCTTTACGCAAAGAGCTAAGTTTGCTGCTGCGTGAACTGCAGGTGGGTGTCACTTTGGTAAATGCGTTGGCCAATTTTCGCCAACGCATGCCCGTGCCAGCGGTCAACATGATGACAATGGCTTTAGAGGTATCATTGCGCTCGGGCGGTGCCGTTGCGCCACTTTTAGATGAGTTGGCAGAAAATATACAGCACCGCATTGAATTGCAACACAAAATTAGCGCCTTATCCCTGCAGGGAAAGATGCAAGCGTATGTGTTGACTGTGGTGCCTTATTTATTGATGGCTGTATTGTATTGGCTGGATGAGTCTTGGGTGATGCCCTTCAAAGAAAGCTTGATCGGCAACATTATATTTAGTCTGTGCTTATTAATGAGCGTTGTTGGGTTTTTTATTATTCAGAAAATGGTAAATATTCGTCTATGAGTAAAGCGATTATTTTTATTTATTTGTCGCTTTCCCTAGGGGCTTTAGGTCTGGGTTTAGCGCTCGTCTGGCGTATACATAGGTTTGAAAGAGGCCCTATTAAGGAAAATTTGCGGCATATACCGATTCAAACTCTGATGGATCGGCTGATCGTTGTTTTGAGTGCTTATTTATATCATTTGATTAGTTGGCGATACATTAATTTATTAGATCGAAAAGCCGCGTTTTTAGGCATTAGTGTATCGGGGCTTAAGGTTTATTGGGGGCAATTGGCCTTTTCTTTAATTGCTGCCGTATTAATTTTATTTTGGGGTTTTAACTTTATTGCCGGACTGTTGTTGTGGTTGGGTGTCACTGCTTTATGTTTTGTATTACCACTGATGTATTTTAATCAGCAGGCGGCAAAGCGCAAGCAAGGGTTTTTAGATGCATTTAGTTTTTTGCTGGATTTATTGGCACTTAATTTAAGTGCTGGGGTGAGTTTAAATCAAAGCTTAAAACTAGCCAATACTCATTCGCAAAGCAGTTTTTTACATGGTAATGTGCAACAACTCATCCAGGCGCTCGAGCAGGGGCTGGCGGTAGAAAAAGCCTGGAAAGACTTTGCTCAACGTTGTGATCACACTGAGGTTGATGCTTTTGTATTTGCTATTTTGCAAGCGCATCGTCAAGGCTTAGCGTTGCAGCAGGTGCTACAACAACAAGCACGGCAAATAAAGTTAGTGATTTATACAGCGGCTGAAAAAAAAGCCTTGGCATTACCCACAAAGCTCATTTTTCCTATTGTAGTGTTTAT
>Ga0209487_1000412_pt1 | contig 39330 bp, 37 predicted proteins | sample Poulit2012_FD_187524 | JGI IMG/M metagenome (GOLD analysis project Ga0209487, IMG submission 187524) | Agricultural soil microbial communities from Georgia to study Nitrogen management - Poultry litter 2012 (SPAdes) (version 2) | ecosystem: Environmental > Terrestrial > Soil > Agricultural land...
GTTTTCTGGTGCTTGATAATTTTTATTTATAGCTGGCATTTTTTACCCATATTTTTTGCCCACAGAAAAGATGGCCAGCACGGTTGTGCTGGCCCTATCACATAATAATCATTTACAAACGACGAATATTAGAAATCATCGTCTGTATAAATCACCTGTTCCATACCAGGTAGCTCTTCGACACCGATCTGTTCTGCTAATGCAGCCATCAGAGCATTTTCTTGGGCCTCTTGCCATAGTTGTTTGACCTGCGCAAACAATAACCGCTGATCTAACTCACTAAGCTGAGCTTTCTTTATCTCATTTATTTTATAAATGGCGTACCCATCATCCTCTGCAATAGCTGTGTATGCAGGCAAAGAATCTGTTGAAGTAGCTAAAATCTGCTCGAGTGCATCACGGCTGAGATTATGTGGCTGAGTGCGACTAATCATCTTGGCCTCACCAAAATTCAGATCTAGATCTTTGCCTTCGCGTAAAGCAGCGATGTCTTGATCTACTTGCTCTTTGAGTGCCTCAAGCGCTTTATGATGTCTTAGCTCCTCTTTTACAACTACTTTTAAGTCGTTTAGCTCAGGTGTGTGTGCAGGCACATATTCGGTTGCACGCACTGCTACGAGCAAGTCAGGAGCAATTTCTATCACACCAGCGTTTTCTAGTGATTTTAAAGATTGACGATCAAACAATGCACGTCGGACCTGAGAATCTTCGAGAAAGCTAGCATCGGACAATTTATAAACTGCGTGAGTATCATCAGCAAAGATAGAAGCATCCAAAGCACCTTCGCGCCCTAAACCTGTTGCTGTTTGCAGTTGCAAGTCTAATGAATCAGCAGCTGGCTCTAATGAATCTGCTTGTTCGTAGATGATTTCAGTTAATTGAGTCGCCATATCGGCAAATTGATCAGCTGCCAGCTGTTCAATAACCTCGTCAACAATTTTTTCGCGAACCTCGGCAAAACTTTGAATCTGTTCAGGCTCAATGTCTACAATTTTAAAAATATGATAGCCGTCTGCGCCCTCGATCACATCAGAAATCTCGCCTGCGTTAAGACTGAAAATAGCCTGGTCTAATTCTTGGGGCAAGGTGCCTTGACTAAGCCATCCCAGATCACCGCCTTCACTGGCACTACCGGTATCTTGGGAATGCTCTTTAGCCAGCTCGGCAAAACTCTCGGGCTCTTGTTGGGCTAAAGTTGCCAGCTCTTGGGCCTGATCATGGGCTTGCGCACGCTGCTGCTCATCAGCGCCCTGCGCAAGAGATACCAATATATGGGCAATATGCGCGCGCCCTGTACTGCTGAAACGGTCTTTATTTTGCTCGTAATAATCCTGTAGGTCATCATCACTGGGAGTTGGCACTGCAGCACGTGCTGCACCCTCATCCAGCACAACATACTCAACATTGACATAGTCGGGCACGGCATAAGAATCGCGATGCTCTTTATACCAGGCTTGAATCTCGTCATCGCTAATTTCTTGCTGACGCAACTCGTCTGTTAATGGTTGCGAGCTCTTTTGTGCAATGCGTCCATCAAGCATGGTATTGATCACGAGCTCTTGGACAGGTTTCGGTAGATAGGCACTATCGAGGATAGGATCCAACACCCGTGCCAAGGACAGTTCAGCGCGCTGGCTTTGCTCGAAACCTTGGGTATCCATACCTACCATACGCACCACCTGCTCATATCGTTCGGGAGAGAAAACACCGTCTTCCTGTAGTTCAGGCAGTGCAGCAATGTGCTCGCGCAGAGCGTTATCAGAGACACTGAAATGTTCTTTTTGTGCTAACTCAACCAATAATTGGCGCTGTATCAAACGATTTAATAACGCCTTTCTTACCTCGGGTTGGTCGAATAATGCGGGATCAAATTCCTCACTCTGATTTCTTTGCAGACTTTCAAACTGATTCCGAAGGACAGCATCAAACTCTTGCTCGCTAATAGTGGTGTCACCAACCTTGGCCAGGTCAGAATCCTTGGTCACCATATTGGTGTATCCGCTCACCCCCAAAAAAACAAATGAAGGCAACACCAAGATAACAAGCACTGCTAGCACTATACGCTGATGCGTACGTATAAAATCAAACATGGATCATCCTTTAACAGGACCTTTAACAGGGATATGCAAAATAATAGTAGGCAAGTTTACCATAACGATGCACTGAGACGGCGCTTTTAAAACGAGTCATCAGGGCCAAACTCCCCTGGTCTATAGTGCACCTCGTCAGTGATGACTGCATCGACACCCTGAGTAAATAATTTTTGGATAAGCTGATCGTCATTCACAGTCCACACACAAATGAATAACCCCTCTGACTGGCAGGCAGTTAACAGCTCTGGCGTTAGTAATCGGTAATCAATGTTTAACCCTATGCACTGCAATCTACGCATTTGCTGTAACAGCACAGGAGTTTCTTGTGCCTTTTCGATCAACAATGCACGCGGCAATTCAGGCGCAGCCATCGCTGCTGCTTCGAGCGTCGCCAATGAAAAAGACGATAGAATCGGAGGTAGATCAGCCCGTTGCCACAACTGTTGGGCATGAAGCGCGACAAGACGGCCTGTGTGTTTTTCAGACCCCTTGTTTGGCTTGATCTCTATATTGCTATATAGCTGATTAGGGATACTAAAATTTGCCATCCCACTCAAAGTCAGCACAGGTTCGCCCACATAATCCTGACTGTGCCATGCGCCAAAATCGTATTCACTTAGTTGTGCAAAGCTATAATCATTAACCCGTCCAGATGCATTTGAGGTCCGATCCAGAGTATCGTCATGTACTAATACAGACACATCATCGCGGCTGAGCTTGACGTCATATTCAAACATTCGGTAGCCCTGCCGGGCACCGTAGCGCATGGCCGACAACGTGTTTTCGGGGGCATGCAATCCTGCCCCGCGATGCGCAATCATTCTAGGATACGCCCAAAACGGTTTTTTAGTAGTCACCAATTACCCCTTAATGACCATAAAATAAAATTTATCATATCGGCACAACCCCTTCTTGCCAAGCATTTCAAACATAACAAAACCCTCAGGTTAAACCTTCAAGATTTAGGGGCTGTCGCTAAAAGCGTTCATCGGGTTGCAAATAGCGCCACCGTCCTTCGGGTAAATTACCCAAACGTACCCGGCCGATACGCACTCTTTTTAACCCCAGTACCTGCAGTCCAACCTGCTCACACATGCGGCGAATTTGACGTTTACGCCCCTCGCGCAAGCAAAAATGTAATTGGTCATCATTAAGCCAACGTACACGAGCTGGTTTGAGTGCTTGGCCGTCAAGTTTGAGCCCATGATTCAATAAAGATAGGCCTGTTTTATCCAGGCGCCCCTTGACGCGCACTAGGTATTCTTTGTCTACGGTCGAATCTGCACCGATTAATCGACGGGCCAGCTGTCCGTCTTGGGTCAGCACCAAAAGCCCTTGTGAATCAATATCAAGACGACCCGCTGGGGCTAACCCGCGCAAATGTTGACGTTGAAAACGCTGACGCGATCCTGCACGTTGATTGGGGGGTAGGAATTGCCGATCTGGAGTGATCAATACAGAGGCTGGACGATAATTTTTTTCAGCTTGTCCCGAGACATAGCCCACAGGCTTATTAATTAAAATAGTCACCTGCTGCTTGAGCTGTTCTTTGGCTTTAGGATGCAGTGTAATCGTAGCATTTGGTTGGGCCCGCTCGCCCAAGCTCACCACCTGCCCGTTAACTTTGACCCATTGGCGCCTAATTAACTCGTCGGCCTCTCGCCTGGAGCACAACCCTCGGTCTGCCATTAATTTAGAAACACGTATTAAATCTGTCATAGAACGCTTTAAAATTCACAGTATCTCTATACTGTGTACAAAGTGGCTGACAATTATAAGCAGAAATTTATAATAGCTTTTTGTTTTAAGCATTTTACTTTCACTGATATAGACCCTACCATGACTCAACTCTCATTGACCGGCGAAGTACGGCGCAACACTTTACTCCTGTCTGGCTTACAAGCATTAGGGGGTGCTAACCCTGCCGTGGTTGTAGCGCTAGGCGGACTAGTCGGTGAGGCCTTGTCACATAATGAAAAAATCGCGACCTTACCAGTCAGCCTATTTAATATGGGGATGGCCATTGGTATTTTGCCGGCCGCCTGGATCATGAGAAAGTTAGGCCGCCGAGGGGGCTATTTCATAGGCTCCTTGTTAGGCATTATAGGGGGTCTTACAGCTTTTACTGGTATTGCCAAGGCTTCATTTCTGATCTTTTGTATAGGCACTGTCATCGCAGGATTTTATTCATCATATGTGCAAAGCTACCGATTTGCTGCAGCAGATAGTGTCAGCGCCGCCCTACGGCCACGAGCGATTTCTTGGGTGATGATTGGTGGTTTAGCCGCTGCATTAATAGCCGCACAAGTCATTTTACACACCGCCGAGATCGTACCTGGTCTGCCTTTTGCGGGGACTTTTTTCGCACAGGCAACCTTGGCTGCCTTGGCCTTGCCATTGATTTGGCTATTACGTACAGAATCATTGCACGTACAACCACAACACAAAGAGTACAGCGGACGGCCTTTAGGGGTTATTTTACGCAACCCACGTTTGATTATTTCCATCATTGCTGGGATGGTCGCCTATAGTTTGATGAGTTTCATGATGACTGCCACGCCACTTGCGATGGTACATCATGGGCACACGATGCGTGAGTCTACTTTAGGTATTCAGTGGCACATCTTGGCGATGTTTGGACCTAGTTTTTTTACAGGTCACCTCATTCGCCGCTTTGGCAAGATCACTATTACCATCACAGGTATGATTCTATTTGCTGGCGCTAGTATCAGCGCACTTAGCGGCCTTAGCGTAGCGCATTTTTGGACAAGTTTGATCTTGTTGGGGTTAGGCTGGAACTTTGGTTTTATTGGTGCAACCACCTTGGTGACCGATTGCTATCACCCCCAAGAACGCAACAAAGTCCAGGCAGTGAATGACTTTTTTGTTTTTGGTAGCGTAGCCTTATCGTCATTTTCATCTGGACGTCTATTGGCGCTGCATGGTTGGGATGGCATTAATATCTGGAGCCTGCCAGTCATAGCTGTAACCATTTTATTATTGCTGATATTAGGGCTATACGAACGCAACAACCAAAACCATATAATTGCTGCTGAGGGCTCTTGATTAACAAGCCAATCACAAAATTAAACAAGACAAAATAGCCGTCTAAACTATAAGGCGGCCTCACCCTCTTCGCCGGTACGAATCCTGATGACTTGGTCTAGGGTGGTAATAAAGATCTTGCCATCACCTATCTTGCCAGTACGCGCTGCCTGAACTATTCGTTGTACCACCTGATCTACCCGCTCCTCTTGCACGGCTACTTCTATTTTAATTTTGGGCAAAAAATCGACCACATACTCAGCCCCCCGATACAACTCGGTATGACCTCTTTGTCGACCAAAACCTTTAACCTCGGTAATGGTTATTCCGTAAACACCATATTCTGTTAGTGCTTCGCGCACTTCATCAAGCTTAAAAGGTTTTATAATAGCGGTTATTAATTTCATGAACAGACCAATTTTGTTTGAGTGCTAGCCGATGCAGGCGCTTAAATAAATCAGCCCAATACATAAATGCATTGAGGGTGATATAACTAAAAAACACACCTAATCATCGCTGATTGTACGCAAATGCTCAATACCCTGGGTGAGGTCACGCCCTGACGGTGATTGATACAGGCGCAAAGACATTTCAGGCAAAATAGCTATCAAGTGGTCAAATATATCGCCCTGAATACGTTCATAGTTGACCCATGCTGTATCGTTTGTAAAACAATAAATTTCTACTGGAATACCTTCGGCGGTGGGCTCCATCATGCGCACCATCATTATCATGTCTTGGTGCACACCTTGGTTTTGCTCTAAATAAAGGGTGGCGTACATTCTGAACGTCCCCAAATTGGTTAGGCGACGCTGATTAACCGGATCCTCACCCTGCTCGATGAGCTTTGCATTGTCTTCTTGGATTTCTTTCTCTTTTTGCTCTAAGTAATCACGTAGTATTTCAAAGCGTTTGAATTGTTTTATTTCCTCATCGGTCAAGAAGCGGGCTGTTGTGGCATCAATAGTCAAGCTTCTTTTAATACGGCGTCCCCCTGATTCAAACATTTGCCGCATATTTTTATAGCTTTCAGAAAACAGCTTGTAAGTTGGAATAGTCGTAACTGTTTTATCCCAATTTTGGACTTTGACAGTATGCAGCGCAATATCGATTACAAAACCATCAGCATCAGCCTGGGGCATTTGAATCCAATCACCGATGCGCAACATGTCATTCGTACTCATTTGCGCACTGGCAACCAACGATAACAAAGTATCTTTGAAGACCAACAACAATACGGCTGATAAAGCCCCCAGCCCAGAGATCATCAATAAGGGAGACTTTTTGATCATCACGGAAAGCAAAATAATGGCCCCGATGAACCAAAAGCCTATCCGGATAACCTCTAAATAGCCCTTTATAGATTTAACCTGCGCACGGGGTGTACGGGCATAAATCTCGTGGCCCACTGTCAATAATGCGCTTAGGCACATTAAAAAATAAAAGGTCGCTATAGCAAAAATTAAACGGCTAAGAAATTCTCCAAAAGAAGGACCAAGTGGTAACCAATCTATCATGGCCGAGAGCAGGTACAACGATAAGGCACGAGCAAAATAGCGCCGCACCCTTGATGACTGGATGATATCCAACCAATCTTTTTTACCAATAGTGAGTAAAAAACGGCGCGTCACCACACTCATGATGTATGAGCTTGCCCAATTAAAAGCGATGAAAACAGCAATAATAAGCAGTATTCCCAACAGAAACTGCAGTAATACCCCATCTACTGACTGCTGTAACCAGCTTTTAACGCTATGATCTCCAAAGAAGAAGCTTGATTCCATGTCTTATTGATTTGTCCCTGCAAAGTAGAAGCAGATAATGACTAGGCACACAGGCCAAGACTCGTTAATATAACCCACATAGTTTATTTCTTTTTGCCTGCTTTACTAAAAAATATGTCTATAGAAAACACACCTAAACCCACCAGTCAATTTGATAAAAAATCCCAGGCTTGGTCTGCGCGCTTTAGTGAGCCAGTTTCAGAGCTAGTCAAACGCTATACCGCGTCGGTTGAGTTTGACCAACGCTTAGCTAAATATGATATCGAAGGCTCTTTGGCTCATGCGAAAATGCTCACAGAAATAGGCATCCTCAGCGATGAGGATCTGCAAGACATCATACACGGCCTTGAAACTATTATTACCGAAATTCAGGAAAACCGCTTTGAATGGTCCTTGGATCTGGAGGACGTCCACCTAAATGTTGAAAAAAGATTAGTCGATCTGATTGGTGATGCTGGCAAGCGTTTGCATACCGGACGCTCGCGTAACGATCAGGTCGCAACCGACATTCGTCTATGGTTGCGTGACCAAATTGATGTTATTCAGGGCTATCTCAAACAGCTACAACTGGGCTTGGCCGAGCTCGCGCTCGAGCATGCAGATACTATCATGCCTGGATTTACTCATTTGCAGGTGGCTCAGCCAGTCACCTTTGGACATCATTTGTTGGCTTATGCAGAGATGTTCAAACGCGACACAGAGCGGCTCAATGACTGTCGTCGACGCGTCAACCGATTGCCTCTAGGTGCCGCTGCTTTAGCGGGTACCAGCTTTCCCATCGATCGCGTTATGGTCGCTAAAGAATTGGGCTTTAATAGCCTTTGCCTAAATTCTTTGGATGCGGTTTCAGATCGTGATTTCAGCATTGAGTTTTGCGCTGCCGCTTCATTGATTATGATGCACCTTTCGCGCCTCTCCGAAGAGCTCATCATCTGGATGAGCCCACGTTTTGGTTTTATTGATCTGGCAGATCGATTCTGCACGGGCAGCTCGATTATGCCGCAAAAGAAAAATCCAGACGTGCCCGAGCTAGCTCGGGGCAAAACAGGCCGTGTTGTGGGTCACTTGGTGGCGTTACTAATGCTAATGAAAGCGCAACCCTTGGCCTATAACAAAGATAACCAAGAAGACAAAGAAGGCCTCTTTGACGCTGCAGATACGGTGCGCGATACGCTACAAATATTTGTAGATATGGTTGCTGGAATCAGTGTCAACAAAGCAGCTATGCGCAATGCGGCTGCCGAAGGTTTTGCTACGGCTACAGATCTGGCCGATTATCTGGTTAAACAAGGGGTCCCTTTCAGAGACGCCCATGAAACTGTCGCCAGTGTGGTCAAGCATTGCGTTGATGAACAATGCGATATTGCTGATCTTAGCCTCGATGTGTTGCAGTCTTACCATCCGGTTATCAAGGCTGATGTCTTTGATGTGCTCACACTCGAAGGCTCAGTTGCTGCGCGCAACCATATTGGTGGAACCGCACCTGAACGCGTGCGCGAGGCTGCCCAAGCGCTCGTTAAATCTTTGCAAAAAGATTCGAATACTCAGTAAATAGTAAATACCCGCTGCTAAATACATAGCAACAAAACAGCCCCAAAAGATTTTACCTTTTGGGGCTATTTTAATGGGTTTAAGAAAATCAAACAGCATGAGCAACCCGCACCAGCTTGCGAATAAAACGGGTTAGTTAATGCTCAATCTTTCTTGGGTACCCTTGGTAAATACAGCAATAGATTCTATATGCGCAGTATGTGGGAACATATTAATGACCCCCGCTGCTTGTAGCTGATATCCACCTACATGCGTCAATATACCTGCATCGCGCGCCAGGGTAGATGGATTGCACGAGACATACACTATTCGCTCAGGCTGTTCTTGCACGGGTAAAGCACTAATTGCTTTTGCGAGAGCGACTGCGCCATCGCGCGGTGGATCAATTAACATGCGATCAAAATAACCCAAACTGCGCAACCAGTATTCATCGACCTGAAATAAATCGAGCACAGAAAATTGAGCGCGCTCAGCTAGCCCATGTTTTTGTGCTGCAGCGTTAGCACGTGCTATGAGCACATCACTACCTTCAACCCCTACCACTGATTGGGCTGTACGAGCAATGGGTAAAGTAAAATTTCCCAATCCGCAAAACAAATCTGCCACGCGATGATGGGGCTGTATATCTAATAAACCCAGAGCACGACGAATCAAAACCCGATTTATCCCGTGGTTAACCTGGGTGAAATCTGTCGGTTTAAAATCCATCTTTAGATCATATTCGGGTAGCGCGTAAAAAAGATTGTCCTGCTCAGGCTCTAAAGGATGAGCTGTATCTGGCCCTTTGGGTTGCAACCACCATTGAATATCATGGGCATGTGCAAATTGTTTTAGTTTATCTAAATCTTGGGAGGTCAAAGGCTCGAGATGGCGCAGCACTAAGACTGTAGTTTGATCGCCAACTGCTAATTCAATTTGTGGGATTCGTCGAAATATTGATAAACCCTCGAGCAAGGAACGCAACGGTACGAGCAAGTCAGATACGTGCTTAGGCACCACCTGACAATGCTGCATGTCCATTACGAACCTGCTATTGCGCTCGCGGAAGCCAACCAGCATGCCACCTTTTTTAGGCACATAACGAGCTGAAAAACGAGCTTTCATACGGTAGCCCCAAAAGGCTCCATAAATCGGGGGCAAGATCTGGGCAGCTTGGACCCTACCGATGTGCTTTAACATGTCTTCCAAGGCACGTTGTTTGATAGCTATTTGCGCATCAGGATCCAAGTGCTGCATAACACAGCCACCGCACTGACCAAAATAAATGCATTTGGGTGTTACTCGTAGAGGTGATGCATGTATCACCTCTACGGCCCGTGCTTTGTTGTAATTTTTTTGGCGACGGGTAATTTCCACCTGCACTTTTTCACCAGGTAAAGCGCCGTCAACGAAGACCACCTTGCCCTCATCATCGTGCGCAATACCCTGCGCAGACAGGTCCAGAGACTCTATAGTTAAAACTGTGTTGCTCATAAAGCTTTGCTGCTGCGCTATTTATTTTTTGGGCAAATATGACATGGGGTTAACTGGAGTACCACGGCGACGAATCTCGAAATGCAGGCGCGGGGAATCTGCTTCGGATTCACCCAAGGTAGCAACTTTTTGGCCTTTTTTAACCTGCTCACCCATCTTGACGAGTAATTCATCATTGTGCGCATAGGCAGTAATAAAGCCATCACTATGACCCAGTAAAATCAGGTTACCCAGCCCACGTACACCGTTGCCAGCATACATGACCTTGCCATCTGCTGCGGCGACAACAGGATCGCCCACCTGCCCAGCAATATCAATACCTTTGCTGCTAGGGGTGAACTCTTTGATGACCTTGCCTTGGTTAGGCCAACCCCATTTAATCAGATCTGCATCACTAGCACGCGGTGCACTACTGCCCTCTTTTGACTTGTCTGGCTCTGCTTTGGTTTGATCAGGCTCAGGTGTTTTTACGGGCTTGGCCTGCGCTTCGCTACCAGAAACATCAACCGGCGCAGCCACAACCTGACTGCCACTACTAATATCGGGCGGAGAGCTAGGTGCAGAACCTGCTCCGGGCACGATCAAAGTTTGTCCAACACTCAATTGACTGGGATCGGTGATTTGATTGGCCTGAGCAATTTCGTGAACCTTTGCATTATGTTCGCGTGCAATCTTATACAAGGTATCCCCTGGTTGCACGATGTACTCTTTACTGCTTTGTGACTCGGTAATATGCGCGACGGTTTCATCCGGGGATACACTGAGATCAGTGATGGGCGCCCGTTTGCTCGTTGAGCTACAGCCAGCCAACACAGCACTGACTGCTACCGCAGTCATTAATAGCCATTGACGCGACCCGCTGGTCATGTTTTTTGCATTTGCAGCAAGAGTTACTAATTTGCCTGCAGGATGCATAGAGACTCTCCTGAATACTTAAGGTTGTATACCCGCACGCAGTGGCACAAAACGTACGGGTTCTAATGACTTTCTAGTCCAGCTATCGGTGCCTGTGCGTTCTATTAGGACAAGATACTGATTGTCTTGGCCCAAGGGGGCAACCAAGCGTCCACCGATTGAAAGCTGTTGTAATAAACTTTTAGGTAAATCCATCCCTGCTGCAGCGACTAATATTGCAGGGAAAGGGGCATACTGAGGTAAACCCTCTAGCCCATCGCCATAGTGTAAATGAATGCGCTCAGTATGGGGGGCATGTTGGATATTGTGCACTGCCATCTCGTAGAGGCCATGGATGCGCTCTATAGCATACACCTGTGGCACTAACTGTGCCAAAACAGCGGCTTGGTAGCCACAACCCGCACCAATCTCTAATACCTTGTGCGGAATGTGCTTTTCACAGATTAAGGCGATCATCCGCGCCACAATCCAAGGCTGCGAGATCGTTTGCTGAAAACCAATCGGTAAAGCCGCATTCTCATAAGCATGGCTAGCGAGCCCCTCATCCACAAAATGATGACGTGGGACGCGTTGCATCGCATCTAGCACACGCTTATCATCGATCCCCTCCCGTTGTAAGCGCTCGACCATCATCGTACGTAATCGCTCAGAATTTAAACCCAAATTGTCTTGATTAAAATGCTGGCTCATTTTCTGTCGCTGAGGGGTAAATTCACCTGGTTGCAAAATACGTGCATTGCTGTTGAGCACTTGCAAACCATCGCCAATGCGAGATTGGCCAAATCGGTTAACGGTACCCTGAGTGAATTGTGGACGGGGATATCTCTTTTTCATTAGGAGTTCACCCATTGGGTGATGGTATCGAGTTGTTCGTGTGCTGTCAGGTCAAAACGTAAAGGCGTCACCGAAACCGCTAAATTTTCGATGGCGCCAAAATCTGTTCCATCGGCCGCATCTAAAATGCCACCAACTGGACCAATCCAATATACGGGCTCGCCATAGGGTGTTGTACTTTTGATGACGGGCTCAGAAGGGTGGCGTTTACCTAAACGTGTGACCTGGGCTGGCTTGAGTGCATGTAAAGGTATATTGGGTATATTAACATTTAGCAAAGTTCCGGTTGCTAGAGGTTCATTAATGGCCTGCTGGACCATTTGTGTCGCTACTGCCACTGCCGTGTCCAGGTATTGCCACCCCTTTTCAACCAATGAAAATGCAATGGCAGGCACCCCAAATAAATGTCCTTCCATAGCAGCTGCAACTGTTCCTGAGTATAACGTATCGTCACCTAAGTTGGCGCCATTATTGATTCCTGAAACAATTAGATCCGGCCGAAAATCCAATAAACCAGTCAAAGCGATATGCACGCAATCCGATGGCGTGCCGTTCACAAAGTGAAAGCCATTACTGGCTTGCTGTACACTTAGTGGGCGGTTTAAAGTTAAAGCATTGGAAGTCCCACTGCAATTAGTCTCAGGTGCAACGACGACTATGGTCTGCGCCAATGGCGCTAATGCTTGATAAAGCGCTTCTATACCCCGCGCGTGATAACCATCATCATTAGATATAAGGATTTTCATTGTTAACTTGTGAGATCCTGTGGTTTCGAGTGAAATTAGTACTGCTTGTTACTATAATATTTTTCATTTTAACTTGTGATTAACAACCGAATATCGTGACTCTACTAGCCCTACTCTTACTCACAATTATCGGTGCTTATTTAATAGGCTCCATTCCTTTTGCTGTTGTCGTTAGCAAAATCATGCGGTTGCCAGATCCGCGACAGTTTGGCTCTAAAAACCCAGGTGCAACCAATGTTTTGCGCAGTGGCAACAAAGCGGCTGCCGCACTAACCCTACTGGGGGATGTGCTTAAAGGTGTCTTTGCAGTTCTAATCGCCAGAACAGTGGGTGAGCAATTAGACGCGCCGTCTTTATTTGCAGCGTGGGCTGGTATTGCCGTCTTTATTGGGCATCTATACCCCGTGTTTTTGAACTTTAAAGGCGGCAAGGGTGTGGCAACGGCATTGGGCGTATTGGCAGCACTACATCCATTATTAGCTGTACTAGCGGCTCTATGCTGGCTATTAGTTGCCTATACCACCCGGTATTCGTCTTTGTCCGCGATCATCACTGCCCTTTTTATTCCTGTCATTTATGTATTGGGTGCGGGTCACCTGTGGTCGGGCAGTCAATCGCAAGGGATCGCCATTGTCATCATTGCTATTGTTTTGCTTACACGACATAAGGCCAACATCCAACGCCTACTCAAGGGTACCGAAAGCAAGATTGGCCAAAAGCAATCCCCACGACATGCCTCACGCAACCGCCGTCGTTAGCTCATCCAGAGGCCAGCGCGCACGTACACTAAACCCATAATCTGCCGTATCCGCATCTACCAAACCATGCTTTAAACGCATGGCTGCCGCATAGGCGATCATGGCGCCGTTATCAGTACACAATTCTATAGGGGGATAATACACCGAAAGGCCTTTTTTTGAAGCCGCTAGTTTGAGTTGTTGGCGTAATTTTTTATTAGCCCCAACCCCCCCAGCAATAACAAGCCGTTCTACCCCTGTCTGCTGAGTCGCTGCGATGGTTTTAGCTATCAGCACATCGACAATCGCTTGTTCGGTGGCTGCTGCACAATCAGCCCGATATTGTTCAGTGAGTTTGCCGTCAGCTTCGGCAGCACGCAAACGCGTGAGGACAGCTGTTTTCAAGCCACTAAAACTAAAATCCAAATCCTTGCTATGTAACATGGGCCGAGGTAATTGGATGGCATCAGGGCGTCCTTTTTCAGCCAATGCCGCCAATGCTGGCCCACCTGGATAAGGCAAACCCAATAACTTTGCAGTTTTATCAAATGCCTCGCCGGCAGCGTCATCTAGCGTTTCACCTAACAGCTCATAATCATTAACACCACCTACGCGCATCAATTGCGTATGCCCGCCAGATACCAATAAAGCTACAAAAGGAAAATCGGGCGTGGGCTCGCTCATTAGTGGTGATAGCAAATGTCCTTCTAAATGATGGATAGGAATTACTGGCTTTTGCAGTGACCAGGCAAGCGCATTGGCTACACTGCCCCCCACCAATAACGCTCCGGCCAAACCCGGCCCTGCTGTATAGGCGACATAGTCTATCTCTTGCATGGTCAGTGTGGCCTCATCCAAGCACTGTTGAATTAAAGGCAACATACGTCGTATGTGATCGCGCGAGGCAAGCTCGGGCACTACACCACCGTATTCTTGGTGCATTCTTATTTGGCTATGCAGTGCATGAGCTCTTAATCCTGTTTCGGTATGGACAATAGCCACGCCTGTTTCATCACAAGAACTTTCTATCCCTAAAACATTCATTTTTTTGCGCTAATTTATGTACAATTGCCTAATTATTCTCGGGCGCAAGTATATTCAAACGCCCTTTTAATCACACCTTTCGTCACTTTAACACGAATCAAAGGACTTCCGATGCTGGAAAGGCTCTTCCGCTTGAGCGAACACAACACCAATGTTAAGACCGAGGTGCTGGCAGGTATTACAACCTTCCTAACCATGTCTTATATTATTTTTGTTAATCCGGACATTCTCTCTTCCACTGGCATGGATCGTGGGGCTATTTTTGTTGCTACCTGTTTGGCCGCAGTTGTAGGGACAACTACTATGGCATTAGTTGCTAATTGGCCCATCGGTTTGGCCCCCGGGATGGGTTTGAACGCTTTCTTTGCTTTTACTGTGGTAGGTGCATTGGGCTTTACTTGGCAACAAGCGTTAGGGGCTGTCTTTATATCTGGGATTATCTTTATTTTATTGACTGCCACAGGTGCTCGCAGCTGGATTATCGCCGGCATCCCCAAATCATTACGTTCAGCCATTGCAGCGGGTATTGGCCTTTTCCTGGGGCTGATTGCCATGATTAACAGCGGTGTAGTAGTGGGTAATCCAGCCACTCATGTGGGTATTGGCAACCTGACCTCGCATCAAGCTTTATTTGCTATTTTTGGCTTTTTTGTCATTGCGGTTCTAGATGCTTTACGCGTGCGTGGCGCAATCCTGATTGGCATCCTAGCTGTCACCGTCCTTTCCATGGTTACTGGCCATACCAGTTACCATGGGCTGGTTTCAATGCCCCCAAGTATTGCACCCACATTCATGCAATTAGACATTATAGGCGCACTAAATGTCGGTATTGTTCACGTCGTATTGGTGCTTGTACTGGTCGAGGTATTCGATGCTACCGGTACCTTGCTAGGTGTTGCCAAGCGCGCCAATCTCATCGATGAAAAAAAACCCGGTCGTTTAGGACGCGCTTTATTTGCTGATAGTACTGCGATCGTAGCGGGCTCTGTGATTGGTACTAGCAGTACGACAGCTTATGTAGAGAGTGCTTCTGGTGTACAAGCCGGTGGGCGCACTGGCTTAACTGCGCTCACAGTAGCAGTATTGTTCTTATTTGCATTATTCTTTTCACCATTGGCCGGTGTGGTTCCAGGTTATGCCACTGCTCCAGCTTTACTTTATGTCGCAGGTATTATGCTGCGCGAAGTAGTTGAAGTCGAATGGCAAGACGTAACTGAGGCGGCACCTGCCGCTTTAACCGCCTTGGCAATGCCATTTACCTATTCCATTGCTAACGGTTTAGCATTTGGATTTATTAGTTATGTGGTTCTAAAGTTTTTTACTGGTAAATGGAAAGACTTGCATTTAGCGACCATTATTGTGGCCGCACTTTTTGTCAGTAAATACGCTTTTTATCCAGATTAAAACGCGTTACACTAGACTCAGAACAACATTTTTTCATAACGGCTAATGTTACATTAGCCGTTTCTTTTTTAGGATGGCATATATGAGCACCGTGGATCTTACCCAAGAAACCTTCCAAGAAGCCATTGATGGCGACAAACCACTAATCATCGACTTTTGGGCGCCCTGGTGTGGCCCCTGCCGCCAATTTGCGCCTGTCTTTGAGGCAGCAGCCGAACGCCACGAAGACGTCACTTTTGCCAAGGTAAACACCGAAGAGGAACAAGAGCTAGCCGCCATGCTGCGCATACGCTCTATTCCAACCATTATGATTTTCCGCGAAAAAGTACTTTTGTTTTCGCATTCAGGTGCATTAACAGACTCGCAGCTTGATGAGCTCATTGGACAACTACACGAGGTCGATATGGAGCAAGTCCATGCCGAAATTGCACAGCAACAAGAGCAGGCATCTCAGGATGGCCCCGATCAAGCTTAAAGCACTTTAAAATTAATTTTGGTGTGCTGGCAGCGCGCGGGTAACTGTGCGCTGCTAATTTTACAGCTGAGTGTTATCGATCAGCTTTTTAACCATCCTTGCCCGCTACTCATATTTTGCAGTGATTCCTCAAATTGTTGTATTTGTTCTTCTGGTAGCTGCAATTTCCAAAGGACGCCTTCAGCGCCGTATTCCTCGTCTTCTATGCGTACTTGAAAATCATCAAACCGTGCCTTAAAGCGATCGATTTCCGCATAAGGACAAAAACATTCTATCGGTACTGTCGGCACGTATTTCTTTTTGCGCGCGGTGCGCAAGCATTCTGCAGCCGCCCCACCGTAAGCGCGCACCAGCCCGCCCGTGCCTAATTTAATACCGCCAAACCAGCGTATTACCAACACTGCTACAAAGTCACATTCCTGTCCTTCTATGGCCTGTAGAATAGGACGCCCGGCAGTTCCACCCGGCTCGCCATCATCTGAAAACCGATAATTATCGCCGATTTTATACGCCCAACAATTATGTCGTGCGTCAGGGATCGAGCGTTTTTCAATAAACGCCATTGCCTGCTCTACTGTATCTACCGGGCTGGCTATGGCAATAAAACGGCTTTTCTTAATCTCTTCCTCGTAGGTATTTTCACCCACCAACACATATGTCATATGGGGTCTTTTTCACTCCATTTTTGATAAATGCTATGTTGTGTCCTAAAAAAATAGGGTAGCTTGCTGATCTTTGACCAATAAACGTACGCCCGCACCAATAGGTAGCGTGGCTTTGCGGGGGACATGACCATAAGGAAAGCCCAAATAAATAGGCACCTGCACATGCCGAGCCAGCCATTGCCACACGGACTGTAAGCGATAGCCACGATCTGCTGGCACAAGCCTGTAGTCAGTAAAATCACCCAGTAAAATCGCTCTCTGCTTTTTTAAAATCCCCGCTAAATGCAATTGGCTAAGCATGCGCTCAATACGATATGGGTGCTCGGAAACATCCTCGAGAAATAATATGCCCCCTTCAACATCAGGTAGATAGGGCGTGCCCACTAAAGAGCATAGCAATGCCAAATTTCCTCCCCAAAATACACCAGCCACATCCAAAGAAGAACGTTGTGGGCGTATTGATTGAGCATGAAAATGCAGTTTGGTTTGCTCGCCACGCAACATCGTTACAAACCAATCAGCCATTTCTTGGTTTACTGTTTCTTGGCCAAAATCAAAAACGGCACAAGGACCCGCATAGCTAATGGTTTGTGTTTGAGCATATAAGGCTAAATTAAATGCAGTGAAATCACTGTGCCCAATAAATTGTTTGCCACTTTGAGCAATAGCCTGCCAATTTATAAATGGCAGCAAACGACTCATGCCATAACCCCCTCGACTGGCCAATACAAACGGTGCGGGTTGTTGTAATGCACGCTCGAAAGCCGACAAACGCTGTGCATCTGTCCCGGCAAAACGCTCGTAAACTGCACACGCATCGGGATCGACGCTGGGCTCGAACCCGAGCTCTTCTAGCCTTTGTTGCGCACGAGAGAGCGCCTGTGGAGAACCAATCGCACTCGAAGGAGAAATGATGTAAATCCCATCATTTGTTTTTGTTTTTATACTCATAGCATCGCGCCTCTAACACTCATAACTAATAAAAACCATAATAAATAACAGCGCTCTTATCCGCGTTCCCATGAACTAAATAACAGCTCAGACTACACGGCTTAGCGTTTTTTTTCACGTCGTGCTTTAAAAAAACTGCGCAATAACGTTGCACTTTGCTCTTGCAAAAGGCCCCCCTCAATGGTTGTGTGGTGATTTAATTGAGCATACTGTTCATGATGTAGAACGCTATGGCAAACCCCAGTTTTAGGATCTGATGCTCCGTAAATCACGCGCTCGAGACGAGCGTGGAGCAAGGCTCCCATGCACATCATGCACGGTTCTAAACTGACATACAAATGACTGCCAGGCAAACGGTAATTACCCATAAATGTACTGGCATCACGCAACGCCACGATCTCAGCATGTTGAGTGGGATCATGGCCATATAAAGTTTGATTAACACCCATGCCAATCACGCGGTTTTGGCCATCTAACACGATCGCACCTACGGGTACCTCTTGCCAATAAGCTCCCAGCTGAGCCAACTGCAACGCGAGCTCCATAGCTTGTTCATCATTATTTATTTCTTGGAAAAAATTTTTCTGATAAATAGGTGTGCGTTGCAATCGATTTGAGGGGTACACCGATATTCCTTTAGTTTGCGTTATCCAATTGTAAGAGTTCTTTTTGTGCGCGTATCAGCCAATCAGGTAAATCATCAGCGATTAAGCCCACGCCAGCCATGCGACCAGCCTGCCCATGTAACCAAACCCCCATAGCAGCGGCTAAACTAGCCTTAACTTGCTGGGCCAAAAAAGCACCAATGGCGCCCGCTAAAACATCACCACTGCCTGCAGTCGCCAAATAAGGACTCGCATTATTATTGATAATGAGCTGCCCTTGTGGGGTACCAATGAGGGTCTCAGCCCCTTTTAATACCACTACTGCCCCTGTTTTTCGACTGGCTATTTGTACTGCACGCAATGGCTCATCCAAAGACAACGAATAATGTGAAAATAAGCGCGCAAACTCTCCTGCATGTGGTGTTAATACACAACGAGAATGCAAAAGAGGAAAGTATCGAGCGGGCTCATTGGCCATCACATTGAGTGCCTCAGCATCCAAGACACAAGGCTGCTGACTTTCTAAAAGACTGCATAGATAGTTGGGTAGTTCGGCACAATCTACCGCCCCAGGACCTAACACCACAGCCTTGGTTTTGTTGGTGTTGAGCTGCGTCTGAAAATCTTTCTTGTCCTGGATAGCGCGTACCATCACAGCGCGCATTTGAGCTGCATAAATGGCCCAGCTGCTGGCATGAGCCAAAATCGTCACTAATCCTGCACCACAAACCGCGGCCCCAAGCGCACTTAAGCTAGGAGCACCCGTTAACAGCGGTCCACCAAACACCAACACATGACCGCGATCATATTTATGGGTTTGTGCCTGAGGGCGGGTTTGCTGCCATTGCTCTGCCCATAACGCAGGCGTATTTTCATAAAATAAAGGCTCAGTAGGTAGGTGCTCTACTGTTAGTCCAATGTCGCAAACCAATACTTCACCACAATAAAAGCGCCCTGGGTTCAGTGTATGCGCCGGTTTCTTTTTAAATAGTGCAAGGGTCAATTCTGCCTGCGCGGGATATTGAGTATATAGCTGGCCAAAATCACCAACCCCTGTGGGAATATCTACCGCTACAATCGGTTTTTGACTGTGCTGTACACGCTGTAATAATGCCTGCCACCGAGCATCTAAAGGGCGCGATAGCCCTACCCCAAACCCTGCATCGATGATGAGATCCACCTGCTGCAAAAAGTCCTCATCAATAGCGTCAAATGACAGACAATTACCCGAGTACTGCTGCGCATGGATGGCGGCCGGTGCTTTGGTGGGCAAATCTCCTTGCGGAGTACAAACAGTTATGGGCCATTCGCGTTCAGCCAACAAACGGGCGATGACAAAACCGTCGCCACCATTATTTCCAGGCCCACAAATAACCAAAACATGGCCCCTAGGATATCGCTGTAAAATAGCGGTGGTCAGCGCTGCGCCCGCACGCTGCATCAATGCCTGTGGGGCAATCCCTAATTGGGCGGCCCTATCATCTGCGGCATGAATATCGGTTGCACTCAATAAGGCACAGTCAAAATTTAATGCCATCTTTAACTCTCGCGAACCCGTGCGTATAGTTCGGGTAATGCCTGAGCAGCCGATGCCCTAATATTCCAATGAGCAACGCCATCCAGAGGGGTTTCTTGGGGATTGATTTGAATAACATAGGCCCCAGAGTCACGTGCGATAGCAGGTAGAGCAGCTGCAGGCTGTACCACCCCCGACGTGCCAATAGCTATGAGTACATCACAATTTGCGCTGAGTTCAAAAGATTGATCCAGCACATTACCATCTAAAGATTCGCCAAACCAGATGACACCAGGGCGAATATATCCACCACAATCCTGACACACTGGTGGCTCTATTTCTTGGCCCTGCGGATGAAATACCTCATCATGTGTACCCGCGCGGTGCTCTTCAGGCAATGCGTCATCGCTGAGGCCGCGGCCACACTCAGCACATAATGAAGCGAATAAATTGCCATGCAGATGCAATACATGGCTACACCCCGCACGCTCGTGTAAATCATCAACATTTTGTGTCAAACAAATAATCCGCTCGTTGCCTTGCTGGGCCTGCCATTCGGCCAGTGCTGTATGAGCTGCGTTAGGCTGTGCCTCTTGGACTCGCTGTCGACGCCACAAATACCACCCCCAAACTAGAGCTGGTTGCCGAGCAAATGCCTGTGGTGTAGCGAGCTCCATAGGATCATACTGCGCCCACAAGCCAGTTAAATCATCTCTAAAAGTGGGCACACCGCTCTCAGCAGAAATACCGGCGCCACTAAAAAAAACTATTTTCCTGGCTGCTTTAATTTTTTCCAAAGCAGTTTCGTCAAAATCAATCATTGATTTACCTTTTAAAACTCTGAATCAGTCGCCGCAGAAGCCATAGGCATAATTGTATCACTCAGAATTCTCCCAAAATAAATAGCGGCAGACTCTAAAATAAAAAAACTACAATTTCTTTTTAGTAAGCTCTGCACAAACTAATTGTTTTGATCTGGTCAGTGTTGTTTTTATTGGGTAATCTTGGGGACCTAGCGATTATTGCAACTTTAAAACAATTGATAGACGAGTTTTATGTCTACCCACAATCTTACTGTTATTCAACGTCTCAGACTCATTTTCGATAACTTCACCCTGATATTGATTGGTGTAGTTTTACTTGCCAGCGCCCTGCCAGCTCATGGTTCAGGGGCTGTTTTTTTTGAATGGTTAACTAGATTCGCAATTGCCCTGCTATTTTTCATGCACGGGGCCAAACTGTCCCGTGAAGCCATTATTGCAGGAGCGATGCACTGGAGGCTGCATTTATTAGTCTTTGCCTTCACCTTTGGAATTTTCCCGCTGATTGGCTGGGCCATGAGCCCTATTTTGCTGCCTCTGTTAGGTATGCCTTTGTTAATTGGGATGCTTTATTTATGTGCCCTACCAGGAACAGTGCAGTCTGCGATAGCTTTTACTTCTATCGCCAGGGGTAATGTACCCGCAGCCGTATGTAGCGCCTCTGCATCGAGTCTCATTGGGATTGTCCTAACCCCTTTAATTTTACAATTATTATTAGATGCCGACGCCGGTACGACTGGGATGGCGGAGTCAGTAGTCCAAATTAGCGTGCAATTATTGTTGCCATTCATGATTGGCCATTTCTCGCGCCCTTGGACAGCAGAATGGATCAATCGCAATAGCAATTGGTTGCGCTGGGTCGATCAAAGCTCGATCTTGCTCGTGGTCTATACAGCGTTTAGTGAATCCGTCATTGGTGGTCTTTGGGCAGCTGTACCACCGCTTTCGTTGCTGGTTCTGACCATCGTTTGCACCGTTTTACTGGTGATTGTGTTAGCACTCACAACCTTCTTGTCACGTCGTTTTAAATTTAGCCGTGAAGATGAAATAGCCATTGTCTTTTGTGGCTCTAAAAAAAGTTTGGCCACGGGTGTCCCCATGGCCCAGGTAATCTTTAGCGCCAGTGCCATTGGCCCGGCCCTATTACCAATCATGATTTTTCATCAGATCCAACTGATGGCCTGCGCCATGATGGCAAACCGCTATGCATTGCAATTTGATGCTGAAAGCGGTGATGCCACCACAGCTAAATAGGCGTTATTCTTCGTCTCTAATCAAGTGCAGATAGTGCATGTGGCGTTCGTACTGATCGATGATGTCATCAATCACTGCCTGGGTAGACCAGCCCATAATATTGTAGTCTTGGCCACCCTCTAGTAAATGCACTTCTGCACGGAAGTATTTGCGCCCACCACTGCTGTCTTCTTCGTCGTCTTCGACAAATGCAGGCAGCAAATATGCTTGTGGATACACTGCATAAACAAAATCATGCTCCACATCATGGCTGACGCGCAAAATCACACCGTGCTCTTCATTTCTATCCAGCACCACATCTGAGCCTAGTTTTGATAGTTCTTCACCGACCTTGACGCAGGCAGGATAAACAACATCATCTAAAAAGCGCTCGATATGGCGACGGCGTGGGAAAGTCATGAGATTACGCATACGGCGTTGCCAATCAACAGCGTCGCCGCCTGTGCGTGGCGCTGCATGATAATGCGTGTGCGTTTCTCTTTTGGTGGTGTCTTGACGCAAGGCCTTGAGTAACCCCCAAATGACTATTAACAGCACGAATGAGAACGGCAATGCAGTTGCTAATGTTGCGGTCTGCAATGCTTGTAGACCATCTGCCAACAACAACGCGATGGCCATTACCCCCATGCTAATTGCCCAGAACAAACGCTGCCACACAGGTGTTTTGTCGTCTCCGCCGGATGCCAACATGTCTACAACTAAAGCACCCGAGTCAGCAGAGGTAACAAAGAAGACCAATACCATCATCACTGCGATGATGCTCACCACGCTAGACAAGGGGAATTGCTCGAGGAAAGCGAACAAGGCCAAAGAAGGATCCTCTAAAGTAGCCTCGGCAATGGACCATTTATCTTGGTTAAGAACCATATCAATGGCAGTATCACCAAAGACCGTCATCCAGAGGAAAGTAAAGCCTGTGGGCAATAAAGTGACACCGAGAATAAACTCGCGAATGCTTCTACCACGAGACACACGAGCAATAAACATACCCACAAAAGGCGACCATGAGAGCCACCAACCCCAATAAAACAGAGTCCACCCACCTAACCAATCGGTTTTCTCGTAGGCGTAGAGGTTAAAGGTTTTTTCTACTACTTCAGAAAAGTAGCTACCGGTGTTCTGTACAAAAGCCTTAATTAAAAAGACTGTCGGGCCAAGTACTAGTACAAACAGTACCAGTAAAATCGCCAAGATAATATTCAGTTCGGATAGTCTGCGAATACCCGCATCCAAACCCAAACCTACCGAAATCGAGGCCAATGCCGTGGCACCAATAATCAGTAAAACCTGCACATGTTCGTTAACAGGCAAACCAAAGAGTTGGTTTAAACCACTATTGATCTGAACCACGCCAAAACCTAACGAAGTCGCCACCCCTAATACTGTGCTGACTACGGCAAAGATATCTACTGCATTACCGATGGGACCGTAAATGCGATCACCAATCATGGGATACAGTGCTGAGCGTAATGTCAGAGGCAAGCCATGACGATAAGCGAAAAACGCTAAGGTCAGGGCAACAATGCCATAAATAGCCCAAGCATGTAACCCCCAATGGAAAAATGTAATGCGGATAGCTTCACGCGCTGCTTCTGCTGAGCCAGGCTCTCCGATAGGAGGTTGCAACGTATGCATCAAAGGTTCGGCAACCCCGAAAAACATTAAGCCAATACCCATTCCCGCAGAAAACAGCATCGAGAACCAAGTAATGGTGCTGTATTCCGGAGTACTGTGATCAGGCCCGAGCCTGAGATCACCGTAACGACTAAGCATACAGAAAACGGTCACCAATAATATAATTGCGACCGTCAAAATATAAAACCAACCTACATCATTGATAATCCATGTTTGTACGGCAGTAAATATTCTTAGCATTGGCTCTCTAAGAACAGTAACCAATACCGCCAAAAATAAAAGAATGGACCCGGAGCCAAAAAATACCGGTCCGCTTATGCGAAATTTTGATTTAGTATTCGTAGGTTCAGCCATTGATATAAGTGTTAAAGAAAAAAAACGTTACCGCCTATCATATCAATGACTTGAAGGCCTGGCTGCTAACCCCTGCGCAAAAACTGTAAATTTTTGCGTTGAAAAACAGTTCGCTACTCTTTGATCCTAATTGATTCTAAATGTGACTGCAAGGATGCTGCAGAGAGCTCCCCTAAACGGGCATTTACAATCCGCCCTTGCCCATCTAGAAATAAAGTAGACGGCAATCCCTTGCTATCTATGGCCTGCCCCGATAAGCCATATTCATCTAGCCACAAATTTTGTAGTTCTAACCCTTGCTCTTCTAAGAATTTCTCAATCTGATCCGGGCGCTCACCCTGATTAATAAATACGAAATTTACATCTTTATACCTTTGTTGGGCTTGCTGCAAAACCGGCATTTCACGTCGACAGGGTGGACACCAAGTCGCCCATAAATTAATTACCGTTGGTTTTCCATGGTATTGATCCGCGGAAAGGACTGTGTTTTCTTTAGTATTAACCGCACTAGACATAGGTCTAAGCTGCTCTAAGTGCGACATTTCATACCAGTTTTGGGGGCTCTCTTTCCATGGTTGCATCCAAATCAAACCACCGACAATCACCACAGCACCAACGGCTATAGATTGCGCTATTCCGGCAAATAACACCCGTCTGCGAATAAACAGCCACAACAATGCCAAGACATAAACCACAACAGCTGCCTGCCAAGCAAAGCCACCGTCGCGGATGTTTATGACCTCTAGAGGCTGCTCTTGGTACGATGGCCAAAAACGAATGACAAATACTAAGCGCCCTGTTAACGCCGCAATCAATGTCAACCACCACAATCTTTTCTCTGCTTGGCCACCCCGTTTTTTGTCGTACAAAATAGCGGCGCCCATTGCGGCTGCAAAACCTAAAACGGCTAAAAAAATAAGCCCATCCAAAGTGAATGGGCCAATTTGAATCACTGACATAAAAAACCTAAAAGTCCTTTTTATATTTACATAAGCTAGCTCAGTTCATTTAACGCATGCACAAAAGCCGCTATCTTTGTTGGACACTTGATTCCAGGGGCAAGTTCAATACCGCTACTCACGTCTACAGCGAAAGGCTTTAATTGTTGTGATTTCTCTTTAATGTTTTCTGCATTTAAACCACCAGCCAAGATTATTGGAGCATCTGTAGCAGAACTCAGTTTTTGAAGGTCGAGCAAAACTTCTTGATCGAAAGAAACTCCGCTGCCACCATATTCAGGTGTATAGCTATCAAATAACCAACCTTTGGCATCTGGATACTGCCGACATTGCGCGAGTAACTGTGTGGCTGTTTGATGCCCTGGCGCACCTACACGAAACGCTTTGATATAGGGGCGATTAAATTGCTGGCAAAATTGTGGAGTTTCATCCCCATGAAACTGTAATAAATCCACCCCGGCTTGTTCAATCATAGTGTGTACAAATTCGGGCTCGGGATTAACAAAAAGACCTGTGACCGTTACAAAAGCGGGAATTTGAGCACATAAATCAGTGGCTAGTTGTAGAGATACATACCGTTTGCTAGATGGATAAAATACAAGCCCAATAGCGTCGGCCCCGCTGTGCACCATCGGCGCTATATCCTCCTTACGGGTTAAACCACATAGCTTAAAGCGTATGCGCGCAGAATCACGCTGCATTTTAATGCTCCTGATTAATAAAAAGACGCGCCACCATCTTCGCCACCAAATCCGTAGTCATCATAGCCATAGGTTTCACCCGTTCCAAATTCAATTTCGGCATCGTCCAATAGGATCTCGCCGTGCTTGTAATGAGTCACGATACCTGGGACAAAAAGTACAAAAATCACCATAATGATTTGGATAATAATAAACGGTACAGACCCCCAATATATATCGCCCGTGGTGACGCGACGAATCTTTTGACCAGTGACATTATCTATGTAGTCCTCACGAGGGGCCACCGAGCGCAAAAAGAATAACGCAAAGCCAAACGGTGGGTGCATGAATGAAGTCTGCATGTTGACCGCTAGCAGCACCCCAAACCAAATTAAATCAATGCCCATTGCCTCGGCTACTGGACTTAGCAAAGGTACAATAATAAAGGCCAGTTCAAAGAAATCCAAGAAAAAGGCCAAGAAAAAAGTCAGTAGGCTCACCACTACTAAAAAGCCTAAATCTCCGCCGGGTAGATCAATCAATAAACTTTCTACCCAGAGATCGCCATTGATACCGCGAAAGCTCAAGCTGAAAATCGTCGAACCAACTAAAATAAACACCACAAAGCAGGACAAACGCGTGGTGCTCGCCATGGCCTGACCCAATAGCTTAAAATTAAGTCGACCACGCGAGGCGGCCATTACAATCGCGCCCACTGCACCCATAGCACCACCCTCAGTAGGTGTCGCTACACCGATGAAAATGGTACCAAGCACCAAAAAGATTAAAAATAAGGGCGGAATCATTACAAATGTAACGCGCTCGGCGATTTTAGAGAGCAAACCTAACCGCAAGAGTCGGTTGATAGAGGCCATCACAAAAGCCGCCACCCCCCACTGCAAAAGCACAATCACAATGCTTTCGTCGACAGGTACATTTTCATGCGTACTAAAATAATAGCTAGATCCTAAATAAGAGACCCCAGCAGACAGTAAACTCAGGACAAATAATGAACGCAAGCCACGACTGCCATCCTCTTCAACATAGGTACGCGCTTCTGGGGGCAAAGCGGGAACACTTTTAGGCTTAAAGATGGCTAAAATACCCACATAGAGCACATAAGTCAGGGTCAAGAGAATGCCAGGCAACATCGCGCCGCGGTACATATCACCAATAGAACGACCCAACTGATCAGCCAAGATAATCAAAACAATCGATGGCGGAATGATCTGGGACAAAGTCCCCGATGCTGCGATTACCCCGCTGGCAAGCCGGCGGTCATACCCGTAACGCAGCATAATGGGCAGTGAAATTAATCCCATAGAAATCACCGAGGCGGAAATCACCCCTGTCGTGGCTGCCAGCATGGCCCCTACGAGAACAACCGCGATGGCCAAGCCCCCCCTTATGGGCCCAAATAATTGCCCGATGGTATCCAGCAAATCCTCGGCCATCCCGGATCGCTCTAGCACCAAACCCATCAGGGTAAAGAAAGGCACAGCCAACAAAGTATCATTGGAAATAATGCCATATATACGTTGGGGCAATGCCTGGAATAAGGCCGGCTGCATAAAGCCAAATTCGATGGCCACCAAGCCATACAAAATCCCTACTGCGGCAAGCGTGAAAGCAACAGGAAAACCCAACAATAAAAAAACGATCAAGTTAAAAAACATGATCGGAGCTAGGTTAGATGCAATTAAATCAAACATGGATGGCCCACTGGCTGATGGTGATTATTTTTTCTGTTGTTCAGTCGTTTGTTGTTCGGTGACTGCCTGTGCATACTGGGCAATATCATCCGCAATTTCGAGCTCTGAGCGTTGGCGCTGTTCGGCTTCAGCAATAGGATCAGGGGCGATGCCCATCAAAAACCCTATACATTTAATCAAATGCGATACACCAGACAATAATAATAATCCAAAGCCCAGCGGGATTAACAGCTTGACCGGCCAACGAATCAGGCCCCCGGTATTCGAGGATAGCTCCCAAGTAACCAGGGATTTATAGAAATACGGAATAGATAGCCAGAACACCAATCCAAATGCTGGCAACAAGAAAAAGAGCACTCCGAAAATCTCTATATAAATTTGCACACGCCGAGAAAAATTTTGTGAAATAACATCGACGCGCACGTGCTCGTTTCGTAAAAATGTATAGCCGGAGGCCAAAAGAAAGATCGCACCAAATAAATACCACTGCAATTCCAACCACGCATTGGAACTGACATTGAATGTTTTACGCACGATAGCGTTGATGGCGCTAACCAGTACAACAATCAGCGTCAACCAAGCCACCGAACGGCCTACAGTGCGATTCAATTTATCTATTAGAGAACTGCATGTCAGTAAAAAGTGCATATTGTTCTTTTGGAATAAGGACAACGCCAGTTAACAAATGTCTCAAACGCAACCACAGGTATTAAACCTTAACATAGCTAATGCCCAAATGCCGATGCACTAGGTCACTAATCCTATGATTTGGTAGTCCCCAACGCGATGGATAATCTACCTTTGCTAAATATAACCCTTGAGCTGCAAAAGTCGGCGCAGATAAACTGCGGTCCCGAGCATTAATTAGTTCCTGCGCCCAGTGCACCGGCCTTTTACCCATGCCAATATAGACTAATACACCCATTAGATTTCGCACCATGTGATGCAGAAACCCGTTGGCGGAGAAATAAAAGATAAAATACTCTCCCTGTTGTGTAATACGTAATTCCTGTAGTTCACGGACTGGATTGTTTGCCTGGCAATCAGCGGACCGGAAAGACGAAAAATCATGGGTGCCCACCAGAGCTTGTGCGGCTTGTAGCATAAGCTGCAACTTTAATGGTTGAAATACCCATGCCGAGCGGGCCTCGGTGAAAGGGCTAGGATGCGGCGCATTACGCAATAAATATACATAATGGCGTCGCTGGGCGCTAAAGCGGGCATGAAACTGCCCATCTACCGGACGTGCCCATTGCACACGGATGCCACTAGGTAAAAAACTGTTTACACCACGAATCCACGAGACCTCACGACGCACCAACTGGGTATCTAGATGCACCACCTGCTCTAGCGCATGCACCCCGGTATCCGTACGGCCTGCGCATACAGTCTGGACCTCATGCCCTAAAAAGCTATGAACAGCTTGTTCCAGCTGGGATTGGACAGTCACAACCTGAGGTTGCTTTTGCCACCCATGCCAACCCGTTCCGTTATAGGCTATGCCCAGACTCCATCGCTGCATAAGGCCCTCAGTTAGGGTTTATCAGTGCGACCCACATCGCCAGATTCGTCTGTTGGTGGAACGTCCAAATCAAGATTAATATCTTGCAACTTGGCTTGGATCATTTCATCGGTAACACGGTCTGGTGATTCTAACTCAACCGTGGTTTTATCAGCTCGCCGCAAAATCCAAATCGTAAAGATTACGACAAAGGCCAGCAACGCTAGCATTAACTTAATAAAGTGTTGTTGTATCCAGCTTGCTTCCATATCTGTATCTAGCTGTGCAGCAGTGTTGGTGCTTGCTAAAGCTTTCTCTGCGGGTTCTTTGCCATTTAACATCCCGGGCTCGTTAGACGCTGCTGTGGAATGATGTGTTGGCGTTTGAAGACTAATTACCGAGCTTTCAGGCGCCTGGGGATCCTTAGCAGCATCGCTAGCAGGCCCCCCTGCGCTTGTCTCGGGCTCTGTAACGTTGTCTGCTCGGGTACTACTGTCTGCAGCATCAGCTTTAGCAGATGCATTTACATCAGGGCGTCTCTGTTCATTCTCGGTGAGCTCCGTATCTGCTTGTTGCTCTGAGGTTTGATCCAAATCCATTTTAAGAACATTACTCAGGGCATCGATCTCGGTTTCCAGCTTTTCTACTTCTTGGCGGACATGAGCCAGTGCTTTTTCCTGAGCTTGGCGGTCATCAGCACTGATCTGTCCATCGGATGCATCAGATTCATCCAAGCGCAAACGGTCAGCATGCTCTTTTGAATACTCTGCCTGATGTGATGACTCGGCGCTATCAGATGCGGCCGATGTCGGTTCTGTATCAGTGGGTGCCTGGGCTTGTACAGAAGTTTTTAGTGATGCCGTGGCTTCTTGTTCAGTCGCCCCACGCGCTAACGCCTCTTTGTATTGATTAAAGAGATGCATATGCTCGACATATAACTGTCGTGCCTGCTGATCACTCATAGATTGTATTTGCTCGGCAGTGGGCATGCGTAATTGCTCGCCTGCAAATAGCAAATGCATATTGTCTTGGCCAAAGGCCTGAGGGTTTAGCTGGTATAAAGCAGCCAACAGTTGATATTCGGAACCGTGCTGCGTGCCTATTCGCTGCGCAATACGATGTAATGAGTCTCCTGGCCGCACAGTTAAGGTTTCTGCATGTGCCTCAACTGTTGCAGCGCTGGACTGAGTCGTCGCAGGTGCTCGTCCTTGTTCGATAGGTAATTGAATTGATGGGCGCGGTTGTTGCAGCATACTGACTTGGTGACGTTGTTCTTCGTCAGCAGTGCGCACATCAAAGAGTAAATCTATTACAGATTGTTCGACCGGGGCTGCGCCAATAAAACGCACCTGCACAGAATCGGGGCGCGGGCCTGGAGATATTTGCACACGCGCCTCAAGCACTTGCTGCAGCGGTTCCAAACCAAGCTCTAGCCATTTCTCTCGAGGGGCGACCTGGACCTCTAGCTGCTCAATGTCTTGGTTAGACACCCCCGATATTAAAACGCTGAGCTGCAGATTTTCATCTGCAGCTGACTCTATTCGAGAGTGACCGATAGTCAATGCATGCAGGGTAGCGGAAAAACACAACCCCAACACCGCCACAGCACGACATAATCGAGCAAACCAAGGCCTGCCTATATGTTGTGAGCGGCGACGTTTGATCGACATTGTTAGAGCTCTCCTAGCACAATTCTGAGCATTCTACGCAAAGGCTCGGCTGCACCCCATAATAGCTGGTCACCCACAGTAAATGCCGTGATGTACTGCTTGCCCATGGCTAAGTGACGCACACGGCCTACTGGAATATCCATCGTCCCAGTCACTGCTATTGGCGTTAGCTCTTGCATGGTTTGTTCGCGTTCATTAGGAATGTACTTAGTCCAGGGTGAGGTCTCTTTGATAATCTCGGCAACCTCATCCAAAGGTACATCGCGGCTGAGTTTAATTGTCAAAGCCTGACTATGCGAGCGCATCGCACCGATGCGAACACAAAGTCCATCAATAGGCACATAATTGCTTTGATCATGGCCTAACAATTTATTAGATTCAACGCCGCCCTTCCATTCTTCGCGGGACATACCATCGTTTAAATCACTGTCAATCCAAGGGATCAGGTTGCCCCCCAACGGCACTCCAAAATGGCGATGATCCAAAGTGGGTGACTTTTGTGCCTGCAAAACACCTTTGTCAATATCCAATATGGCAGACGCAGGGTCATCAAGCAGCGATTTAACGGCCTGATTAATTTGACCAAACTGTGTGAGTAACTCGCGCATGTGCTGAGCTCCCCCACCTGATGCAGCTTGGTAGGTCATGCTGGTCATCCACTCGATCAAATCGTGTTTGAATAATCCACCCAGGCCCATGAGCATGCAACTGACGGTACAGTTACCGCCAATAAACTGTTTGACGCCATTTTTTAAACCTGCGTCAATCAGCTCACGGTTAATGGGGTCCAGAGCAATAATAGAGTTTTCGTCCATGCGCAATGTACTGGCAGCATCGATCCAGATGCCATCCCAGCCGCTATCACGCAATTTGGAATAGACCTCACTTGTGTAGTCACCCCCCTGACAAGTCACAATAATGGGCAGTTTTTTCAATGTCTCTATATCGTAAGCATCCTGCAAAGGACCGACACCTTGGGCCCATTCAGGTGCTGCTCCACCCGCATTGCTGGTAGAAAAGAAAACGGGCTCAAATAAATCGAAATCATTTTCTTCGCGCATGCGCTGCATGAGCACAGAGCCCACCATGCCACGCCATCCGATTAAACCTACTGATTGCTTCATGAAAAAACCACCTACTGATTTGGAATGTGTAAAAACTATAGTGCCTGAATAACTGCTTGACCCATTTCGGCAGTACCCACCAGAGTACAGCCAGGCTGTTCTATATCAGCAGTGCGATAGCCTTCTTCTAGAACTCGTTGTACCGCACGTTCGATACGCTCAGCAGCCGCACCGTTATGCAGTGAATAACGCAGCATCATCGCCGCCGATAAAATTGTCGCTAAAGGATTGGCACGATTCTGACCGGCAATATCGGGTGCGGAGCCATGGATAGGCTCGTAAAGGCCTTGTTGGCTGTCATTTAAAGATGCTGAGGGCAACATACCAATCGAACCCGTGAGCATTGCAGCCTCATCAGACAAAATATCACCAAACAAATTACCCGTTACAATCACATCAAATTCTTTTGGTGCACGCACCAGTTGCATTGCTGCATTGTCTACGTACATATGTGATAACTGCACATCGGGATAATCTTTGCTGATCTCATTAACAGTATCGCGCCATAACTGTGAGGTTTCAAGAACATTGGCCTTGTCGACACTACAGAGCTTTTTCTGTCGTTTTTGCGCTGCTTGGAACGCTAAATGTGCAATGCGACGAATCTCGCTTTGCGCATACAACATAGTATCAAAACCCTGCTGTTCACCGGCAAATGGCCCCTCTTGGGCTGTGCGCACCCCGCTAGGTTGTCCAAAGTAAATATCGCCAGTCAATTCGCGGACAATCATAATATCTAAGCCTGCAACAACCTCGGGCTTGAGGCTAGAAGCCTCGGCGAGCGGTTCAAACAACATTGCAGGCCGTAAGTTAGCAAATAATCCTAATTCTTTGCGCAAACCCAAAATAGCCTGCTCGGGTCTCAGGTGACGCGGCAATTCATCGTATTTCCAATCGCCCACCGCACCAAATAAAACCGCCTGCGCTTGCTTGGCAAGGGCGATGGTCTCTTTGGGTAGCGGGTGACCGTGCGCCTCATAGGCAACCCCACCTACGGCTGCCTCTTTGAACTCTAAGTCCAGTTCCAGCGCCTCTAAAACGCGCACTGCCTCTTGGGTAATCTCTTGGCCTACGCCATCGCCTGCCATGACGGCAATTAATGTCGACATAATAACCTTTGTTCCTAAACTTATAGAGGGCAGCTTTCACTGCCCATTTTTCAAAATACAGTGATTAATTTATTGCCCCAGTCCATCTGCAACCAACCAGGGATAACGTGCTAGGCGCTCAGCCTCGAATTGCCGTATTTTGTCAGCTTTTTTCAGAGTGGCTCCAATCTCATCCAAGCCACTGAGCAAAGCTTGCTTACGGCTGGGATCAATATCGAAGAAAAACTCTTCACCATTGGGGCTTATGACCTTTTGAGCCTCGAGATCAATAGTCAAACGGTACCCAGGAAAGGCTTTGACCTCATCGAACAGGCGATTCACCTCGAGTTCAGTCAACACAATGGGTAATAAACCATTTTTAAAGCTATTGTTATAAAAAATATCTGCATATGACGGCGCAATAATGGCACGAAAACCATATTGCAATAGGGCCCAGGGCGCATGCTCTCGACTAGAGCCGCAACCAAAGTTGCGCCGTGCCAACAAAACTGAAGCCCCTTGGTAGCGCTCTTGGTTGAGTACAAAATCGGGATTTAAAGGACGCTGACTGTTGTCCATCCCGGGTTCGCCATGATCCAGATAGCGCAATTCATCAAATAAATTAGGCCCAAACCCTGTGCGCTTGATAGATTTTAAAAACTGTTTAGGAATAATTAAATCCGTGTCGACGTTTTCTCGATCCAGGGGCGCGACCAACCCTTCGTGTACGGTAAATGCTTGCATTTTTGCCCTCTTAGTTTATAGACCTGACATCAACAAAGTGGCCAGCTACAGCAGCGGCCGCGGCCATGGCCGGGCTAACCAAATGTGTGCGCCCCCCCTGCCCTTGTCGACCTTCAAAGTTACGATTAGAGGTCGATGCGCAACGCTCACCGGGCTCGAGCCTATCAGCATTCATAGCTAAACACATTGAACACCCGGGTTCACGCCACTCAAAACCGGCATCAATAAAGATTTTATCCAGCCCTTCTTGTTCGGCTTGTTCTTTGACCAAACCAGAACCAGGAACAACCATCGCCAGCTTTATATTGGAAGCTACCTTGCGGCCTCGTGCGACGATTGCAGCAGCACGCAAATCCTCGATACGTGCATTGGTACATGAACCAATAAAAACCTTGTCGAGCTTGATATCAGTGATAGGTTGTCTAGGAGTCAAACCCATATACTCTAGGGCACGTTCGATCCCTTGGCGCTTGAGGTCATCACGCTCGAGTTCAGGGTCAGGGACTGTAGCATCCACAGGTAACACCATTTCGGGTGAGGTCCCCCATGTTACTTGCGGTTTGATATCACGGGCATTTATCTCAACGACTTTATCGAAATGCGCCCCCTCGTCTGTTTGCAACGTGCGCCAATATTCGACCGCTTGATTCCACATCTCGCCGACAGGAGCGTAGGGGCGTCCACGGAAGTAATCAATTGTTTTTTGATCCACAGCAACCAAGCCAGAGCGGGCCCCGGCCTCAATGGCCATATTACAAACCGTCATCCGACCCTCGATACTGAGCGAACGAATAGTTGAACCTGCAAATTCAATAGCGTATCCCGTGCCACCTGCAGTCCCGATTTCACCGATAATATGCAAAACCAGGTCTTTCGCAGTACAGCCTAAAGGAAGCTCACCTTCGACACGGATAAGCATATTTTTGCTTTTTTTCATGTGCAAGGTCTGGGTAGCCAGCACGTGCTCTACCTCGGACGTACCAATCCCAAAAGCTAAAGCTGCAAATGCGCCGTGTGTACTGGTGTGAGAGTCACCGCAGACTACCGTCATACCAGGCAGCGTGGCCCCTTGTTCAGGCCCGATAATATGGACGATCCCCTGACGCAGATCACCCATGTTATAGAGTGTAATGCCGTATTCTTGGCAGTTTTTTACCAATGTATCGACCTGCAATCGCGAGACTGGGTCTGCAATACCCGCTGCCCTATCTGTTGTGGGAACATTATGATCTGCCACAGCCAAAATAGAACTTACACGCCAGGGCGCACGGTTGGCCAATTCTAGACCCTCGAACGCCTGAGGACTGGTGACCTCGTGCACCAGGTGCCTGTCTATATACAATAGACAGGTGCCATCGCTAGCCTCTTCGATGACATGCGAATCAAATAATTTGTCATATAAGGTTTTTGCCATCTTTTCTTCCTTGTGCAAGAAACTTGCTACATATCTATCTTAACTGTTAGTTGCCTCATATAAGGGCAGCACCTGTTGAGCCGCTTGTTCAAGCTGTGCAATACGTGAGGCAGGGGACGGATGAGTGGATAAAAACTCCGGACTGCCTGCTCCACCTTGTTGGGCCATTTTTTGCCACAAACTCACAGCGGCCCGGGGGTCATACCCGGCACGCGCTGCTAACTCAACCCCCATACGATCAGCCTCGGCCTCTTGGGTGCGGCTATTGGGGAGATTAATCACAACATCACTCAACATACCGCCCAAATCACCGACCGTCGGGCTACCTAAAATAGCCGACAGCACTGAAAGCCCCATCTGTGTTGCAACCTGCTGTGAAAGTTGCTCACGGGAATGCTCGCGCAAGGCGTGCGCAATTTCATGCCCGATGACTGCAGCGAGCTCATCATCGCTTAACTGTAACTTTTGGATGAGCCCAGAATAAACAGCCATTTTACCGTTAGGCATGCACCAAGCATTGACCTGTTGATCATCAATGACATGTATTTCCCAGGGCCAATCGCGTGCATCAGGACGAAATACACCGACCTGTTGCACCAGTCGCTGCATAATTTTTTGTACGCGTTGGGTTTGAGCTGACTGAGTATCCAGTTTTTTCTGCTGACGGGCTTGTCCTATAATTTGCGTGTACTGTTGTCCTGCGGCTTGATTGACCTCGGCCGCAGATACCATATTGGACATCCATTGTTTTCTTTGCACGCCAACAGCACCACCAGTGGTGGTATCTACAGTGGCACACCCCACAACAATGGCACTACCCAATCCCAATGTAGCTAGCAACGCATAGCGTTTTAAGCGGTGTGTAAAACGTTTTAAGCCAGACATCATCCTAACCTATTTTATGGCTGCCAATTGCCTTGTTGGGCTTGTTGCTGCAAAACATGATCCATCAGCACAATGGCCAATAAAGCCTCGACAATAGGTGTTGCGCGAATGCCCACACACGGGTCATGACGCCCAAAAGTTTGCACCTGTACAGCATTGCCCTCTAAGTCAATACTAGGGCGAGGCAGGCGAATACTAGAGGTGGGTTTAATAGCCACTGATACACAGACGTCTTGGCCCGAAGAGATCCCCCCTAACACACCACCTGCATGATTTGTTTTATAGCCCTCAGGGTACATAGCATCGCCATGCTCAGAGCCTTTTTGCTCAATAGCCTTAAAGCCAGCACCTATCTCTACGCCTTTGACAGCATTAAGACCCATCATGGCATGTGCAATATCAGCATCTAGCCGATCATAAATCGGGGCACCGAGTCCAGCAGGCACATTTTGCGCAACCACCTCAATACGCGCGCCAATTGAATCCCCTTCTTTGCGTAATGCATCCATAAAAGACTCTAATTCGGGAATAATCTCGTTATTAGGGGCAAAAAATGGATTTTGGGTAATGGCATCCCAACTTTGAAAAGGAATCTGTATAGGTCCAAGCTGGCTCATATAACCACGAATTTGAATATCAAAGCGATGCTGTAACCATTTTTTGGCAATGGCGCCGGCCGCAACCGTAGGTGCGGTTAACCGCGCAGAAGAACGACCGCCCCCGCGAGGATCCCGATGTTGATATTTGCGCCAATAACTATAATCCGCATGTCCGGGTCTAAAAGTCTCTAGTAGATTGCCGTAATCCTTGCTACGCGCATCTTGGTTGCGAATCAGTAAAGCAATTGGTGTGCCTGTCGTCTTGCCCTCGTATAGGCCAGACAAAATCTCGACTTGATCTGCTTCGCGTCGTTGTGTCACATGCCTAGAGGTACCTGGACGACGCCTGTCAAGCTCTTTTTGGATGTCTTCAGTGGTAAGCTCGAGTCCGGCCGGGCAACCATCGACCACAGCGCCTATCGCTGGCCCATGTGATTCACCAAAGTTGGTGACAGCAAAGAGCTTACCCAGGGTATTACCCGCCATAATGAATCCTTTTACTACTGCGTAACGTTTAATTTATTGTGTGCTTTTTTATCATAGCGTGCATTGTACTCACTATTACAACTTGCGACATCCAACTGAGTTAAAAATGCTCATAGCGTTAGAATATTTATGATGAACAACTCAACATGGAGACCTGCTCATCAGGTCCAGGAGGGGTTGCCCAGTGTTCCATACCGGCTTGCTCTGTAAAGGGATTGGTTAAAACCGTAAAGAACTCATCCAGCACAGTGTAATCACCCTCTTGGGCTGCTGTAATACAGCGCTGTGCCAAATGGTTGCGCACCACATATAAAGGATTATTAGCACGCATTAAATTGACTCGATCTGCAAGTGCCAAGGGGTCACGCTCGCAGCGTTGAGCATATTCGTGCAACCAAGCCGATAACGCTGATGCAGCTGACTCATCAAACAAACCAGTAAAACGCGCCCGCGCAAGCTCGGCCTGATCACTGTCATCATCTTGGTACTGCAAGTAGTCTGCCAAATAACGAAAGCTCAGTGTGACATCAGCCCGCCCATCATTTAACAGCTTCCACCAGCGGTCAAAAAACTCGGTATCAGAGTCGGCCACTGTGCTCAAACCGGTTTTCCTACGCATCAGTTCGTGATAGTGATGCCAAAAGGTAGGCTCGTAATGTTCGAGGCAACGCTGCAAATCTTGTTTTTCTATGTCCAAACTAAGCAAGACAGAGGCCAACCGGGTCAAATTCCAAAACGCAACGGGAGGTTGCTGATACCAGGAATAACGTCCACCTCTGTCGGTTGTATTAGGCGTGAATGCATAATGAAACTCATCCATAAATGCATATGGGCCATAATCAATGGTTAAGCCTAGCACTGACATATTGTCCGTATTCATAACCCCGTGACAAAAACCCAAGGTTTGCCAATGGGCCATTAACCGAGCTGTTTTTTCAACAATATCGCGCAACCATGCAGTGACCAGAGCAGGGGTCAATTTGAGCGACTCAAACTCATCGGGATCCGTTACCGTTGATATATCAGGGAAGAAATGGGCAATCGTATAACGTACAAGCTGTGCTAATGCCTTAGGGTCTCGTTGCCAGTGCTCATATGAACCAAAGCGTAAAAATGTAGGTGCAGTGCGCAGCACAATGGCGGCTTGTTCGACTTGCTCGCGATACACAGGATCTTCTGAGCGCACCAAGGCCAAGGCCTCGGTCGTAGGTACACCCAGTGCATGCATGGCATGGCTGGCTAAATATTCGCGAATACTCGAGCGCAAAACGGCGCGCCCATCGCCCATGCGTGAATAAGGCGTTCGCCCAGAACCCTTGAGTTGTAGCTCTACATCAGCTTGGGGACCAATAACCCGCCCCAATAGATGAGCGCGGCCGTCTCCTAACTGCCCCGCCCAAACACCAAACTGGTGCCCACTATAAACAGCGGCGACTGTTTTCCCTTGGGGTAAACTCATATGACCAGCACACAACTGCAATAATTGCTCACGCGCTTGGGGTGGACTTAAATCTAATCCTAATCGTCGGGCTAAATCCTGATTTAAATGCACCCATTGGGGTTGCTGCAATGGCTGAGGTGCAATTGCTGTTGAAAACTTTTCACCCAGCTCAGCAAAATCATTAACAATTGTTGTATGGGCAAATATCTGCTCAAGCATGCTCACTGCCACCTGAAAAATGTAGGACAATTAAATCATTATAATTTTTAATCGCTAACCTTTATTGTAATACCCCACTGCACGGCACAATGTAAGCCCCTGTATCCTGCCCTCATTTTATAGATACACCCATGCATTACAAATCCTGCCAACTACTGGAACATCTATCGCCAGCTGACTTTGCCATCATCATGGCCACTGGCATCGTATCTATTGCAGCTCAGTCAATTGCCATTTTGACCACTTTAATTTTGCCGTAATTTTCCATCGACTATCACACTGAATTAAGCTTTTTTGCTATTTCAATGTGGTTGTGGGGAGGGATGCAATACATCTGGATGATGACGCTCATCTTTTGGCGTGATAACTTTGCGCATATGGGACCCGACGAACTGACGCCACCTTATTGGATTAATATGGGCGCCATGGCGATCTCGGCCTTAGCGGGTTCATTGTTAATTCAGCATGCACCGGATGCAGCTTATCTGCGTTCATGAATGCCCTTTCTCAAGGGGTTTACAGTGTTTTTTGGGCGGCCGCTACTTGGTGGATGCCTCTGTTGCTCGTATTGGGCTTTTGGCGGCATTTTATAAAGCACTACCCAGTACGCTATACCCCATTATTCTGGGGGCTGGTTTTTCCTATGGGTATGTACGCAGTAGCCACGCGACAACTAAATTTAGCCATGCAATTTAATTTCCTAGATACAGTTGCACAAATCATAACGTATGCCGCGTTATTGAGCTGGCTAATTACATTTTACAGTCTGCTGCACAGGACTGGGCACTGGCTCATGCAACATAATAAACGCTCACCAAAATAATCGTAATGAGATGATCACTGGCGTTTCTGTTCAGCGCGTTTAGCAGCGCGTGCTGCTTTTTTAGCAGGAAACACATAAAAAAT
>Ga0209487_1000413_pt1 | contig 39286 bp, 55 predicted proteins | sample Poulit2012_FD_187524 | JGI IMG/M metagenome (GOLD analysis project Ga0209487, IMG submission 187524) | Agricultural soil microbial communities from Georgia to study Nitrogen management - Poultry litter 2012 (SPAdes) (version 2) | ecosystem: Environmental > Terrestrial > Soil > Agricultural land...
CCCTGCTCCTGCTTCCCGGAATCCCCCGTAGGGGGGGGAGGGATCGAGGGGACCCGAATGGGTCCCTTCCGCCGGGGGGTGTTATAGAGCACACACAGCCGTAAAAATTTTTGGTTTCGTTTTCACCTTCATGTCTAGCACTTTCATCTAGCACCCCCCTCCTTTTCCCTCTATAAATTTTTTTTCTGTAATTTACCTTAGAAACCTAAATATTTCCTTGACATCCTTAATTTCCCTATGTTAAAATATAAAAAACATACGGAGGTGGAGGCATGGAAATAGAAGCTAAACTGGCCCGGAGACAGGGAAAGTCGCTGTCGGCAGTGCTCACGTTATTGGTACAGGAGCACAAGGCGTGGGGAGAGTATCGGGCTGTGGTCTTGAAGCACGGCCTAGAGTCTTTGGAGGCATCGGAGGCCCTGCTGAAAGCGTCGGAAGCCCACAACGCCTCTAGAGAGTTTTTGACTAAAGGGGCTTATCTTCACAAGAAGAGTGACTCCGTCATCGACAGCATTAGGGGGGGCGAAGGAACTACATGAAGGTTCACTTTTCCTCGGATCGTCAAGATTGGGAAACACCGCAGGCATTCTTTGATTTGTTGGATGAAGAGTTTGGGTTTCAACTCGATGTGTGTGCGACTAGGAAAAACAGGAAGCTACCGAAATTTTTCTCCCCGGAAGACGATGCTCTACAGCAGATGTGGCTTGGCAAGTGCTGGATGAACCCTCCGTACGGTAAGGGGATTACTGAATGGGTTCGTAAGGCGTATGAGGAAAGCCGGTACGCTAAAACAATGGTTGTGGCTTTGCTTCCGGCCCGGACAGACACTAAATGGTGGCACAGGTACGTTATGAGAGCATCGGAGGTTCGATTGGTTCGGGGACGCTTGAGGTTTGAGGGTGCTAAGTCCTCCGCCCCTTTCCCCTCAGCCGTTGTCGTATGGGAGTATTACACGGAAGGCCCTCCGAAATTTAGTTCAATGCGTCCGACGAAAAGGGAAAGAGGGGTGTGAGAAGGGACCGTTGCCCTCGTTGTGGGGTAGGGGTGCTTTTGTGGGGGAGAAACCGCCCTCGCCCTCACAGGGTGTACGACATATATACGTGCGGAACGTACTACGACACGAAAGGCCAAGTTGTGACGCATGAGGGAGAGCATTGTACTCCCGTAAGAAGAGGTGAGGATATGAAGGTTGAGGTTGACATTCAGCTGTTGCGGGACGTGTTGCACGCTCTAGACACAGAGGCTGAGGAGCGAGGCCCCGTTGGAGAGGGAACGGTACAAGCGGTCATCGACATTATTGAGGAGGCCGAACAGAGAGCCCGGATGGAGAGGGTGGAGAGAGTAGAGGAAGCTCTTAATCGCATTAAGGCCATTTCCTACAGGTTTCACGTCACGCATGAGGACCAAGAGAAATCCCTACGTCAGGTTTTGAAGATCGTTACGGATGTGATCCCTCCTTCGGGGACGTACTGTGCCTATTGTGGCGAGAAGTTCCCTATTGATGGGACGGACTCTGTTGATGCTGTGCGTAAGCATATTCTCTCTTGCGAGAAGCATCCGATTCACGAGCTTCAAGAGAAGGTTAAGTGGCTAGAGGATTTTAGTGGGAGAGCGGTATTTGCTATTAGGTATTTGCTGTCCCATTACGTCTCCCCTCAAGACAAAAATATGGCAGTAGTGACAGCTAGAAGTTTGCTTGAGAGATATAAAGAGAAGAACAGGGGGGCTGGCTAGTGAGGCGCATTTCGTTGCAGGAGTTAATTGAGTCGGATTTGGCCAATAAAACTTTGCCCGGGATGGAGAAAGAAGCCCTCGTTCGGTTTGTGTCGTACACACAACGTCTAAAGAGCCTCGTGGAGACTTTGGGGGTGGTCCTCCACTACTTAGTCCCTTTGGGCGGAACGGCTCACGAGGGTGAGTGTCCCGGGTGTAAGGCTCGTCTTTATCACCGGGGGGAGAGGGTAGGGGCACACCGAGGAAATTGCAACGTAGAGCGAGCGATGCGACAACTTGAGGCATATACCGCTCCGGTCCTTAATACAATGCCCAAAGAGGGAGGGGTAGACCGTGGATAACGAGATTGACGTAACGCTAGAGCGGGTGTTGGGCATCCCTGAGAGGTTCCTTAGTCAGATGACGGAGGAGGAAAAGGAGCGTATCTACCTCGGGGTTTTGCAGGCGATGAGAGTTCACGCACAAGTTGTGCGAATACAGATGGCGATGGAGAACGATGAAGGGCTAAAGGCTGAACTGGCTTCGTTGGAGGGGTTCCGGTGAGAGAGCATCCGGCAAAGTATAGTGACAATCTGATTACGCACATAGGAATGATTGTGAGCGAATACCAGCCGGATAGCATCCTTGACCCGATGGCGGGGGTGGGTACCATAGCAAGACTTAGAGGTACCGGGTTTAAGGGACGTATCGTTGCTCACGAGCTAGAGAGGGAGTGGGCCGAGCAAACTCCTTTGACTGTTAAAGCCCGTGTGGGGAATGCCGAGGACATGTCGTGGGCTGATGACGGGGAGTTTGGGGCTATCATTACCTCTCCGACTTACGGCAACCGAATGGCCGACCACCATAACGCCCGGGACGGAAGCAGGAGGTACACGTACCGCCACATGCTAGGCCGACCTCTTACCGAGGGAAACACGGGCATGTTGCAGTGGGGGAAGAAATACAGACAAGCTCATGTCCGGATATGGCAGGAGTGCTTGCGAGTGCTACGCCCCGGGGGGTTGTTCGTCTTGAACATGAAGGACCATATCCGGGGCGGGGAGTTAAAGAGAGTAACGGCGTGGCATGTGGAAGTGTTTAAAAGACTCGGCATGGTAGTTCGTGAAGTCCAGACCGTTTATGCCCCCGGGATGAGGCATGGGGCGAATAGAGATGCAAGGTTAGATACCGAGTACCTTGTGGTAATGACGAAGGGAGAAAGAAAATGATTAATCGGGTACTAAAAAGCATGTCGTATTCCGAGCGGAAGATCGCTCAAGTGTTAGCTCAGAAGCTCCCCGAGGGCGGGAGCGTGGTAGTTGGGGCTTTGGCCGAGGAACAGGGGTTTTCACGCTCTCTTGCTGTAGGTACTTTACGGAAGCTCGGGGCCGCTGGGGTTGTGGAATCCCAAAACATGGGGAGGAGAGGGACATATATTCGAGTTCTTGACGAGAATGTTTGGGATGAGATGAGGGCTGTAGTTTAATATATTATCCCAAAACTTGACATACAAACTTTCAAATGGTAACATGCTGGCAAGCGTCACACCCTAACCGCCGGGGGGTTGTGCAAATGCCGCCCTTCGTCATGGATTGAGCGAGGGGCGGCATTTTCTATTTGGAGGTTTTTAGATGCACCCTGTTGAGATAGTGAACGTGTTGAGGGAGTCGTTAGATCTCGCTAAAGCCTTTAGTGAGCGGTTCATTGTTCCTGACGACTTCTTGGAGCACCGTCCGGACAGGGAGCAGATGGTCGTCTACCTGAAAGCGTTATCGTGGAAGGGGACAACCTCCGGGGCCGCAGATTCGGCTCGTGTAGCTGTATACACGGTAGAGAAAGAATGGCGCAAGTTGCCTGAGTTTGTCGAGATGGAGCGAATGGCTTACGATGCTTCGACCGATTTAGCTGAGGAGACGGCTCTGATGATGTCGTATGTCGGAGGAAATCGTCACCTTATCGAGCGGGTGTTGAAGGGTCGCAGGGCCGACGTTTACTCTGACAGGCAAGAAGTCACAGGCAAAGGCGGAGGCCCGGTTGAGTTTACGGTCAACTTAGGCGGAGTGCCGAGGGCTGAGAGGTTGGAGTAGGCTTGTCGCAATTTGTTTTGGCTGAGCACTACCAGCCCACGGAGCGACAACGAGTGTTCCATTCCGCACCGGCAGACGTGGTCCTTTATGGGGGTTCTGTAGGGGGCGGAAAGAGCGAAGCCCTGCTGTGGGAAGCGTTTATCCAGATGATAGAGTCCCCGAACAATCGGGGCCTGTTGCTTCGGAGGACGTTTCCAGAGCTAGACCGTTCACTCATCCAACGGGCGTTGATGAAGTTTCCTCACTCGTTGGGGCGATGGGTTGCAAGCAAACGTAGCTGGGAGTTCCATAACGGATCCGTTTTGGAGTTCGGATTTTGTGAAAAAGAAACAGACGTGTTTCAGTACCAGTCGGCGGAGTACGGGTTCATCGGCTTTGATGAACTGACTCACTTCACGAAGTTTCAGTGGGATTACCTTGTAAACACACGGCTCCGCTCGGTAGTTCCGGGGGTGTGGCCGAGAGCTAGGGCGGCCAGCAACCCCGGAGGCGTGGGCCACTTGTGGGTTAAGGAAATGTTCATTGACAAAGGGCTCCGGGACGTTGTGTGGGAGGACGAGCACGGGTACAGGCTGGCTTTCATCCCGGCCCGTTTGCAAGACAACCCGCACCTTTTGAAAAACGACCCGACGTACGTTAAGCGGCTCATGCGTATGCCAGAAGATGACCGCAAAGCCCTGCTGGATGGTGACTGGAGCGTATTCGCTGGTCAGTATTTCAAAGAGTGGAGCGAGTCGATTCACGTAATCGAGCCGTTTGAAATCCCCTCATGGTGGAGACGGTTCCGTTCTTTGGATTACGGGCTAGACATGACAGCTTGCTATTGGTGGGCGGTGTCCCCCGAGGACCAGCTTTACATATACAGGGAGTTGTACGAGCCGGACTTGAGCTTGTCGGAAGCGGCAAAAACCATCGTAGAGATGACCCCTGCCAACGAGAAGATCAGCTACACCGTAGCATCCCCGGACCTGTGGAACCGCAGGCAAGACACGGGCATCGCAGGTGTGGAGACGATGAACAAGGCTGGCCTGAACGATTTGGTTCGAGCCGACCACAGGCGCATCCCCGGATGGAGAGCGTTGCGTGAGGCACTAAAGCCCTACGACGATCCGAACGGGGGGCTGGACCCCTACACTGGGGGGCCGAGAAAGACTTCTCGGTTGCGTATTACCCGAGAGGCACCGAACCTGATTCGCACTCTGCCGGGGCTTGTCCACGATAGGCGCAAGGTGGAGGATGTTTCAGACGGGGTTGAGGATCACGGGCCGGAGTCGGTTCGGTATGGGATTATGAGCCGACCGCCCAAGACAGTCTCCCTTGAGGAGAGGCGCAAAAGGCAACAGGAACGGGCAAAACGCACACGCCCTGTGGTAAGTTCCGTGACCGGGTATTAAGGCGGTGGAGCCGTGGCAATGCAAATGCCGTTGATGCAAGAACCGATAATTCAAGAGGAGCCCGTTCAGTCGATTTCTCCTCTCCCCGAAAATTTCAACAGGGCCGAGCGCACTGTGGAGCTTCTTTCTCGTTTCTACTACGCCGAAAGCTGGCGCAGGCAATACGACGAGAAGGCCGTGGAATGGTACAAGCTGTTCCGGGGTTGGCGGGAGAAGGTCAAAGGACGTAGCAACCTACATATTCCTCGGACGTACGAACAGCTAGACGCTATTCGAGCACGTCTGGTTAAGTCTTTTTTTAGCACGAAACCTTATCTGGAGTTCAACCCGGTTCCTCGGGATGGCACTCCGGTTGAGCTTGCCACGTTGAACACGGAGAAGGCGAAAGTTGCCTCCGCTCTCGTGGACTATCAGCTAGACAAAAATCAAATCAAAAGCAAGTTCTTCGATTTCATTACGAGCCTGCTCATCTTCCCTGCCGGGATCATGTCTGTGGGGTGGAAGTTGGACTACCGCAAGGTGGCCCTTCCTACTCCGCAATTGACCAACCTCCTCGAAGTCGCGTACAACAACGCCGAGCCCGAGTTTGAAAACGTGTGGCAAGAGTACGACGAGAAGGTATGGGATGACAACGAGATTCAGGTTGTGGATTACTTCGACTTCTGGCCGGACCCGAAAGGCAAGGACATTGACTCCTGCCGTTTCGTGTTTCAGCGGGAGTGGCTTACGGAAGAACAGCTTATCGACCGTCTTGTAATGCTGGAGGAGGCCGGGTTCGGCCAAGCCTTCCCTATTGATTGGGAGAAGGTTCATGGCACGTCCGTTCAGAGCGAGGGCCGGGACGAGCGCATGAGCGCAGTTGGGCTCTCCCCCGCCTCAGATGAGGGGCAATGGGGCGAAGATCAGTCGGGTCGTATCGGAAAGCTGTACGAGGTTCTTCACTATTGGGAGGACCAGAGATACGCCCTCATCGTCAACCGGACGGAGTTGGCTTACGAAGGTCGCTCCCCGTACTGGAAGCACGGCAAGAAGCCTTATGTGGTAGCATCCTACAGCCCCATGCCGAATGAGTTTTACGGTATGAGTGCTGTGGAGATTATCGAGCACTTGCAACACGAGTTGAACACGAACCGGAACCAGCGAATTGACAACATCGCACTCATTCTTAACCGTATGTGGCTAGTGCGCCGGGGAGCGGACATTGACGACTCGGAGCTTGTGAGCAGGCCCCACGGTATCATTCGCGTGGATGACGTAGAGCGGGACGTTAAGGAAATGGCGATGAATGACGTGCCCCGCTCTACTTACGTTGACGAGCAGACTATTAAGCAGGACATGGAAAACTCCCTCGGGGTGCCGGGTGTTGTACGGGGAGTGGACCCCTCCCGAGCCGAGACCGCTACGGAAGTTGTCACGAAGTCCTCCAACGCCGGAACCCGATTTGACGTGGGGATTATGGTGCTAGAGGACAGTGTTATCGAGCGGCTGGCGATGCTCATGGACTGCAACAATCAGCAGTTCGTGGATGACGTACGGGCCGTTCAGATCTTTGGCGAGGACACAGGCCCGATGTGGAAGTCCCTCAGCCCCGGAGACTTGGTAGGAGAGCGGGATTACGCCCCCTCCGGTGCCAACGTGGACCCTGCGGCTAATAAGGAAATCCGTAGGCAACAAGTTACGCAGATTATGTCGGGTGCCCTTTCCACGCAAAACCCGTACATTGACCTGTATGAGTTGACGAAGATGTGGGTTCAGTCCTTCGACGTTCGCAACGTGGAGAAGTTGTTACTGCCAAGGGAGCAGGTGGACCAGATGCTACAGATTCAAGCGCAACAGGCACAAGAGCATGAAGCTGTGGTAGCTGGACGGGTGCCGGAGCAACAACAAAACGCACCCCCTGCTTCTCCTCAAGAGCAAATGATCCAGCAAATGATGGGTCAGGGGGGGTGATGCTATGCGCCTGACTTCCTCGGATAAGGAGAAGTTGGCGCGTCTAGCGTTGCACGATGGGTGGGAAGTGTTTGTTCGAGTTCTAGAAAGTAGGATTAGGGCTGAGCAAAACACCCTTAATTCCCACAAGTTTGACCAATTACTCGAAGTAGGACGTAGTCAAGGAGCGATACACGCTCTGGAACGGGCGGTGTCCTTTGTGGAACGCCGGCTGGAAAAAGTGAGAGAGGACTGATATTTACATGCCAGAAGAACAGCCCATTTTCGGGGTCAACGAAGAAGAAGGCTTCGGGACAACTCCCCAAGAGGGAACCCCGGCAGAGAGCGATCCCGAACAACAGGCCCCACCGAGAGAGGGGGAGCCCCCCGCACTTCCGGTCGATCCGCAAGAAGGGCAACCGACTGGGGGAGGGGGCGAAACCGATCCACAGGGAGAACCGCAAAGGCTGTACGCAGGCAAATTCGATAGCCCGGAAAAATTGGAGCAATCTTATGAGGAGCTTCAACGAAAACTCGGGCAACAGGGAAATGCCCTCGGACAAATGCAACAGCAGTACAACCAGCTAGTGCAGTATATCCAGCAGACTCAAATGCAACAAAGGCAGGTACCCCCGCCGCAACAAGCGGGGCCTGCACAGCAGGTAGATCCTGCGAGGTTTATTGAGGATCTGGAGTCTAAAGGGCCTTCGGTTATTGAGGAAATGATCAACCGGGCTGTGACGGAGAGGTTAACGCAAGAAGGGGAAGTGCTCGGCCAGAGCCTCCAGCAAGTCTTGCAACCTTTGTATGCACAGTATGCGGAGGGTCAACTGCGTCAGGCCGTTCAGGGTCAAATTAACTCCGCGAGGCAGAAGTATGGAGATTTTGACGAGTACCGGGAAGACGTGAAGCGTATCTTTGGGGAACAGCCTCAGTTGCTCCAATCACCGATGGGTGTGGAGACAGCGTACTTGATGGCTAGGAACCAGAGAGGCGGCATTGCCCCGCAAACGGCGGCGATGCAACAAGTGACTGCGGCGCAAAAGAGGGCGGCACAAATGCCCTCGTCCGGCACCGGAGTTGCTAGACAACAGCAACAACAAATTTCACCCGAAGATGCCATTAAGCAGGGAATCTTCGGTGCGCCAAATGCGAAAGGCGTTTTCGGGTAACACGGAGGATTTAAGAAATGCCGAATTACGGTGTGTCCACTCCCGCCGCTAACTCCCCCGTTTTCACTTACGGTGTGGATCGGGAGCGAAGGGATCTTGACGTAGCAAAGGAAATCGCACGGCTTGTTCCGGATGCGAACCCGTTCTTGTCTATCCTGCAACGGGCAAAGAAGTCTAACACGAGGACCGCAGAGTTTTCGTGGTACGACTCGGAGCCGGGTGCATGGTGGACGAAGATGACGGCGAGTGCGGACGATTCCGAGACCACGCTTGATGTGAGCGATGCGACGATCTTCCGTCCGTGGGACGTTATCAAGGTTCCTCGTACGGGAGAGGTCATGCGGGTAACGGCTGTGGATGAGTCCGCTAAGACGGTCACGGTCGTACGAGGTCAGGGTACGTCCAGCACGGCGGAGTTGACTTCCGACGACTGGTTGATGCGCCTTGGCAACGCGATGCAGGAGTTCAGCAACGCGCCGGAGTCCAAGATCGCACAGCCCGTCAAGGAGTACAACTACACGCAGATTTTCCGACGACCGTTCGACCAGTCCATGACAAGCGAACGGGAAGCTCTGAAAACCAACGAGACGGAACGCAACCGTCTGCGGAGGGATCAGGCGTTGGAGCATAAGCTGGACATCGAACGGGCCTTGTTGTTCGGTGAGCGTCGGGAGGATGTGGCAAACAAGCTCCGCATGACGGGCGGCTTGTTGTCTTTCATTAAGACGAACCACCTTGACGTGTCCGGGAACCTCACGGAGCAGAAGTTCGAGGAGTTTTGCGAGATGCTGTTTGCTAACGGCTCCAGCAAGAAGCTCCTGATTTGCTCCTACCGTGTGGGGAGCATCATTAATCAGTTCGCTAAGGACAAGATCCGGACTGCGAGCGGGGAGTCCACGTATGGGATCCGACTCAAGATGTACGAGTCCTTCCACGGTGACTTGGCGATTGTCCCTTCTCGGACGCTGGAGAAGGATTACCTCGGGCTGGCCTTTGGTGTGGATATGGATTACGTCCAGTACCGTCCATTGAACGGTCGGGATACGACTCTCCGTACCAACATCCAAGCCCCGGACGCTGACGGCTGGCGAGATGAGTACCTTACCGAAGTGGGCTTGCAAGTCCGTTTGGAGAAGGTACACGCAGTTTTGGACAACGCGGCGTAAAAAGGGTCGGGGGCCTTTTGGCCCCCTTCCTACAATGGAGGTTTTAACGAATGGCGGTTTACCATTCCCCTCGTTTGGGGCTTGTAATTAACGCACAACCCGAGGGGCCTCGGGTGCAGTTTGTGGACGGTCGGTACGAGACCAAGGACAAAAAGGAACAGGCCCTTATCGAAGGGTCACGGGGCTTCGGTATCCACATCTTCAAGGAGGAGTCTGCGCCTGAGCCGGAACCGGAACAGGCCAAGAAGCCTGCGGAGAAGCCGAAAAAGACTAAGGGAAAAAAGGACAAAAAAGACGAGGACGCTCCTGATCCGGAGTTTGATATTGACGCTTTGCTTCCGGACGTGGAGAAGAAATAAGGGGTTGTCGTAGATGGCAGGTTCTTACACAAACAGCGGAAAAGACGCAATGCTTGACCACCTAGCTAGTCTGGTGGGGTATGTGTCTTTGCACTCCTCCTCCACAGCAAGCTCTAGCAATGAACTCTCGGGAGGGGAATACTCAAGGCAGTCCATCGAGTTCGGGTCGGCAAGCGACGGGGAGATCAAATCTTCCAACGAGCCTGAGTTTCAAGTCCCCGGAGGGTCTACGGTGTCCTCTGTGGGGTTTTGGTCCTCTGAAACGGGAGGCACTCTGTACGGGTACGCTGAGGTGGATGCTGAGACATACGCTAATGACGGCCTTTACAGAGTTCAATCGGCCTCTTTGGATTTGAACAAATAAAGGGTGCTGTAGGTGTCGGGAAGCGGATACTTTAGGTGGGGACAAGACGAATGGGGGGAAAAATGGGGGGTTCCCCCTGGTATCTCTGTCCTTTCCGGGGGGGGATCTCCTCTAGTTCAGTCCAGTAAGACAGGATTGTTCAACAAAGAGGTGTCTGCCTCTGGAACACCTGTTGTAGTCCCTGTTTCGGTTCGGTTGTTCTCCGTATCTTTACCTTCTTCGGGGCATCTACAAGCTTTGTCCCGTAAATTGGGTTTTGGGGCCTTTGTTGTGGAAGGGAATGGCCGTGTAGGGCTGTCCGTTATCCCCCAAAAAACGGGAGCCCTTTCGGTTATCGGTGGAGGCTCGTTCGGCCTGAGAGGGGCAAAGGGCGTTGATGTTTCGGCTCTTGTCTCTGTGGGAGGGGAGATAGAATTTGACTATCTCTCAATACGAGAAGTGCTATCCGGGGTTCTCGGGGGCGGCAGTTTGGAGTCTTTTGGGGAAAGGGTTAGCATCGTAGTTGCCTCCGTGTTCGGCGGGGGTATCGTGGTTGTTGAAGCCCGGAAGTTGAGCCTTCTTGATGTTGCGGTAACAGGAGAAGGTCTTCTATCTTCTTACGGGATAAAAAAGATTGTTTCGATTTTGGGGTGGTCTTCTGAGGGCTCGATTTCTGTTGTAACAAGAGGCCCTCAATGGGGTCTATTAAAGCCCCGTGGTTTGAAAGAAGGAAGTACCAAGCCCCATGCCTTTGTGTGGGAGAAGGTGGACCCACACCCCGTAAAAGAATGGGACGGGAGGGATCCGCATTGACGGGCGTTGAGATTAAAAGAGAAGCGGAAGCCTACATCGAAGAATTTATTGACGACCCGGACGCTCTTGTGTTCATTAACCGGGTGCTCAATATGATCGGTGACATGGCCCTCATCTACGAGGTTGTCACGGGCACCATCGAATACCCTTACGACTGGTACGAGTTGCCCCCCACGCTTACGAACGTGCGTAAGGTGGAGACATCCGGGGGTGTGCCCTTTCACGATTACGAAGTTGTGGACAACTGGATTCGGTTCCCCTCCCCCGGCCAGTACACGATCCACTATCGCCGTCTGCCCAAGCCGCTAACCGGGATTCTTGACACGCCGGAGATTCACCCGGCCTTCCACAGCGCACTCGTCACGGGGCTCATCGCCCTGTGGAAGCTCAAGGATGACGACGAAAACCCGGACGGGGTTCGCAACTACCACGAGTTTAAGGAGCACGCCATGCGGGTCTACAATACCCTGCAACGCTCCCGAACCCCGTCCACAGTGAAGGTGGTTCGTTAAGTATGTCCAAGATGCTCCGGTCCTATTACGACTTCCTCGGCGGCTTGAATACGGATGCCGCCTTGGACAACCTTGCCGACAACGAATTGGTTCAGGCCGATAACGTGGACCTTGTTGAACGAGGCGGCTTGATGAAACGCAAGGGCACAAGACGGCTGAATGAAACCCCGTACACCGGAGAGGTAGAGCAGATCTTTGAGCTACCTCGTTCGGACGGGGAAGTGTGGCTTATGGCTGTCATTGAAACTCCGACCGGGCATGTGCTTTACCGTGTGCTTGAGGACGAGGGCTACCAGTTGGAACAAGTGTCTCCGGTGGCCTCTCCCCAGATCGGATACGTCTCTTTTCCGAACCCTAGCCCGGAGGGTGTGGACCTGCTCTACTTCACGGACGGAGACAAGTACCGGGTGTGGGATGGGGAAGAAACGAAGCTCATTGCGGACATCATCCCGGAGTCTCCTGACACGCTCCCCACGGTGGAGGCTCAAGATACGACTTCGGAGACAGGGCTGAAAAAGGGCACGTACAAGCTGGCGATGACATACGCCTCCCACATTGAAATGAAACAAGGGGATTTCTCCTCTGCGCCCGGTGTTCTCGGGAACATCTTTAATTTTTTGCTAGAGCGTACAACCGGGGAGCCGATTGGGGAGTCGCAACCGTCCGAAGTAATTGAAATCGAAGTGGAGGAGGGGCAGGAAATTAAATGGAGTTCGTTTCCTCCCCTCCCTGCCGGGGCCGCGGCTAGAGTTTTGTACCGGACCACAGCGGACGGGAATACGTTAAGGTTCGTAGCGGCCCTACGCCCCTCCGTCTCTTTGTTTGTGGAGAAGTTTTCGGACGAGCAAATGCGAAAGCGACGATCCCTGCGGTGGGAAAACAATTTAGGGGCCGTGGCGAAAAGCACATTCCTCGTGCGACACCCGAACAGCTACCGCCTGTTTGCCGCAGGGAATCCCGACGACCCTTCGGCTATCTACTATTCGGAGCCGGGAGAGCCGGACTACTTCAACTCCACGTCCGTTTTGTACCCGACGACCGGGGACGGCCCGGTAACGGGGCTGGCGGCTTTCGGGGATGCCCTGCTGGTTTTCTACAAGCACAGCATATGGGCGTGGAGGGGTGTGGACCCGGAGCAGGATGCGACGTGGCACAAACTGCCTACAGGTGTGGGAACAGAGTCCGCAAGGACCGTCCAGCTTACTCCGAACAGCGTCTCGTTCCTCGGTCCTTCCGGGGTGTATTCTGTTAGCTCCGGGGTGCTCGGGTTTGACGTGACGGTGGAGCCGACCGAGGGCATGGTCTACAACCACGCGAAAAACAAAGTAGAGAAAATTTTGCGAGGTATTGAGCGTCCCGACTTGGCGAGGGCTGTGTTTGACTCGGAGCGGCAGAGGTATTTGCTCTCCTACACCGACGAGGGCGGCACAAGGAACAACCGTATTCTCGTGCTAGATTGGAACATCGGGGCTTTCACTCGGTACACGAACCTGTTTGCGAATGACTTGCTTGTTCGGTTGGACGGTAGCCTGCTCATGGCTACGAACGGGTACATCGTACGCATGTGTGAAGGGTGCGACGACCACGACCAGCCGATTGAGATGGTTGTGAGGACGAAGAATTTCAACCTTGACCATCCGTTCCACAAGAAGAATTTGTTGCGGTTGTATGTGTCGTTTAGGCAACCGGAGCAGGGCACAAGCGAGATCACGTTGCGGCTCCATGTGGACGATATTCTCCGAGAAGAAATTATCGAGGCCGCTTTGTATGAAAACTTCGTGTGGGGAGAATCGGATTGGGGAGACATATGGGGTTTCCGGCATAACGTCACGACGAGGACTCGCATTTACGGGAGCGGCCATCGTGTGCAGATGGAGTTTGTGAACGCACAGCCGGGAGACCCGACAACGATTTATGGACTTGCGTTTGAGTTTCGGCCCAAAAGGGCGAAAGGGAGGCTGTTGTAAATGGCTAGACCGGAGAGGACGTTTAGTGGGCAGGAAGGACAACGATCAACAGGAACCGCAGGGCCGGAAGCGATCAAGCGTGACTTGGACTCGGCTCTTGCTATGTTCAATCCCGAGGCGAATTTGCCGGATGGTTCGCAGGGCGGTATTGGGGATGACAACCTGAAACCGGGTGCGGCCACGGATATGGTTGTGGGCGACCGGACTATAGACGATGAGGAAGCTCCCACCTCTAGCACGGGCGGTCTCGGGGTGTTATTGAGCAGGCTGGCGAACAGAATTAAGGCGATCATGGGCGTTAGTTCGTGGCGGGGTGCGCCTCCGATCACGTTGCAGGGGGCGAAGGCCCACGTCGATGCGGCGGCTCCCCACAGCGGACATGAAACCCCGGCAGGGGCGCAGGCCAAGGCGAACGCCGCGGCGGGGGTTGTGGCAACGAGCTTGTCCGAGCACGTTTCCGACAAGAAAGATCCGCATGATGTGGGATCTCTGATCAAGGCCGGGACGGGTATTGCTGTGTCGAAGCATCCGACAAGCAAGGAGGTTACGATTACAGCGCAGGGAGGAGCGGCCCCCGGTGCTCACGCAAGCACCCACGCAATGGGAGGGGCTGACCCGATTACGCCGGAGATGATCGGGGCGGCGACGACAAGCCAGCTTAATAACCATGTGAATAATACGTCTAACCCTCACGGCGTGACGAAATCGCAAGTTGGTCTCGGAAATGTAGATAACGTGAAGCAAGCGACGAAGACGGAGTTCGACGCACATGTAAATGCAACGAACAACCCGCACGGCGTTACGAAGGCACAAGTTGGACTTGGGAATGTTCCGAACAATGCGATGGCTAGCAAAGCTCAAGCGGAAGCGGGGACCTCGAATAGCAGATTCATGTCCCCGTTGAGGACGAAGGAAGCTACGGATAAATATATATCCGGGACGGGAGACGGCTCAATCGCTCTTGGAACTAATGCCAGTGCGGAAGGAGGTTATTCCACCGCCCTTGGATATAATGCCAGTGCGGAAGGGGGCTCTTCCACCGCCCTTGGAGATAGTGCCAGTGCGTCAAGAGGTTATTCCATCGCCCTTGGATATAATGCCAGTGCGGAAGGGGGCTCTTCCACCGCCCTTGGAGATAGTGCCAGTGCGTCAGGAATAACTTCCACCGCCCTTGGAGATAGTGCCAGTGCGTCAGAAAATTGGTCCACCGCCCTTGGAGGTAAAGCTAATGCAGACAACGCTAGACAGGGAGTTTTAGGCGGCCAAGACACTGCTTCAACAAATAACTGGCTTGTCCCTGGCTCCTTTACTGTCTCAGGCTCCAAGAACTTTGAAATCCCTCACCCTCATCCTAATAAGAGACATACGCACATGCTACGGCACGGAGCGGTAGAGTCCCCTACGGCGGGGGACACTCTTTATCGATTCACTGTCGAGTCCACTGAAGATAATGAAACGGTCTCTATGGAGTTGCCTGATTATTTTCAGCATCTTAATGTGAATGTCGATGTGTGGGTAAACGGGCAAGGCCATTTTGGAAATGGATATGGATGGGTTGAAGATGGTACGCTTTACGTTGCATGTGAGTTGGCAGGAGAGTATAAAGTTCTTGTCATCGGTACAAGAAATGACGATCATCAATCGATTCAGGATTGGCATATCAAGGGAGTGGAAAGAGAGATAGGAGAATCTTGGACAGGGGAAACCTGGGTCTTCGATGTTGAGGAAATCATGGAGATAGAGGAAATTAAGGAGGAAGAGTGATGGATGTCATCATTGTTAGTAGCAGTGTTCTGTTCAAGAATCCCCATGTAGGTCAGCCTTCCCGAGCAATCGAGGATCACTACTACGGGAGACGGATAAGTGCTTTTGTGGACGGAAAAAGAAGGATGTTTAGGTTCGATTCTACCGAGTTGTCATTTGAAGCAGACGAGGAGGAAATGGAAGTGGCTATCGTACTTCGTTTGAAGGAAGAAAAAGACAATTTCGGGGAAGAGGAGGAGTAAGGTGATCCATCGAGAGTCTGTAGAATCTCCGACCGAGAAGGATAGAGCAGTGAACATTGACATGGTGAACAGGGAAGAAGTAGATGCTGTCAAGCGTGGTCTCCTCGTTGGGGAGATGATTCATGAAGACGGGAGAGTCGAAACTTTCCGACAGGAAAATGTTATCGTGGATTACTCGTCTCTTCTCATGGCCCAGTTGATGAAGGGAGAAAACGTTCCCGGCGTAACTCATATCGCTGTTGGTACGGGGTATGGAGAGTCTGAGGGGGGAAACCCCTAACCACGACTTTCACCCTCAAGAGGGGCAGACACACAAAATCGGAGTCTTATTCCGAAACAACCATACTTCAGACGTTGAGGTCAGTCGGCTGTCGGGCTTTTGGCTTCAATTTGAGCTTGTGGATAAGTAGGAACGTCTTGCATTTTGTAGTATAGTGAGGTAAAGCGAGGTGAAGATCGGTGGACCCGATTACAAGTTTAATTCTTGCCCCCATCGTGAGTAACTTTATCGGTGCTCTATTCAACCCGAGGCCGAAAACGCCTCAACCCCCTCCGGGATTGTCCTATGAGGAAGCAACAACTCGGGCGCAGACGGTTCTCGCTCCGGTGTTTGAGCGCATGATGCAAGAGACGCTGGCCGATGTGAGCCGTCACAATATCAGCCGAGGGTTTTACGGTCAGGCTCCGGGCGATGCTCTTGCCGAGAGAATGGCACGGGATGTGGCGGGGCAGGAGGCTATGGCTATCGGGAGCCTTGCTGATCAAATGGTAGGGCAGACGAACCAACATGCGGCTCAAATGGCCGCTCTAGCTCAGCAACAATGGGCCAACCAGCAACAAGGTTTCTTGGGTGCGGGGCAACTCGGGCAAAACTTCATCGAACAGATGATGCAATACTCGTACATTCCGAGACGGCAGTTGACCGAGATGGGGATGGATCACGCACTGAGAAATTGGGGAGTCCAGATGCCTGTCAACACCTCGGGTACGACCGTAACAGGAGCTAGTTTGTCCACCCCCTCACTGGCAACGTCGCAACCGACGCAGGGGCAAACGTGGGGAGCACAGCACCGCGTTAATTCAAGATGGAACAGCCCTTATGTGGGGTACTAAGGAGGAATAACGATGGCAACTCGACGGAGAAGTAGTCACCTCACGATGGAGGATCTATTCCCAAGCGGGTTCAGAGGGCTCCCTGCCGATGACGCACAGCTTGCGGGGATGGCCGAGGATTTTGCTCTTGAAGCCCTTGGTTCTGTTCCCACAGGTAGGTTGCATGTGGACGAACTTATGCACCAAGCGAATATTGCAAATCAAATGATTGCCGCGGGGTATGCCCCGGAAGCGTTGCAACGTTTACAGCAGATGGGTGTGGGGCAAATGTATATGCCCCCGCAGGCGATGGACACGTACAACCAATTGGCGATGAGCCTGTACGACGCTCTCAGCGCATGGGGTGGGGAGACGCAAACCCCGGAAGCGATGGCTATTCAGGCGATGGCACCGCAGGCGTTGGCGATGTACCAACGGGCACCGCAGGCCAACTACATGACCACGCAAAACGTCGCACGGGAGATGCAGTATGCTTCCGAGCTTGCACAACGAGGCATGGTGGACGAGGCGTATGAGCTTATGCAGAGAGTTAGGCCCGAGCCTCGTGGGGGCTTAATGGACTCTCGGGTTCGAGACTTGTACGGCGGGGCCGCAGAGATGATGGCAAGCATCATGGCCGCTGACGGAACCGTTCCCGAAGCGGACATTCAGAACATGATTGCCGCTCTTGCGTACGCTCCTCAGGGAGGTCATGTGCCTGTTCAGTCCCGTCTCTCGGAGTACGCTCTGAGCGATGCTTTGCGGAGGATCTTGACCGGACACCGCATGGATCGGGAAGGCCGTCCGGGAATGTTGCCGCAGGTGGCCCAATACCTTGCTCTGGAGGGCATGGGCGGGGATCACAACGTCCTCCAACGGTTCATTAATAGCCTTTTGGATTAAGGGGTAGTACCGATTGGCGACTCGTGTTGACCGAGAAGTAAACTACCTAATGGAGCGTACTCCCAAGCGTATGCCGGAGCAATACCGGGAGGGGTACGAGAAATGGCTTCGTCAGAGTGCTCTCGCCCGAGGTCTCATGCGTCTGGCTGTAATGAAGGACGATTTTGAGGCTTCGGTTGCGGGAGCCTTTGTGGGGCCGAAACTCCAACAGCGCATACAAAACTTCGAGGGAGACCCCGGAGCAATAGCCTCTATCACCGGGTCGCTTGCGGGAACCGCTACGCAAGTGGCTATGGGAGGGGCTGTTTTGCGCGCCCTAGCTCCGATGGTTCAAGGTGCGGCGCAAGCTGGTCGCATACCCGGTCTCGCTCAGGCTGTGGGGAGGGTCCAGCAGGCGAGTCCTCTCGCTCAGGAAGTCCTCCGGGACATGGCTATCGGCCCGATGATTGAGGGCATGAGGGCCTTGGGCGGTCACGATGTCACCATGAAAGACGTGCTCCGTTCGATGGCGATCACGGGCGGGGCGGGTCTCGGTGCCATCGGGGGCCGGACAATGACCCAAGGGGCTTCGCAACTCGCCACTCGTGCGGCGATGACCGCAGGGGCCACAGCCGGGGGTTTGGCGGGGGCTGTCCCCTTCGCTGGCATGGAAGGCTCCGGCACTGAGGCAATCGTCACGGGCCTTGCTATGGGCCTTCTCTACCCCGCACACGGGCAAGCGCAACTCAATTTGCCGGGGAGGGGTGTGGGAGATGTTTCCCCCGGAGCGGCGACCCCCGCTCCCACTCCCTCCCCTACCCCGGCACACCCTTCTTCCCCGGAGGGGGAGGGGTATTCGGTCGTGCCCATTCGGAGGCCAGCCCGTGAGATGCCCACGGAGGCCACCGAGTTCATTAACTCCCGGCGCAACCCGCAACGGAAGCAATACGCTCAGAAGTATGCCGAGTGGCTTGCTGGCGGGGAGCAAGGGCCCATGCCCGAAGCGGAAGGGATCACAACCCGAGCGGGACGGGAAATTCGAGAACGCATAGATGAAATTATCGGGGCGGCTGAGGGGCCTGCCCAACTTCCTTTGCCTGTGGACATGGACGATATTGTGCCCAAGGCACCGGGGCAAACGGGCGCAGGCCGTACGGTATCCTCCACCCCCGAGCCTCAAATGAGGATTATCGTTGACCCCCCTTCGGCTGAGACCATCGCACAGCAGGGCGGGGCCGCGGCGACCGTGGATATGGTTACGGGGCAAGGCGGTGTGCCTTTGTTCCGGCCCATCCAAGAGGTTGTGGGCGATGGGCAATCGCTTATCGACATGAATGGCTTGAAACTCCCTCGGGCGTTGCGCCGTCAATTAACAGAGATTGACGTGCAGATTAAGTCGCTCAATGCGGAGGCGCAAAAAATTCTCCGTCGAGCGGGTGTGAATGACCCCTCCGATCTGTCCCCGCAAGGGCAGAAACAGTACGCTGAGGTGCTGGAACAACTCCGGGAGATGGACGGCAGGCGCAACGCTTTGCGTCCGGCTGTGCTGGCCGAGCTAGAGAGCAACGGCACCCTCGGGCGGGTCGTCTCGAATCAGATTGACAACGAGATCGCACAGGACATTGCGGCTATCGAGGGTCCGCAACGCCCCGCCCATATCGAGCACATGGAGACCGCAAGGCCGTGGGAAACGGAAGTGCGGACGGGTGACGTTATCGAGGGCCTGTCTCCCGAGGAGTTGCAACTGAACCCGAACGTGTTTCACGACCAAGAGGATTCCATTCTCGGGTTTGCCACGAAAATAGACGCTCCCGGCCAAGAGACGATGGAGGTTTTTCGTACCGCCGAGGCCCGTCACTTGGACTTGGTAGAGGCCGCTCCCGACGCTATGGAGGCGATGCGGGGCCGGACTCCCAACTATCTGAACGTGGTATTCACTACCATGCGGGATTTGTTTGGGGAGGACGTTGCCAAGCAAGTCCGGGATGCGAAACATGCGAGTCAGGTGTTTAACAGTCAGTGGGGTAACGTGCTAGACGACATCCTGAAACCGTTCAAAGGCTTGCGAGGGGCTAAGAGCCGGGTTCGTATCGGCAAACTCCTTGACGGAACGCCTGTGGAGGGCGTGACCGACGCTGAACGTCTCGCCGCCCGAGAGTTGCGGGAGAAGTTTTTCGACCCTCTGTTCAAGGAGTTTGACATCGACCCGGACAGGTTCCTTCAAGACTACCTCCCGAGGCTTCGTGCCGGGAGAGACTTGAGCACGGAGCTTCCGGCTGAGGAATGGACCCGGATTAAGTTCTTTGCTGAGGAAATGCGGTCGGCCATTGACGGCCCCGAGGACAGGCTGTGGGATGTGCTGGACGTGACGACTCGCTACCTCCGAGCCGGGTCAAAGAACAAGTTTATGGAACCCGCCCGTCTAGCTGTGGAGCCTGCTGTAGCGCAGATGGACCCCCATAGGCGCATGGCTTTCGAGACGTGGTTCGGTCAGCTTATGGGCAGGCGCACCGTGGACGAGATGTTCTTGGACAAGACGTTGGATGCCACGGTCGGGAAAGTCGTGCGTCAATTTGGAGGAACCTTCTCGGATCGCCCGTCGCAAGAACTGTCTCTTGCCGTGACACAGCTTGTTCACCTCGGGACCATCGGCTTCAACGCCTTCTCCATCGTGAAAAACTTGACACAGCAGATTCACACGATGGCACAGTCGGGTGTGGGATATTGGGCTAAGGCTCACCGGGCTTTGCGTACACAGTCCGGCAAGGAATTGCTCAAATACAACTGGGTGGGCCAGCATAGGGTATACCTCGAAGGCATGGAGCTTCAACGGACGGCGATGGACCGGATTCTCGGGCCTGTGTCCGATCTGGCTTTCCGAGGCTACCAGTGGGCTGACCAGTCCAACGTGAACACGGCGTATCTCGCCGCCGTTCTCAAGGACTTGGACCAAGGCAAGAGCCTCGCCCACGCTATCAACACGGGCAACTATACGGCCATGCTCACGCAGTTCGGGTACGGGGTGGACAGCCCCGCTTTGTTCCGAACCCCTGTGGGTAGGCTCATCGGGGCGTTGCAGTCGTACCCGGTCAACTTCGCCCGGATGCTCTACGCCCAAGGAACCACAGGCCACAAGGCAGAGGCCATCCGAACGGTCGTCGGGTTGGCGGCAGGCGCATGGTTGCTAGAAAAAACGACCAAGATGGATTTTTCCTCCATTACTCCATGGGAAACCCTGCAAGGGCACCCGGCGTGGGCGGCTTTGCGGGGCGAGTTTTCTGTGCCTGTCCAGACGGGCATATCTCTTGTGGACACGGGAACGAAGTGGCTAGATGGTTTGGTCAACAACCGAGACCCGCAAATAGTCGAGGAAGCCTTCGACAATTTGAAGGAAAACCTCAAGACTTATGTTCCGACACGGACGCAGTATAGGCGACTGGCACGTTTCATAGACCGTGTGGCGAATGACTGGCAGGAGCTAGACGAACAAGGAAGGCCCCTTTATGGTATCTCCAAAGGAGAAGCTATTCGGGCCATTTTTGGCCCCACAAAGGAGGCTGACTTGCGCTTTAATATTCGGAGGAAGTACGAAGATGCTCTCATGCGGGAAGTGGACCCCGACAGGTTTGGCCTTCTCCAGAAAGCCCGCACCCTTCCACAGACTTTGCTCATGGGGGATGCGGCGTACGTTCGTAACCACCTTCGAGGGCAAGCGGATCGTATCGGGTTAGACGGGAAAAAGCTCCACGACGAGTCTGTAGCTCGTGTTCGACAGTATTACTACGGAGACGGTAGGAATGGATTTTGGCCCGCTGTGTACCGTAACGACACAGAGGAAGCCCGAAGAACCGGAGAGGTTTTAAAGAGGTTGGAGGTGACGACCCCAATGCTCATATCCGCGGGTGAAAGTAGGGGCGTTGACGGGTCGCTCCTCCGTCGAGGGGTGTCCATCTTTGGGTATGTGGGCATGCCCCCTGCTCGTACCCCCATTCCAGACGTAATCCGTAGCCGTCCTGACCTTTCTTTACAGACAGGAAGGGTTCCGATCCCTTCTATTCAAACTACTAGACCCGCTATGCCGTCGCTGTAATGATAAGGAGGTCATACACGATGTTAGAGTGGAACCACAAAACCCCACCCACTCCCTCATGGGTACAAACTATTACTGTCTTGGTAGGGAACCTCGGCTTCCCTATCGCTGTGGCCGCATGGTTGCTATATCGGATAGGCCCTTTACTTGAACAACAAACTCGGATGCTAGAACAGATCCTCAAAGTTTTAGAAAGGATCCCTTGAGATGCAGATTACGAAGAATTTTCACCGGGACGAATTCAAATGTAGATGCAAAGAAAGGGGGCTGAACGCCGACAACTCTTGGTGTCATGGAGTGTCGTGGGTCCACAGAGAGTTGGTTGTCCGGTTGCAGGGGTTACGGGACCACTTTAACGCTCCGATCACGGTGTCAAGCGGGTGCCGATGCCCCCGGTACAATACCTATATAGGGTCTACTGCTCCTTTATCTCAGCATATCCGGGGAACGGGGGCAGACATTATAGTGCAAGGACGCTCCACAGCCGAGGTTGCGGAAGCGGCCAGAGAAATGGGCTTTTTCGTTATCGAGTACGCCGACCGGGGCTTCGTGCATGTGGATATTCGTCAGTACATTTAAGGAGGAGACGTGTTGTGCGTAGTAAGTCCACACTGGTAATGCTATTGTCGGCCATTGTTATCCTTGTTCTCGGCTTTGCTGTGGCCGTGTATGCCGCAGACGGGGTTCCGTGGGCCGACCTCGAAATCGAAGTTGGTGGAGGTATCGTTCTCTACTGGCTTGGCATTCAAATGGCTATCGTGCAAGCTCTCAAGTCCATCGAAATTAACGGGAAGCGGATCGTGGAAGGCAAGACGAGAACTCTACTTGCCAATGCCGTGATCGGAGGTATCGGCCTAGTATTAGCGGCTGTAATCGCCGGTACTCCTTTCTGGCCCGCGCTCGTTTCTGCCATCACCGCTACTCTTGCTTCGGTGGGGTTGTGGGAACACGTTGAAGGTGCCGTGGGAAAATCTCCGGGCAAGAACAGCCCCGCTTCTATGTGATTAACGGTAAGCAGGTTATTGCCTCATCCAAGGTTGTGACGGAGGCCCTAAAGGAACATCACATAGACGACGATGCGGCTAGGAACAGGGAAGGGGCCGCACTTAATGTGCGACCCCCTACGTTCCGTATCCGGTGGCCGAGGGATTAACCCTCGGCCTTTTTCCTGTGCCGTTCAATTACTCGCTTGCTGTAGAGTAGGAGCACTCGCCGGGTGAAGGCACTCATCTCCCCTTGTACTTTACCCCTCTCAATTTGGCAGGCGTATTCGATAACCTGCCGCTCTTTCTCGTCAAGCCGAACGAATAGCGGCCTCTCCTTCGTACGGGCTTTTTGTGGCATCCGCTATCACTCCCGCGACAGGAAATCGCGAAGGTCCAACGCCCACCGGAGTTGGTTGACTGCCGCTTCCCGGCCACGTTGCCCCCCGGGGACAAACAACTCCTCACTTTCAATCTGCGCGATCCTGTACTCCAAAATTTGGCCGTACATGTCGTTCGAGGGAGAGGGAGTTTCCGGTGCAGGAGCGGCCGGAGTAGCGGCCCGTCTCCTACGTCGCGTCGTCTTGGGTTTCTCAGGCTCCTCCTTGGCCTCCTCCTTCTTTTTCGGCTTTGCCTTAGCCTTGGGCTTAGCTTTTGCCTTGGGTTTCGGGGCAGGCTTCTCCGCCTCTTTTTCCGGGGCGGGAGTTGCCTCCTCCGCGTCTTCCAACGTTAAATCCAATTCCTCGTTCTCATCTTCGAGGTCGAGGTCTAGCAAATCGTCCAAATCAATGCCGTCCAGTTCAATATCAGTCATTGTTTGCCTCCAATCTTTCTAACACGGCCAACGCTTCCTCGGGACTGTGGACCGTCTCCACAATAGCATCCCCTTCGGCTACCATTTTTCGATGCATGGCCGCTTGCAACTTCGTCAACTTCCCTCCGGGCCGCTTTACTTCCAGCCCCACAAACACTCCGCCATAGCTCCCTATGATGTCCGGCACCCCGGCTGTGGAATAGCGGGGGCCAACGTGGAACTTAACCCACCAGCCCCCGTGTCCCCTCAACGCTCTAAGGATGCGATCCTGCAAGCGTTTTTCCAAAGTCACGCATTACAGCTCCAAGTCTAGGTCCAGATCATCGTCCAACCCGGCATCCAAGTCGTCGTCGAGGTCATCCAGGTCCGGCTCGGGCTCGGGTTCCGGCTCAGGCTGAGACCCGTGCAACTCAATCTCCGACAGGTTTTGGAACTTGCCGCCGTTGTTGCTCGTCGCGACCGTGGCGAAGCACTTGAGCGTCTTGCCCTCCAGCGAGGACAGGTTCAACGCCGCCGCCTTGTTGGGCACGTTCGCCCCGAGACCCTGCAACAATTCCCGTAACGCTCGCAACCCCGGGGCCGCCGTCAGGCTGTAGAAGATACGGATCTTCCGGCCTTTGTGAGCGGCGGGGGCCATGACGAGATACTGGATCTCCACCCGTGCATCTCCGTTTGCGTTTTCTCCCACGTTCGCCTCAGTGATACGCATGATGTACCGACCCTCGGGAACCGTGTATGCGTCCCCTGCTTGATCCCATGGAATGACAACGCTCTTACTCGCTCGTGACATTTTCTCCGAGAACCTCCTTGTATGCTTCCAAGATTTTACCCCATGTGGGGTTTGCCAGTGCTCGGGGCATGACCCCGTAACGATCTGCCGCCAATGTCCCCGGACGCTCAAAGGCCATCCGGTAGCTAAGCTTTCCTGCTTTCGTTCGTGCGACGTATGAGTACCCAATGAGGCTCACAAGCCCCAAAAGATAGCTTCGCACAGACGCTTGCAAGTCCGGGACGTACCACTCTACTTCTGTGGTCCCCGTTGCTTCATCGGGCATCTCGTCCACTCGCTCGTGCGCCACCCAAATCTTATGCATGGGCAGGCTACGATAGTTTGTAATCCACGTTCGCATGATCCGTGCGGCCCGTCCGAAATCGTCCATCTCTGCCTTGTACGCAGAGCGATCCGGCCGACGTTGCACCTTCTCGGCCAGCACTTGTTGTAAGGCCATTTCAAGGGCGATCGTGGAAGTGTCCCATGCCACCGCCTCGAAAGGATGTTTTTGCGTCTTGAGAATCCAATACCAATTGGCTACGTCATCCCAAGAAGAAACTGGTACCCTCCGTCCGCGGAAGTCGGGGAACTTTTTCCTCGTAATAATATTGGCCCCATGATCAAAGTCGAGAATTAGGATGTTGGGGATCGTTCCGAGGAAGTGTGTCTTGCCTCGTTTGGGCTTACCGTACACGACCATCTCCAGATACTTGCTTGCCTGCTCGGGGGATTCTGCCTTAGCCATCGCCTCCTTTAATACCTCCGGGGACGGAATCACCTGTGGATTTGCCAATGCCATCTTCTGCGTCACCTCCTTGTCCGTACTTCAAATCTGTTTTGCAAAATCGGCTCAATGTCGCCGCCTTGCATCTCCACGATGCACAAGTCTTTGTACTCACAGTCCCATCGGCACCTCATTCGGTCGAGGTTGCGAGGGTAAACTTCCTGCCTGTATAGCTGTGGGGCAACGGCTCCCAATTCGTTGCTCTCCGCTTCGAGTCGGTAGTCGCTAATAGGCACCGCCCACCGCTCGAAGAAGGGCTTCCCCTGCCGTGCGATCTTGTCCAACATTTCCTTGTAATCCGAAGGGTCAAGGTCGTTGTCCAGCAACGCTTGGCGGTAGACATCCCACTCTGTGTCAATGGCCGCTCGGCTCATTGATCCGTTTTTGTTGAGCGTCGGCACTCTCGGAGTTCGGTTACGAATGTAGTCATAAACCATGACCACCCCGTTAATTTTGTCAAGGACTCCCCGGCTCCGCAAAAACTCCGTCAGCCCCAAAACGTATCGAGGCCCTTGCGAGTCTAGCATCCGGTCCTCCTCGTCGGGAACGTCTCCCACAACCTTGTGGTCAACGATGACCGCCATCCCCAGCCTGTTAAGGTAAATAAGGTCGCACTTAAACTGGAATGGAGCAGGCAACTCCGGCAAGTCCACGGGAATCATTTGCTCCACGAAAAGGATTCGTGCGATCTGGCTTCGGTCTTGTACTTCCCACTTGTCAACGTAGCGCAAGGAAATAGCCAAGCACTCGTCCGGGAAGTCCAGACCAAACTCCTCCTTCTCCTCATCGAACAACGGCTCCCATGTGTCCTTGAGCAATTCTTTGTGACGGGATTCGATTGCCGCCTTGCCGTTCTCCCATCCGTGTTCCTTCACATGTTCGTAATAGGAGGCCAGCAACTCATGCACCCACGTTCCCCGCTCAAGGTTTACTCCTTTGACCCGAGGCGTATAGCCTTTGACGTACCGAAACTCGGCCTTCTTCGGGCAACGCTTCACGGTTTCAATCATCGTGTGCGAAAACCGGGGTGCTAGTAGCTGTGTCATTTCCTCACCTCCCTTCGGTATATTTAGTCTAGCACGTCATGCTAGACTAGTCAAGCACTTTTTCGTAAATCCCCCACTTTTTCCCGATAGCAACCTCGGCACCTAGCGGGAGAGGGAACGTATAGCTAAAGTATTTGGACACCCACGCCGGAACGTGACGCTCCATTATCTGCTGAACAATGATAGCAACCTCATCCGACGCTTCGCTGGCGCACTCCACAAGGATAGAGTCGTGGACTTGCCCCACGATGTTCGCTTGCAAGCGTGGACGCTTGCTCACAGCTTCGTGAATGAGGATCATCGCTGTCAACGTAAAGTCGCTAGCTGTAGCTTGCACAGGGGAATTAATCCCCTGTCTCACCGCTTCATACGAAAGATAATTGTCTGCACTGTTCACGTCCGGTAAGTGCCTCACCCGGCCAAGGGGAGAAATAACATACCCGTGTCGTCGGACGAATTGCTCCATCTCCCGGTGCCATGCGGACAGCCCGGAGTACGAACGAAAAAAAGCGTTGCGAATTTCTGTGGCCTCGTCCAGTGTAAATACCATGTCGTAATCCCCGAAAGCATAGTTGACGAATGTCCTCGCTCCCATACCGTAAAGGAACCCAAAATTAACCGCCTTTGCCCTCTCTCGGTCTTCGTGCGTAATCTCGTCCAATGATTTCCCCGTGACCACAGAGGCGGTGAGCCTATGTAAATCCTCTCCGGTGTGGTAAGCCTGTACCATTCTCTCCTCGTTAGCGAGAGCGGCCGCAACCCTCAATTCAATCTGCGAGTAGTCGGCCACGATAAGCGTACGCCCCTCGGGGGCACCGATTACCGTTCGGATCTCCCCGTCACGAGGCACTTGATGGAGAGACATTCCCTTACGCCCCCCGAATGTGGGCATGTTGGTGCAAGACAAACGGCCCGTGACCGTGCCCGTTAAGTTGTACGAAGAACGAAGCCTGCTGGCGGAGGTGAGCTGTTCCCCCCACGGTCGCAGGTATGATCCCAACCATTTTTGGTGCTTACGAAACTCGAACACCATGCCCACAAACTCAGGGGCGTGTTGACGCAGTCGTTTCAAAGAGGCTTCATTTGTGGACGGAGCCCCTCCCGGAGTGTAGTCAATTACCGGGAGCATGAGCCTGTTGAATAGCACGTCTCCTAGCCATTGAGAGCTTCCAAGTTTTATCTCCTCCTCGGGGTCAGCGTTGATAAGCTCCCCGGCCCGTGTTGTGGTTTCTTCCATCGTCGTCTCACTAATAAGGATGGCTTCTTCGAGGGCTTTCTTGTCCACATACACCCCCGCCGCCTCGCTGTGGGAAAGCACGCCCCCCACTCTCAGCATGAAGTGGTGCAGGCGACGTTGGGAGGGCTCCAGCTTCGCCCACATCGCTTCGGCCAGTTGGTACTCAATTACAACGTCAAGGGCCGCATACGTTGTTAGATCATTTTCCGGAGGGTACGGAATGTCCTCGCCTTTCAGGACAGCTTGTTCGATAGCGTTGAAGTGTTTCGACATGACGTTGCCCCATGAGGGGACACCGAGGTATCGAGCGGCAACAGATTCTACCGCTTTCGGTGCGTTTTCGTCTAACAAATGGGCCATAAGGATCGTGTCCCGCTTCAACGCTGGGGCCGTCAACGCCCAATGGTCCAACCAACGATTATCGAAACGCCCGTTGTGGGCTATCCACTGTTTGTTAAGCGAGTGGAGTTTGTGAAGCTCCCCCTCCATTGCCGTCCTACGCCCGGTGCGTCCGGGGTGTCCGAGCAAAACCACGAAGGCTTTCTCCGGCGATGCCGCATACGCAACGCACATGATGTCGGCCTTCTCGTGCTGTTCGTCCAGCCCGATCGTTTCGATGTCGTAAGCTATGGCCTCTGCCTGTGCCAACTCCGCAACCATCCGCTTCGTTTCCTCTATTGTTTTGACGACGACGATTTCCGGCTCCGGGAGTTGAGGGGCTTTCCCCTGCACGAGTAAAGAAAAGCCTTCAATATAGCGTGACACTTCTTCGGCCATCGCCGCCGACCGCAGGGCCATCCCCGGAGGCATACACGAGTAGATCGTCAGGCCCCGGTGGGTGTGGGCTACGCCGTAAGAATCTCGGACGGCACCCTCGCCGCCGAGTGCCCGGAACACGGACGCTCCAAAGGCCAGCACATACTTACACCCAACATCCAACAGGTATTCTAGCTCAGCCTCAATGAAGGGCAGGGCTTCGTTAATCTGTCGTTGTCGGGGGTTACTCTCCACGTTCTTAACGATACTCGTTACGTGAGCATCTTCCCATTGTAGGCCGTGGTTCTTTAGCAACCGCCACAACCTACTCCCGCTTGCATCCGCCAAAGACATAGGGGTATCAGAGACGATAGCGAACAAAGGCCGCTCGGGGGACTGTGGAGGAATGCAAGGGTCTCCTTCATGCTCAATTAGGCACAAATCGCAATAGGTCATGTTGTCACCTTTGCCCGTCGCTCCAGCCGAGCAACAACTTTTTTCGCACACGGCTTGCACATGTAAAAATACCTGTACCCCCGTACAAGAAAGCCCTTTCGTGACACCCTCACAACGTCAGGCGTTGGCTTCCACTTCTCACATATGGGACATCTACTCCATGTTCGTTCCTCTTTGGACACGGTACAAGCCTCCTTGTAGCTCGAATTTAATTAACAAAGCAGGATGGGTGTCTAGCCACGTCGTTTTAAGCGCAGGGATGGAAGCAGAACGTAAAGCATCATGCATTTTACGTCGGTCTTCGAGAGGGGAGCAATCCTTCCCGCCCTCAAAATACACCCACAGAAGTTTTGTTCGGCGGCCTTTCTCGTATCGAACATAGGTTTGATAGCCTCCGTCTCCTGTGTTGTGGGGAATGCCTAGTTTTTGTGCAAGCCTATGCACTCTCGGCCCCTGCACTTTGCATCCTCCTCACAAAATAGCCAAGGGCTTCTTGCGTGGCCATTTTATTTTGAACCACGTGATACTTGTCCTCGTCCACCGTTCCTTTTGCGAGAAGGTGGATGTAGTGGCATGTGTGCTTCTGTCCGGGCCGAGCTATGCGTCCTCGTGTCTGCTCGTACACGTCCGCTTTCCAGTCGAACGAGTAGTAGATGGCGATACTGGCCGCTGTGAGCGTGACCCCTACCCCGAGAGCGGCTATTTGACACACAAGTACCTGTGGATTGTCTTCGGTCTGAAACGCTTTAATAGCGTCCGTCCGTTTGCGTCCGGTCACGTCCCCCGTAATGACGGTGTGAGAGATTTTGAGCCTATCAAGTAGATTGCCAATGGCATCGATCTCATCCCGGAATAACGCCCACACGATAACCTTCTGGCCTTCCATGCTCTCTAGCAAGCTACTTAACACCTTGAGTTTTGCTTGTTCCCCCACGGGCTCTCCGTCAAGGAAGCCCCCGGTGATCTGGCCGAGCCTTAGTTGCATCGTCAGTGCGCTTGTGGCAAGCGTTTCCCGGCCACTGGACATCGTGACGACCATATCCTCCTGCATCGTGTCATACACCCGTTGCGAACGAGCATCGAGAGTGACGGGTACGACTTGATCTATCTCCGGGGGCAGGTTCAGGATGTCTTTCTTTTGCCGGAGCGTGACCCTCGCCAGTCTCCGGGCAAGTTCCTTCCGGTTTTTGTATCCCTTGATCTCCCGGCCCATGAAGCCCCCCATGACGCAAAACTGAGAACGAAATTCGGAGATGGTCGGGGGCAATACGGTTGGATCGACCATCTTAATTTGATAGTACAGGTCGATGTACCCGTTCGGGGCGGGGGTAGCCGACAGGCACACAACGTACGGTGCCTGTCTTGCCATATACATTGCTCGTTTCGTACGTGTAGATGAGTAGGTTTTCAGGTAATGCGATTCGTCAAAGACAATCATGTGCGGGTCAAACTGTTGGGACAAAAACTTTGCGTAGCTTTGCAGAGCATTATAGGTAACGATTACCCATTGCGGCCCCGGCTGTTTTTTGAGTTCATGCACAGCCCCTTGTACCTCGGATAATCGTTTCCAGTCATTTCGAGAAGCCACCGAGGAGACCGGAAGCTGTTTCTTAACCTCCTGCTCCCACACCCCCACCGCCGCCAACGGACACACGACAAGAATACGGTCTACCTGTCCGGCCAGGTGCCTAGCGAAGGCGTAGTCGCAAACGGTTTTCGTTTTCCCAATGCCTGTATCCCACCAAAGCAAGGCAGATCCCATGCGCCAGAGGCGTTTGATCCCTCTCGCTTGGTGATCCCACGGACGTATTAAAGGACGGTAACGAGTGCGTTGTTTTGCGATCTCCAGTTCCCTCCAATGTCCCATCCTCTATCATTGACTCACATTCTATACCAAAACCTTGCAATATGTCCAGCGAAATCCTATACTATCTTTCAGGAGGTGGCAAAATGATCCAACGAAAAATCATCTCGGTTGCCTTGACAGATGCCGCAACACGGCTCAGGGTGGGCCGTACCACGCTTTATAGGTGGCTGGCCGACGACCGGATAGCGGCTGTTAAAGATCAAGGAAACTGGAAGATCTTCTTGCTTCAAATTAAAAGCGAATCGGAAGTTTCATACTTCACTCTGCCCCACTCCGCTCTCCCTGACCTCATGGGAGAGCATCATGACATGCTAATCAAGGAGGGATAGCTTTGCTCCCACGACACATGCGGGTTCCCGCCGCCGTGTGGGGCAAGACGAGGGGATGGGTGAACGTCCCGTCGCTAAACTCCTCCGGCCAATGGATTGAACGGTGGTACGAGTGGCCCCAAGATGCTAACCTCATAGCTGAGCACATCCTCCAGACAAACACGAGCAATGATGTGTACTGGTCCCCGCTTGTGTTCAAAACCCCTTCTCGGTTGACGGCAAAGGACTGCCTCTCCCGGTGGGCGTGGGCTGATCTTGACGGTGCTGAGGATGTGAAAACGCTAGACCCTCAACCATCTATCGTATGGGAATCTAGTCCCGGCAACATGCAGGGGCTTTATTTGTTAGATAATTCATACGACATGGACACTATAGAATCCTTCAACAAACGTATAGCATCATCGTCGGATGCCGACCCTTCCGGATGGGACGCTGGGCAGGTTTTACGCTGGCCGGGAACGGTTAACTTCAAGTACGACGACAGGCCAAGAGGAAAAATCCTCCGGGCCTCTACGAAGATCCGCTATACCAAAACCGATCTTGAAGCGTACGAACTGCCGGAGGAGCCGGAGCCTGTGAATGTGGACCCCGGGTCGCTAACACATGAGGAAGCAATGGAAAAGTATGACGACCTCATACCCCTTGAAGCATGGCCTCTCCTAGATCCCACAGCAGAGGTAGTACGAGGCAAGCGGTCGGTCACTTTATGGTCCCTCATTCGGTCGCTAGTTGAAGCTGGCATTCCCGCCGATGGAGTATACGCTATCGCCCAAGGAAGTCCATGGAATAAGTTCGCCGGCCGCAGGGACGAGAAGCGGCGTCTCACCGCCGAGGTAGAAAAAGCGTTCTCCGTTTACGCCCCGGAAATTGTAGAAGACGAGGAACCAATTGCCTTACAGGTAATTGAATCCGACCCCGAACCCTACAATGAACCGGAACCGTACACCTACGACTTTTTACCCGAAGGATGGCTTGCTCAATATATGCGTGTGGGACGGGAATACTCCCCAGATTCCCCGGAGAAGTTTTTGCTCGCTGGAGGCATTGCTTTGCTTACGATCGCGGCGGGTCAAATGCTTGTGGCGAACCCTACAATCCGTCGAAACGTACATCCGGCCTTATACCTCATGATCGTCGGTCCCACCCGGAGCGGTAAAACGAGGGCCATTCGTTTCGCTACAGAAATTCTTGAGAAGTCGGGCATCCCATGCCGTAAGCTGGACGAGTTTTCGCAGGAAGGTTTCCTTAAAGCAATGGAAAACGCCCCCGGCAATCAAGTGCTGTGGGAAGCGGAAGAATTGTCGCAGGTAATGAAGCAGGCCGCTCGTCGCAACAGCTACATGAGCACGGTGCCGGAGATGCTTCTGCGTTTGCACGACCGCTCCACAGCCGGAGGGGAGTATGTCCGGGAGTTGGCCCGTACGCCTGTGCGAATCGCCTCACCTCACTTGACGATTCTCGGAGCGACGACTGAGGAAAACTACTTGCAATCTTTCGGGACGGACAGTATGCACACAGGCTTGCTCCCCCGGTGGATTCAATTTTACGACCCGGCTCCTCCGTTGCCGCAGTACGGGAGGTCGAGCGTAAACCTCGAAGATGATGTTTTGGCCGTGGCCCGTGGACTATCCGATCTGCGTACGCTGTTGCAACAGGCTCCGCAAAAATCGTGGGAAGTCCGGGCTGGCAGGCGTGTGACGACACGATGGACTAATACCGTCGAAGCAGACTTAACTGCCGAGGCGTATGGAAGGTGGGTGGAGTGGATGAAAGCAAACGACAGAGAGGGAAGGGATAACCCCGTCTTAGCCCCGATCCTCTCCGAAGCAGGACAAAGTGCTCTTAAGTTAGGAATGCTTTTGGCCTTGTCCCGTAGACCAGAAGTGTTGCTGGGAGGGATCACTGTCACCGGGGAAGACATTGAAGCGGCCTTAAAAATCATTGAAGATGAACGTAATGCTAACACCCCCCTCTATAATATGCTCGGACAGGGAGACTGGGAGCGAACGTTGCAACGGGTTAATGACTTCATCCGGGAAAAGAAGAAGACGAGCCGTGTGGAAGTGCAACAAGCCCTTGGCTACTATGTACAAACAGCCCGGAACATGGATGAAATTGAACGGACATTACAAGACCGAGGTCTCATTGAAGTCGTAATGGAGAGACGAGGCCGGGGTAGACCGCGGAAGGTTTACAAGACAACATTCCGGGGCAAGACGAAGGCCCACCGGGAAACGAGGGAGCGGTACAACCGGGAACGGAGAGAGGCACGAGCAAAAGGAGAGGGTTAAGCCCTCTCCTTCATCCGTTCGAGCATGTTGCGAAGTCGGGCATTAACCTTGCTCATCGTCTGGACGTTTTCGATCTTCTCGTCTAGAAGTTGTTGTCGCAGTTCGGCGTTTTCTTCTTGCAAGGCTTGCCGTTCAATCTGTAACTGGTGAATTTGACGGAGAAGGCAAAGCCTCCCGTCTACGATGTGGACTTCGGCATCCTGCCTGTAAGGATAGTGGCACTTGGAACACTCAGTCACGGTTGCCGCCCCTTTCGCCGCCGTTGTTAGCCACACACTTCGGACAGGTCATCGTCGGCAGTCCGTCCGGGCTGTGGTATCCGGGGGGAGATACCAACGGCTCCCCTTCACTCTCTAGCCGTTCCTTCCCGCAGTTATCGCAACGGTAAGATGCTTCGACCATCCTCTACCCCTCCACTTTCTCCCGCAAATACCCAAGCTCACGGCCAAGATGTTCCACTTCGGATCGCAGATCGGTTAGCTGGAATTGGAGGCACCGATCCCTACCCCGAACGTGATCCTTTTTCCGTCCACAGTCCGGGCAAGCGCACCCGCACAGCACATAAAAGTTCGCAGGCCCCGCCTCGGGGTGTGGCACCCTTCGTTTCGGGTAGTTACATTCCGGGCATGAACCCCACCCGTGAGACATCGTCTACCTCTCCCTTCCGCTTTAGCCCACGCTAGGCTTTCGGTTTCTGCCGTCGATTATGATTCGTAGTTCCCCAAAAGGTGTGTTCATGGTTCTTAATCTCCCGCTCTGTTCCGCAAAGACCAGATGCTTTTTAGCGTGCTCCTGCAAGCGGTGGAAATCTTCATGCCCTAGCCGTAGAGAGGTAGGCAATTGGGCTGTTAATGTGTAATGTTGGTCACACTTTTCTAGGACATCTAAATACAAGTCGGGTGCGTACTTGTAATGTACGTCTGTGCCCCGGTATTTGATAGCGCACTCTGCGTGTTGAAGCAACCACCGTCCGGGGTGGACAGCGTTAGGCCACTTCTTACGCTGGTCCCTTCCCACACGTTCAAAGTGGCCTGCTCGTGCTTCAACAAAATTGCCACACCGATAACAGATGCCGGGGAATTTGTTCCGCAACGTCTACCCCTCCCTCGCCTGCTCCAACCGCTTCCGAAAACCGTCCACCTGCTCCTCCGGCAGATCCTCCAACCGTCGAGCGGCAGGCAGGATCAACGCCGCACCCAACGCCGACTCACTCATGCCCATCTTGAAGGCGATGCTTTTGAACAGCTTCTTTTCCTCACTGTCAACGTAGATAAAAATTTGGTCTCGTGCCATTGTTTATCGTCCCTTTCCGAACAAGATATAGATCAGTGCTAACAGTCCGTACACGACAGCCCACCCGGTTATCGTAGCAATTAGCTGAGTTATCTTGTCCCCCTTCAACCCTATTTCACGTCCTCAAAACGAGGGAGGATCACCGTGTCGTCATATGCTCTTAGCCGTCCCGGATCTAGGTCGGGATTAAGTCTCGTGATAGCGTCCACAATTTTTCTTACGTCGTACTTTTTCGTGTCGTAATATTCTTGTGCCAGCTTCCAGTAGCTATCCCCCGGTCGTACCGTGACTGAAATCGGAGGGGGTAGCTCCCCCTCCACTATGGAAACCTGATCCTTTTCCTTTATGTCAATCCCAAAGAAGACTCCATGTACCCACACCGAGGGGGCAAAAAAAGCAGAAACCGTAAGCAGAAGAAAAGGAATTACTTGTACTCTTTTTCGCATGTGTGGCCTCCTATCTAGTAGTTCAGCCCTCTACGTTTTGCTTCAATTTTCATAGCTTCCAAAGGCAGATCTTCATACCCAAGCGAAGGCACGTGCTACCTCCTTTTTTAGTGACGGTCCCGGCAACCGTCACACTTGGGATCCTTTTCTCTTCTGTCTGTTTGCTTACCGTCGCCGGGTCACGGTAGCTGGCGGGGCGGGCGGGAATCGAACCCGCTACAGGCTTCCCCCTTTTATCGGCGCGCCGTGCCTACGTTACCATTACGCCACCGCCCCTTGCACTACTATGCTAGCTTACTGCCGCCCTCCTGTCAAACACCTATCCGATGGGCTCGGGTTTTATTTTTGTTTTGTCGGTATAGGTTTCTCCCTCCTTGTCCATACTATGATCGCAACTTCTTTAACTCTCTCCCCTCCCCCGCCTCTTAGGATCGGCAGGGGTGTGCCCGAATCCCGCTCCCCAAAGGGCAGGGGGGAGGCTAACCGCGGGGTGGGGGAGAGGCTTCTAACGCTTGTCGATCCTTCGTCCCGTCTCCGTCCTGTTGGCACTCCTTTATCTAGGCCGGATACTCCATCGGTACCCCCCATTATCGTAAATGGCAAAGTATTCCCGGCTAGCTATCCGATCGGTACTGTTTGGGTGCCGGAACGTTGCCCTGCCTTTTTTCCCGTACCATGTTTTACGGTAACGGGGGTGAGAGTGAACGATCTTTTGTGCTTCCTCAATAGAATCCGCCCTTCCGATCTTTTCCCCCGTAAAAAATACTCGAAACACTAAGCCGTCACTTCCTTTCGTATCCATGACCGGGATTCCAACACGTCCCTAATCACTTCGTCTACCGTACCAAACACTCTCGAAAGATCTCCGTCTCCGTCAACCGTTGTCCTTGAATTTTTGTCCACGACTTCTACAGACACAAAGGCGGGGGAGAGACGGCGGAGTAGCGCCGTCTCTGCTTCCTCCTCAAAGGCTTCTTTGACCCCGTCAAGGTCCACACTGTTCGGGTCTACATTTTCCGGGAGGGACCGAAGGAGCCGTGAGGCGTGGACGCGTACCATTACATGCACGTTAGCTTTGCACCGCCGCTTCTTCCTCTAGACGTTGTTTGATTGCCTCCCGTACCCCTTCGATAGCGGAGATCGCTCCGCGTTGTACTTCTAGGTCCCAAGGATCCGCTTCGAGATCTTTATTCGTCCGTACGGAGGAGAGGACCTTAACCAAATACTCATCAAGATCCGTAAGGGAATCGAAGTCATTAAAGGCTATAGCGACAACGGTTTCTTCCAATACCGTTATGAATCCCTCTTTTATAGCGACGGCCGCAGGTGTGGGAGGAAGATTGTCGCTAGCTTGCCGGACAGAGTAGATCTGTCGAATTAAATACATTGCAAAGTCAAGCACTGCATGCTTGTTATTGGTCATTTTAATTTTGCACCGCCTTTTCTTTTTGGATCTCCCGTTGCCGTCTAGCTACCATCTCCCGCATAGCTTTGCAAGCATTGAACACTCCTTTCTGAAACACTCTCCCGCGTTCGTCTCCTCCGAAGGGATTCAACAAAAAAAGCGCCGCGGAGAAGTTAAACAAGTGTTCGTCCAAGTCTTCGAGAGTTTCAAAATGGCCCGCTTCAATGTCTCGAAGGACTAAAGACGTGACTTGCAGGTACCCTTCAGTCAACATATCCACGTGTTCGTTACGGCCGGGAACGGTTTCGCCATGACGTTTTATGTACTCCTCCGCGTAGCTTACCTGTCGTACGATCTCTTTCACTTTACAGTACCGCCTTTCAAGTGTCCTAGAAGAAGGGCAGGAGAGTGCCTGCCCTTCTTCTGGTTTTTAATATACGGGGTCCAATTCGTCTACAAGAGAGACGTATTCATTCGGTAGGTAAGACTTCAGAGACTCGATAAGGGATTCGTACCCGTAAAAGCCTCCCGCAGTGTCGAGAGTTTCCGGTTTTAAGGACCCGCATTCGGAGCAAGTGTGAGTCTCCATCAAGGTAAAACCGTACACTTCTCCGCGCAGGTAGCTGTCGTACTCTTTCACTTCACCGCGCAAATACTTTTCCGGGTCCGTTATCCCTTCCCGCTTCGCAGTCTCCGCGGTCATGTAAATGTAGCCTACTTGACCGCTATCCCAAGGGCAGGAGAATCCCTCGGTATTCATGGAGAGGCCTCCGTGGTCGTAAAGGTATAGCGGAAGGATCGTAAGATCATCCGGCAAGAGACCCCACAAAAGATCGGGGGACAGCTCGATATTCCTATCGTCTCCGCTTACGATCTGGTCAATCCAAATGCTACGATCATACTCCGCTTCGTCTTTTGTTTCGTGCAAGTAGGATTCTTCCGGGCACTCCTTGAGGAAAACTGCCCATTCGTCCCCGCGCTGTTCCATGAGGACCTGGTTTTCTGCCCATTCGTAAAGCCCATCGACGTTATGCGTCGTTACAAGGCCCAAGAGGAAGTCCGACGGGTCCGAATACCCGTGTACGTCCCCAAGGATATACCTATCGTGCCAACATACCATTACTCCCGCAGGGTCAAAATGCTTCCTCGGATCAAAGGGAGAATCTTCTACCCACACTTGCAAAAGGGCTTTACCCTTCCGCGCCTCTTCCATAACCATTGCGGCATTCTCCTTTCCTTTTGCACAAGGGCAAGGAGTGTGGTACCCTTGCCCTTCCTACCTTAATGCTACCATACTATTACTAGCATGTCAAGCCTTAACCGGAAAAATGTAAACGAAACAGGTTCCGGGCATTCCATAATCGGGGGAATGAACGAAGCCCGCTTCCCGGTAGTCAACAGGAGATCCGTACTTTTTTTCGAGGGCTACTGCTTGCATGAGATCGTCTTCATCCTCTTGTGAGTAAGAGAAGGAAGAAGAATCCCCATTAAACAAGTAGGAAGCCCAATGGGACGGAGCGATCACTTCAACAAAGTTACCGTTCATTATCCGTTACCCCCTTCGTTTTCTGCCTTAATACTACCATACTATTACTACCATGTCAAGGAAGAAAAAAATAAAAGGGCAAGGTTTCCCCTGCCCTTGAAGCGTTAACTTTGGTCATTCTTTCGTGTACCCGTCGAACCAACGTACACCTTTCCGGGTAGGCTTGCCCGTCCCGGATATGCTACTTGTGGCAGGATCCTTGCAGTGTTTTTGCGCTTCTTCCAACGTAAGGCCCCGTCGCATGACCCGCTTCCGTCCATCCTCATAAAGCCGTACAATCTTGTAAGTCTCCTCCACCAAAACCGCCTCCCCTTTTTCCTTTTGGTACTACCAGTATACTACTACGTCATGAGAAAGTCAAGGGGAAAGTTTTCACGCCTTCCCCTTGTGCGATCTCCTACAGGATAATCCCGTAACGTCCTACGGTGTTTCCGTTTACGTCCTGCACGTTCCCAGATTCGTTACCTGCTTCTACCGCGTCGGCAATGTCCCTTAACTGTCTAGCTAGTTCGGCGTTACGGTTAAGATCATACGCCGCGTTGCCTGTCTCTATGCGAACAGTAAATACAACGTTCGCCTGCAACGCTTCCAACAGTTGATCATCCGTCATCTTCTTTGGCATGTTTCATCCCTCCTTAATTGTAATGCCCTTGTCCCTTAGCGACATCCCCTTTCTATGTACCATTATACTACCATAGAACAGGGAAGTCAAGGGATAAATTGAAGTCAATTGAGGTGAATTGATCTTTTATCTAGTTCTGCATGGTAGTGCTCACTATAAGGCGGTATAGGAGGGAAACAATTGCAACAAAGGCCGTAGTGACGAGGAAAACGAATATTATAAGAGTTATAAGGCTAATCGCGTAAGCCCTGGTTTTCTTCTTGTACGGTACAATGGGGAGGATATATAGGTATATAGGATATAGGTAATCCCTTGTCCCATAAGGGCTTGCTTCGGTAGTACTAACTATCGGTTTTTCCTTATAGTTATTCATAGTTATTCATAGTGACGGTAGTACGGGAGGCTAGATATAGCCAAAAGACATAAATAATATCCGTTCGTAGTTTTTGTGGGTATGTGGACAAGGTGCTAGATGTTTCATCTAGCTAATCGGTATTGTCCTTGTCCACATATCCACAAAAAAAAGAAGCCCGCGATATAGCAGGCTTCTTTTTAAAACACTTGTGGGATTGTCTAGCTAAGATTTATTTTCCAGAATCCGAAATCGCTTCCATCGCCTTCATGTGCTCCAAAATAATGATCGTCAGGTGCGTGATCTTGCAATGCGTCAAACAGATCTTCTAATAGATAATGCGCGTCTTCGCTTTCCCAGAACTCGTGATCGTCATTATCCTGCGCGTCGGACGGGATTAGCGGAAATACTGTCGTGATAAACGCAGTATAGTGTGGGGATTGTAGATCACGAAGTAGGCCGATAAATGCAGGGATCAGATCTTGTGTTCTATGCGTGGAGCGGATAACTGTCCCTGGTTCTGCGATTTTGAATATCATTGTCTAGCACTTCCTTTCTGTTTTTACTTCCTGCTACCATACTACCATGATCCCTTTATGATGTCAACCATTAATTCAAAATATCTAGATTCCCGCCCCTGCTCCTGCTTCCCGGAATCCCCCGTAGGGGGGGGAGGGATCGAGGGGACCCGAATGGGTCCCTTCCGCCGGGGGGTGTTATAGAGCACACACAGCCGTAAAAATTTTTGGTTTCGTTTTCACC
>Ga0209487_1000414_pt1 | contig 39277 bp, 35 predicted proteins | sample Poulit2012_FD_187524 | JGI IMG/M metagenome (GOLD analysis project Ga0209487, IMG submission 187524) | Agricultural soil microbial communities from Georgia to study Nitrogen management - Poultry litter 2012 (SPAdes) (version 2) | ecosystem: Environmental > Terrestrial > Soil > Agricultural land...
AAAGGAAAAAGGGTTATTATGTAAAGAAACACACGATAACGTCATCCGTTTTGCCCCACCGCTTATTATTGAAAAAGATGATTTAGCTTGGGCATTAGAGAAAATTAAAGAAGTACTAGAAGCTTAAATATAATGAAGGTGTTCTATAAGTGGCAAAAGATCACTTATAGAACACTTTTTTAATGTTTGATCGTTAAATGTCCCGTTTCATCTACAATGAGTGTAATTTCATTTGTTAAAGTTATTTCAAGCGGGTAAATTTTAGAGTATTTTTGTGAGAAATACCATCTTCTCTCGGGTGGGACAAGAACGATAAATGTCTCATCCTTCCCAAGAAAGTTAAGCGAGTTAGGATTAATTTCTGTCCCTTGTCTAAGTGGGATCTTAGCAAGATCTTGAATTTTATCTCCCGTTTCTATCATAGCAGATGTAACGATACCAACTTCGCTTATGTTTAGAAAAGAAGCAGCTGACGGATGACCAAATAGATCACGGTGTCTACGTCCGATCAACTCGATTATGTTTCCGGCAGGATCTTCAAAATATATTGAATCGGCATTAAAACTTGAGAAATAAACTTCATCTCTACCGCCTTCCCGATTTAAAGTTACTTTGTTTTTCATCCAAGCTTTCATAAGGGAAAACTGATTGCCAGGAATATTAATGGCAAAATGGTAAAATGCATTTTGCTCTGACTTGCGGAATGTAAGTTTAGATGTACCGATATGAATTGTAAATTCCTCATCTGTTGAATAAATGATTTCTAGTTCCATGACATTCATGTAAAAACGCTTAAGTAATTTCAGTTTATTTGTAAATAATACGACAGATTTAAATATGAAAACCACCCCATTTATCATAATAATCTTTTACGTATTATATCATTTTTTGTGATGTCACTATATACGATGTAGAAATAGTTTTTCAATCTTCAATCGCAAATTGTTTTTAAAAATGTTTCTACGTTATTGCGCGTTTATAGTAGATAAAGGAGTGGAGGCTTATGAGTGATGTCATTATTACATATCAATGGGAGATACTTATCATTTTAGAAGTGTTAGCAACAATTTGTTTAATTGCTTTTTTAGTGAGTCGATATGCATTAAGAAAAATATGTTCAGTCGTTTGTTTTTATTTATATTTTTTAATAGTTTTGGATTAGAGGCTCTTTTAGCTTGGGTTGTTTATCTTCAAACAGGTGAAATATCCACCTTTCAAATCGTTATCCTTATATTTATTGTATATGCATGTACATTCGGTATATCAGACTTTAAAAGACTTGATCGATATATAAAATTAAAAATAGGCAAGTGGCGAGGTATCGAATTGCTGACGGATGAAGAAAAACAAAAGATGGTACAAGCTAAAGATCCAGAAGTGATTGCACGGCGCAATCGTCGTTGGTGGTATACCCATATATTCATATTTTTAATCGTTCATTACATTTTTTGGATAAAGTTTGGTAATCATCAACATGATTTCGTCTATTATTTAACTGATTTATCGTGATGGGAAGAGATCGGTATGAACACCCTTTCAAGACGACTTTGTTCAACAAATAAGTAAGCTATGGATATTAATTTTTGGAATTGACACTGTTATATGTTGGTCGTATACGTTTTTTCTAGCTAAAAAGAAAGATCAATAAGCGTCAATTACATATCATCGGTTGTAAATTTATAGGAGGCAAAAAGAACGATAAGTATGTTTTAGTTCTTTTTGCCATCGGGCAATTACTATTTCAATGTAAATCCTCTTTTTTGAACGAATTTTTTCATATGAAGTCGACGCGGTATATTGAAGAATTCGCTCATCGACTTAGACCAATTCGTATCTTTTGTATTTGTTAATCGATTCTTATAATAAGCATTCATTGTTTCATCATATGTTTGTAATAAATTGTTATATTTCTCTTCATCGTAATAGTTATCGTGTAAAATAGCTTCAACAGGCAGTCGGGGTTTTACCCATTGCTCTTCAGCGGGAACACCAACTGTCATGCCAAATAACGGTATAACTTTATCTGGTAATTGTACAAGTTCGCTAATGGCTTCTGGGTTATTTCTTACACCTCCGATATAGCATATACCGTAACCGAGGGATTCCGCAGCTACGACAAAATTTTGTGCAAACAAAGCTGTATCAACAATTGTTATAATGAAATCTTCTACCGTTTGTCCATCTAGAGAGACATCATGTATTTGACATGCATGTTCTACCCGTTTTAAATCAGCACAAAATAAAAGGACGACTGGAGCGGATAAAATTTGCTGTTTGTTCTTCGATAATTTAGCAAGTGATTGACGTTTTTCAAAATCCGTTATTCGAATGATCGAATATGCTTGAACAAAATTAGAACTAGCGGCATGTTGTGCTGATGAGATCATCTGTCTTAATTCATTCTCAGGAATATCTGTGGACTGATAGGAACGGATCGATGTATGTTTTTTAAGTAAGTCGAGTACATTTGTTCGCTTCAAACACAATATTTTCTCACCTCTAGTCAAATGATAAAAATTCACAAACAAGCGAATTGTTTAACCGTTTATTTAAATTGTTCTGCTACTAAACGATAAGAATGAAACTTTTTTTCCAAGTCATGTGTAATCGTAATAATCATTAACTCATCTGCCGCGTATGCTGTTTGGATGTTTAACATTTTTTCTTTAACCTCTTCTGGGTTTCCGACAATCATTTTTTCTTTCATCTGTTGTATTTTTTCTTTTTCTTCTCGTGTAAACGTATACTGTTTTGCTTCCGTAATAGAAGGGATAGTAACGTTAGAGACGTTTTTCTCCTGTTGAATGTTCCATAAACAATAACTTAATGCTAATTCATGAGCTGCTTTTGTCGTTTCTGCACAAATGACATGGATCGCTACAATGACGTAGGGGAAAGTTTGGATGTTGCTATAAAATTGCTCACGGTATGTTTGAACAACTTTTGGACCGTTAGTATCTGTCATAAAATGCCCAAAGGAATAACTCACCCCCTTTTCGGCAGCTAAAATAGCACTTTTTTCACTCGTTCCTAACAACCAAACATGAGGTGGAGTATTAGGTACAGGTGTTGGTGTAATTTTTTTGAACATATGATCGTCAGAAAAACGATTATGTAAAAAGTCAATCAACTGATCTATATCTTTACTATAATGTTTCACTTGTTCTAAATAATTATCAGAAAGAGCCATAGATACTTCCGCTGGTCCACCAGGTGCACGACCGATTCCTAAATCGATTCGACGCGGAAAAAGTGTTGCCAGTAAATTATATGTCTCAGCGACGCGGAAAGGTTTGTAGTACGGTAATAAAACAGCACCTGCTCCAATTTTAATACTTTGTGTATGTGAGCCGATCACACCAAGCATGACATCGGGATTCGGACAAGCGAGACCGAATAAATCATGGTGTTCAGCTATCCAGTAGCGTTGGAATCCTAATGCCTCGCCAAGTTTAGCTAACTCAACTGAAGATTTCAAAGCATCCTTCGCCGTTTCTCCGGCTGAAATTGGAGACTGGTCCAATATACTTAGTTGCAAAACGTTCACCTCATTTTAATATTTAATTTGTAAACCTTTCTCATCAATGTTAACTGCCTCAACGGTGTAATGGGGAAAAATTGATTTCATATGTTGGGCAATTGATTTTCCTTTCCCAGTAGGGACAAATGATATCATCGTCGGTCCAGCGCCGCTAATGACTGTACTATAAGCGCCACATCGTTTGGCTTCACTTTTAATATTATCATAATGAGGGATAAGTTTTGCACGATAAGGTTCATGGAATAAATCTTTTTCCATCATTTGTCCAGCTAATGAATAGTTTCCTTTAAGGAGAGCAGCGACCATTAAATTACTAACACTGCTCGCATATACAGCTTCTTTATGTGACATGTAAGAAGGAAGTGCCTTTCTCGCGTCTTCAGTGTTTACCTCTAGATCAGGTATATAGAGTATTGATTCAAAATTTAGTTGTGGTATTTGGATAAAATCTAAATGCTCGGCTGAGGATTTAGTAGATATCACACATCCACCGAATAAAGTAGGTGTGACATTATCAGGATGTCCTTCAATATTGGTCGCCTCATTAAGTTTTTTTCGTGCTGTTAAAGATAAGTTGCACAGTTGATTTGCAAGTTCGATCCCAGCTAAAATCGCAGAGGCACTACTACCGAGTCCACGTGCTAAGGGAATATTGCTTTTTATAACAACTTGACATGGTGAAAGGGGTTTATTATATTTCGTTGCTATTTGATTAGCCACTTTGTAAATAAAATGGTCTGTATAATGTATATAAGTTGGTAAAAAAGATGAATCATGAATAAACTCAAAATGCGCACTTTTTCTAACATGTAAAATTAAATAACGTTTTAATGCAATGCCCATTGAGTCAAAACCTGGTCCTATATTAGCAGCACTAGCAGGAACGGTTAACGTAAACACCGTCATATTTTCATCACATCTTTAATGAAATTTTTGACTTCTTCTTCGTCATTTTCAAGTACTGTTGGACGTGTTTTTACAGTTTCTATAGATGTTTGTGGATCTTTTAGACCATTTCCCGTAAGAACAGCAACAACTTGATCTCCTTTTTTTATGCGCCCTTTTTTCCGTTGCTGAATAACCCCAGCAATGGCAGCACATGATGCTGGCTCTGAAAAGATACCTTCTGTCTGTGCAAGCAATTGATAAGCCTCAACCATTTCATCATCAGAAACAGATGCGATCATTCCTTTTGATTCGTCACGGGCTACTATAGCGAGTGATGAACTTGCTGGGTTACCAATTCTAATAGCGGACGCGATTGTCTCTGGTTTAGATATCTGTTTATTTTCTACAATTGCCGCAGCCCCTTTGGCTTCAAATCCGAACATATGTGGAAGTCCGGTTTGTTTCATCTCATTATATTGCTTAAAACCTTTCCAATAAGCGCTAATATTTCCGGCATTGCCGACAGGTATAGCTAAAATATGTGGCGCTTGTCCAAGTTGGTCACAAATTTCAAAGGCAGCTGTTTTTTGTCCTTCAATTCTGTATGGATTAATTGAATTTACAAGTGTTACTGGATATGATTCACTGATGTGTTTAACAATATTTAAAGCATCGTCGAAATTTCCTTTGATTTCAACAATTTTTGCCCCATACATCATTGCTTGTGCTAGTTTGCCGAATGCTATTTTACCTTGAGGAATGATGATGATTGAAGTTAATCCTGCTTTTGCTGCATAGGCAGCAGCTGAAGCCGATGTATTTCCCGTGGATGCACAAATGATACAATGACTGCCTTCCTCGAGGGCTTTCGCAACAGCCATAACCATCCCGCGATCCTTGAAAGATCCGGTTGGATTCACGCCTTCTACCTTTCCATATAATTCAATATTTAGTTGATCAGAAAGGTGTGATAGATAGATAAGCGGTGTGCGGCCTTCATGTAAGGAGAGGGGAGGTGTGTTTTTAGTCACTGGTAAAAATGCTTGATAATGTTTTAATAAATGTGAACGGTTCAATGGTAACAACTCCTTAAACAAACGTTTATTTGATAAATTTGAAAATAAAAATAAAAAATAATAAATAGAAGCCTCAAATGATTTGAAGCTTCTTAATGAATCTCTTATATGCGCGTTTATATGAGTTTCGAAAAGTTTAGCCGCTTATTTAAAGCATGTACAATTGGTATACCAACTGCCATTACAACAAACTCACCAATAGCTGTTGTCAACCACGTTACAAGGAAGGGAACGCCTAAAGCTAATTTCAGCATAAAAGCGACGATAAACATATTAAATGTAAACACAAGTGTATTAATTCCCATAAGAACTAATTTATTTTTAACGTACACCCCTATGCCCATCGTTATTAAGAGTGAAATCACTGTTTGTGAGAGTCCTAGCAATTCATAAACACCTAAGGTTGACATAAACAAGTTAGAAATAAATACACCGATTACAATTCCCCAAAAATATTTACGGTTAAAAACGATTAAATGGTTAAAAATTTCAGAAACTCTAAATTGGATATTTGTAAAACCAAATGGAGCGATTAGTGCGGTGACAGCAATGTATAAAGCGGCAAGTATCCCATTTGTAACTAATGGTCTAATATTCATTTGTTATGCACTCCTTAGTTTTTTATCGTGGGAGGTTCTCGAACCACGGAAGCAACATAATGCTTCTAAATTTTCTATTATATATGATTAGGATGAGAAAACAAAACAAAAAATATATTTTATTTATTATAATCAATTTATCGTATATAATTGTCATAGAGAATTGGAAGTGTTGTTAGTTTAAAATTTATTGGAGCCATTCACGGTAAGAAAGTATAGGGAAGGGAGGATGTCCGTGGGGCATTTCTTGAAAAAATTTTGGACATCCTTTTAATCTATTTAATGTTTAAGTTGCTTACTTTCTTGAATCGTCCGTTTTAATAATAACTCAAAGTTTCTTTCGTCTTCGTTCGTAAATGATTTTGGCCCTGATACCCGTTCTCCAGCCTCTCTTGCTTTTGCATGTTCATGTCGTGAATGAAGTAATTGATCAATATTTTTATGTGTATAAGCAAAGCCTCTATGATGGAGAACGTAACAGCCTTTTCCTAAACAAAGTGAGGCAAGGCCATGGTCTTGCGTAATAACAATATCATTCTTTTGTGCTGACTTTATAATTTGAAAATCAGCAACATCTTTACCAGTATCGACATATACAGTTTTCACATGTTTAGGTGTTTTTTCATTGGAAAAATGTGAAAAACTTTTAACGAGAATGACCGATAAATCTTCTTCTTTCGCTGTTTGTATAATCGTTTCTTTCACTGGACAGGCATCCGCGTCAACATAAATTTTCACCGGACTCTCCCCCCTGTTTTCCAAAAATAAAATGACAGCTAAATTGAAGCTGATAGCGATGATAATATGCGCTTTTAAAATTGTCAACAGCTATTTAAAATAAATCATGCAGATAATCGTAAAATATTCATGTAACTTAAATATATTCATCTACTTCGTTTGCGTGTTGATTCCTAGCGATGATGTTAATGATAAGGACGCTAGATATAGCGATGACACCTCCAATAAGGGATAATATGCTTGGAAGTTCACCAAGCCAAAACCACGCAATCGCAATAGCAATTACTGGCTCGATATACAACATGCTCGTTACAGAAGTAGCTTTACCTTCAGATAAAGCAACAGCCCAGGTTGCATAAGCAATGCCCGCAGGAAAAACACCGACGAAAATAGCAGCTATATGCGCTTCGAATGTCGCTTGCTCTAAAGTTGACAATAGCCCAGGTAAAAAGAATAAGAAAGGAAGTGTCCCAGCCCATGTAACATAGGCTGTTAGCTCAATGGGATGATAACGCTTAAATAATGGTTTTTGTGATACAAAAAATATAGATGTTGCGATGGTAGCGATCATAATATAAAGAATACCTTTTGACATAGTCAAATGCGTATCAGCTGTTCCAAGCGTAATTAATATAATACCGATAAAACCGATTGTTAAGCCGATCCAACTAATTGATTTAAGTCGCTCATTTAAAAAAATAACTGCAATAATTGCTGTAAATATAGGAGCAGAGCCAACGATCATAGCTGCAGTTCCAGCATTAACTGTCTCAACACCGGATGTTAAGCCAAGATGGTATACGCTAATACCAATCCAGCCGAGGATTAAAATGTGAAAAATATCTTTTTTTCTTGGCATTTTAAAATGAACATCTTTTAAAAATCCGTAACATAAAAAGACGGATGAGGCGGTCAGTAAACGAGTGAGTACGAGATGGATAGGCGTATATCCACCTAGCAAACTTGTGCGAACACCAGCGAATGATGATGCCCATAGAAAAATAGTGATAGTAGCAAATGTAAAAGCTTTTCGGTTCATCCACACCTCTCCTTTCTTTCATACGTCCATTCAATAATGATATGCATGTGATGTAAAATTGGTACAATTTTCATGTGTGTTCCATGCTACGTGATAATTGTTTAAAAATAAATATTAAAGGCAAATTTTTATAAAATTATTTATGAATTGGAACAATTGAGATGTGTATGTATATTGTAGTTTTTTCGGGTAAAATATAGTTTTTTTTGTTATACTATGTGTTACCCTATCGCTTAAAAGGGAGGCTAACGGAATTGACAAACGACGCTCAATTGTATAAAGAAGCTATGAGCATGCTTAAAAAGACGAGTAGAACCTTTTATATACCGATTACATTGTTAGGGTCAACTTTAAAAAAGACAGTCGGTTCTGCTTATCTTTGCATGCGCGCAATTGATGAAATAGAAGATCATGTTTCAATGGCATCAGAACATAAACAGCATTTGCTACGAACGACGAGTCGTTTACTAAAAGAGTCATTTGATGAAGATGCTTATAAAAAGTTAATAGCGCCATATAAAACTATTTTACCGGAAGTTTCGGTAAGATTAGGTGATTGGATAAAAGTTTGTCCATCTGAAATTGTTCATACAGTTAAGCGCGCAACGAGTGTGATGGCCGAAGGAATGGCTGATTGGGTTGAAAAAGACTGGTATATAAGAACGAAATCTGACTTAGATAATTATACGTACTATGTGGCTGGTTTAGTTGGCGAGATGTTATCAGACATTTGGTATTGGTATGATGGAACGAAGACAGATTCGCATTTGGCAGTCGGTTATGGGCGGGGCTTGCAAGCCGTTAATATATTGCGCAATCAAGAAGAAGATTTTATTGAACGTGGCGTAAGATTCATTCCAGATGGTTGGGATCGTGCAGATGTATTTGAATACGCCGAGACTAACTTAAAATTAGCTGATGAATATATGAAAGATATTAAAAATCGGAAAATATCCCTGTTTTGTAAAATACCATTAGCACTTGCCAAGAAGACATTAAAGGCAATGGAAAGTGGCAAAGAAAAAATGTCGCGCGCTGAGGTCGAAGCCACAGTTGAAGAGATTACGAGGCAATAAGAATGAAAGGGTTATCGTTGGAAGATAACCTTTTTTTGCATATATTTTTTGCCAATTGCTCTAAATGCTCAAAAAAGATAGAGAACGGATGAGAACAAGAGATTTTGTAATGACAATAAACAAACACTCTTCTATATTGTAAAATCTCTTTTATTTTCCTTGTTGACGATTAAGCTGATCATCTTTATAATGACAAAATGTATATAAAAATGAAATGAGCAAGTCGGTGGTTTTTAGCAGATCGGAGAAGCTATACTTCGGTCTGCTAAAATGTAACTAGGTTTAATATAAAAGCTTAGTAAAAATGAATGGTTATTATGTTTTTCGCGCTTTAAAAGTGTCTATAAGGTTAGGCTTAAAGCGTGAGTCAAACTTTATCTTTCGCCACAAAACACTTGAAAGCTAAGGTTTAAATAATCATTTCCCATCCTAAGGTCTATAATAAGATATTATAGACACTTGCTCCTAAAAAAATTTAGGAGGAAAATCGTGCAAAATCAAAGTCGTTCTAAAACAGACTGGTTAGTTTTTGCAATCAGTGGAGGATTTTTATTATTATTCATTATTATTTCCTTTATTAATAGCGAAATGGTCGGTAACTGGATTACCATTTCATTTAATAAAGCGGCAGAGTTTTTTGGTGCGTATTGGCAAATATTATTACTAGGGAACTTTTTAATTGGGATTTGGTTAGCTGTATCTAAATATGGAAATGTGCGCCTAGGTAAACGAGAAAAACCGCAATATAGTTTTTATCGTTGGGTTGCTATGATTTTAACAACGTTGCTTGCAAGTGGTGGTGTGTTTTGGGCAGCTGCAGAGCCAATGTATCATTATATGAATACACCTCCTATTGAAGGAGGCGGTGAATTTAATAATATGCCTGCAGCTTTTGGTCATTCATTTATGCATTGGGGCTTTGTCGCCTGGGCCATTTTAGGAACATTATCTACGATCGTGATGATGTATGTGCATTATGGAAAGGGTTACCCACTTCAACCGCGGGCTGTCCTTTACCCCATTTTCGGTAAAAAAATATTTGATAAAAGTGTGATCGGATCTATTGCTGATATTATTTCCATTATAGCAGTTGCTGCCGGAACACTTGGACCCCTTGGCTTTCTTGGATTACAAGTCGGTTATGGACTTCATCATTTATTTGATATTCCTAATTCTCTTACGTTAAGTATATTTTTAGTTGTTGGACTTGTGATTATTGCGGCTATTTCTGCAGGAAGTGGCATTGATAAGGGGATTCAATTGCTCAGTCGGATGAATATCGGTATGACTATTGTGCTTGCAGCGATCGTTTTAATCGTTGGGCCGACGATGTTCATTTTTGATATGTTTGTTGCTGGGCAAGGTCATTATTTGCAAAACTTTTTTGCGATGTCTCTATACCGAGGTGACTCTACATGGTTAGGGTCATGGACACTATTCTTTTGGGGTTGGTTTATAGGTTACGGTCCAATGATGGCTATTTTTATTAGTCGAATTTCACGCGGTCGAACGATTCGTGAATTAGTTATTGCTGTCTCTGTCATATCGCCTTTAGTCAGTAATTTATGGTTTTCAGTTGTTGGTGGAACAGGCGTCTTCTTTGAAAATGAAAATGCAGGATCGATTTCCACAGCCTTAAATGAAGCTGGAATGCCTGCTGCTGTTATGGCCATTATGGATCAACTTCCGTTTGGCTTCATATTCGCGCTCGGCTTTATTATTGTGGCAATTGTTTTTGTGGCAACAACGGCAGATACGATTTCTTATACAGTCGCTGTCACATTAACAGGCAGTGATCGTCCTCAAGGATGGTTACGTATCTTTTGGGCATTAATCTTTGGCGCTTTATCAGTTGTGTTACTCATTATAGGTGAAGGTAGCATTACGGCTATTCAAAACTTTATTGTCGTAACAGCTGTTCCGGTTTCATTGTTATTGTTACCGCCATTATGGTTAGCACCACAAATCGCTAAAACGATGGCGATGGAGCAACAACTTGTATCATCGGCAGCTAAAAAGGCAGTTATTAAGCGAACAGTTGTCAATAAATAAATGTATATCTCCCCGTGAAATAAATAGCGTTTTAACGATTTGCTTCACGGGGTTTTTATTGTAAGAGTCGTTAAATATTTTATCATAAGATGCTTTATTTGAACGTGTTAAAGTGTTGTTTAATGATTAATGATCATATACAATAAATTTATGATAAACATCAAGGGGAGAGAAAATAATGTCGGATGTAAAAGAGTTGCTAACGACTGAAGATTTAGAAGGCATGTGGGAGACATCAACGGAAAAGTTCGTTTATTTATTTAAAAAGAGCACAACATGCCCGTTAAGTGCTGATGCTTTTGAAGCATTTAACGAATTTCTTCAAACGACGAAGAAAGATATTGCACCTTATTTTGTAAAGGTAAGAGAATCTAGAGATATATCGAACCAAATTGCTGATGAGAGCGGTGTTAAACATCAATCACCTCAAGTGATGCTCATTAAAGATAAGAAGGTTTTATGGCATACGTCGCATACGAAAATTACGACAACTAGCTTAACGGAAGCTTTAGAAGATGCAAGCAAATCCTAAAAACTCACTAATGTTAGTGAGTTTTTTATTTTGCCTCACATATTTAATATCTTTTATATCCAAAGGTTCAGTCAATTTGCTTATGAATGGGGCATGGATTGGAAATAATAGCGATAAGATAGAAGATCGTACTTGTCTTGGATGTTTTAGTGTCTTATAAATTTTAAATGATTATATAGTAGATAAGGAGTAAGAGCATGACTGAAGCTGTTGTAGATTTTTTTAAAGATTTTGGGATGATCGGTATGTTTATTCACTCCTTTATTGATGCGATTATTTTTCCAATACCGGCATTTTTTTCTCAAGTGTCATTGAGTATGATCGATCCATCTTTTGCGCTATGGTTAGCGACGATTGGTTTTATCGCTTGCTTATTAGGGACGCCTTTTGGATATTGGTTAGGTAAAGCACTTGGGGTGACAGTATTACAAAAGTTTGTTAAAAAGCGCTGGATTGACGCTGCAGCTTCCCTTTTTAATCGAAATGGTGAAGTCGCTATATTGATCGGTGCGTTTACACCCATTCCTTTTAAAGTATTTACAGTATTAGCAGGGGTCTTTACTTTTTCATTATGGAAACTTCTTCTTTATGCGGCTCTTGGAAGAGCTGTAAAGTTTTATGCAGTTGGTGTAATTTTTTATATATATGGTCGGGCTTCAGAATATTTTGTCATGACGTATTTAACGCCTCTCATAGGTGGTGTTGCCATTTTATTAGGGATGATTATTTATATACAAAGAAAAGTGAACAAGAAAAAACATAAAAGATCGAATAACGATGGACAATCAATATCAAGTTAAAAACAACTTGGTATTATGTTCGTTATGTAAATCAAGACGGACAAAGAAATGTTTAAATTTTCCGTCCCACAAGTATTTTTACATCCAATGTCATTTTCATTTTCGTTTGTTGCATAAATTTATGTATATCTTTTTTGTTTGCTGTCCAAGTAAGAGGTGTCATTTGTGCAATTGACTGAAGCATCGGTTGATCAAGTGTCATCTGTTCATAAATATTCATTTCATCGATCAGTTGAAAGTGTGATGTAAAATTGTCAATCATATGTTTATTTGACGTTTTCTCGTCGTATTGGAAAAATGTGCGCATTTCATGTAAATAAAAAGAGCCTGGGATCACTTTAATGACGATTCCATCATCTGCTAATAGTTCATAAAAAGCATTATAGTTAGAAGGTGCTAATATATTAAGGATGACATCAATTTGTTGGTCTTTGATAGGTGGATGTGCTAGGTCAGCTACAAGCCAAATAAATGAATCGTAATGTTTGGCTGCTTCAATAATACCTTCCTTTGAAATATCAAGTCCAATTCCCGTGATTTGTTTCTTCGTATACTGTAAATCTTCAAACAATGTATGTAAATGAGAACCTTCACCTGTTCCCATGTCAGCGATGATGAAGCGGTCTTTATTGATTGTTTGTTGAGTTGTAATCATCTTTAGTTTTTGCATTAATGGGTGGAAAAAGTTGCTATCTTTAAGGATTTTGCGGCGAGCTAAAAAAAGTTTCTGGTCATACCGGCTTTGTGAAGGTTTTGTAAGGAGATGAATATATCCCCGTCGAGCAATATCAAAGGTATGACGGTTTTGACACGTTAAGGCCTTTTGGTTACTTACCCACATCGATGATGAACATAGTGGGCATTTAAACATCGTTTGAAACTTTTTTAACAGATTAGCACTTCTTATTAATTTGCTTTGCTTAGTCATTTTTACACCCCTGTTAAGTTGAGTTAGCTGATAATAAGAAAACTTACGTTTCATACACATTCCATACATTCCACGGATATGATCGCGGTGGCTTGGCTGTAAAAGTCATCATTATCTTTCGTTGTAGTGTGTGGAAATGTTAATTGATGTGCCCATAAAGCAATTTGTTGTCCTGGTCTTTTTTCTAGCCCATACTTTTGATCACCAACAATCGGAAGTTTAGCTGCTGACAGTTGCACACGAATTTGATGTGGCCGGCCAGTTTGTAAATGCACAGAAAGGAGACTTAAATGTTTAGATTGTTGCATGGTTTGATATTCGAGCACTGCCTTTTTAGCACGTTTATGTGTAGATGATGTGATGTGAACAATATTTTTCTTTCGATTCTTTCGTAAATAATGAACGAGTGTTTGCTTTAAAATGTTAGGTCTCCCGTGAACAACTGCTAAATAACGACGTTTAAGATTATTTTGCCGAATGACATTAGATAAGCGGGAGGCTGCTTTTGATGTTTTCGCAAATACCATCACACCTCCAACTGGACGATCGAGTCTATGAACGAGCGCTAAATAAACGTTCCCCGGCTTTTGATCTCGAACCTTTATAAATTGCTTTAAAGATGATAGCACATCCTTATCACCACTTTTATCCGCTTGTACAGGCATATTGACTGGTTTCTCAATGACGAGTAGATGGTTGTCTTCATATATTATCGGTATCTTCATTTCTTTAACCCTCGCAATCGTTGTTTTCATGCACAAAGGACGTTACGTATTATATTATACGTAAATGTTTCAATATAAAAAAGCTAAAACAGAGCATCATACTTTCAAACATTTATTTGAATATAATATTGACACTTGCATACACCTATCATACAATAAATTTGACAGTCAAATGAATATTTGAATGAGGGTGTAAATATGACGGAAAATCAACAAATGTTTTGCCATAATGAAGAGAAAGTAAAGCAAATAAAACCAAAAATGAGTGATATAGATGATGTTGAATTAATTTTTAAAGCATTAGCGGATAAAACTCGTTTAAAAATTGCTTATGCCCTTACATTAGCCAAGGAGTTATGCGTTCATGATGTTGCGAACATTATCGGGTCATCAACAGCTACTGCTTCTCATCATTTACGGCTTTTGCGCAATATGAAATTAGCGAAATATCGCCGCGAAGGAAAGCTCGTTTTTTATTCACTTGATGATGATCACGTCCGACAACTTGTATATATTGCGATGGTGCATGCGAAGGAGGAGAAGCATTTTGAGTGATAAAGCAAATGTCTATCGTTTACAAGGATTATCGTGTATGAATTGTGCTGCTAAATTTGAAAAAAATATTCGCGATATTGAAACAGTTGAGGATGTCCAACTCAATTTCGGTGCCTCAAAGTTAACTGTTTACGGCCATGTGACGATTGATCAATTAGAAGAAGCAGGAGCATTTGATCACATCAAAGTTTACCCAGATACACAACAAATGGAAGAAGCTCGAACACCTTTTTGGAAAAAACGTGAAAATATTGCGGCACTCGTTGCATTAATGTTTATTATTATCGGTTATGTATTTACTTTCCAAATGGGAAAAACTCATCCGTTCACAATCAGCGCTTTCGTATTAGGTATTTTAATTGGTGGGTATGATTTATTTTATACGGGCGTTAAAAATTTAACGAAGCTTGAATTTGATATGAAGACATTGATGACAATTGCTGTCATTGGTGCAGCCATTATCGGCGAATGGGCTGAAGCTGCTGTCGTTGTATTTTTATTTGCCGTTAGTGAAGCATTAGAAAGTTATTCCATTGATAAAGCTAGACATTCAATACGCGGGCTTATGGATATTGCACCTAAACGTGCGTCAATTAAACGAAATGATATCGTACAGGAAATTGATGTAGACGACATTGTAGTCGGCGATATTATGATTATTAAACCGGGCGAAAAAATAGCGATGGACGGAGAAGTCATCATTGGCGAATCGTCTGTGAATCAAGCGGCGATTACTGGGGAATCTATACCTGTTCATAAAACAATAGGGGATGAAGTTTTTGCCGGAACAATCAATGAAGCTGGTTCATTAGAAGTGAAAGTTACAAAACTTGCGAAAGATACGACGATCGCAAAAATTATTCATTTAGTTGAAGAAGCTCAAGCAGAAAAAGCTCCTTCACAAAAGTTTGTTGATCAATTCGCTAAATATTATACCCCGGCCATCATGGTGATAGCTCTATTAGTGGCAGTGATCCCTCCGCTTATGTTTGCAGCATCTTGGTCTAAATGGGTATATTTAGGTTTAGCTGTTTTAGTTGTTGGTTGTCCATGTGCATTAGTCATTTCAACACCAGTTTCGATCGTAACAGCTATTGGCCATGCCGCTAGAAAAGGTGTGCTTATTAAAGGCGGCATTCACTTAGAAGAAGCGGGTAAGTTAAACGTCGTTGCATTTGATAAAACAGGTACGTTAACTGTAGGAAAACCAGTTGTTACTGATATTTTGACATTTTCTAATATGGATGAAATGACTATTTTAGGCAAAGCGCAAGCGATAGAAAAGTATTCACAACATCCTTTAGCATCTGCGATTACTCATCATGCAGAAAAAGAAAATGCTCATAATTATTCAGCAACTGATTTTCAGTCTATTACAGGAAAAGGTGCAAAGGCGTTGATTAAGGGAGAGTTATACTATATAGGCAGTCCACAGTTGTTTAAAGAAATGATGTTTATGGCCGATGATATAGAAGAAACGACGAAAAATCTTCAAGGCGAAGGAAAGACAGTTATGTTATTCGGTACAGAGAAGAAAGTATTAGGGTTGATTGCGGTATCTGATCAAGTTCGTGAAGATAGTTTATCTGTCGTTAAAAAGCTTCATCAATTAGGTATCAAAAACACTGTTATGCTAACAGGTGATAATTTTGCAACAGGAAAGGCTTTAGGTGAGAGCATCGGTTTACGAGAAACGTATGCGGAGTTATTGCCAGAAGATAAATTGCAAACGATACGCTACTTGCAACAGACGAAAGGAAATACCGCAATGGTTGGTGATGGGATTAACGATGCACCCGCACTTGCTCAATCGACAGTCGGTATTGCCATGGGTGGTGCGGGAACAGATGCAGCTTTAGAAACGGCAGATATAGCTTTAATGGCAGATGATTTAGAAAAATTGCCTGATACAATTGCTTTAAGTCGTAAAACGTTAAACATTATTAAACAAAATATTTCTTTTGCCTTACTCGTTAAATTAATCGCCCTTTTACTCGTGATTCCAGGTTGGCTTACATTGTGGATTGCTATTTTTGCTGATGTTGGTGCAACAGTTCTCGTCGTCCTTAATTCGATGCGTCTTGCTCAAATATAAGCAAACAACCTTATATGATGTATGGAAAAATAGAGAGTGACTGAAAACGTCATTCTATTTTTCTGTACGTATGTATAATGAAAACTTTCAATATTGACTATAAATGTATGTCAATATATGGTATATTCAATGGTTATTTTCGTTGACAAGATTAAATAGTTGTTGGAGGAAGCATTTATGTCTGATACGAAAAATCAAGATATTTTATTAGAAAGTGGCACGAATGAATTAGAAATGATCGTTTTTGGGATCGGCTATGGATGGTTTGGGATTAACGTTTTAAAAGTAAGAGAGATTATTAATCCTTTACCGGTTGTTGAAGTGCCAAATTCTCATGAGTACATTGAAGGTATTATTAGTTTGCGCGGAGAAGTTTTACCTGTCGTTAACTTAGCGAAAGTTTTAAATGATCAAGCGCAAGTTACATCTAAGCAGGATAAATTAGTCGTTGTTGAGTTAAATGAATTAAAAATAGCTTTTCGTGTGCATGAAATCGCAAGAATTTATCGTTTTTCTTGGGAGGAAATCGAAAAGCCTGATGGACTGTCTACGAGTCAACAAACATATGCAATTGGTTATACGATGATTGAAGACGATATTATTATTTTATTAGATTTTGAAAAGGTCATTGTAGAAATAAATCCGCAATTAAGTGTTGCGAGCGATGCAAATTTACGGCAATTAGGGAAACGAGAACGTTCTGAAAAAAAGCTCATCGTTGCTGAAGACTCCGCAGTTTTACGCCATATGTTACAAGAGACTTTAGAAAAGGCAGGGTATTATAATATAACGTTTTTTGAAAACGGTCGTGAGGCGTGGGAATATTTAATGCATATCGCTTCTAATGAATCGATTGATCTTTCAGAAGAAGTTCATTTAATGATCACGGATATTGAGATGCCACAAATGGACGGGCATCATTTAATAGCTAACATAAGAAACCATTCACGCTTAAAACATATTCCAGTTGTTATTTTCTCTTCGCTTATTACTGATGCACTCTATCATAAAGGTGAGGAAGTAGGCGCAGATGCGCAAGTGACGAAACCACAAATTGCCAATCTTATTAAGGAAATTGACAAATGTATTTTATAATAGAATATCTTTAAAACAAGTACTGTAAAGTTGTTCATAATCGATCTTATATAACAGTAAAAAAGTAGTCCAGTATTTAACTGAACTACTTTTTTATTGCTTTCTTATAGAGTTACGTTTGCAGTGATTCATATAAAATTGGCGCAGCTGGTCCTAGATCAATGCCAAATAACATCCAAATGATAAGCAGTACCGTCCAAAAGATTAGAAAATAAATCGAATAAGGCAACATGACAGAAATCATCGTACCTATACCCATTTTTTTATCATATTTCTGGGCAAAAGCAATAATCATTGCAAAGTATGTCATAAGTGGTGTAATGATATTTGTCGTCGAATCGGCAATTCGATAAGCCATTTGCGTAAGTTCAGGTGAATATCCTAATTGCATCATAATCGGGACAAAGACAGGTGCCATCATTGCCCATTTTGCCGATGCACTTCCGATAAATAAGTTAATAAAAGCACAAATAATGATAAAAATGATAATTAAAGGAATACCTGTCATATTAATTGACTCAAGAAAGTTAGCACCGTATACACCTAATACAAGTCCCATATTCGTTTCATTAAAAAAGGCGACAAATTGCCCGGCTGTAAATGAAAGGACGATAAACATGCCCATCGTAGCCATCGTTTTAGCCATTTTATTGGCAACATCAGTATCATTTTGAATAGACTTTGTGACTTTTCCATAAACATAGCCAGGGACTAAAAATAAGATAGCAATAATCGGTACTAATGAATCCATAAATGGCGATTGAATAATCGGTTGATTGTTTTCATCCCCACGCATCGGTGCACCTTCTGGGAAGACGAGTAAAATTGCTAACAATGCAGTTATAATCATTGCAATAGATGCCCAAAGGATTCCTTTTTTCTCAATTGGTTTTAGTTGATCAAGACTTTCGCGATAATCGCCTTTATAAGCTCCGAGTCGCGGTTCAACAATTTTCTCAGTTACCCATGCGCCTACAAAGGTTAAGAGAAATACAGAAACGATGATAAACCAATAGTTCATCGCAATGTTCATTCCTTCTGCATACGTTGAATCAATCATTGCGGCAGCATCAGTCGTTAATTCACCTAACATCGCATCTGTACCTGAGAGAAATAAATTAGCGCTGAATCCGCCAGATACTCCGGCAAAAGCTGCTGCTAAACCAGCTAATGGATGCCTTCCGAGCGCAGCAAAAATAACTGCTCCAAGTGGCGGTAAAACAACATACCCAGCATCTGATGCAACACTAGACATAACACCGGCAAAGACAAGCCCTAATGTAATTAAACGTTTCGGAACAGATAAAACAAAGCCTCTTAGAATGGCACTAATTAATCCGGAATGTTCAGCGACACCGATTCCTAACATCGTTACTAAAACGACACCTAAGGGCGCAAAGCCGACAAAATTATCTGTCATGTTTGTTAAAATATAACTAATGCCTTCACCACTAAATAAGTTATTGACCTCAACGATTTCTCCTTCTTCTCCAGGATGTTCAACACTTATATTAAAAGTAGAAATAATACCCGATAAAATAATGACGAGCAAAGCTAGAAGTGCAAACAATGTGACAGGGTGTGGAAGTTTATTCCCGACTTTTTCGATGTGATCAAGAAATCTTTGAAACAACCCTTTTTTCCGCTTTTCCATGTATATCCTCCCTTTGCGACTCATGATGTAATATTCTAAAAATTCCAGCGGTATAAATATTTATATGGTAGATATTATATAAGCCTTTAACAATAATTTAAATAGGAAAATGATAAGAATTAATACTCACTAAATTCAGACAATCGTTCTTAGTTAGGTTAGTTTTGCGTATGTATAAATATTTTACTTGTGTAGAGATTATTGGTATTTCATCGATAGATAGTAGTGAAGTCATTTTATTGCTATGTCAATAAGTGAAAAGAAGATTTGCAATCGTTTTTAGTATTGCTTTTATTTTTGGGGCTATTAGATAAGATGTATTAAATGATGAAGGGAAGGAATTAATTTTGTGACGCTCTTTTTAATTTAAATACCGCATTTCAAATAACGAAAATTTTTAAAATGTTATATATTGAATAATTTGCTAATTGTGCTATAATTTTAATATCATTATGTAGGGGGAAGTCTATGGGAGACGCGTTATTAGAAATTAATCATTTACATACGCATTTTAAGACAGATCAAGAAGAAGTTCCTGCTGTAAATGGTATCGATTTAAGTCTAAAAGAAGGAGAAATTGTCGGAATTGTTGGAGAATCAGGACCGGGAAAAAGTGTAACAGCTATGTCTATCATGCAACTTATTCCATCTCCCCCTGGAAAAATTGTCAATGGGGAAATTATATTTAAAGGTGAAAATTTAGTAAATACATCGGAGAAAAGAATGCGACATATACGTGGAAACAATATTTCTATGATATTTCAAGATCCGATGACTTCTTTAGATCCATTGTTTACAATCGGCAATCAACTTGCCGAAGGTATACGTTTACATAAAAAAATGTCTAAAAAAGAAGCTTATCAACAATCAGTCGATCTATTAAAACAAGTCGGTATTCCTAGGGCGGATGAAATTGTTCATGAGTATCCCCATCAATTATCAGGTGGCATGCGACAGCGTGTTATGATTGCGATGGCGATGTCTTGTGAACCAGACTTACTTATTGCTGATGAACCGACAACGGCTCTTGATGTAACAATTCAAGCACAAATATTAGATTTAATGCTTCAATTAAATCAAAAACAAAATACTGCTATTTTACTGATTACACATGACTTAGGAGTTGTTGCGGAAGTTTGTGACCGGGTTGTCGTGATGTATGCAGGTCAACTTGTGGAAAATGGAACAAAGAGAGAAGTGTTAAAAGACCCGAAACATCCTTATTCTCAAGGTCTTATTCGTTCATTGCCAAATATTAAAGAAAGAGAGCAAAAGCTATATTCAATTCCTGGCACTGTTAAGCAGCCAAAGATTGGTGAGGTAGGATGTCCATTTGCGCCGCGTTGTGAATTTGCTTTTGATCGCTGTTTTAAAGAAACACCACAGCTATACACGCTACAATCACCTGGACGAAGTAGTCGTTGCTTTTTATATGACAACAAAGAAGGGAATGTGACCAGAAATGTCGCAACTTTTAGAAGTTAGGAATTTGGAAAAATATTTCGCCATTAAAGGAGGTGTTTTTGGGAGAAAAATAGGAGAAGTTAAGGCGGTTGACGGTGTTTCTTTTCATGTAAACAAGGGCGAAACATTAGGAATTGTCGGTGAATCAGGATGTGGTAAATCGACCACTGGAAAATCTATTCTTAGATTGATTGAACCGACAGCAGGTGAAGTTATATTTGAAGGTCAAAACCTTTTAACATTGAGCAAAGAAGATATGCGAAAAATGAGGCGGGATATCCAAATCATTTTTCAAGATCCATATGCTTCATTAAATCCTCGACATACCGTAGAGAAAATTATCGGTGAACCGTTGTTAGTTCATGGGATGACTTCTGCTAAAGAACGAAAAGAGCGCGTTATAGAATTGCTTGAAGTCGTTGGGTTACAGGCGCATCATCGCTCAAGGTATCCTCACCAATTTAGTGGAGGTCAAAGACAACGAATAGGGATTGCAAGAGCATTAGCTAACAATCCTAAACTCATTATTTGTGATGAACCTGTATCAGCCTTAGATGTCTCTGTTCAATCACAAATATTAAATTTAATGGAAGATTTACAGAAGAAATTTCAACTAACTTATATATTTATCGCTCATGATTTAAGTGTCGTCAAGCATATAAGCGACCGTATAGGTGTCATGTATTTAGGGAAAATGGTGGAATTAGCCGATAAAGAAGAATTATATGAAACACCAAAGCACCCTTACACAAAGGCGCTACTTTCGGCGATCCCTTTACCTGATCCTGATGAATATAGAGAACGAATTATTTTAAAAGGTGATGTACCAAGTCCATCTAACCCACCAAAAGGATGCCCATTTCATACGAGATGTCCGAAAGCAATGGATATATGTAAAGAAATATCACCTCATTATCAACTGATTAATGATAAGCACTATGTTGCGTGTCATTTGTATGACTAAAGAACTATTTTAACAAGGTAAATAATTACACACCTTTATATTCGTTTTCTATGTTTTCTTAAATAATCAAATACATAAGGGGGAAACAAATTGAAGAAAAGACTTACTTTATATTCATTATTTACTATGATTTTTTTCCTTTTATTACTTACCGCATGCGGTGGGGGTGATGATGAAGCAACAGATGCTGATCCAGAGGTTGAAGATGGAGGCGATGATGAACAAGTACTCATTTATGCACGTGGTGGGGATTCTACAAGTTTAGATTTTGCAAGTACTTCAGATGGTGAATCATCTCGAGTGACACGGAATATTTTTGAGAGCCTTGTAACATATGATGAAGATTCTTTTGAAATTGTTCCAGCGTTAGCCCACGATTGGGACATTTCGGATGATGGCAAAAAATACACATTTTATCTTGAAGAAGATGTTAAATTCCATGACGGAACGGATTTTGATGCTGAGGCTGTTAAAATAAATTTTGAACGTTGGTCTGATCCTGATCATGAATATTCATTTGCAGATGATGGTTATGTTTACGCCTTATATGAGTCCCTATTCGGTGGATATCAAGGCGATGATGATCATGTGATTGATGAAATAAATGTTATTGACGATTATGAAATTGAGTTCGTGTTAAAAGAACCACTTGGACCATTTTTACAAAATATGGCATCACATTATTTTGCCATTACTTCCCCTGCGGCTTTAGAGGAGTATGGTTCAGATATTGATGAAAACCCGGTTGGGACAGGCCCGTTTAAGTTCGTTAGTTGGGAAAAAGATGACAAAATTGTTTTGGAGAAATTTGATGATTACTGGAAAGATGGACTACCAAAGTTAGATAAAGTCATTTATGAAGTCATTCCTGATAATGCTGCTAGAGTTGTTGCTTTACGTTCTGGAGAAGTTGATATTATAGACGATGTAAATCCGGATGAAGGAGAGAACATTGAAGCTGAAGAAGGATTAGAGTTATATACGCGCGAGGCAAATAACGTCGGATTTTTAGGATTTCAAACTGAGAAAGAACCATTAGATGATAAACTCGTTCGACAGGCAATTAGCCATGCGATTGATACTGAGGCTATCGTTGATGCGCTTTATGCAGGTTATGCAGAAGAAGGTGTCGGGATGCTTCCACCGGGATATCTCGGATATCATGAAGGTTTAGAAGCTTATGAGCACGATTTAGAAAAAGCAGAGGAATTGCTTGCTGAAGCAGGGTATGAAGATGGTTTTGATATTGAATTTTGGGTAATGCCAGTTTCAAGACCTTACATGCCTGATCCAGAGAAAGTAGCAGAAATTATTCAAAATGATTTAGATAAAATCGGCATCAATACAGAAATTGTCATCGAAGAATGGGCACCGTATATAGACAAAACAACCGATGGTGAACATGAGATGTACTTATTAGGTTGGTCAGGTGCTAATGGAGATCCGGACTATTTCTTAACAAGTTTACTTCATAGTGACAGTATTGGTGGGGAGAATCGCTCGTTTTACACAAATGAGGAAGTTGATCAATTACTCGATGAAGCGAAAGCGACAGTAGATGAAGATGAGCGTGCAGAGCTATATAAAGAAGCACAAGAAATTATCCATGAAGATGCGCCTGAAGTTTACATGGCCCATTCTACACCGCTTGTAGCAGCAAATAGTTCAGTTAAAAATTTCATTCCACATCCGTCTACTAGCGATCCTTTAGGAGAGGTGGAAATTGTAGAGGAATAAAATTATTTACGAGGGGGGAAGAGAGCTCCCCTCATTCCTTTTAGCAAATAAATAAGTTGTTAAATACCTCAATATAAGTTGGATTCACCCTAAAATAACTTTATCACTTAAATTTATACATATGTCCTGTCAATGATTAAGGGTAATATTGCTGTCCATAGAACATCACTACTACACGGAAGAAAATTTGAGGTGGAAGTATGTTTGCATATATTGTAAGACGTTTATTATTATTAATTCCCGTCTTATTTGGGATGTCCGTTATTACATTTGCTATTATCCATTTTATTCCGGGAAATCCGGCACGAGTGATTTTAGGGGAAGGGGCGACGCCATCTGCAGTTGCTGAACTAGAAGAAAATCTCGGTTTAAATAAACCATACATCGTTCAGTATGGCAATTATATTACAAATATACTTCAAGGTGATTTAGGAACATCTTTAAAATCAAAAAAGGCTATTAGTGAAGAAATATTTCCACATTTAATAGCTACCATTGAACTTACCTTTTTTGCGATGATTTTTGCTACGTTTGTAGGTGTCAATGCAGGAATCATAAGTGCGTGGAAGCAAAACTCGTGGTTTGATATTTTAGCGATGGTTATAGCTTTATTCGGCATTTCTATGCCTGTTTTTTGGCTCGCTTTAACAGAACAATGGATTTTTGCCCAAAAACTTGATTGGTTTCCAGCTTTCGGAAGGGAACCGAGCGGAAACCCGATAGAGCCGATTACACACTTTTACGTACTTGATTCGCTATTACATGGTGATTTTAATCGAGCGATGACTGTTTTAAAACATTTATTTTTGCCTGCTATTGCCCTTGGCACAATTCCGATGGCGATTATCGCTCGAATGACCCGCTCAAGTATGTTAGAAGTGATGAGTTCAGATTATATTCGAACAGTTCGGGCTAAAGGTGCGGGTCAATTACTCATTATTTATAAACATTGTCTGAAAAATGCTACGATTCCAGTTTTAACGGTTATTGGTCTTCAGTCAGGTGTTTTATTGGGAGGTGCGATATTAACCGAAACTATTTTTAGTTGGCCAGGTATTGGTAGGTATGTATTTGAAGCGATTAATTATCGTGATTATCCGGTGATACAATCTGGTATATTAGTTATTGCCTTTTTCTTCGTTATCATTAATTTACTCGTCGACATTTTATACACTTATATCGACCCGAGGATTAAATACTAAAGGAGGCTAAACAATGAAAGTTGAGAAAAAACAATCGCATAATATGTCAACATCTGAACGCACATTGAGCAGTGACAATGTGCCAGAAGCTGATTCACTGATTAAAGATGCGTTTAATCAATTGTGGAAAAATCGTTTAGCCGTCATTGGATGTTTTATTATCATATTTTTTATTCTCATCGGATTATTCGCACCTTTTCTTTCACCTTATGACTATAAAGAGCAAGTATTATCTGACCGGTTGTTACCTCCTTCTTCAGATCATTGGTTCGGTACAGACGATTTAGGAAGGGATATTTTTACTAGAATTGCTTATGGTGCAAGACTTTCGTTGCAAATCGGCTTTTTTGCTGTCATCGGTGCATTGTTTTTTGGAACGTTACTCGGCTTACTTGCTGGATTTTATGGAAGATGGGTTGATATGCTCATTTCTCGTATATTTGATATTTTGCTTTCGTTTCCAAGTATTTTATTAGCAATTTCTATCGTTGCTATTTTAGGTGCGTCCCTTCGAAACGCATTAATTGCGATCGCTATCGTGAATGTACCTATTTTTGGACGTCTCGTTCGATCAACAGTCATAGGCTTAAGAGAAGAAGAATATATCATGGCAGCAAAAGCACAAGGTATGAAAAATGGGCGGATTATTTTTCATCATATTTTGCCAAATAGTTTAGCGCCGATTATTGTGCAAAGTACACTCGGTTATGGTACAGCTATTCTTGATGCTGCAGGTTTAGGATTTTTAGGGTTAGGAGCACAACCGCCATCACCCGAGTGGGGGAAAATGTTGGCGGATTCGCGGGAATTTATCCAAATAGCCCCGTGGACACTCATTATACCAGGGCTAGCTATTATGCTTGTTGTATTAGGGTTTAACTTAATCGGTGATGGTTTAAGAGACGTTTTAGACCCTAAAATGAAAAATTAGTTGACTCATAAAAATAAAAAACGCTTATACATTTAAAATGTATAAGCGTTTTTTAAAGATGGAGAATATCGGGCTTGAACCGATGACCTCCTGCATGCCATGCAGGCGCTCTCCCTACTGAGCTAATTCCCCTCATTTGCTTGCAATATGTATTATATAATGAAAAAATACTTTTTTCAATAGATTTATGCAAGATTTTTATGCATTCATTTTAAGTACATTTTATGAATATTGACAACTGTCGGATGGGCAGTTTATGATGAAACAGACATATATTACAATTCATATAAAATGATTGGGGTTAACCATGAAAAATTATACGTTATATAGCATCATGTTCATATCATTCGTTTTATTTTTATTAACAGCTTTTACGACCCAAATATACGGCAAGTTAAAGATTGATGAAATAATCATACAGTGGGTAAATGAAAACACATCATCATTGATAAAGCAAATGATGGAAATGTTATCTATCATTGGCTCTAGTGAAGTTATTTTAATAGTAACAGGTTTAATTGCAGTTATTTTTCTTGTGAAGAAAGACTGGTTTCATTTAATATTTTTCCTTATCGTATCAGTTGGCGGTGTATTTTTAAATTTTATTTTAAAAATAATTTTCCAAAGGGAGCGTCCCGGCGGCGAAGTCAGTCATATAGATGTGTTTCATGTGTCGCTTGAAATTCCTTCTTTTAGCTTTCCGAGCGGTCATACGATGCGGGCAGCGATTTTATTTTTATTTTTTATTTATCTTATCACACGGTTTGTCGCGCATAATCGGTATAAAATCCCGTTATTTATCCTTTGCGGTTTAAGTATTGTCGGGATCGCCGTCAGCCGTTTATTTTTAGATGCGCATTTCTTATCCGATACATTTGCAGCGATTAATATATCTATTGCTTGGTTTACATGCAGTTATATTGTGTTAAGAAGATATGATGATAGCCAAAACAGATTACGCCAGGTGACATTTGGTAAATAAATGGTCAAGACGCTATCTAACAAAACGTCACGCTTGACGTCATGTTAGAGAGCATCTTGACCCATTTTTATAATATATCTAAGAGTGATGTTGCGATGGAAAAGTAAATAAGCAAACCGATAATGTCATTAATCGTTGTAATAAACGGACCTGAGGCAACGGCAGGATCGATTTTCAGCTTATTAATAATAATGGGTATGACCGCTCCTATTACTGCGGATACACTAAGTGTACATAAAATAGATACACCAACAATTAACCCAATAAACAAATTGCTATAAAATATAGGAATGATAATAGCGATAACAATCATACATATAAGACCTATCATGACGCCTGTATTAAACTCGCGTCTGATCATTCGCCAAAAGTTTCCTTTCTCTACAGTGCCTAAAGCGATTCCTCTGACGGCAACTGTTAATGATTGTGTGCCGACATTCCCAGCTGAGTCCATAATCATTGGGACAAAGGCCGCAAGCAATACGACTTGTTCGAGCGTCTCTTCAAAGTGTCCAATGACACCTGCTGTAATTAAACCAAAAAACATTAATGCAATAATCCAAGGAGAGCGTTTGCGCGCAGCAGAAAAAGCACTTATATTAACGTCTGTAGCACCTTTTGTTGCTGAGATTTCCCCAAAATCTTCTGTTGTTTCATCTTCTAAAATATCGATAACATCGTCGACGGTAACAATTCCGAGCAGTTGATTTTGTTTAGAAACGACAGGAACAGCTAATAAATCATATTTTTGGATGATTAAAGCGACTTCTTCTTGATCCATATCGTCATCAACGGAAACGACTCTCGTACTCATAATATTTTCAATACGCTCTTCTGGTGGAGCGACAATTAAATCCCTTAAAGAGACAACACCAACTAATTTTCCCAACTCATCAATGACATAGTTGTAATAAATAATTTCGGCATCTGGTGCTACTTCACGAAGTTGCTTAATAACTTCATCTGCGCGTTCAGTAGCCGAAATACTAATAAGCTCTTTCGTCATAATAGCGCCAGCTGTTTCTTCTTCGTATGATAATAAAGTTTTAACTTTAGCCGCTTTTTCCTCATCCATTTGACGCAATATGTCATTAGTCTTTTCTGTATCAAGTACAGTCAAAAAATATACAACGTCGTCTGTAAACATATTGTTAAACATCTCAGAAGAATATTGCTCGTTTAATTCTTGAAAGGATCGTTGTTGGTCATATATATTTAATCCTTCAAAAATCATGGCAAATTCAGCTGGAGATAAAAATTCATAACATCTATTTCTTAGTGGTTGATCTAATGTTATGAAAATATCTACTTGATCAGAAGGGTGAAGTTCTAAAAAAGATTTGCGAAATTCATTTATTCGCCCATCATGTAAAGCATCTAAAATGAGCTTTGTATATTGGCTGCGGTTTTTTTGATTTAATTTGACCATAGTGATTCCTCCTCATCATACCGAAGTCAACAGTACAAATTGTTTTCCTCTGCGCGTTCATTTGAATTTTTTCAGTATGCTTATAGTTTGAGTAAAAAAATTGTTTCATACTCATAAAAATTAAAAAACACCTTCTACGAACGAAGGTGTTTTGCACAAGCATTATTATAGTGTTCAATAAGTGAACACATATTCTATAAGCTGAACAAATGTCCCCTAGTCGTAGAGCTTTAGCACTGTGCAAAATAGGATATTTCCAGTTACATTAAAAACCACCTTATGTCGATGGTTCTTGTTTTACCCATTGGCGTCTTTGGACGTTTTTGGGCAGTAACATATCTCTTGCACAGGAGCCTCACCTAACGAGATATGAACGTACATTATTGAGAATACATGATTGTTTTATATTAGTCAACATCCATCAACAGCCTTTATCAATTTTATGTTCTAAATCGTAAAAGTGTTATAAATCATTGCATAAATCACTCATTAACTATACATTAGATATACTAGATAAACAAATGAGAGGACTTTTATATGAAAAAAATAGCTTGGATTACCGATAGTACGTGTGGATTATCAGAAGAATTTATTAAAACACACAACGTTTATGTGGTTCCATTAAACGTCATATTAGATGGAAAGTCTTATCGTGAAAATATTGATTTAACGAATGAAAGTTTTTATGAAAAGCTAAAAGAAGGCGTGGAAGCAACGACGAGTCAACCAGCCTTTGGTGAGTTTATTCATTTATATGAAAAATTAAAGGAAGAATATGATTGTGGTATTGCGATTCATGCTTCAAGTCAACTGACAGGAACGTATCAAAGCTCCATAAATGCAGCGAATCAAGTCGATTTTACTGTAGAAGTTATTGACTCTAAAATTGGTGCCTATGCTTTAGGAAAAATGATACAAAATGGTATTCAATTAGAGAAGCAAGGTAAATCTTATGAAGACATTGTAACAGCGTTAAAGATGTATACGAAACGAGCTGAAATGTATTTGCTACCGTCAAGTTTAGAACAATTAAAGAGGAGTGGGCGTGTCAGTACACCTCAAGCGATATTTGCAAGTCTTTTAAATATCAACTTATTATTACGTTTTCAAAATGGAAAAGTTATTGTTGAAGAAAGAATTCGAAATAAAAGAAGAGCAAAACGGCGTTTATTTAATGTGCTCGAAACTGCCATTGAAAAACACCAATTAAGGGAAATGTGTATTATGCATGCTGGTGTCAAAGAAAGGGCACAAAACTGGAAGTACGAACTAGAAAAAATTCATCAATATTTAAAAATAAAAATAGATACACTTGTGCCAGTTGCTGGCGTTCATACAGGTTTTGGTACGATGGCTGTTGCTTGGCTGTTCGACTAGACATAAATAGGGGAGTGAACATTTTAACATCACTACCCTATTTTTTAATTTTAGTTATATGTGAAAGCCTCCCAAGTAAAGTGTGTTTTAATTGTAGAAATGTATAAAACTTTAAGATATATTTATAAGCAGATGTATTTTAAATTTTTTGCGAGACACATTGAAAGGTGGAAGATTATGAATAAAAAAGATCAACGGTATAAAATTGCTCACCGTGAGGCCCTTATAGGTGTTGGATTAGTAATATTTAATTTTTTATGGTGGTTTATTTTCGCCTATGGCTTAGGACGTAAAAACCCAGAACAATATACATACATTTTAGGTTTACCTGATTGGTTCTTTTATAGTTGTGTGCTTGGCTTCATCGTTATGGCAATATTAGTAACTGTCATAGTTAAACGGTGGTTTGTTGATATACCACTTAATGATGAAGGAGAGCATGAGGAATGAATTTGCAAGCGCTTATACCGCTTATAGGTATGCTTATTATTGTATTTGGTGCAGGTTTGTGGGCAGGAAAATATGTAAGATCGTCAACTTCTTTTTTACAGGAATATTTTTTGGGAGACCGTAGCTTAGGTGGCTTTATTTTAGCAATGACGATGACAGCTACTTATGGAAGTGCTAGCAGTTTTCTTGGTGGGCCTGGCGCTGCGTATAATGAAGGGTTAGGCTGGGTGTTATTATCAATGACCCAAGTTGCCACAGGCTATTTTGTTTTAATGATTTTAGGGAAAAAATTTGCTATTGTCACGAGAAAGTATCAGGCCATTACAATGGTTGACTATTTAAAGGGGCGGTACCAGTCGAAATGGGTTGTTCTTTTGTCATCATTCAGTATTATAATATTTTTATTTTCAGCGATGGCAGCCCAGTGGATTGGTGGCGCTCGTTTAATTGAATCATTAACTGGGCTTTCTTACATAGGTGCTTTATTTATTTTTGCAGGATCAGTTTTAATATATGTGATCATAGGCGGGTTTCGGGCTGTCGCTTTTACCGATGCGATTCAAGGAAGCATTATGTTTATCGGTACGCTCATTTTATTAATTGCAACGATTATAGCAGGCGGTGGTATTGAGCAAATAATGTCTGATTTAAGTCAAGAAAATCCGCATTTAATTACGCCATATGGTGCAGAAGGCGATTTATCAGCCACTTATGTATCTTCATTTTGGATTCTCGTCGGCGTTGGTGTCGTTGCTTTACCACAAATTGCTGTTCGATCAATGTCTTATAAAAATTCTGCGTCTATGCACCGCGCATTAATTATTGGGACGATCGTTGTCGGCTTTATAATGTTAAATATGCATTTAACTGGTGTTTTTGCAAGACCAATCATACCTGGCATTGATATTCCAGATAAAGTGATGCCACTATTAGCGTTAGAAGTTTTGCCACCGTGGCTAGCTGGTATTGTTTTAGCCGCGCCAATGGCTGCAATCATGTCAACAGTTGATTCATTGCTACTACTTGTTAGCTCTTCAATCGTCAAAGATTTATATTTAAATTACATGAAACCGAATGCTTCACAAAGGCAGGTTAAAACTTTAAGTATAAGCATTACAGCTATTTTAGGCATCATCGTTTTCGTTTTAGCCTTAAATCCACCTAACTTAATCATTTGGCTCAATTTATTTGCTTTTGGTGGACTTGAAGCAGCATTCATTTGGCCGATTGTAATGGGATTGTATTGGGAAAAAGGTAACAAATACGGCGCCATTGCATCGATGATTGTTGGGATTACTTTATATATGATCTTAGATGCATTTGACGCACAATTATTCGGTCTACACCCTGTTGTATTACCAGTTCTTATATCTTTCTTCGCTTATGTCATTGTTAGTTTACGTACAAATAACAAAATTAGTTTATCATCATAAGTTAAAATGAAAGCAGCTTAATTGCTGCTTTCATTTTATATGTTCTTAAAACTGTTTCAAACGTTTACATATGAACGTTTAAAGTTTTCGCAAAATCGATGAAATATTTAAGGGCTTCAGGATTAGCTAACGAGTCTTTGTTTACAACGTCATCAACATTTTCGCCCATCAATATACGTTTGATAGGGATTTCAAGTTTTTTACCGTTTAATGTAACTGGTAAATCATTAACAGCATAAACATGTGTCGGCGCATGTCGCGGTGAACAATGTTTTCTTATTTGTTGTTTAATATTTTGTTTCACGCCCTCTGTTAATCGATAACCGTCTTTCATAACGACGAATAAAGGAACGATAGAATCGCTTTCATCAATTGGAATGTCGACGATTAAGCTATCAACAATTTCTTCAATGTGGTCAACTGCGCGATAAATTTCGCTCGTTCCAATTCGAATGCCGCCGCGGTTAATCGTTGCATCTGAACGACCATAAATGACACATGTTTCCCGGTCGGTAATTTTAAGATAATCACCATGTCGCCAAATACCTGGAAACATATCGAAATAACTATCGTGAAGACGTGAACCGTCATGATCATTCCAAAAGTAGATAGGCATTGATGGAAAAGGTTTCGTTAACACTAATTCTCCGACTTCATTAATTTTCGATTGACCGTCATATGTGAAACTCTCAATTTTCGCACCAAGTCCTCGACATTGTAATTCCCCAGCATATACAGGCAAAATAGGCGCGCCTAAAATAAAGGCTGTGCAAACATCTGTCCCACCGCTAGCTGAAGCGATCCATAAGTCTTTTTTTACATGTTCATAGCACCAGGCAAAACCTTCTGGAGGCAATGGTGAACCTGTAGAGCTAATACTTTTTAAATGACTTAAATGATATGTTTCTTTAGGCGATAGATTATTTTTCATACAACTGACAATATAACTAGCGCTAGTGCCGAAAATCGTCATTTTCGTCTGTTCGGCAAATTTCCAAAGCATGTCTTGGTTTGGGTAGTTAGGGCTCCCGTCGTATAAAATAATAGTACTTCCCGTTAGTAAACCGCCGACAACAAAGTTCCACATCATCCATCCTGTCGTTGTAAACCAGAAAAAGCGATCATTTTCATGGAGATCAACATGAAAGGTTAAAGCTTTTAAATGTTCTAAAAGAATGCCACCTTGGCTTTGCACGATCGGTTTAGGTTTTCCGGTTGTGCCAGATGAGAAAAGCACCCATAGCGGATCGTTAAAAGAGACGTACTCATAAAATAGTTCGGCTTTTCCTTCCGGTTGAATAGCATCCTTCCAAAGTATAGGGGCTTTAAGATAGTTAACATTAGGTTGATCATGCAAAAATGGAATAACTATGGTTGCTTCTAATGTTGGTAATTGTGTTTGAATATTTTCGATGACGTCTAGACGATCAAACGCTTTACCATTGTACGTATAACCGTCAACGGTAATCATTACTTTCGGCTCAATCTGTGAAAATCGGTCTATAACGCTTTGTGTTCCGAAATCAGGAGACGCACTTGACCAAATGGCACCTAAGCTCGCTGTTGCTAAAAAGGCGACGATTGATTCATACGTATTGGCAACATAGGCAACGACTCTGTCACCTTTTTTTATACCGAGTTGTCTTAAGGTATGTTGAAAATATGTTGTATCGATATAAAGTTGCTCCCAGCTCGTATGTTCAATGTCTCTCGTTTCGGAAGCATGAATAATCGCTGGATTTTTATCATTTCTCTTTCTAAAAATATGTTCGGTGTAATTAATCGTCGCTTCAGGAAACCATTTTGCACCCGGCATTGTATGCGTTGTTAAAACTGTTTCATACGGTTGTTTATATTGAATATCGAAGTATTCCCATATCGATTCCCAAAAGGCTTCAATCTCTTCAACTGACCATTTCCAAAGTGATGCATAATCTTGAAAATCAAGGCTCTTCTGTTGCTTGAGCCAATGCATATAATGATATAAATTTGATTGTTGCTTTCTTGCTTCACTCGGCTCCCAAAGCAATGTTCCTTCTTGAATGTAGCTCATCCGTCTCCTCCTTACTTAGGCTTTACTTACATTATATGTAACCGCTTACGACATGTAAAGATAGACCATTGAAGTTATATGAAACATATGAGCTTCGTATGATGTAATCTGTGATAGACGAACAGTCCAGCTTAACCATTTTATTGGAACGTTCCGAAAATAATGAGCGATATTAAAAATGTTATTAAACAGTTTAAAATGTTCGCAGAAGACTGCAAGAGATATAGGCCATTATATGAATATTTAGCATTAAAAATTGCCGAGTATTAAGAGCTCCTTGTATGCGCGTAAAGGACAGCCGAAGCCGAATTTATTATTGGTTACTGTTTATCATTTGCTTTTTCGTGAAAAGTCTCACTCACTTGCTTCATATTTTCCAAGTATTGTCGATCATCCAAAGCCTATTGCCTACGCTTTTCTTAATTTTGTCAATTATGTCAAAGACATTAGTTATCTTTCATAAACAATGGAGCCAGTCGTTGTGCATAATACGCTTAAGATGAAGAAAATTTTCGATTATTTAAGGTCGATAGCATTGAGAAATTGTCATATATCGTATCAATGATTCCTAAAACATCGCTGTTTGTATGTTTCATATACATATTGCCAATCAATTTTCATATGAACAGAAGCAGAAATTGTTACAAACGATAAAATATCATAGTTGCAAGGGCGATATTGCTCATCTTTATAACAATATGTGAGATGGATATATATTTAGATATTGTTATGAACTAAAAAAGTATTCACAAATCTTAAGAAAAGTTCATCGAATTACATGGCCATTATAAAAACCCTGCCATTAGCAGGGTTTGAATTTATGAATTCGCAAGTTTGTCTACATAAGTTTTCATATATGTTGGAAGGTCATCTGGGCGACGGCTAGAAATAATATGACCATCAATGACTGTTTCTTCATCGACCCAAGTTGCGCCTGCATTTGCCATATCATCTTTAATGGCTGGTGTACTTGTTACCTTTCGATCTTTGACGACACCAGCAGAGGCAAGTACCCATCCAGCATGACAAATTTGTCCGATCGGTTTTTCAGCTTGATCTAATGCTTTGACAAACTCCAGCACCTCAGGATAACGTCTTAGCTTATCTGGTGCCCAGCCCCCAGGAACGAGCATGCCGTCGTAGTCATCAATGTTAATATCAGAAAATGCATAATCAGTCGTTGCGGGAATGCCGGCTTGACCTTTATAATTTGTATTTGCTTCTTCACCGACGATGTGAACCGTTGCTCCTTCTTCTTGTAAGCGATAAATGGGATACCATAATTCAAGATCGTTGTAATCATGAGCAACGACAGTGATTACTTTCTTATCTTTTAATCGCATCCGAAAATCCCTCCATACGTTTCTTGTATAACCAGTCTAACAAATTATATCAAATAATAAAATAAATTGATTAATGCTTCATATTAAATCGATTGAACATTTATTAATTTATAGATACGATAAATAAAGAAAAGTTGGAGGGACATGCATATGAAAAAAATTAAGGTAGGTATTGTTGGATATGGAAACTTAGGCAAGGGGGCACAACTTGCCATTAGACAACAGTCTGATATGGAGCTTGTTGCAATATTTTCTAGGCGTCGGCCAGAGGATTTCAATGTTTTATATCGAGATGTAAATGTTGTACATATGGATCAAATCCAACATTATAAAGATAAAATCGACGTGTTGATTTTATGCGGTGGCTCAGCGGTGGATTTACCTGAACAAACACCTGCTTTGACAAAGATGTTTAATACAGTTGATAGTTTCGACAATCACGCAAATATTCCCGAACATTTCGCAAATGTCGACAAAGTTGCCCGAAATAACGGGAAAGTAAGCATTATTTCTGTCGGTTGGGACCCAGGATTATTTTCACTCAACCGCGTCATGTCTGAGGCTGTTTTACCTGAGGGAGAAACATATACGTTTTGGGGAAAAGGTTTAAGCCAAGGTCATTCAGATGCCCTACGTCGTGTTGAAGGTGTAAAAGATGGTGTTCAATATACAATTCCGTCTGAAGAAGCGATAGCACGTGTACGAAGTGGAGAAACACCAACGTTAACAGCTCCAGAAAGGCATGAAAGGGTTTGTTACGTCGTTGCTGAAGAAGAGGCAGATCAAGCGAAAATTAAAGCAGACATTCAAACGATGCCAAATTATTTTGCCGACTATGATACAACCGTTCATTTTATTTCCGAGGAAGAATTAAAAGAACACCATTCAGCAATGCCTCATGGTGGGTTTGTCATCCGTAGTGGGCAAACAGGGGAGGAAACGACACAAATTTATGAGTTTAGCTTAACATTAAATAGCAACCCACAGTTTACAGCAAGTGTACTCGTTGCTTATGCTCGGGCAGCTTATCGTCTCAATGAAGAGGGAAAAAGCGGTGCGCAAACGATCTACGATATCGCCCCACGCTACATATCTCGACTACCTATAGAAGAGTTAAGAAAAAATTATTTATAACGAAAAGAAGAGAGCATCGATTAAGATACTCTCTTCTTTTATTGCTTGCGTGTTGCTTGAATCATTTGATGCCAAATGGAACCTTCAGCTTCTTTTCCACCTTTAATACGCTCTAAAGCCATATGAATTTGTAAACGTACTTCAAATTCTGGGTCATCTTTGGCGGCTTCTAAAGCAGCGATAGCTGATTCATCACCGACTTCATATAGAAACATTGCCGCTCGCCAACGAACGATACGGTTTGGGTCTTTCAATGCTTTAATCATTTCTGGAATAGCTTCATTAAAGCCTAAGTCTGATAAGCAATCCCCAGCGGTCCGTCGAACGTTCGCCGCTTTATCTTTAAGGGCTTTATATAGGTAAGGTAAGACCTCTTTTGTTTCAATCATGCCAAGGTAAGCTGTGGCGAGTCTTCTAATAGATGAATGCTCATCATCAAGTGCTTTATTTAAAACATCTAAATCGTCGATTGTTGGATCATTCATACGATCTAAAGCAGCGTAACGTTTTCGCCAGTCGGAATGATCAAGGTCTTTCAGTGATATATGTCTCGTTTCGATTTGTTTGCTCGTTGTATTTTGATCTTGAAAAGCAAGTTTGACGAGGCGATTTAATCGTTCCTCATCGTAACTAGCTTTAAGTTCTTCAACGACTTCTTGACTAACCTCTTCCATCGAACCGTATCTAATGTCTTGTTCGACCCATTTTCGTTCCATAATGATATTCGGTGAAGCTGGTGCCGCTTCCATAGCTGCTTTTGTAAATCGATCAGGTAAGCCGACACGTTGTTCTTCATAGCCATCATTTAGTTTGACTTGCATAGGAATGTCGCGAAACATTTGAAAAAATACGCTTATCGCTCCGAAACTAGATTCTTCGCTTTGTTCGTTTGTTACCTCAAACATGAGTGAATGTTCATCTTCCTCTGTACCAAGAACTTCCCTTACAGCTGGTAAAATAGATTCCCAAGGTGTACGTGGATGCCTTGCGATTGTTATAAAGTCAATAACACGGTATATATTAATAATGCCGTCGATTTGAAATAGTTGTTTAATATATGATGGTGCATTTGTTAAATCATCGTTTCGTTTATAATTAAACGTTTCACCATCAGGTAAACGTTTAGTGACATTTAGTTTCATTGAATGTGGACTAGGCGTAGGTTCAATGGATGTAATTTTCACAAATGATCCCCCTTTGTTTGTAACCGTATATAATAAATGCTAACAAAATTTTATGATATAATCTAAGGGGAAGGTTTATTATTAAATGTCGAATCTTGCATAATTAGCGAAAAGTTTTTCTTCCTCAATCAATCCACAAACGGCACATTGAATGTTATAAGTAGGACCTTTGTATGTCGTATGAAAAACATCGACATCATCATGATCATAATATTTGATCACTTCACCAGTTTGAGCGTCAATTTTAACAGGTGTTGTGACTTGTTCGATAAAGTTAAATCTTGATCGATTTCGTTTTACAATTCGGGCATCGATAAGGCCGAATCATATGTCCCACCTCCATACATTAGTATGGAGAGGGATCGTTCATTTTATGTTTATGTCGTAAAGGTAAAATTTCTTTGCAATAAATGATCGGAAACTTGATGAATAATGAAACATATAAAGAAACAAAGTAGTTATTACGATTTACATCTTTTTAATTGTGTAAATGTTTGATATGATGAGTGAAAGAATCATTGCTACGTCGAGGGTTTATTATATAGATGGTGGTGAATAACGGTGCCTAGTTCGATTTTTTCTCAGTTCGCCTGGTATGAATTGTGGGGACCGATTTACGTCATTATTTGCTTAGGATTATGTTACTTGTATTTTAAAAAGGTTGTTCATTATTATAGCTTTCATATGACGAAGAACCAAATTAATTATTTTATAAGTGCCGTTATTTTGTTGTATGTTGTAAAAGGTAGCCCTTTAGCTACAATAGCTGATCACTATTTATTTAGCGCGCACATGTTGCAACTATCTGTCATCTTTTTCGCCATTATTCCACTTTTTATTTTAAGTTTACCACGAAATTTTATTCGTAAATATTTCTGGCATCATCGGATGAAATTTTTTATTAACGTTTTTGGACGTCCGTGGCTGACAGCTATACTATTTAACGGGCTTGTAACGATATATTTTATTCCCCCAATTTTTAATACGATTAAGGGGAGTTTATTTTTACAATTAATTGCACAAATTATATTAACTATCAACGCTTTTCTTATGTGGTGGGTTATTATTTCTCCCATTCCTGAAATTAGACGAACACCGTATATGACACGTGCTGCATATATTTTTTTCGCATCGCTTTTATTAATGCCAATTGGAATTTTTCTTCTCGTTATTCAAAAAGAACATTATCCATTTTATGGAGCCGTTGCCGGTGATTTTATTCCAGCGATTACAGCCATTTATGATCAGCAAATTGCTGGGGGTATATTAAAAGTGATGCAGTTATCAAGTTATACATTTGCTCTATTACACATCGTATTTATGTGGGGACAAAAAACAGATGCTAAAGAAGGCCAAGTAGATGATGAAAATATTCGGTATGTTCGTGGCGTTGTTATTCATTTAGATGAAGATAAGAAACGTTAATCAGGCATTAAATTTAGATTTTAATGCCTGATTGTTATGTTGACAGATACTTATACCTGAATTATTCATACTTCCAATGAATATTTAATTTGATACCAAATCCAATGATTTATTGTTATCTAAACAAGTAAGAGCTGTTAATTTCGATAAATATGATAAATGATAAAGGTGAATGGTGGTAAAATCCTGATTTTGGGCATACTACCCCCCCTTGGTCTTTCATCCTTTTAAAAAAACAGCTATTCAATTGAATTATTCTAGCTTAAGACGTTGAATTCGCTGAAGTACTTCCCAAAAGAATTTTTGGTACACAAAACTAGAGGACAATTTAAAGTAGAAGGATCGTCCCGATTTTACTAATTTACTCGCAACTTTAAGAATTCTTTTACGAATGGTTTCGATTTGCATACTTGTCTGTTTTTCTGGAAAGCAAAGGGTACGTAACCAGTTCGTTAAGTTATAGGCTAAAAGACTTAGCATCGTTTTGACTTCATTTACCTGGAAAGAATGGCTGTTCATTTTATCCAGATAAAAACCGTTTTTAGCTTCCTTGATATAGTTCTCCATCGTCCCTCTTTTTTGATAAGAATGAACGATAGTTTCTGGAATGAATGCATTTTTTAAGTTCGTTACAAAAAAGGAATGGGTAAAAAAACAGTTCACCCGAAGGACGAACAGATTGTACGATTACTTTTCCGGACTTCGGCCATGACTTTGCCTGATATTCGATTTCCTCATAGTAGTGTTCAGACTTGGTAACATCGAATATTTCAGTG
>Ga0209487_1000415_pt1 | contig 39257 bp, 61 predicted proteins | sample Poulit2012_FD_187524 | JGI IMG/M metagenome (GOLD analysis project Ga0209487, IMG submission 187524) | Agricultural soil microbial communities from Georgia to study Nitrogen management - Poultry litter 2012 (SPAdes) (version 2) | ecosystem: Environmental > Terrestrial > Soil > Agricultural land...
TTGCGGTTATATATCTCATAATTGCCCGCGTCCATTAGAGCCTTTTTGCCGTTATCCATCTTAACTAATTACCTCCGTTAACTATATTCGGCTAGATAATGCCTTTGCGCCTAGCCTGCGCCTTTCTTTCGTCATACTCGTCTAATAAATCGCTTAATCGGTCGTCGCGTTTAAATACCCACATACGGTTGCCTGTTCGTCTATGCTTCGTTTTATATTCGTAGCGCAAGCCGTTGGCACGCAAGAAGTGGTATAATGTCGTTGAGTAACAGTAAAATAAATCGTCCACTTAACTAATCCCTCCGCTTTAATTAATCAACGTAAAATCTTAACGTAATTTTTGTAAATTCGTCGACACCACTTGACACCTCGACAATGTCATGTGAGGCATTATCGAACTCTAATAACGACAGTCCTACGTTATCTATACGTAAATCTAACGAACTCACTGTTTCTAAACTGCGATACCATTCGGGAAACATGTCTGGTAATGCGGTTATAGAGACATCTACATAACCTCCGTCTTTTACGTAATTTAATGAAGTGGTATCCGGTATCCTTTTTCCATTAAAATATGCATACACGTACATATTCCTCATATCCACGCTCCTCTCGTTTATAATCACGAAAAAAGAGCCGGCATATTGCCCGCTCCTTAATCGTTAATATACGCGCATAGAAGACATCTAAACGCCTCCTATGCGTTGCCTATACGTTTATATCCCTACGCGCTTAAAACGTTTCTAAAGCGTTATTTAAGCCTTTTCCTCCGCGCCAACTCCTCGCTAAGCGCATAAGTAGGCACCTCGCTTAAATCGCCCTTTTCCCGCCATAATTTAACGGCATAATCCTCGACATCCTCAATATAATCCGCAATTGATCGGGTAATTGACGGCCCGTCCAAGCTAATCGGCCTGCCGTCCGCAATCTCGGTTAAGCCTCGCTCTAGCTCGCGCAGCTCCTGCGTCGTCTTGCGCAATTCGCGCTGCAATCGCTTTAAATCCGTAACAGCCTCGTCGACATCTGCCGTAATTGATATATCGATGTCGGACGGCTTCCCATCGGATAGCTTAACGTCGTTATTGCCGTAAGCACTCTCAAAACCCTTCTCCTTTGCCAAGCGCTCAAGCTCCGCTAATTTGCGCTCGTCCTCGTCAATCATCGCAAGCGCTTCGTCCCTTAATGCCTGTTTGTCCGCTAATTCTTCGGCAAGCGCGTCTTTAATTGCTTGCCTCTGTAAATCGTTTGTAGTTACGCCGTTCCCCATACCGTCAATTTTCGTTAAATCTCCGCTTTTGTTAGCCATGATTTATCGTCTCCTTTTCGTTTATTCGCGTCTATAAGACGCTTCTTCATACCTGTAACAGACTAACTATATAAAAGTAAACAATTATTTCATATAATTAAATAATTTATTAATAGCAAACGATATATACCGGTTTACTGCCTGCTTAGTAACCCCCATTACCTCTCCCGCCTCTTCCTGCGTCATATTTTCAAAGAACACTAAGTCGATAGCTTGTCGCTGTCTATCCGTCAAGCCGGCGTTCTTTAACGCATTTTGTAAGTCCATAAGCGTAACGGAGCGCTCTACAACATCGTCCGTATTTTTTATAACCCGACTCCAACGCACTGACAACATGCCGTCATCGTCCAATACCTTTTTACGTTTCCCTAAATAGCGTAAATCCCCGAACTCCAATCCCGATTTTAATACCTGCTTACCCTTACGCTCTTTCTCCTGCCTTTCACTCATTACCGGATATTCTACTATCGACATTTTATCTGGATGAGACCACGTAAGCTCTTCGTACATAACTAATTCCGCAAATTTATCGAGCATATAGTTGTCCCTATATTGTATCGGAACATGGCCGCCTTTTTCTCGCTTACGCTCGAAATCCTCGTCCTGAGCCAGCACGTATTCGCTTACCGCCTTTTCAATCGCCGGAATACGAGCTACGAGCGGGAGCATTCCTCGCTCTACCTTATCCGCAATCTCTTCGTAGTCTTTTCTTAGCTTTTTGACGTAATCCTCGTTAGGCAACGTAATAACACCTCCCTAAACGGCTTAATACGCTCGCTGGCGGTCTTTTACCGTTAATCTCAACGTATTGCTCTACGATAGCGTCAGCGCTCTCTATGCGCTTATTTGGCGGTATTGAAGCGCCCGCCTTTTTAGCGTCATAATAGACGTCAAATAGCGCGGTGATGTCGTCATGTGCTTGCTGCGGTGTGTAAGTCGAGTAATACGTCATTCTGTCGCCTGCCCTTCGTTTGCTTCCGCCTTAATATGCTCGGCATGCTCAACACCGACTCTAGCCTCGATAATCGGAATGTATTCGGCGGTAAGCTCTACGCCAATAAAGCCGAAGCCCTCACGTTTAGCCGCGACTAGTGTCGAGCCTGATCCTGCGAATGGGTCGAGGACTGTTCCGCCGGCTGGTGTCACTAATCGAACAAGCCATGCCATGAGGTCGGTAGGCTTGACGGTTGGATGATGATTGCCGTTATAAGCGCTTTTTTGCGCCGGGTTGTGTTCCCGATTTCCTATACCGTCGCCCATTGTCTGAGTGAATTTCGGTTCTAGTGCAATCTCCTCGCCCTGCCAATCGCTATTGCGGTCTTTCTTGCTCGCCTTTTTCGATAGTTCTTGCGGAGTAATATTGAAATATTTCGAATAAAATTGGTCGGAATCTAGCGTTATGCAGTTCGCGGGGAAACGTCCTGTATTAACGGAAGGATTCGGCGTCTGCCTGTCTGTTCTCCCCTCAGCTTCTCTCCATGCGTTGGATACTTCGCCACTACTGCGTATTTCATCGTCTCCAATCCTACACGCATCAATATTAATTGCGCCCGTGCCGTACTTCTCCACGCAATCAGCTACGGTTAGCTTACGCCCTGTATCCGCGTCGATTAGCGGCTTTCTGACGACGATAATCGGCTCGTGGCTTGGTTTGGTCGAAGTTCCCCATCCGTCCCATTGCTTGGCTAAGTCGGTTGCTGGGGCGGTTATATTTGCGACATTTTCGAAGGTATCTCCGTATTTACCGTAAGTATTACCTGTGTTATCCTTCGCTTTCCAAGAGTTTATACGAGGATTCTTCCCTACGACTTCCCTTTCCGCACCTGCTCGCCTATCAAACGCCTTGCTTACGTCATGCGACTTAGGAAAGCCGCTGAAATAGATCCACTCGATAACGTCGCGCACCTCGAAGCCTGCCAAACGTAAGCTAATCGTCATTAAGTCTTGCGTACGTGTGCCTGCGAATACTAGCGCATGTCCTCCCGGCTTTAATACGCGATATACCTCGCGCCATAAAGATGGAGGGGGAACAAATCCGTCCCAATCCTTTGACATGAATCCTTTACCGTCAGGAACGAACGAGGGGTCACCGCTAACCCATTCCGACAATACCTTCGTAATATCCGGCTCTTTGGATAACCCATACGGAGGATCGCACACGACTGAATCGACGCTATTATCCTCCAACTCCTTTAAAACTTCCGTAGACTCGCCATGATATAATAATTCCGTTAAATTATTCTCCATTAAATCGCCTCCAATAAGTCGTTAACCTTGTCCGTCTTTTCCCACGTAAACTCCTCGCGCCCAAAATGCCCGCCCACTGCCGTTTTAGCAAAGATAGGCTTGCGCAAATCAAGCGCCTTAATAATGCCTAGCGGCGTTAAGTCGAATACCTCACGGATAGCCCGCTCAATCGCACGCTCGTCCACCTTAGCCGTGGCGGAGGTACCGAACGTATCTACCCGCACGCTTACCGGCTCGGCTACGCCAATCGCATAAGCGAGCTGTACCTCGCATTTATCGGCCAAGCATGCGGCCACCACGTTTTTAGCGATATATCTCGCCATATATGCGCCCGACCTATCGACCTTAGTAGCGTCCTTGCCCGAAAACGCGCCTCCGCCGTGCCGCGCCATGCCGCCGTAGGTATCAACGATAATCTTGCGCCCGGTTAAGCCGGTGTCGGCTAATGGTCCGCCTAATACGAATTTGCCCGCCGGATTGATAAATAATGCTACGTTATCCGCGCTAGTGCCGTAGCGTTTTAAAACATCGTCTACCACGTGTTTAATAATGCGCCTAACGTCATCAAGCGCAATGCTCGAAGTATGTCTTGACGATACGACTACCGCGCGGATATTACCGTTACCGTCAACAGTTACCTGCGACTTAGCGTCTGCTAGAAATCGGCTGTCAAGCACCTGTAACATGTCTAAAGCCCGAATGATCTCGTTAGCTACCGTTATCGGCAACGGCATAAGCTCGTCCGTCTCGTTAGTCGCATAGCCGAACATCATACCCTGATCGCCTGCGCCGCCGTCCGCAATGCCTGACGCTATGTCCGGCGACTGCTCTACGATATGATTAGTAAAGGTTGCCTGCGCCTCGTAGCCCGGATCTATCTCGCTTATAACTCGCCTAGCTACCGCCTCATAATCGATATTGGCGTCGGCGGTAATCTCGCCCGCTAGCGTTATGCCCTTAGCGGATAACAACGTTTCGCACGCTACTCGCGCGTTAGGATCTTGCGTTAAAATTGTGTCTAATATGCTATCGCTGACCAAATCCGCCATCTTGTCCGGATGGCCAGCACTTACTGATTCGGATGTAAATAACATTAAATCGCCCACTTTCTTAATTATTTTTATATCTCGCTTGAAATGTTCCGCGATTTTATCAAATCGCTTGACTTTCGCCTGCTTATCGCTTATACTCGGTTTAAGACGTTAAGGAAACGCCTTAACAACGTACTTATAAACGATAAAGGAGCGGATAAAAATGAATATATTTAAACCAGTCGAACCGTTAAAAATCACCCACGTAATATTTAGTGATAAAAGCGCCGTAGCTAATGCCTTTACTATCGGACAGGTCGAGGGTGTGCAGCCGGTAGAAACCGCCACTAATGATGGGAATAAGACTTACCGTCACGAGTACGAATATTGCGATAAAGACGAAAGGTTTTACTACCGGGGATGTTCAGTAGTCGGTCCGATAAAGATTTAGGAGATGGCGCCTAATAATACGGGCGCTTTTCTTATGCCATCAGTAGCTTGACCTCGCCAATATCGCCGAACTCTTTCGCTACCCAGCGCCTTGCTTCCTCGTTCTGCTCCTGCTCGCCCTGGCTCGGAATCCATGCGAAATGCTGTCCGCAAATATAATTAAACTTGTCTAATAGCTTTAAATCGTTAAACCATACGTGAATATTGCCGTTATAAAACATCTTGAATCGTAGCCACTCGTTCTCAAACTCTCGCTCATTAATCGCCTTAAATTCGTTATTTACCGCTGGATCTATAAGCTGTAACGCCTTTATAATATCGTTAATCCAATCTTTTACCTTTATGTTGATATGGCGGTAAGATACCTCGCTTGTTCCGTAAGTGGTGCCGAAATCGAATTTGTCGAACTTAAAGCTTATTGGAATAATTATTTTCTTATTTATACGGTAAGCGTCATTCGTTTTCCATCCGTCATAATAATGGATATTCGTACTATATTCGTTCATATGATAGCGCGTAATCTTCTTGAAAATACTGATGATAGAGTCGATAAGCATTTCGTCCCTATTAGCGTAAACCGCCGTTAAAAGCATCTTTATGTTGGAGTAATTAAGCTCCATCGATTGTGCCGCCGATATTTGTCGATTTAATTTTTGTATAGCTTCGTTTGTTAGTAACTTCTTAAACTCGTCCGTATCAAGTACCAGCGACCAATAGCCTCGCCTTAGTTTCGCAAGTTCCTCGTTTAAATCCTCGGCGGTATACGTCTTATCTAATGTTACTACGCTATAAAACTCGCCGGTTACGTTATTCTCGTCTTTGTTTACGTTATCAATGTACGAATAAAACGACTGTTTAGCTTGCGTCGCTTTAAACGCTTCCCGCGCCAACTCGCAAGCTGTTTCGTACTCGATAACTAATCGCTCAATGTCGTTTAGCTTTTCGGCTACCTCACTTTGTTTAACGACCGTCGACAAGGCCGTTTCTAGCTCCTCCTGCGCCTCATCGCCCGCTATATCGTTTATGACGGACTCATATATCGACTTGCCTACATCTGCCTGTTCGACTTTAAGACGGATTAGCGCTACCTCGACGTCTGTTCTACGCTCGGCTTGCGATTGCGAGCCAAATGCTTCGCTGACATATTCGATTTCTGCGTCGTATTCGTCTAGCTTGCGCAATAGTTCCTGCCTTTTAGAGTTATATGCGTTGTCTATCGTTTGCTTATTCAATATAGCGTAAATCTCGCAATCACTTAGCTGACTTTCCGCTAAGTCAATCGCTTTTAGCACGTGATCTACGCCGTTTGAAAAGGGCGGATTCATAATAATGTAGTCGTATTCTTTAAACGTTTCATATGTTAAAAAATCGTTCCATACGACGTTATAGCCTGCGCCCATTAATGTATTGACTAGGCGAGGGTCATTCTCGATAGCGTCGATGGGATAACTCTCCCTGCGCCCCATCATGTCGATAATGTATCGTATCATATCGCCTTTACCGGCGCTTGGCTCTAGTATTAAGCCGTCTAAAAAGCGTTTGCCCGAAAGTAAGCGCCGGAATAGCGCCTCTGGCGTTGGGTAAAAGTCCCTGTTGTCGGTATAAATCAAATTACCGCCTCCTAATATTTAATCCGGATGTTTAATCCGCTTGACAATCGTCAATACTACGCTTATAATCGCCTTATTAAAGGAGTTGACCGAAATGCCCTACGATGAATTATTAGACGGCTTTGAAATCGTGCCAGCCGTCGATGTGCCTGCGCTTACTCTCGATAAGTTATACCGCCTATACGTCAATAGTTCGGCTAGACGCTTGCTTGACGTAAAGCCTTACGACATGATATCGCTTGCCTATCGCCATGATACGCATGAGATTGCGATTATAAAAGCAAGCGACCGTTTTGATGCGCGCTGGTCTGCCGAGCTTATGACGTCCGTGTTTCCGTTGGATAAGCGTCATTATCTGCACGTCAAAGTATTCGCCCGTCTGTATGGCATTAGCGATAAAGATGCGCCGTATAAGTACGTATATAATAGAGGCGCTAGTGACGGGCGTGTTTTTGTCTTTAGGCGTCAACAATAAGCGGAATCAATCGCTCAGCAATCGCCTCGATAACGTTTACCGTGACGGCATTGCCCGCTTGCTTATAGCGTTGACTGTCCGATATACCCGCTTGCTTGACAGCTTCATGCGCCTCGTCCGGAAATCCTTGAAGTCGCCAGCACTCAAGCGGCGTTAATTTACGGATACGGTACTTCTGAGGACTCTCAACTCTAAGCGGAATATGGCCGCCACCTGCTCCCATCGCTTCGGTCAAAGTAGGGGAAATGCTTCCGTCACCTTTGTAAGCGTTCTTTTGCGTGCCTCCGATAACCATACCGGATATATTCGATTGTTCCTCCGCAATCTTAGGCTCGCGATGGCCGCCGCCCATTGTCGTAAGAGTTGGCGATATGCCGTCTGTAGAGTAAGTACGCTTAATCGAATCGTTACCTTTTAGGTCGACGTGACCGAGCATTTGCGGTTCGGCTATTCGCATGGGGTCTTTATAGTCCCGAGCAGCCACCGTCCTCCCTACGCCTTCATCACTGAACACGTTGAAATTACCGTGTCCCGTCCGCCCCATATTGCCTAGTACGTTTATTTCGCTTGGTTCAATAGGAGGCTCTTGCGCTTCCAACTGCGCAACCAACTTCGCCGTCTTTTCTTCGTCGAGATAATACTTCTCATCGACATTACTTTCGAGAATATCGCGTAATCTTGTCGTTACATCGCCTTGCTCGGGCCAGTCGAAATTGAATACGTTCGCCCATTCGCCTATACGTCGCTTTCCTTTCGGTACAATCGTCTGCCCTGTCGTCGTTTCTTCGCTGAACGGCTCGGAATCAATTAAATCCTCGCGGATAGCGACGATAAAGATACGCTCCCTATTCTGAGGTACGCCGAAGTATTTCGAATTTAGTACGTCGAAGTCTACGATATATCCGATTTCGTTTAATGTTCCGATCATCACGTCAAGCGTTCGCCCTTTATCGTGATTGACTAAGCCTTTTACGTTTTCTAGTAGTAAGACTCTCGGCTGTTTCTCCTTAGCGATACGGGCAATCTCGAAGAATAACGTACCGCGCGTATCCTCGAAGCCCTTACGTTTGCCCGCCACGCTGAAACTCTGGCAAGGAAATCCTCCCACAAGTAAATCGTGGTCTGGCACGTCCTTAGCGTCAATCTGCGTAATATCGCCCGCCGGCTTATGTCCGTAAAGTGTTTCGTAAGCCTGCGCTGCGAACTTATCAATTTCGGAAGCGAATACGCATTGCCCGCCGAAATTGTTTAACGCCTGCTCGAAACCGCCTATGCCAGAAAAAAGGCTTGCGTATGTGAAATCGTAATGCTCGAACTTCTTAGGTTTATTAGTTGGGATAGGGTCGAGATTGCCTTCCTGTAGACGTAAAGCAATCTCCGTCGCCCATTCCTCCGCCTCTGATTGCGTAAAATCTGCTTGCTCGTCTGCGTCATAACGTTTATTTAAATCCGTCAAATTATCGCTCTCCTTTTCGTTGTCATATATAATTACCTTAGTTTCCGTACCTCCCCCACCTCCCGCAGTTAATGTGGGCGAGATTCCATCAATTCTATAAACTCGCCTAATCGACTCATGACGTTTATCCCAAGGCCCACCACGCATTATAGCTCCTACTTCTAAATCGTACATACTACCGCCCGCCTTTCGCTTTAATCTCGCTCATAATCTCGTCCACTTGTCGCTTTAAATCGTTCAAATCGCCGTCATTTGTAATCGTATAATCTACGGCAAAGATATCGACATGCTTCTCGGTATCATGCGCCAAATCCTCCTCGCTAAAACTATCGCCCGACCGCTCGGCTCGCTCTATCCGCAAGGACTCGCTTGCCTCAACGCGTATAACAATAAATCCGTTAGCCCGCGCCCACTCATACTCGTTAGGCTGGCGCAAATCGTCGATGACTACGCCTTTTGTCGAGCGGAGGTTTTCAAATACCTTCATCGACTGCTCCGCCTGTCTTATCCATACATTCTCATCAATCTCACGCATCTTTTGTCCGAGTTCCTGTAATAACGCCCTATGCTTGCGGTAACCTTTTATCGATCGACCGCCCTCACTAAACGGACAATCCTCATAAATTGGTTCGTACAGATGGCTAAATAAGCGGTCTGCCATTATTTTTAAACTGTTAGCGAACGATATTTTTGCAAACTCGTATTTGAGCCATAAGTGTTCAGCTATTGTCGATTTTCCGGAGCGCATGCGCCCGGTTAGCGCAATCCTTATCGGTTTATTCTGTGTCATAAATATATACCTCCTTGCTTAATAGCTTTTGACCTCCATTGTTGGCGCCTTGTGTACGCTCATCAAGCATTACAATGTCGTCGAGAATCATGTCAAGTTTGTTATAAAACTTATGAGCTTGCGCCTGATTAGCGTCGCGTAATTCGGATAGCTCACGCTTTAATTCCGTGACCTCTTGCGCCAAGTTTGCGATAAGGTCTATCGCTGACCTATCGTTGCCCTCCTCCTCGACTTTTTCGAAGCAATCGACGTTTTTATACGCGTCCCCAATCGCCCAACTTCCGTTATCTGCCGTGTCTATCGCTATAACGTCATAATCTATGTCTACGACCTCATAGACGCGCCCTCGTAGTAATTCCCCCATATTTGTCGGATCTCCGCCCAAATATCGCAACTTATCGCCAACCTCGATATTTACGCCTCTTACGCTCATATTATCGTCCTCCTTATGAGTATTTTCGCTTTTTAAAATTAACAATACCGCTAATAGTAGGTTGAGTAACTTTAAACATGTCGGCTAATTGATATTGAGAATATTTCCCAGAAGAATACATACTCCTTATTTCGTCGACTTCGGAACTAGATAGCTTCGACATCCCGTTCAATTCGCCGTACGTTCTTTTATATCTACCCATCAATTCTGCTTGAATAGTGTTTTCTTTTACAGAAAGTCCCCGTAGATTTGAAATTCTATTATCGCCCTTGTCCCCATTTATATGGTCAATACATTGATAACTGTATAAGGCGTCAATACCGTTAAACAATGCGAATATGAGGCGATGCTCGTATACGTAATAACTCTCCCCGTCTTTGTGGAAAGCTAATCTCTTATATCCTCTACGAGTTTTAGAGGACGCTTCTTCGGCAGGTGATATATTTATCGTCTTAAATTGATTTACTTTTTTCTTTGTCCTAAAAACCGTTCCGTCTTTATAAAAATATTCTCCTGTCTCAAACCTCTTCAAGAGCCTTTTGATGATTTCTCTATCGGTGTACTTAGTATTCATTAATAAACTTCTACTCGCACTTTTTGTCTCCCTAATCTATAAGCCTCCTCCCTTGTTTTAACTAGTATATCTATCCTGTCCCCTCGAATATCCCCCCCAACATCTTGCGCCGTAGCCTCGAAGCTCGTGCCGTCCGCTAACGTAACTCTCACGTGACTGCCTAGCGGTATGACGTTAGGGTCTACGGCTATAATACGTTTGCCCTCGTGGTATATCGACTTGCTCACGTCAACGCCCGTAGCCGTTACGCCTGTGCATCCCGTCGGGCAAAAAGCGGTATAAAACGTGGCCTCAAACGTTTTATCTACTCTTTTTGCGCTATTATCGACACTACCGTTATTACTACTAGACCTATTACCGTTACTAACTGTATTAACGTATCGCCCATCGGTTTTTGCTTCCTCCTTTTTAACCTCACCAAGCTCCTTTTTCAAATTCTTTACTTCTTCAGATAAATCGTTGTTTACGTTTTTTAAACGCTTTATCTCTCTTGATTTGTAGGTTAACGATTCCTCAAGACTCTTTATCTCAGTTTGATAATCTGCTGCTAGTTCTACGACGTTTTTAGGGTTTTTAGGATTATCTAGTCCGTACCTGCTATACACGTCTTTATCGTTCGAATCGCATGTGCTTAGAGCGCATATGGCGAGTGATCCTGCGACTATAGTCGATATACTGACGTTAATCACGCTCCTTTAATAATGCGCCTAGGCTCTCTGGGAATTTATCGAGCGTTAGTTCCTTGACTGCTTCGGCGTAAAGCCTAAACTCATATTGTGCATCGTCTGCTGTACGTTGTCGGATAAGGTGCGCTACCGTCTGCAATGTCGCAGTCCAACGGAATCTGACGTACATACCATATGCCGGTAAGAATAAGCGGGCTTGCTCCGGTGCGATTCCGTTTTCTATCGCCTCTCTATACAAAAATTCACCTTCTTTGATAAAGTCTTTTAACACATTCGAATAGACGCATCCTTTTGCTGTAGGAATAGGCTCGCCCGAACCTTGCTTAATATTCGCCTCGGGCTTCGAGCGCCATTCGCTCGCTTGCGGAATATAAAACTCTTCATTTTCCGTAATATATCGTCGGCTTGATTCATTTCTTGCGCCGAACTCGCTATTGTTGCTACCGATTAAGTATTTTTCCCACTGCCGCGTTACCATCATCGGCGCGTAAACTTCGAATTGCAATACAGCATGGCGGAAAGGCGAGTCGTGTCCTTCCCGCGCCAAGAAGTCGATTAGGCGCTTGTTTTGCTCATCTGTATATTTGTCCGCCTCTTTATCAAAACTGACGCGTGCGGCATTAACGACGGTATCGTCATCGCCCATTACGTCAACTAAGCGGATATATCCTTTATCGAGTACGTTAATCTTTTTCATTATTCGCCTCCTCAACGTCGAAAATGCTATAAATGCGCCACAATTCATTAAATGTCATGTAGCGATATTGGCCGGTATTAAGGCGCTCTACTTTAATATCTACAGCATAACTACGTCCCCTTGAACTTCCTACACTTATTGCCGGAACACTTAATTGTATCTTGTCGCCTACTTCTAAGTCTTTTAAAAGTTTTGCGGACGTGTTCTTTTTTATTCCGACTATTTCAATCGGCTTGGATTTCATAACAATCGTATCCATTCAATCGTCCTCCTCCACAATCTCCCATCCATCTTGATTACCGATAATACGCGGACATTCTTCGCCGCCGTCTACTGCTACGCTTTCGCACGAACACCAGCGGAAATCATGGCGATAATTTGACGTAATTATGTCGCCACATTTTAAACATTTAACGCGCAATCATTCGTCCTCCCTCATAAAAGTAAAGTCATTATCACGCAATAACATCGCAAGCACCTTGCCGAGCCTATTCGCTTGTTCCTCGTCGTGATCCTCGTAAACCGCCTCGAATAAAATACCGTGCGCCAATTCATGCGCTAATACTTCTCGCGCCCTACTCGCCGGTAAACTCTCTTCAATACGTATTTTGCATTGTCCGTAATTAATTTGTCCTAGCAGCGTATCGCCCGACGATAAGCCACGCTGATAAGTAACGCTATAATCGACTGAGCCTATGCGGATTGATTCCGGTAGTTTAAGCGTCATCTAATCGTCCTCCTTCGGAAATCTATTTTCCCTCTTCCACCTAAAATCATCGGGGAAAGCTTCATTTAACACTTTCCTCCACGTTCTTTTATGTCTAATATTCAAGATGGTTTTCTTACTCACTCCGTAGTCTTTTGCTAACTTAATGCAACTCTCCTCACTTTGATATATGGCTATCACATCGTCTTTCGAGATCTTGGCGTCCAGATGATCTTCGCCTGTTTTATTTCTTCCCTTCATCACCATATCTCGTGAGTTCTCTTTCGGTGTACCTAGCTTTAAATGGGACGGATTTATACACTCCGGCTCGTCACATAAGTGCATCACGTATTTATCCTCATCTATTTCGCCATAGTTAAGCCAATAAATGTACCGACTCATTCGCATATACTTATTAAATCTACGGATTACAGGGTAGTTACCTCGATGCCGTGATTTAGCGTGGCTAGTGCATATCCAGCATCCGTTATCGTCAATTCGATATTTAATAGTTTTAGGTCTTGCTCTAGGATTCGTAGACTTATAGTTTTCTTCTATGCTATATTCCTGTTGAACCAAATCCCGCATCCCCTCTTTCTGTTTCTTCAAGATTATGCACCTCCTCCGCGATTATTTGCGGAAGATGTTGTACCACTAATTGCGCTATTTTTTCACCTTTTCGGATAAGATACGTTCCTTCTCCATACAGACCCCCGCTATTATCTAAGCTTGTCTTACCGTCGATATACGTTAATAAAGATACGAAGTTATCCGCGCTAAAACTGTTTATATTATCGACAATAACGCCTAGCTCGCCTCTATAACCTTTATCAATCGTGCCTAACTGTATGCGTAGTTTAGTTTTAGCGGTAATGCCTGAGCGCGGACGTATTTGCGCCTCATAGCCTGCGGGCAACTCGACGGCAATGCCCGTCTTAACAATCGCGGTATCGCCCGGCTCGATAATGATGTCCTCGGCTGCGTATAAATCATATCCGGAATCGGTCGGATGCGCCTTTGTCGGTAATATAGCGTCGTCTGATAGTCGTTTAAATCCGATCACTACTTTATCTTCGTTAAGCAATGCGTCCACCTCTCGCTCTATGTCGTTTGCTAGTTCCGCGATGTAATTACTTCTGGCGCTATTAGTTTCGGCTAAGTGTCGCAACGCCTTATTGTTTTTATCGCAGATTTCTCGGATGTACTTATTACGCAATTCTTCCCGTTTCATATAATAACGTCCTCCCACTTTTTATAGCGCGCTTTTCTACGGTCAAGCATCGCCTCTAATTTTTCGATATGGCGCTGCATTTCGTAAACTACCGCCATTTCCTTTTTCATCTCATCGTATTCCTCTAGAATTTCCTCAAGGGCGACGTATATATCTTTAGATACATAATCTCCGAAATCGTGTTTAATACTCGCTCCCCCTACAAAAAATTCTTCGACGAGTTCGCGTGCGCTCACTTCTTTGAACGGCTTAATCACTGCTTATACCTCCTTTACTTACCAATAATCTGATATAGCCCGGAGGCCTGCTGCGCAATCGGGACATATACCTATATCCAAACTAGCCCCCTCGTCATCCTCGTAAAATATTTCTGAACAGTTTCGACATTCGTATGCTACGCTCATACGTCCCTCACCTCGCCCTTATCGTCGTAATAAAATCCATTGCGCCGGGCAATCGCCTCTACCTCGCTATAATCCGGCTCTCTTACGTCTGCAATGATGGCAAGCAGGCGCTTAAAATCACGCCTTATCTTGCCGTTGCGAATCCTTGTTGGATTCGAAGCACTTCGTTCTCTGATACGATTAGGATTTTCTCGCTTTTTCATCTTATCGCCTCCTATTCTATATCCCCCATTTCGTGGCGTTTTTCGGGACATTACGCCTCGCACATGATACAGATTTTATCCTTACTAAACTGTTGAGCCGCGTTAGTGCCATGTTGATAGTAAAGCGTCTTAACGCCATTACGCCACGCAAACAAGTGTAAATCGTTAATCTCTTTCGCAGGCATATTAGGATTTACCATAATATTTAATGATTGCGATTGGTCGATAAACTGCTGGCGGATTGCGGCTTGGTCGATGACTACGTATTGGTCTATCTCGCTGAACGTTTTAAATACCGCCTTTTCCTCGTCTGATAAAAAGTCGAGATGCTGGACCGAGCCGTCATGATTGCGAATGTCATTCCACGTCTCTCTGTCGTCTTTACCGTATTTAACAAGCGTCTTTTTAAGGTATGGATTGCGAATAGTTACCTTAGCTTTAGCGACATCTTTAACGTAAATATTGCTCCAAATCGGCTCGATTGATTGCGATACTTGTCCGAGGATAAATGCGCTTGAGGTTGTCGGGGCTACCGCTGTTAATGTCGTATTCCTACGCCCATAGCCTTTTAAGATTTCCGGCTCTCCGTATAGCTCGGCAAGCTCTTGCGACGCTTTTAGCGCCTTTTCCTGTATATCACGGAATATCCATGCGTTTAACTTACTTGCGTCTAGCGACTCAAACGGAATCATTTTCGATTGCAAATACGAATGCCAGCCTAAAGCGCCTAAGCCAAGCGCTCGATTAGCTTTAGCAAAGTTATAAGCTCGCTCCATCATCGCAAAAGCATCGCGCTCTTCTTTTTCGTTGGAATCCCGCATATCCTCGAGTTTTTCAATAAACTCCGTCATGACGGCATCTAGGAAGTACACCATCGTTTCGACTGCGTCCGTATTCTTCCACTCGTCGTAATGTAATAGATTCATAGACGATAAATTGCAGACAAACGACCAGTCGGCGTTATTCGGTAAGGTAATTTCGGAGCATAAATTACTATGATTAATACGCAATTCTTTATCCTTGTAGACGTCCACAGCCTCATTATTTACCGTATCCTCAAAAAAGATATACGGATAACCGATCTCGACGCGCCTTTGTAACACCTTTGCCCATATGGCGCGCTTGTCCGCGTCGCCGTCAATCATCGACTGCATCCATTCGTCCGATACCGTTACCCCGTGCGTTAGCTTTTGAATCGGATCACCCTCTGTGCCGATGTCGAGAAACTCGTCAATGTCCGAATGATCGATAGGCAGGTACGGGGAGAAAGCGCCGCGCCTCGTGTTGCCTTGCGATACTACGTCGATAATACCCTCGAATAGCTTCATAAAATGTACGGCGCCGGACGATTTGCCGTTATTCGTGATTGGAGCGCCTCGCCCTCGTAGTTTGCCGAAGTAACCGCTAGTGCCTCCGCCTAGCTTACTCATCATGCCGACCTCTGCTTGTGCGTTTAAAATGCTTGCCATATTATCGTCAATATGCGAGCCAAAGCACGAGATGGGCAAGCCTTTGTCCGTGCCAAAGTTAGCCCATACCGGCGATGATAGCGAGTAGTAGCCACGCCCCATGTAGTCGTAAAACTTATCGGCAAAGCCTTTTACGCCGAGGATCTCCTCCGCCTTGTCGGCGATTTGTCTAATACGTTGCTCTGGCGTAATGCCTTCGATTAAATAGCCGTTTTGTAGAAAGTCCCTGCTGTGTTTGTTTAACCATTCGAATTTACTCATCTAATTCCTCCTCTAAAATAAATCGTCGCCGGTAATAGCCCGCGCCCCTTTTGTATAATTGACACTACGCTTAACGAAAAAGTCAACGTGCTTTGTCGTCAATAGCTCGTCATCAAACCAATCTGTCTGCTCGACTAGATTTTCGTCAATCTCAAATACAGGATCGTATCCAATACTTTCTAGCGAGTTATTTAATCGGTTTTTGACGAACTCTTTGACGACGTCCTTCGGCAAGAAATTAAGTTCGCCCGCCTCGTAAATCCAGTCGATAACCTCGCATTCCGAACGGTATGCCTCTTTACATGCTAGGATAACGCGTTGCTCCAACTCCTTATCAAACCAATTCAGATTCTCGCGCTTAATAATATTAATAATCTCAATACCGAATAAACCGTGAATCTGCTCCTCTTTAGATGTCGCCTCGATCACGTTTGAGATACCTTTAAATAGATTGCGATATTTATTAAACGACATGATGATAAGGAATTGAGAGAATAACGATACATGCTCAATAAATAGTGAGAATAACAAGATTGATAAGGCGTAATCTCTGTCGTCATTTGTCCGCGCTAGTTTGACGCTATCTGTCAGGTAATTAACGCGTTGAGATAGCGCTGGAATCTCGCTTATACGCTCGAACTCGTTATTTAAGCCAAGTATCTCTAGCAAATGGCTGTAAGCGTCGTGATGTCGTACCTCCGACTCTGCAAACGTATAGCCGACCGAACCTATTTCCGGCTTAGGCAAGCGATGGTAAATATCACCCCAAAAGGTTTTGACGGCTACCTCGACTTGAGCAATCGCAAGCATAGCGTTTTTAATAGCGTTGCGCTCCGCCTCGCTTACGTTAACCTTGTAGTCTTGTATGTCGGATGTATAATTAAATTCCGTATGCACCCAGTAAGAGTGTCGTATAGCGTTGACATACTCATCTAGCTCCGGATACTCGTACGGCTTTAGGTTTACCCGGCGCTTGAAGATGTTAGGCAATCGTTCACGGTCGCGCATATCGCGATAAAGAATATACGCTTTAGCCGTCGTCTTGTATTCCGAATCTAGTAATACCTCTTCAACAACGTCTTTTACGACGTCTACCTCGACACTTTTATATTCGCCATACCTCGTCATCAAAGAATCGTCAACGATCGAAGCGAGTTTTTTCGCCTCGTTTAAATCGTACTCCCCTGTTTGCTTGCCTGCGCGATATACCGCATTAATTATTTTGTCGATATTATAGCGCTCATATATGCCATTGCGTTTTATGACCGTTTTTATCACTGCCGCATCTTCCCCTTTACTTTTTCCATCGCCTTTTCAAACTCCTGCTCTCGTTTAGCTTGCGAGTATGCCTCCGCCCATGTTAGGGCTAAAATGATCGTAAATATCAAACTGCCAGCCGCTGCAAAAATATTGGCAATTGTCGTCGGTGCTAAGCTAAACATCCATCCGTTTGTAAGACTGTACACCATTCCGACAAAATAGCCGAGATAGCCGCCTGTTACGACTCCTACTATTATCGTCGCTACTAAAACTACAATACTCGCGATAAATCTAGTCAATTACTCATCTCCTTTAAATAACCGTTATCAATCGCCCATGCCAAGCCAATCGCAATAGCGTCCGCCCTGTCGTCCAGCAAGCGCCCGCGCTCTGTATATAACAACGGCTTAACATCGTCGCCCATACGCTTAATTACGCCCGCTGCGACCTCCTCCTTTTTAGCGCCGCCCTTGCCGCCGATATACTTTTTAATGCGACTTGCGACGATTTCGTCCTTTTCATCGATTTTATAGTCGTAAGTAGCAAGCGCCCGGTCAACGCTCGACCATGCGCCAAAGACAAGCTGCGTGCCTCGTTTGCTACCGCCTTTGATAAACTTCTCGCGCACGATAACGTCGATATTATCGTATCCGTGCTTGTAAATAAAATCGGTAACGAACGCCTGTATTAAGTCAAATCGCTGGGCGTCTGATAAATCTGCCGATGTTTCGAGGTGGTCGACGGCTAGGAGCTTAGGCGTTCCGTCCTTAATTTCGAGTAAGGCTACGCCCGGCGAGGCGCTTATGTCGAAGGATAGGATTCGCAATTAGGCGTCCTCCTTTACTCGTTTTAAAACGTAAATACTATTCTCCGTTTGAATTACTATCGAGCTTTCTGTAAACTTATCCGCAGGAGAATACGCTTCTACCGGCGTTGTTCTTAGCGTTCCTTCTCGTTCTGTATACCGAAATAACATCGGATTACCTAATTCTAGTAATTCAACAACTCCCTTACGTCCTTTCCGTTTATCTTTATTCTGTCCGTCCTTACCTCGTACTTTCGCAATCACATATTCCATTTACTTCACCCCTTTCCGCAATTCCTTAATCTCCCTAAACGCCTGCGCCAAGCTATTAATGCGCCATTGCGGTAAGCTCGAATGCTTCGCCCGCTCGACCTGTTGTCGCAATTCCTCGACTTCCGCCTCTGATAAATCCTTAGCGCAGGCCTCTTTGAACGAGTTAAACGTCCATCCATCCAAATCCAGCTTAGGCGGCTTATTTTCGCGAACCGCGCGGGTAACCTCGACTGCCTTATTGAATACCTCGCGCTTATGCTCGTCTGTAATACGCGCGCAAAATGCTCTAATGTCGGGCGTCTTTTCGTAGTCCTCGTCCGACATAAACCATCGCTGTTTGGCGTAGTTTACGTACAAGATGACGTAATAATCTACGTCATACATATGCGCATAAGCTACGACTTGGCGCGCATGTCCGCTGTCCGGCGCCCGCATCGTATGCAAGGACGTCTGTGCTGGCGTCGTCTGCTTGGACTTAATCTCAAGCCCTACGCGGACAATCTCACCGTCGTCCGTTACGTATTCCATAATGCCGTCGGGCGCTCCGTACAAGTAAAATCGCTCCCCGTCTTGCTCGACGAGTTTATTCGTCTTTGCAAACTCCTCGAACATCGGCGTTCCGTCGCTATTTCTTACGAATTTAAAGCGCGGAACATTGCCCGTCAATCGCTCGTAATTACGCTCAATCGCAAGCAATTCCCGTTGAATCAAGTCGCCGCCGAGCGTACCTAGCTTTTGCCATCGACCTTGGTGCGGTTGATTACGTCGCTTGTCCTTGACCTTGTTGCCATATTTGGCTTTGATGTAAAGTTCTCGCGGGCAAGCGCCTAATGCCGACGGGCTAAAATACGGATGATCTCGCTTAGGCCATACTTGCGGCGGATTGGCGTACCATTGCGCTATTTGCGCGTCTAGATCATTGTCGTAAGTTTCGGGAAGACTAAACCAGTCGTCTAGTAATGCGATTAAGTCGCCTTCGATTTGCGTTGATAAGTCCATATATTATCGTCTCCTTTAATTAGTAGTACGTACCGGCAACACTATCGCCGTAAAGTTGCCCGCCCTTATTTGTAGCGGCCTTGTCGCGCCAAAATACTCAATCGTTACTTCTTCAACTTTAGCGTCTTTAAGCACGTGTACCGCCTCTTTTAAGTATTTAATGCTTAGCGTCATTGTAAATAAATCACGGTCGGTAGCGTTATTGCCTACGCTATACTCCACGTCAAATGCCGTCTTGCCGTCCGTCTTAAATCGTATGAAATCGTCGATGACCTGTATCTGCATAAAGTCGGTAGCTTTATTTAATCGACTGGCAATCTCGATCGCCCTTAAAGCGTCGTATAGATCGTTTACCGGCACATTAAACGTATATTCGGCGTTAGCACTATCAGCAATTAATCGTTCCACGTCCGGATATTTGCCGTTATCGACCTCCTGCCCCGTCTGCGCGTCTAACGTCTTTTCCTCGCCATCGTATAAGCCGGTAGCGACATATAGGCGGTGACTGTCCGTTACGGCTACGTGCTTATCGCTGTGATATACGGTCGATAGGATTGGTCGCGTCCTGACTACGCTCCCCTTAGCGACCTTTTTAGCGTGTTTCATGAATGTTACATACGGTACAAATGCCGTCATATTATCGGTACTTCCCTTCCTTGTAAATATTCTTCGGCGGTAATACTTTCGCCCCATCTTTTTTGTATGGATATGTCGGTAGCATTATCTACACCATCTAGCAAGTAACTTTGCGTCATAATACGATCAATCTCCGCTATGTCCTCCGCCGACAAGTCGTCCGTCGTATAAAGCACTATCTCGTCGTGGATAGGCGCAAACCATTGCCAGCCGCGAGCCTTTACGAGTTTATCAAGCTCAATCATCGTTACCTTAGTTTGTATCGCCGCCAATCCTTGTACCATCGCATTAGGCGCCTGTCTCATCGCTTGATTTATGGCGCTATTGTGCTTGCGGTCGGCCTCGTACTCATCGCTCCAATACTTGCCGTAAGGTATGCGCTTAGGTTGTTTGCGGGCGTCCGGCAATCGTCTTTTACGCGCCTTATCACCTATCCATACGAAGCCGTTACGTTTAGCAAATGCCTGTGCTTTGTCGATAAATGCGCCGATATTTTTGTACGTGTCAAAAAACGTCTGCCTAAATTCCTCCGCCTCGTCTACGCTAATACCTAACGTCTTAGATAAGCCGAACTTGGTAGCGCCGTACATGCTCGATAATAGTACGACCTTCATTTGCGACCGCTCGGGCGTATCATCGCCGTTAGGAAGCTTATAGCATTCCTCGTATGGCTTATTAAAAAATCGGCTTGCTAGCGTCGCATAAGCGTCAACCCCCCGTGCAAATGCGTCGAGCAATACTTCTTCTTGAGATAGGCTTGCGATAATACGGACTTCTTGAGCCGCAAAGTCAGCATTAACGATATAATGCCCTTCCGGCGCTACGAACATCTTGCGAGCATCGCCCGACTGATTCTGTATGTTAAACGAACCGCCTCCGCCCGAACTAAAACGCCCAGTCTTTGCTCCGTTTTGATTAAGGCGCGTATGTATGCGCCCTGTTTTCGGATTTATAAGTTGAGGCAAAGCGTCATAGTACGTAGATAACAGCTTGGTAATCTCGCGGTACTCTAATAGGTCGGCGATTACCGGAAACTCCTTAGCAAGCGGCTTGAGCGTATTTTTAGCGTTAGTGTCCTTAATAGTGCGCCCAATATGCGCCTCGATAGCGCCCTTTAATTGCTCCGGACTATTAAGGTTTATATCGCCTAAATGCTTGACGACGTTATCGTGCGCCTTGCTTGCCTGCTTGCGTAGTTCCTCGGCATATTGCTTGGCATGATCTGTATCTATATCGTAGCCCCTAAGCTCAATATCGCTAACGATCGTCATTAACGGCATTTCTACGTTTAAGAAATAGTCGAGCATATTGCCGTGCTTGGCGAGGTGGTAGCGTTGGAACTCATAAAGCCTGTACGTCAAATCGCCGTCCTTAGCCGCATATGCTAAAGCTGTTTCGAGGTCTATCTCGTTAAATCCGACCTGCCCGAATAGCTCGCCGTAGGTATGCGAATTATCTCGCAAATACTTGGTAGCTAACGTCTTTAATGCGTAGCTCGGCTCGTTTTCGTTAAGCAGGCGCATTGCCTCCATTGTGTCCCAGTAAAGCCCGTCTAGCTCGATGTTTAAGTCGTTTTTAAGCATCTGGACGTCGAATTTGGCATTGTGCGCAATCTTTTTAATCGTCGCATCCTCGTATAGCTGTCGCAACTCCTTCGCTACAAATACACGGTTTAACTGTGACATACTCGCGTCGTCATGGTCGGTAGGCACATAATAATGAGTATCGACGCTAGTAGCCGATAAAACATGTCCGACTATCTTATCGTTGTAAACGTCCGTGCCTGTCGTTTCTACGTCAAAGACTATTTTGTCCTCTTCCATCAAGTACTCTATAACTACCTCGAGTTCTTTTTTATTCGTAACTAAAACGTAATTATTCGGCATGTTATCGACAAGATCGTTTAGCCTATTGCGTCGTTCTAATTCTTCTAATTCCATCCATAGGCGCAAAGCCTCCGCCTTACTAAAGCGCTTGCCAGCGCTTCCCGGCTCGCGTCCGATAACGCCGTTTTCCATAGCTTGCTTTACGGATTTTAGGCGGGCTTCGTCCGTCGGGCTGTTTTTCATATTAAATATCCGTATCCACGCTTCCTCGATCGTTTCCTTGTTTTGTCGGCGCTTGGCGGCCGCTTTGCTTAGGCTCTTATCCTCGTTAGGGCGCGGATTGTTAAGCCTTATGTTTTTGCCCATATTATCAAACTCCTTTTAATAATCGATGTGCATATCCCAATAATAATCGCAAACAATTTCGATGTTAGCGTCTGCCCACTCGTAAAAGCACGTCTTGTCGCAAAAATACTTTTCGCTATATTCGTCCCAAAACAGTTTGTCGTAATATTGTTCCGAGCCGCAGTTATCGCAATTTACGAGCGGTTCTTCGTGCAATTCCGGCGGCTTAAATCGGTCTATCGGAATCGCCTCCTTTTGCTCGATAAATACGTCGTCTGCCTATAATATGGAAACCATCGTCGCCGTCGACATATGCGCATAAATCTCCGTCAAAGCTCCTCGCGACTTTGTTTATACGTTTTAGCTCGCCGCCAATTTCGATATAGTCGCCTGCCTCCGCGTGTCGAGGCTCGTCAAGTACCGCAAAGGCTCTTAAATTTCGTAAAATATCTCCGCCCATTTATAGCTCACCTCGCCTAACCTTTTACTCAAATTAAGTATGGATCAACGATTTCTAAAATCTTTTCCATACCTCGTGTAGCCTCTCGGATAGCCTCGTTGAGCTCCTCGTCATCTGTATTCGGACTAATGTATCCGCCTGGATAAATGGCGTATCCTAATCCCTCTACCTCAATAGCCTCCGCAATCAATTTATACTGCTCTTCTAAACGCTCCTCTTTCGTCATTTTATCCACTCCTTAAATTTCATAATAAATCTCTTCCCAACGCTCGCCCGCCTCGCTCGCTTTTACCCAATATTCGCGCAATCCCTCGTTAGGAAACATGAATACCCGCCCTTGCCATACGGCTATAAAGCTATCGACATCTTCGGGAGGATACGGCTTACCACTTGCCGGCGCGCCTCTTACGACTAGATAAGCGTCGCCATACCGCCTTATGTCCTCGTCAGAACCACGTAAATATGCCGTCTTAACCTGCACATATAACGTTTCTTTTGTCGAGGGATTGCGAACGGCAAGGTCGAAAGACTCGGGCGCTATCGGCTCTAGGACGGTATATCCGTTAGCTAATAACGCCGTCTGGGCGAGTAGCTCGGCATGTTTGCCTTTTTCCGTCGTTGTTAATGCCGTCAAATGATCGCCTGCCCTTCGTTAAAATTCGTATTCCTCATCTTCTTCATTGCCATCTTCCTCTGCTTCTTTTGTCGGGGGCTTTAGTCCGATTAAGCTAATGTCAAATCCTGCTTTAATAAGGTTTTCGACTTGTTCGTCATAACTTGCCTCATAGTTAATGCCCTCAAATTTAGATTGATCGAACTCTTCGGGAGCCTTATCGAGATTAGCGCGCTGCTCGTCCGTCAAATCCTCTTCCGGGAACATGACTGGCGTTAACGAAACGGTCGTTGACGTGCCTTTGCCCGTCTTAGCAAGCTCAAAAGCCATCTTGTCTAGTCGTCCACTAAATTTTTTAATTACGCCATGGATCGCCTGCGCTTGATTTTTAGATACGTCAATAACGATCTGCTCGCCGCTTGTTAAGTCGTAAAAGCCCATTGCGAAACGTAGTCTAGCGCGGTACTTACTCGCTTCCTGCGAATGCTCGTCCGTCCAATCCGTTGACTTGTCCTTGTGATATTTATATGCCATATCCCAAGGCGTCAAGTCGTCGATAGGGTTGCCGTATTTGTCTCGCTTAGGCTGTTTTTCGGGTACAAAGCTATTGACAACGTTAAAGATGCCGTATGAGTAAAAAGGCTTAATGTCTCGGTCGCCTAACACCTTTACGTAAAACTTACTACCGCTTTTAAAGGATGTAAACTCGTTGTTTGTAGTGCCGGAATTATCCGTATATAAAAGGTCTAAAACGTCTGTCATCTTATCATTCTCCTTTTATTAATCTTTAAGGACGGAATCGCGTAAGGTGCGCATATCTTACGCATAGCCCGCGCTCGCGACTCGCAGGCTTATCCGCCTTAAACAACGTCCTACGTCGTTGCTCACCGCTTTCCAGTCTGTTAGGATATATAATCCCCACCAACTAGCGCGCATTATTGCTCGGTAGGGCGTTGATTAAGGCGGGCGAGGGCACTACGCCGTCGCTTCGTCGTCCTCTTGTTCCGCGTTAATTTCGTCTATTGTTCGCGGATTATCGTGACACCAGCGCACATATTCCTCGTATTCTTTCGTCGTCATATCGTTTATATCAGCGAGATATTCGATTAATTCGTCAAACTTTCGTTGTTCTAAGCCGAAACGTTCGCGATTATCGGCGAACCAGTCGAATATGTTGTGGTCGGATTTCGATATGTTTAAGTCGGCGCGTAACGGAATCATATTGCCTAACGTAGTGCCTCCATGTCCTGAAGCAATCGGAATCACATGGTCAAGGTGTATTCCTCCGCCCAAATCCTTATCTCCCGTTAGAGCACACGTACGGCCGAAGCGTTCAAGCAACGCTTGTTTCTGTTCTTGCGTAAAATCGTACGGTAAATTACATTTACGTGCCCGCCTTAACTGATTGCGTATTCTAAAATATTCGGGATTAGCTTCTCGCCTTAATTTATCGCGCCTTTTTAAGTAACTCCGATTACGCTCAGACCACTCCCTCCAATTACGCTGCCTTCTTTCTTTATTATTTAAACGATATTCCTTATTATATTCCTGCAAACATTCTTGATTTCTTTCTCTCCAGACAGCAGCTCGTTTTAAGTGATTTTTATACCAATCACTGTTCTGCTTATTTATTTCGAACCTCTTCTTTTCGTACCTCGATACGCACCTCTTACAGCGAGATTCCCTTCCTGCAAGTCCTTTTTTATTTCTATGGAAATTGTCGATAGGGACTATGTTTTCACATCCTCTACATTTCTTCGCTATAATCTCTCCTTCGATGTTCTCGTAATACTCCGTTTGCCAATTGTTTTTCGATTGTTTTCGAATCATCTCGCTCGTATCGAAAGTCATTCGCTAATCACCTCAATCGCCCTTTCTTTCGCCTGCCATTCGTCCTGTATACGCTCAATCCTGCGTGCTACTCCGTCAGCATACGCTTGCTTTTCCGCTATCCTACTTTCGATAAGCCCCCTCGTCTTAGGATTACGCGCCTTCGCCCGGTTGACCGCCATATCGCCGATTTCCTGCAATGCTTCCGCATACTCTAGTTCTAGCTTGCGGGTAAGTCGCGTGTATTCCCGCTTTAACTTGCGCAACTCTCTTTCAAGCGTCGGCTTTAGAAAGTCGGCGCTTAACGAATCATGTACGGTAATAATTGCGTTAGTCATACCGTCGACCACTAGCCTTATATCGTCGGCTTGATAGACAAGTCCGTTCTTGCCGTTGGCTGCTACGTATTTTGCCTTGCGCATTAAATCGTTGAACCAATTTATCGCGCTTTCGGGCGCTATACCAAAACGTAGCTCGGCTCGCTCGATTGCGTGTTTAGTCGGTTGGTATTTATACGTTAGAGTATCCATACTATTGCCTCCTCTAAAGCCTCAAACGAGGTTATCATGTTATTAGCATCGTCGTCATATTTACAACCGTGATATAATTCGTAAGTCTCTTCAATAATTTCGGCATTGGCTTTTAATCTTTTGTTGGTTAAATCTGTCATTGTATAAAATCCTCCAATCGTGCTATACTACAAATAGGCTTGCTAAATAGCCTCCGCGATATATTCGCGGCAATCAGCTCGGAAACGTTGGATAAATTTACGATGCGATTCGGGATTTCCGCCAATCGATTGCGCCAACAATCTGGAAATCTCCGAGTTATTATCGATGCCTAACGTCCAACTTCCGACTATTAATTCTTTGCGACGGTCGTCCTGCGCCAACAGGGCGGCCATTTCTTTTGATATTACCTCGCCTTCGACGTCCGCCAAAACGTCCTCAGGCTCGTACTCTATTTCCTCGCCATCGTCGCCAAGCGTGGTTAGAGTCGTAAATAATTCGGCGTCTTCTTTTTTGCCTCGGCGACGGTAATCTGACGCCTCTTGCTGGATAATTCGCTCGATGTAATTACGGTGGCTTGTCCGACTTATATCCCCGTTGAGATAGCGTGCTACCCTATTTATGCAGCGCTCCTCGAACTTGGTTTGGTCGACTACTGCGGTCCTAAGTCCGTCAGCCACTTCGTAAATCCTTTGAATGATCCACTCATTCTCGTAAACTATTAAACTGTTGTTATTTACCATATTTCTACCTCCCTAATACATATCCCCCATTAAGCTGTTACTTCTGGGACATGATTTCTAAAAAATATTTTTGTTTGTCGATTTATGTCTTATTATACTTATTTTAAGTTGTTTGTCAACTGATATAATCAGTCTATTTAAGTTGACTAAACACCTTAATTTTGATAAGATTAAATCGGGAGGTGAAAATATGTCCATATCATACGAGAAACTCCATAAAATCCTAAATAAGAAAGGATACTCAATCGGTTATTTGATAAGTAACGGAATTATAGGCGACTTTTCGGGTCGTAAATTAAGAAGGGGCGAGCCTGTCGACTTGAAATATATCGACAACATATGCCAATTCCTACAAGTACCGATAGAGCAGATAGTCGAGATCAAGCTTGATGAGCCGAAGCAAGACTCGGACATTCAAGCAGACTAATTCGCTTAGCGTTATCAAACACGCTATTTAATCTTTGGATGCCGTCGGGGCTAAGTAAAGCCTCGTTGGCATCTTTTTTATTGCCGTAATCAATCAGGTAAAGATCGACATAGCCTCGCAAAGCCTCGTAAGCCTGCCGATTAAGCCTGCGTCCCGCCTCGTCATTATCGCCCGCTAAATAAATCGTCTTAATCGGGCTGCGCTTTATCATCTCTACTTGCTCGCGACTTATGCGAGCGCCATTTACGGCTAGCGCGGGATAGCCCAGCGTCTCCCAGCTTAAAGCGTCGATAAAGCCCTCGTTTAGGATTGCGTAATCCTCTGTTAAGTGTATGCCGTATAGTAGTTGGTTTTTAGGCAAGCCTTCGCGGTGGTAAAAGAATCGCTTATCATTAAAGCTACTGCGCCGATAAAATACGCTCGCCAGCTTGCCCTCGGCGGTAAATATCGGAAATGCCGTAAATCCCTTATATTGCCTATCGTAGCCTATGCCGTAAAGTTCCTGGACCTGTGCGCTAATGCCTCGCCTAACTAAGTATGGGCTAACCGCTTGCTTGACGGGATTTGCCAGCGCCTTAAATCGCTCATTTAAGCGCAGGGCAGGCTTTTTAAGCCGTATAGGCTCGTCGGGCTTATGCGCCTGTCCTATGTCGTATTTGTCGATTAAATAGCGCTCAGCGTCCTCGATCGGTATGTCGTCAAGCAAGGCGATAAGCTTTGCGAAATTACCGCTTGCCATATCGTCACTTATTGCGCCGCTGTCCGCCCAAGTGCCCGCGTACTCGCCCGCAAGGTTAACGAAAAAGCTCGGACGGCTTTCGTCGCGGAACGGGCTGTTAGCGATTAATTTATCGGGTTGCCAGCGGGCGTTGTCGAATTGGTATGCGGAAAGCTCCTCCTCGATGTCGACTAGTAGTTCTTGACCGCGGATTTTAATTGCTTGCATTGTCCAACAGCTCCGGATTTTCGTAAATGTTCCCAACTACTTCAAAATCAAGTCCGGACTCTTGAAACATCATAAAGTATCCGTCCAATGACTCTATACCAATCTCAAAATAACGTTCTGTAACAATCCAGTACTCATTCGGTCGATACTCAACTATGTCACCTTCATAAACATAATTTCCATTTAAATCAAAAGCCCATAAATGTTGCATTACTATAAAATTCTCTTTATTTTCCCACTCTCCGTTACTAATTTTGATTACATTTTCACCCACGAAATCTAAATCTACCATTTCTTTATTTTCTTTATCCCATGCTCTAAACTTAATTTCTCTCATCAAAAATCAAACCCTTCCAAGGCTTCCTCGCCCGTTTCTAATTCTTTTATGATTCCGTATTGCGGTAAATAAAGCACGTTAGACACGTCGCCCTCTCCGCCGTCGCGCCCCTTCATATTTCCGACAATAGCAAGTCCTTGCTTATAATCGGAATCAATGCCGATAAGCACCGCCGCATCCTCAAGCAATGCCTTAGTTTTTTTAACGTCCTCTCGTTCGGGCAATCGTAATTCCCTCGTCCCCTCGTCCGATGTCCCCGACTTTTTGACGTCAGATTGCGTAATAGCTACGGTAACAACGCCAAGCCTGCCCGTCATCAGCCGTAACTTATTTGACGTATTAGCGGCGTCTCCGCCCGTTGTTCGGCTCGTATTGCGCTCATACTCAAGGTAATAAAACGGGTCAATCACGACAAAATCTATATCGTGTTGTTTAATATCCGCCTCCAACGTTCGTAAGCTTTTACGCTCAGCGTCCTCGTCATCTACGGCTCTTACGATAATATTGCCCGCGATATACTTGTCGATATTACGGACAAAATCTCGGAAAGCCTGCTCGAACCCGTCGCCTAGCTTACCTATTCGTAGGCTATTAGCGTCAAAGCCTGCGTCCATGTCGACGCCCTCATAGGTAATCCGCGTAACGCCTTGGTCGCCGGAAATGCTCGTATATATCCGCACCATTACCTCGAACCAGCCCATCTCCTCTGCATAAATAAGGACGTTGGCGCCTTGCTGGGCGGCGTAGATGGCGTCCTCTAGCGTTAGTACGGACTTGCCTCGACCGCTCTCGCCGTACACCGTATATAAATTACCGCTTATATAGTTGCCCACGGCGCTATACTTCGATTTCCAAACTTTAAAAGACTTGCCGAGCTTGCGTCGCTCGTATTCGTCGAGAAACTTATCAATGTCTTTTTTGACGTCTGTTCCCGTTTTATTACGAACGCTTGTTCTCATTTTAATATCGTCGACAAAATTTGTCAACCAGTTATTAAACTCCGTTGCCGGCATTTCGTTAAGCCTGCGCTCAAACTCACCCGAATTATGGACGTCAATAATCGCCTGCTTTGCGGAGTAGTCTTTTATTTGCCGGGCTAGATATTCGTAAGAGTCGCTAACGTCCGGAATATATTCGTAGCCCTCAATCTCGGCGGCTACCGTCGCATAGCTCGGCGCTTGTCCGTTATTTTGTTCGGCATATTGCTCGATAAAACGGTATATACGCCGATCATTATCGGTATGCATATCTTGAAAATCGATATTGTAGCGAGCTAATGCGCTGGCGTCTCCGCTGTCTATTACCTTGTTTAAAAAGAGCTTAGCGTAATGCATTATCGTCCACCATCCCGCCTAATTGCCTTTTAATCTCGCCCATACGCTTGATAATATCGCGGCCCTTGCCGCTATCCTTGCCGTAAACTTGTAGCATTGTCTGGCAGGAACGGAGTTCGTCGAGTAAGTCGTCAACTATGTCGGCTGTTATAAGGTCATGGTCCGGATGTTTAGATGATTTGCCCGGATTAGCGCTCTCTATTACGGTAATATCCTCTAGCTCGGCGTAATAATTGCGCTTATCTCGTAAATCTAGCGCCTCTATCTCGGCAACCTCATACTCCATCTCTAAGTCGATATAATGCGTACGTGTTATCGAGATTATTTCAAATCGTCGCTTGCCATATCCGTCGATATGTACGATGTCGCCTACGTTAATATTGTCGTTATTGTCCCTATTTAAAGTCGCCATATTATCTCATCCCCCTTTTGCTCTCGCCCTCAAACGGTATGACCGCGCACATATCGCGCATACGGTCGTATAGCCTGTCGTCAAATACCTGCGCCATATCCTCGATAGGTAAATTCGAGGTAAACACGGTAGGCAATCCGTTAGTTGTCCGATAGTTTATAATCGCATGCAAATACGATCTAAAAGCCTCTGTCGCGTCCCTTACGCCTACATCGTCTAGAACAGCAAAATCAACGCTTTGTAGACGTTTTATGTCCGCCCCAATCCTTTTAATTGCGTCCTCATCACTCGTCATTGTAGCGATGTTATATTGCGTTTGCCACTCGTTTACGTCGAGGAAGAGGGCGGGCGTCTGCTGCGGTTGCTTGCCCGCTTTTAGCGCCGCTAGATAATCATGCGCTATATATTCGGCAAGCAAGGCGCTCGCTGTCGTTGTCTTGCCGGTGCCCGGCGACTCGCCCCAAAGGTATAACGACTTGGCTCGCTCGCCGCCCGCTAAATGACGTTTAAATGTCGTTAGGTATTGCTCTAGCAAGCGGTAAGCCTTCGCCTGTCCCTCGCGTGCTGGCGAGTTGGCAAGCGTTATGCCTCGGTAATCTGCGGGCAGGCCGGCGTTGCCTAGCCGTCCCGAATTGCCGTCCAAGCCTTCGAGTGCTATTCGGTGGGCGCATAGGTTATCGCATTTAGCGCAGCGATCCTTTCGATAGTTTCGTAGTATGCAAGATGTCAATTAATTGCCCTCCTTAATTTCCTCGTACATCACATCCATCACCTCTTGCGTGGGCTTTTCATCGCCGTTGAATCCGTAATATACGAACGGAATACCCTCGCTATTGTAGCCTTGCCTCATTTTATAATCTCGGCTTTCAGCGGGAATTTTGAATGTATCGACTATCTCCTTTACGCAATGCTCGCACAAGTCGAAACGGACTCCGCTGAAATCATATAAGACGCTCCCGTACGCGTACACTAAGTCAAACTCGCGGTAAGGCTCGGCAACCCATCCGTTATCATCTTCTGAAACATCTGCGGCCGTTCCACATTTATTACACGTAATCTCTACGAGTTTATCCCCGTCATGTTTCCGCATATTAATCGTTAACTCCTTTTATATCTAAATTCTCTATTAATCTATCGATTTCTTCGATTTTATTATCGACATATGGCGCTAAGCTCTCCCTAACATAGTCTTGAATATATTCGCCCGGGAACACTATCTGCCCCATATTACACTCGTAAACTCCGAGAGAGTTACCGTACGTTATTACGTTATCGAGCGCCTGCCTTAGTTTAATTAAGTTTTGTCTTAAATCTAGTATCATATTTAATGTTTTTATAGATTGCTCTATTTCATCAATTTTTTCGTCAATACTCATTCTTCGCCCTCCTTTTTTTTGTGTTATCCCCATAAGTTTTTCCGAAGAACGCTCTCGTAACGAACGTTATACCCGTGTTCAATCGCGTCCATTAGCTTTTCTTTTGGGATGTCCATTAAAATTGCTTCAAGTTTTCTTGCTTGCTTTCTAGTCAAGGCAACTTTTTCTCTTTTTCTTCTTAAATATGTTTCGTAATCATTGCCGATCATTCCGATTCACCCTCCAATGCTTTACGTGCTTTTTCTCCATAATCGATAACTATTTCTGATTCTGGAACACCTAACCCAATTTTGTATTCTTTTTCATCAAAGAAGTAGTTTTCTTCGTTTGCATAAAACTCTAGCGCTTCACGATAGCGTTTGTTTTGTTGCTCTATAACCCATGCTATTTTCGCTGTTTTTTCAATCAAATCACCTAGTGCTTTTTTATTTTCTTTCAACTCCCACACTCGTTCAGCTTGTTCTTTTAACTGTTCGTAATCACTTTTTTGTATAGTTACAACATCCACCTCATGACCCGTGTGAAAACTCTCTGCGATAATTCTCTCATCGATATTTTTAATCATTTCGATTCCTCCAATGCTTTAGTTAATATTTTTTCTATTCCCGCGGGATTTGTTAGTATTTTAGGGTTATTTGCGTATTCTCTAGCTTCTTCGATAACTTCACGATAGCGATTGTTTTGTTGTTCTAATTTCGGTATTTCGTACCAAACTTTAATGTTGGTATCGAATTTACCCTGCTCGTATGCCTCGTGATATTTCATTTGCCTGATTCGCTTATTTTCTTTTTCCAACTCCTGAACTCGTTCAGCTTGTGCGATTAGCCAATAAATATCGTTTACGCTAATAAGATGTCCGCCCATTCCGTAACCTAATGGATCAAGGTTCTTTTTTATCTCTTCCAACCGTTCTTTACTCACGTCGCTCACTCCTTTTATTTATAACCAATCGCTCAATCTGTCGTAATCCTCCGCAGTCATTTCCGCCTGCTTGCCACGTTCCTCCCGCCTTACTTGCGCCGCCTCTTCCGCCTCCAGCCTCTGCAAGATATTACGTCGATAAGAGTATAAAAAGCCGAAGTTAGTGCCGGGATATTGCGGCGTAGGCTTATACGACTTAAAGCCCTCGTCGATAAATCGCTTAATCATCGCCTTATCATGCGTGCCTGCCCGCGTCTGAGTGCCGATAAGCCTACCGATCATGCCTTGCTCAGTCGCCCACCTGCCGCCAAACGGTACGTACTCGCATCCGAATAGCTCGCGGTGCTTGTCCCGTAAATATTCCGTGAATGTCGTCGTGTTCCAATCCTCGATATTTCTCGCCTGCCAGTCGTTTGCTGGCGGTAGTTTTTTAGTCATTTGCATCGTCCTCCACTAATTTATGAATATTGCGAAATCTGACCGCCTCGTAGCTCGAATTCCAGCCGTGGTCAAGATCTACTACATCTACTTCGAAGCCTGCCTCGCGGTATTTGCGCAAGACTTCCCGCTTTATTTTCCCTCGGCTTTCCTCCGACAAGTCCTCGTTATGCCACGTGTCGTAGAAGTGAGACTCATGATGTCGGTGGGTAATATTGTTTGTTTCGCCCGTGCTTACGTAAAAAGTCGTCTTACCTGCGAGCGCATTTTCCTTTATTTTTCGGTCGAGCACCTCCTCTATTTTCGCTATACGCTTTCGACGTGTATCTGCGTCTAACCAATCGCGTAATTGTTCTTTTGTTACCATCTTTAATTTACTCCCCTTTCGTCATAATATCGCTGTACCGCGCGCTGGCTTGGCGTTAGCCCTTGCGCTTCGCCGGCCTTTTTACGCTTATTCTTCGCCATGCCCTCGCTTATTTCGACGAGGGCGGCTCCGATAATTATTACGGCTATAAATCCGATAATAAACGTTGTCATCGACATCATAGGTTTAATACTTGCGTAATCGATCATTCGTTATCCTCCTTGTAAAATGCGTTTTAAAGCGTGTTTTAAGCTCGTCCGATAGATACGTCTAGTTATCGTCTAAAGCTCGCTTAAATACGTTATTTAGCCCGTTATGATGGCTGATACGTAGACTAATGTTATCGGCAATATAAATAATACGATCATGACGTAATCATCTGATTTGTATCGCATATGCATCGCCTCCTTACCGCGACGGCCACGCGGAAAACTTTTTATTATTAATTTTTGAAAGGAATTACTTGCCGACATATATACCTATATAAATACTTGTTTAATACCGTCTATACCTTTATACGAAAATAATTATGATGCTCGATTCCGACGAATGCGTAAGCATGAGTCGGTATCTTTTCTATGGTAAGTAGTCTATGTGTAGTCTATGGTATAGGTGTTATCATTTTGATAACATATAAGCATTATCATTTTGATAACATCTAGCACTTTATCAATTTGATAACTTAGACAGCGTTTTATAATTGACCGCATACCACATCGTCCTATCATATGCTCGCTTATTATAGTTGCCGGTAACAATTAAATCGGCGTCCTTTAGTCGTTTAAATATCCTTACTATTGTCGGCTTGCTCCAAAATGGAAAATGCTTTTGCCAATCGTCGTAAGAGTTATAAACCCATTTACGACCGTCTATCTCGTTATCGCTAATTGTCGATAAAAAGTGTATTTGCTGTAATACAACCGCCTCGTTAAGCCCTATTTTTGACGCCAATGTCGGCGGCACTAATAGCGGGCGCTCGTCGATAATTAACTTGCTCATTGTTTAAATAATCACCTGCCTTACTCTATACACCCAAATCAGCGACGTAAATTGGGACAAATATTATAAAGTTTAAATATTCCGATAATTAAAATAGTTGGAAAATACTAGTTTAATAGTTATAATAACGGTAAAAATTATTAGGAGTTGGTAAAATGAATACAGTTGGAGGACTATTGGTTATCATATCATTAATACTCTTTATTAACGTATTTATCCGTCTATATAAGCATCTACGTAAAGACGACAATATGTTGGCAAAAACTACGATAATAAGAGCCACCACCGCCATAGTTTTATTCCTTGCCGGGGGCATTTTGATAGAAGATACTGACGAGACTGCCGCAGGAGAAAAACAAGATGAGCCGGTGGAGATGGGCGACGTACAGGAATTTAACGTAACGTCCGAGAACGATATTGAGAAATTAATTATAGATATGTTTGGGGAAACCACCAATACTGGAGAAAAACGCGTTGAGGGGGTGGTTTATAACGAGGTTGATACGGATCCTTATATAGGACTTAATCTACATTCCGACGAAAATGTCACCACAAATCTCGCGCGATCGGGAATGTTGAGGGATTCACTAAAAATAATGGAGTCGCTACATCATAACGGATATGTCGGCAAGTTTTACGTAGATTGGCGCTTGCCTTTGACAGATAAGTACGGCAATACCGAGCCAGGCAAAGTGATGTCGATAAACATTAGTGCGGAGAATTTTTCTAAGATTAACTTCGATAATTTCGACTATTTAAACTTACCGGATATCGCTGACGGATATTTTGAGCATTCTGGACTTAATGAATAAAAAAGCCCTAGCGGAATTATCCGCCGAGGGCTTACTTTTATCGCTAAAAACGTATGCGCAAGTTTTCCATCGGACTAAATCGCTCGTGCGCCCGCTTGGTATCCTCGCTAAACATATTGACATAGCGACGGACCATATCAAGCGTTTTATGTCCGAGTATCTTTTGTAGCGTGAACAAGTCCGCCCCATTCTGTACCGACATTTTCGCAAACGTATGCCGGAAAGTATGCGGACTGCATCTGACGTTGGTAATGCCCGCCTGCCGACCGTATTTTTCGATGCGACGCCTTACGCTGTCGCGGTTCATCTGCTCGTCATCGACCGTTATAAACAGCCAATCGACGTAAGAATCGCCGCGCGCGGCTATATAACGCTTTAAGATACGGATTGTCTGCGTCTGGATCGGCACCAAGCGCTGCTCGCCGCTTTTGCCTGCGATTAGTATTTGCCGGTCGGCTAAGCGCACGTCGTCGACTTTTATATCGCAAAGTTCGCGTACACGGACGCCCGTATCGAGGAATACGGACATTATCGCCAAATCGCGCAAGCCTACGAATAGTTTAGGGTCGGGCTGGCGGAATAGCTCGCGCAATTGATCGCGGCTAAATGTTTCGATAATCGGCGGCTTAGGCTCGCCTATTTTGACGTTATCAATCGGACTTTTATCGATGATGCCGCGCCCTTTCGCCCAATTAAAAAACGCTCGCAAAGCGCGCAATGCCGAGGCGATAGAAGCGTGTTTTAAGCGCCTTTCCTCCACTAGATACCTAACGTACTCGTCCTCGATTATCTCGCGCGTGATCGCCCTTAAATTCGTTTTTATACGCCTATCCTCTAGCGTATACATAAACCGAGATAACTGCGATTGGTAGTACGTGATGGTGTACTCGCTTTTATCGTCGATTTTAAGGCCGCGCAGGAAGGATAGCATGCAATCGTAAAAATCATCGTCTATCGACTGGACTTCCGGTGCCTCGACATTGACCGTTGTCCTACGACGTCTGCCGTTTATATTCATAAAAAAAATCACGCCCCCTTTCCGCGAATTTTTATCGCTTGAATAGGCGTGTTATCTGCTTTAGATTAAATCATGCGTACCGCAATCGTATAAACTGACGTTAAGGTCGGCGTCTGATTGGCCGCAAACCTGCGTCGTTATTACGTTTTAAGAATGGCGGAGAGCAAGGGATTTGAACCCTTGAGACCGGGAACCGGTCTACATGATTTCCAATCAACGATAGCTAGATTACGACAATTAGGTCGCTCTGTCAAGCGGATTGACTAGCTGTGACGGTGCGCTAAACTGATCGCAAGGTCGCACGATTGATTGAAGCGCCTATAAAAGCGAATCGCTAGATTATATATTAGTAGGGATGCGCCGAAATGTCAATTAAAATAAAAAAAGGGCGCTTAACTGCGCCCCTCTCACTCATTAATATTATAACATAAGGGCAGGCATAACGCCCGCTCTTTTTTATTTTAATCGCCTGTTAACCTCGGATCGGACTTTTTGATACGTCGCATTATCGACTCCTAACGATTTCCGACGCTGTGCATGTCCGACGCCATGTTTGCCTTTAATGACCTCTGTTGCCATTTGACTAATCGTCTTTTTTGGTTTTGACGTGGAAACCTTTGCCCCATCACGTAAAATACGTAACAACTGTAGGTTTTGACTTGCTGTACCTGTGTAGTTTTTAATGCCGTGTTTCTGTGCCAACTTTTTACGGTGATTAAAAGATGATGGTTGTCCGATTGATTGTAAATACTCAACAATACTATTGCCTTTATACTTTGTTTTTCGTGGTTTAGACGGCTTTTTAGTAGGTTTAGATGTGTTTGTACTACCCGTTTTTTTATCGCTTAATTTAGCCTTAAAATCATGCCACGTGACGCCTTTATTACCTGCCCGTAAATAACGAGGGCAATCCTTTCCGCTTGTTTTGTTGTGCTGAATAACATTGTCAGCGCTAATAATATACTTGCCTATTAAATGCTTAGTTAATTTAACAGCATTATCGACCGCCTTTTTAAAATCTCCGTCGCTATTTACGCAAATCTCGATTCCGATCGAATTTTGATTGTAGTATTTGTTGCCCGCATGCCAACATTGTTTGTTGTCGTCAAACGACTGTATAATCTCTTTGTCGTCTACTTGATAGTGCCACGAAGCTTGTCTGCTGTTTCCACTTGCTTGTAATCGTGCGTGTGCGTTAGCATTAGCGCCCTTACGTGTGTTTGCCGTTTCGTGTATGACGATGTAGCGCTTCGGATTCTTGTCGCCGTAAGTTACGCGCGAGGCTATCGATGGGCTGACGAGATGCTTTCGTATTTTATTGCTCATTACTTATCGCCCTCCTTACGCTTATTTTCCGCCTTTAGTTCGCGCATCTTAGCCGTACCCGCGTGCGCTTCCGGCGTTACGTCGTTATTCTTCCAAGTCGCCCAAAGCGTCGCTATAACGGTAAATGTCGTCGATAAGAACGCCTCGATTTCCGCCGATGTGAACGGAACGGGCGAGATGCCGAAAGCCACCAAAAACTGATTAATGAGCGCAATAAAAAGCACCGCCAAGCGCAGCGCTGTCTCTTTCGTGATATACAATTTGCCTAAACGCATAAATATCATCTCCTTTTCGATTTATAAAAATAATATAATTAACGATACGACGGCGACTATCCAACCGCCCCACTCGCGAATCGCTTTGCCGACTGATTGCCGTCCTTCCGCTCGCGCTTCCATATCCTCGACTTTCCGCTCGACATCCGCTAACTCTTCGCGCAATCCGTTGTATTGTCGAATCATCGTACGCGTCTCCCGCATTTCCGAGCGTAGGTCGCGAAATTCCGTCTGCATATCGTTTATCTGTTCGAATAAATCTTTGTTCGTGTACCATTGATTATCTCCCAAAGTTGACCACCGCCTTATAATATGTTAATATTCGCAATAAGCCGTCGTTTAGCGGATACCGCCGCCGCGACGGGTTAGGGCTGGCGTTGTGTGACCGTTCAACCCTTATGTATTTCGTTTAATCCGCGCTTTATAACGCGTCCAAACGCTGCTTAATGTCGTCAATTTCCGCCTCAATATTAGAGACTCGCGCATCTAGCGCGCTAACTTCCGATTCGACCTCGCTTAACCTAGAATTTACGCCGACTAACTTACCATCCGTATACGCGTTAGCCTGCGAAACAGCCTCGCTTATTGCCGTCGTAATATCGCCGTCGCTCGCTTTATTATTCCAGTTATCCCGCTCATTTTGCGTTATATGGCGCACGTTGTCCGTTAAATGCGCCTCTAACTCGCCGCGCCCTTCGTCAACTTTACGCGCTACCGTACGGACTTGGCGGTCAGTATTCGCTAATCCTCGCTTGACCTCGCTGATTTGCGATGTTAAATTCGATTGATAACGTCGCGATAATTGCTCCGTGCCAAACGTTAATTTAGTGTCGATAATATTTCCGCGCCAATCTCGCGTAATAACCGACTGTACGACGCGTACATCGGCGTCTAAACCGATGCGTTCGTCGATAACGAATACGCGGTCGCCTAGCTCCGGTATCCCCTCGTAGCCTTGTCGTCGTAAGCTCGCGATGTCCGCGCTGACCGAAATCTTAATCGAGTTGTCAACGATAGATTTAAGCTCGGCGTCCATCGTGTTAATGTCCTTTATCCGACCATCCTTAATTGGCGGGGCATGACGCTCTCCTATTCCGGGGACATCTGCGAGGGGCGAGCGGTATTCGCGGATTAGTTTAGCGTCCTTCCAATCCTCGCCACCTTCTCCGTCGCCATAATCGCCATAGCCCCTCACGTATGTATACATCGCCGACGCGTCCGTTTCTTGCGTAATATTATTCGCGTTAAGTCGATAGCGGTATTGGAAATTAGTATCGTTTCCGATTAACTTTTCGAGATAAACCGTATTACCTACAATACGGAACTCGGCGCGGTATCGTTCGAGCGCTCGCTTAAACATTTCAAGGCGAGTTTCTCCCCCGCCTAAGCCTTGCCATTCGATCGCCGTGAAATCGTCTACGAGTACGAAGTTAAATTTGGTGTCGGAAAATATACGCGAGAAACAAAGATGCGCCGTCATATGTTCGTTATATTCTTCGTAAATTCTAAGCGTGTCAAAATCGTCTAGGAATCGCGGAACCGCCTTAATTTCCACTACCAACTTATCACCCTCACCTCGCCGTTTAACGTAGACGATTTTATGCTCAACGTTATCGAAATCATATATCGACCACATTTCCGCGATGTTGTCGATGAAATAACGGTTTGAAGCTGTCGGTGTAATAATGGCGGACAGTGTTTGGTTTCCATTTAGTTCGCGTTCGGAAATTGACGAGCATTGGACGATGTATTCATTATCCGATAAATCCTTGACGTACATAATTGACCTCCTTTTCAGGGATTTCATTATGACACAGTATGTTCCTATTGTTTTACTGTACAAAATATACATTCACAGGATTTCAAATGTACAGTCTTTAGGGGTTGATGCTCTGTGCCATCGTCTCCATAATCTATTATTTTATATTTGCCAAAATCATA